>WBZP01000682.1_pt1 | contig 45040 bp, 22 predicted proteins | sample 5204301 | NCBI WGS metagenome assembly WBZP01 (sample SAMN12412401, study PRJNA552823) | activated sludge metagenome | isolation source: activated sludge from nitrification reactor of wastewater treatment plant... | place: USA: Pennsylvania | collected 2017
ATGGCCCACTATCAGCAGGCGTTCAAGCAGAACCCACAGCAACCTCGGGCTCTGACTCGGGCGCGGCAGATCTATCGCGAGATGGGCAATCTCGAGATGGTCGCCACGCTGCTCGGCCTTGAAATGAAGGTCAGCGGCGATGCTGAGCGCAAGAAGGAGTCTGAGCGACTCCTCGGCGAGACACTGCTCGATGCGAGGGAGCGCGAGAAAGCGCGTCCGCATCTAGAGGGTGCTAGTCGCAACTGGCCCGGCGATGCGGACATCGCTGATGCGTTGGCCGCGACCAATTATGACCGCGAGGACTGGCTGAGCGAGGCCGAGCGGCTGATGGGAGCGGGGCGTGCCAAGCAGGGCAGTGATCCTGGGATGGCGGCGCGGATTTGGTTCCGGGCGGCGCGGATCTTCCACATTGAGGCCAAGACCGATCCTCAGTTCGAGGAGTGTCTGCGCGCAGTCATCGCACTGCAACCGCAGCACGAGATGGCCAACTTCCTTCTTGAGAAGATCCTGGCCGAGCAAAGCCGTCTCGATGAGATCGTCGCGCTGCAAGAAAAGCGCATCGAGTCTCTGGCGGATGTGCAGGCGAAGATCGACCTGTCCAAGCGGATCGGCAACATGTGGCTGCTCCGCTGGAAGGACAAGGAACGAGCCGCTCGCTTCTATGGTCGTTCGCTGAACCTGACGTATCGCGGCACGGTCGACGCCAGCAAGGCGTTCCCGGGTCACCTGGCAGCGTTTAACATGCTGCGTGAGGTTCTCGGGCCGAAGGGAGACTGGGCGGCGCTGATCAACTTCGCGGAGCTTGGTAGCTTCGCACCGATGGCCGATTCCGATCGGGCGGCGCTCATGGTTCAGGCTGGCCGCATGGCTTGGCGCGACATGGGCGATGCGGCAGCGGCGCGCAACTTCTTTGCCGAAGTTGGTCGCGTGTTTCCGGAAAACGAAGAGCTTCAGGCCTACGTGGCTGAGTTTGGCGATCCGGCGGCGGAAGCAGTGGCTGCTGCACCGGCCGAGGTGGCAGCACCCGAGGCTGTAGCTCCTGTGGCTGAGGCTCCTGTTGAAGCTGCACCGGCTGAGGTCGCTCCCATCGAAGCTGCACCGGCTGTGGTTGAGCCGGTGGCCGAACCGGTGGCGGTTGCCCCAGTCGTCGAAGAGGCACCTGCGGCTCCAGTGGAAGAGCCCGCTGTCGATCCCGAGCTGGCTGGGCTTGAGCCGGCGACGATCAAGGCGATGGATGCGGCGCGAGCGCTGGAAGGCGGCAGTGCCGACAAGGCGATCGATGCATGGCGCAAGGTGGTCACGAGCGTGCCGACGCATCGGGCCCCACGCAAGAACCTGATCCGCGTGCTGCGTCAGATCGAGCGATGGAATGCCTTGGCCGATGCGATCAAGGACGAGGTCGACAAGGTTGCCGACCTGACCGCCGAGGAGAAGGTCGAGAAGCTGTTCGAGCTGGTCGATATCTACAAGGACCGGCTGCGGCTCGACTCGCAGATCGTCAACACGTTCAACGCGATCATCGCGATTCAGCCGAACAACACCCGGGCGCTCGATTCGCTGGCTGCGCAGTACGAGACCATGAAGCGCTGGCCAGATCTGATTTCGACGCTGCAAAAGAAGGCAGCAGCGGTCGAAGACACCTCCGAAAAGGTGGCGGTCTACGGACGGGTGGCGCGACTGTTCCAGGAGCGATTCTCGAACGTTGCCGAAGCGATCAAGGCCTACGAGCAGGTGCTGGCGCTTGACGACAGCAATGACGAGGCGATCGCGTTCCTGAAGAGCAACTACGAGAAACGGCGTGACTGGGAAAAGCTGATCGCGGTCAACCAGCGCGAAGTGGGTCGGATTGCTGATGCCAAGGTTCGCTCGCAGCGCTTTGTCGAGATCGCCAAGCTCGCTTCGGAAAAACTGAAGAAGCCGGCGGTTTCGATCGAGCTATGGGAGCGCGTGCTGGAGGCGAGTCCCGAGCACGCTGAGGCGCTGGCCGAGCTCGAGAAGCTGTACGAGCGGGAAAAGATCTGGGACAAGCTGGCCGATGTCAGCGAGAAACAGGCTCACCTGTTCACCGACGCGACGAAGAAGGTCGCGATGCTGCAGAAGCTTGGTGTGCTGTTCACCGATCGCGTCAAAGACCCGGCTCGGGCGACGCGAGCGTGGCGGCAACTGCTGGAGATCGAGCCGGAGAATCGGCGCGCTCAGGATGCGATCAAGAAGCTCTTTATCGAGCAAAAGAGCTGGGATGACCTCGAGCAGTTCTACGCCAAGCAGAACAAGTACGACGAGCTGATCCGCGTTTTCGAGCGACAGGTCGAGACGGAGGACGACGCGAACAAGGTCATCCTCTGGAATCGGATCGCGGTGCTGTACCGCGACAAGATGGACAAGGCCGATCGAGCGATGCGCGCCTTTGAGAAGGTGCTGGCGCTCGACGCACGGAACCTTCAGGCGGCAGAGGCTTTGATCCCGCTGTACGAAGCGGCCAAGGATCCGAAGAAGCTCGCGGGCGTGCTGGAGATTCAGCTCTCGCACACCGAGGACGTGGATGTTCGCGTCGAGCGGATTCGCCACCTGGCGCAGCTCGTCGAGAACTCGCTCAAGGACAAGGCCACTGCCTACAACTGGTACCTCAAGGCGTTTGGTGAGGACTGGAAGCTCGAGTGGCTGCGTGGTGAGCTCGAGCGGCTGGCGGCGGAGACGACCGGCTACCAGGCGCTGGTGAGCGCTTATGAGGCGGCCGTTCCGAAGTTTGCCGACAAGTTCGAGGCCCTTCCGCTACAGCTCGTGGTCGCTCGCGTCTACGAAGAGGAGCTACAGGCACCGGAGAAGGCGATCGAGACGAACCGTCAGATCCTCGCCACCGATGAGAACCACGAGGTTGCTCTGGGCGCACTCGATCGGCTGTACCTCAAGACGGGCCGTTATCCCGAGCTGCTTGGGATCTACCAAAAGAAGCTCGAGCTCGAGAACGACACCGACAGCCAACGAGCGATTCGGTATCAGATCGCTCAGCTATACGAAAACGAGATCAAGGATCCGGCGCAGGCAGTGACGGCGTACCGGGCGATTCTCGACGGCGTGGGCGGCGAAAACGAGCTGCTGGCCTGGCAAGCACTCGATCGCATCTACACGGCGACGGCACAGTGGGCCGAGCTACAGTCGACGATTCCGAAGGAGCTGGAGCTTACCGACGCGGCGAATGTCGACGCGGTGGTGCTGCTCAAGTATCGGCTTGGTCAGGTTCGCGAGACGCACCTTGGCGATGTGCCGGGCGCGATCGATTGCTACCGCGAGATCCTCGATCAGCAGGCGAATCACGATGGCGCTCGCGAGGCGCTGGAGCGGCGGCTTCCCGACGCGCAGTTCCAGGTCGATGCGGCGAACATTCTGCAGCCGATCTACGAGCAGCTCGGTGAGTGGCTGAAGCTGGTTGGCGTGCATGAGATTCAGCTAGCGCGTACCGCTGCCGAGGAGACTCTGGCGCGGGTGACGCTGCTGATGCGAATCGGTGAGCTGTGGACGCAGCAGCTTGCGAACTTCGAGAAGGCGCTCGATGCCTACAGCCGCTGCTTCCGGGTCGATCCGACCAATGAGCAGTGCCGGCTCGAGCTGGAGAAGGTTGCGGCGCAGCAAGGTGCGGGCAGCCACCTCGTCGGTCTGTACGAAGAGGCGATCGAGAAGGGCGGGCTGGACTCGCTGCTCACTCGCGAACTGCTGATGAAGGTTGCCGTCGCCTACGACGAGCAGCTCGGCAATAGCGAAAAGGCGGTTGAGTTCTTCCAGCGCGCTCAGGCGATCGACCCCGAGGACGTGACGGCGCTTGAAGCACTCGAGCGGCTCTACACGCGCCACAAGCGCTGGACGGAGCTGCTGGCGGTGCAGCGCAAGAAGGTCGAGCTGGCGAGCGATCCGCAAATTCGTGAGTCGTACTTCTTCCAAATGGCGAAGCTGTGGGAGGAAGTGCTCGGCAACTTCGAAAAAGCGATCGAGACGTACAAGGAAGTGCTCGGGCAGGACGACGCCAACATGTCGGCGCTGCGGGCACTCGATCGGTTGTATCTGCAGCAGCAGATGTGGAACGACCTGTCGGAAAACCTCCAGCGGCAGCTTGTGCTGACGCAGGAGCCGGCGGAGCAGGTCATTCTGCTCAATCGACTCGGCAACCTTCGCGAGACGAAGCTGAGCGATCGGGTGCAGGCGGTGGATACCTATCGCCAGGTGCTCGAGCTTGATCCGATGAACGACGAGGCGCGGGGTGCGCTCGAGAACCTCATCAAGCAGCCGGAGCTGGAGCTTGATGTCGCGGGCATCCTCGAGCCGATCTACAAGCATCGGTCGGACTGGGCGAACCTGATCGGTGTCTACGAGATCATGGTTCGTCATTCGAGCGACTCGGTTCGCAAGATCGAGCTGCTACACGAGATTGCGCGTCTGTACGAAGAGGGCCGCGAGGACGGACTGAATGCGTTCTTGACCTATGCGCGGGCGCTTCGTGAAGACCCGGCGCGGGAGGAGACGCAGCAGCACCTGGAGCGGTTGGCGGTTGCGCTGACGCGGTGGCAAGACCTCGTCAACCTCTATGCAGAGGTCGTCGAGAAGGCGACGGACAACTTCGAGCTGCAAGTTCACTTGTGGACCCGCATTGCGCAGATCTACGAGGGCAACCTCGGGGACAACGATCAGGCGGCGCTGGCCTATCACAAGGTGCTCACCGTCGATACGGCGAACCTGCCAGGGGCGAACGCTCTCGAAGCGCTGTACGCACGGACCGAAAACCATCCGAAGCTCGTCGAGGTCATCCTGACCAAGGTCGAGATCGTCAGCGAGCTTCCGGCCAAGAAAGAGCTGTGGTTCAAGGCAGCTCGGCTGTACGTCGAAGTCCTCAACGATCCCGACAAGGCGATCGCGGTCTACAAGGGCGTGCTCGACGCCGATAGCGCCGATGCCACGGCGATTGCAAGCCTTGAGTCGCTGCTGACCAGCCTCGAGCGGTGGGCGGATCTCAAGGATCTGTATGGGCATCAGGTGGAGCTGGCTCAGACGGGCGAGGACAAGAAGCGAATCCTCTTCCAGATGGCCGACACCTACGACACGCGGCTCAAGGACATCGAGCACGCGATCGAGACGTTCAACGACATCCTCGGAATTGATCCGACGGATACCGACGCACTGAAGGCGCTCGATCGGCTGTATGGCCGAGCGGAGCGCTGGTATGACCTGCTGTCGACGCTCGAGCGTGAAGTCGAGCTGTCGGGCACGACGGCCGAGACGGTGGTTCTGAAGTACCGCATCGGTAAGTTGTTCGAGACGCACCTGAAGGACATGGTGCGGTCGGTCGAGTCGTACCGTGAGGCTCTCGAACTAGAGAGCAGCAACGAGCCGACGCTGGCCGCGCTCGACGGCATTGTTCATGGTGCCGAGGAGCCGGTGCTGGCCGCGCAGGTCCTAGAGCCGGTGTTCGAGACGGCGGGTGAGTGGGAGAAGCTCATCGACGTCCTCGAGGTGATGGTCAAGCATGCCGACGATCCGCTGCGCAAGGTCGAGCTGCTCCATCGCATCGCCGGCTACTACGAGCGGCAACTCGAGCGGGCCATGAATGCCTTCGAGGCGTTCAGTCGCGCTCTGCGTCTTGACTCGGTCAACGAAGACTCGATCAAGAACCTGGAGCGACTTGCTTCGCTGACGAACGCGTGGCCGCAGCTTGCTGAGCTGTACGAAGCCGAAGTGGTCAAGATGGGCGATCAGCTCCAGCAGGTCGAAATGCTGCTGCGGCTGGCGCGAGTGTACGAAGAAGAAATGGCAGCCGAGGCGAAGGCGATTGCGACCTTCCGTCGGGTGCTCGAAGTCGAGTCGGAAAATCCGACGGCGGTGCTGGCACTCGATCGGCTCTATGAGCGTGGTCAGCACTGGGCAGAGCTGGCGGCCATTTTGCGGACGGAGATGCGGCTTGCGAACAGCGACGCCGAGATCATCGCGCTACAGTTCCGTCTCGGTCAGCTCTACGAAGAGAACCTGCGCGACGTCGACAACGCGATCGAGGTCTATCGCGAGATCCTGACCTCGGATCCGAACCATGGTCCGACGCTGCAAGCCCTGGAGTTGCTGTTTGCGGGCAACATCCGGCCGATCGAGATTGCGGGCATCCTCGAGCCGCTGTATCGGGTTGCCGAGCAGTGGGAGAAGCTGGTCCGCATCCACGAGGTGCAGCTTGAGAAGATGACTGACCCGAACGAGCGTCAGTCGCTGATCGAGCGGATCGCCGAGATCGCCGAGCACAAGCTGGTCGATCAGGTTCGCGCCTTCCAGTGGTGGTGCAAGGCCATCAACGAGGCTCCGACGTCGGAGCGCGCCGCCGAAGAGGTGGAGCGTCTGGCGAAGGTGACTCGCTCCTGGGAGGACTTGGTCGCGGTCTACTTGGAGACGATCAAGGGCGAGATCGCTCTCGCTGACGCGCAGATCCAGCGGATGCTGTGGCTGAAGGTGTCGCGGGTCTATGAGTTCGAGCTGCGCGATCTTCAGCACGCCGAGGAAGCGAACATTCGCGTCCTCCAAATCGAGCCGAAGGATCCGGATGCGCTACTGTCGCTCGACCGCGTCTACAACCAGACGTCGATGTGGCGAGAGCTGGCTGACGTACTCCGTCGCCGCATCCAGATCAGCCAAGATCCCGACGAGACGGTCGAGCTGTACTTCCGCTTGGGAACGGTGTTCACCGATGCCCTCGAGGAGCCAGCGAAGGCGGTCGAGTGCTATAACGCGATTCTCGAGAGTGACTCGCGCAATGGCAAAGCGCTGGAGTGCCTGGAGCGGATCTACTTCCGGGGCGAGCAGTGGCGAGAGCTATCTGGCGTCTACGAGAAGATGGTCGACATCCAGAACAGCGACGATGGCATGGCCGAGTGCTATGCCCGTATGGCGCGCATCGCCAGCGATACGCTGAACGAACGCGATCGTGCGATTGAGCTGTGGACCAAGGTCATCGATCTGCGCGGTGACAACTCGATGGCGCTTGGTGAGCTGTCGAAGCTGTACGAGACGGCCCAAGCGTGGCGCGAGCTGGAGGACATCCTTCAGCGGACGATCCGCATCATCGACGTGCCGGAAGACACCATTCCGCTGTACAAGCGGCTCGGTGTGCTCCGTGAGACGAAGCTGGAGAGCGATCGCGACGCACTGGACGCGTGGATGGAAGTGCTGCAAATCGACCCGCGCGATGTCGACGCGCTGCGGGCGGTGGCGGCTCTGTATCGCAAGCTCGATCAGCCGGACGATCTGGCGGAGATCCTGCACCGCTTGATTGATTCGCTGGCGCTCGCCGGTGGCAGCATCGAAGAGATCCGCGAGGCGTGGGCGGAGCTAGGCAAGCTCTACTCCGACCGGATCATGCGGCCTCAGGACGCGATCAAGGCGTGGCAGAAGGTCTTCGAGATCAACAAGAAGGACTTCCGCGCCCTCGACGCCCTCGAAGCGCTCTTTAACCAGGAGAGCCAGTGGGAAGACGCGGTCAACGTCATCGAGAAGCGCGTCAAGCTGCTCGACAAGGACAGCCAGAAGATCGCCGAGCTGCTCAAGATCGGTCACATCTGGTTCGAGAAGGTCTCGGATTTGGCGGCTGCTTCCGACGCCTTCGAGCGCGTCCAGCAGATCGACAAGACGAACCTGGAAGCATCGCAGCAGGTCGAGGGGATCTACCGGACTCGCAAGAACTGGAATCAGCTTGCGGATCTGCTCCTCGCTCGCGTCGAGTTCCCGGACAACACGCCGATGCAGCGTATCGAGCTGCTTCAGCAGGTCGCCCGGATTTACGAAGAGAACATGAACGATCGCGACAGCGCGTTCGTGATTCTCCAGGCCGCGTTCCGCGAGGACTACTCGGTAGACTCGACGGCGCGTGAGATGGAGCGACTCGCTTCGATCATCAACAAGTGGGGAGACCTGCTTGGTGAGTACACGCAGAGCGTCACGCAGATCGCCGACCCGAAGGCGCGTGCCGACCTGTGGGTCAAGATCGGTCGGTGGTACGCCGAGCACCTCAACCGGCTCGACTACGCCATCGCGTCGCAGCAGCAAGCGCTGCAGATCGATAAGAACCACAAAGAGGCGCTCACCAACCTGGCGGAGGCCTACAAGAAGACCCAGCAGTACAACGAGCTGGTCGCGACCCTCGAGCATCACTCCTCGATTGAGGACGATGCCGAGAAGAAAGTTGCGATTTTGCTTGACTTGGCTGGTTTTTACGAAAACCAGATGCAGAACGCCGAGCTTGCTGTCGGTGCGCTGCGTCGGGCGATTGCGGCGGACCCGACCTGCATGCCAGCCCTCGATTCACTCGAGCGGCTGTATACGGCAGGTCAGTCGTGGAACAACCTCATCGACGTGCTCGGTCGCAAGACCAAGAACATCGATGATCCCGACAAGATCATCACGCTGAAGCGGCGGATCGGCGAGCTGTACGACCAGAAGCTGTCCGACCCGAACAAGGCGATCATCAGCCACCGCGAGATCCTCGACATCGACGCCTACAACCTGCGTGCGATGCGGGCTCTCGAGGAGCTGTATGCCAAGGCACAGCAGGCGGAACCGTACCTGCAAATCTTGGAGACGCAGCTCGATGTGGTTGGCTCGGACGACGAGCGGATTTCTCTGTACGAGAAGATCGCCGTCGCTTGGGAAAACCTGTTCAAGAAGGTCGACAAGGCCGCCGAGGCTCACGAGAAGGCGCTCACGTTCAGCGAGCGGCACTTCCCGTCGTACCGTCAGCTCGAGCGTCTGTATCGCATCCTGAAGCAGTGGGCTGAGCTGGTCGACACCTTCCGCCGTCACATCAGCGTGTCGGTCGACGGTGCCGAGCGGATGGCGCTCTACGCGCAGATGGGTGAGGTCTACGAGCAGGAGATCAAGGACAACGACCGCGCCATCGAGTCGTACAGCGAGATTCTCGCCATCGACCCGAACCACCAGGCGGCGCTGATTGCCCTCGGTCGACTCTACGAGCGCGTCGAGGACTGGAGCCGCGCCATCGACACCCTGTCGCACTTGGTGTCGCTGGTTCAGGATCGTCGTCAGCAAGTCGAGCTACATACCCGCATCGGTGGGCTGTATGAAGACAAGCTGCAAGATCAGGAGACCGCCGAGGGTCGCTTCCTCGAAGCACTGCGGGTCGATCCGAACTTCGTCCCGGCGATGCAGAAGCTCATCGCGCTGTACAAGGGCCGTGGCGACTGGCTCAAGGCGTCGCAGCTCATGATCCGCGCCGAAGAGCAGATGCCGAACCCGCTCGACAAGATCAAGATCCTGTTCGAGATCGGGACGATCATGCGCGAGCGTCTCGACGAGGAGAAGCGTGGGTCGGAGTTCCTTGCCCGGGTCATGCAGCTCGATCCAGAGCACGTCGGTGCTGCCGAGCCGCTGGCCGAGCTGTACTTCCGCGAGGGACGTTGGAAGGAGCTAGAGCCGATTCTCGACGCGCTGGTCCGCAAGGCCGATAAGCGCGATGCGAAGGAGATGAACAACCTGTACTACCGAGTGGCGAAGACCGCTGACTCACTCGGGAACCGGGACAAGGCTCTCAAGTACTTCAAGCTGGCCTATGACCTGGACAGCACGTCGCTCCAGACGCTGCTGGGACGGGCGGATCTGCTCTATCGCCTGGAAGACTGGGAAGGTGCATTCAAGCTGTACCAGACGGTGCTCGTGCATCACCGCGAGGCGCAGCGTGACGGTGAAGTCGTCGACATCTTCTATCGCCTGGGCATCATCAAGCTGCGCCAGACGGAGAAGAAGAAGGCGCTCAACATGTTCGAGAAGGCGCTGGAGATCGACCCGAATCATCGGCCGACGCTCCTCGCTGTCATCGAAATGCAGCTTGCCAACAACGACTGGGAGGCGGTGATCACTGCCAAGCGAGCGCTGCTCCCCGTCGCTGAAGGAGAGGAGCGGTTCAAGCTCAACTGTGAGATGGCCGAGATGTACGCTGACAAACTTCAGCAGTACCCGAAGGCCATTCAGAGCTACCTCGATGCGATCGAGATCAAGCCGGACAGCCACGTCACGCTGCACAAGGTGCTGGAGCTTTACACCAAGACCGAGCAGTGGAAAAAGGCCATCGAGATCCTCGGGCGGCTCGCGCAGCTTGAGCACGACATGCTCCGTCGCGGCAAGTTCTACTACACGGCGGGCGTGATCTATCGTGATGCTCTGAAGTCGACGGACGAGGCGATCGACCAGTTCAACCTGGCGCTCGACGCGTACTTCGCGAAGCCGGAGGTCATTCCCTCGGCACGGTTCCAGGAGTTCCTGAAGCCGTTCGAGGCGATCGACAAGATCTGCACGACGCGCAAGGACTGGAAGGCGCAAGAGCGCAACTACCGCAAGATGATCAAGCGCATGCCCAAGACTGGGCAGGAGCAGGTCACCGTCGCGCTGTGGCACGCTCTCGGCGAAATCTACCGGTCGCGTCAGAAGGACATCCCGGCTGCCATCCAGACCTTCGAGGTGGCGGTGGGCCTTGAGCCAGAAAACCTCAAGCGGCGCGAGATCCTCGGTGAGCTCTATATCGTCGGCGGCCCCGATTACATCGACAAGGCCGTCAACGAGCAGATGTTCCTCATCGACAAGGATCCATACCGAGTCGAGGCGTACAAGGCGCTGCGTCGGATCTATCAGGACTCACGCCAGTTCGATAAGGCGTGGTGCATGTGCTCGGCGCTGGCACATCTGCAGCGGGCCGATGCCGATGAGCAGCAGTTCTTCGAGCAGTACAAGAAGGGTCTGCCGAAGGCGAGGAACAAGCTCACCGACGAGATGTGGAACAAGTACATCTACCACAAGGATGAGGACCGCTTCATTGGGGCCATCTTTGCGACGGTGTACACGGCGGTCGGTACGCTCCGGGCGGCTGAGCACAAGCAGTACAACCTCAAGCGCAAGGAGAAGCGCGACCTGTCGAGTGACCAGACGATGTTTGGGCGGGTGTTCACCTACGTCATGCAGGTGCTCAATGTTCCGCCGAACGTCGAGATTTTCTTCCGCACCGAGCAGCCCGGCGATCTTGTCGTCGCCAACTGCAAGGAGAAGAACATCTTCATCCCGTCGATTGTCGTCGGACAAGGGATGCTCGCTGGACGCGGCGACAAGGACGTGGCTTTCCCGAGCGCGGCGTTCCTCACCAAGATGCGGCCCGAGCACTACCTGCGGGCAATCTTGACGTCGAACACCGAGCTTGCGGTGGCACTGCTGGCGGCCGTTCGTCTGGCTCGTCCAGACTTCCCAGTGCCTCCGCAGCATGCCCAGTTCGTCGAGCAGTTCGCTTCCGCGATGAACCCGTTCGTGCCGTTCGCTGCCCGTGAGCACCTCGGCATGGTCGTGCAAAAGTACGTTGCGAATAAGTCGCAGCTCGACATGGCGAAGTGGGCGCAGGCGGTCGATCTGACCTCGCATCGTGCCGGTCTGATTGTCTGCAACGACCTCAGCGTGGCGGCTCGCTACATCGGACAAGAAGCCACTGCGGTCGGTGGTATGGCCCCGAAGGACAAGGTCAAGGAACTGGTGATGTACGCCATCTCGCCGACCTACTTCGAGCTTCGTCAACTTCTCGGCATCGCGATCACCAGCGGTTAGTCCCTCGTGCCGTGCTCTGCGGCGTCACCTCTGCCCTCCCTCTCCAAACACACCGCTTGCTGGGTACTTACCCAGCGGCGGACTTTTGTTTTTGGCATCGTCCCTCGACTCGATGAAGATGCAAGGACAGCGATGCTGTGTGTCGTCAAACCTGACGTAACGTTATAATTTGCTAGGATCGCTCGGCCATGACCCCTGCGTCACAACACAAAGCCCACGCTCCCCGTCACGTCCGTGTCTTCGTGCTCACGGTTTCGGACACGCGCACCGAGGACACCGATGAAGGCGGGCGAATCTGTCGCGAGCAGGTCGAGGCACGTGGGTATACCGTCGCTGGCAAAGCGATCGTGCGCGATGAACCGACGCTGGTTCAAGGCCTCATCTCGAGGATCGCTGACGAAGCGGCCGCTGATGTGGTCATCAGCACAGGCGGCACCGGTATTTCTCGACGTGATAACACCTATGAAGCGGTGGCGGCACTTCTCGAAAAGCGGCTGGATGGATTTGGGGAGCTGTTCCGAATGCTCTCGTATGCCGAGATCGGTTCCTCGGCGATGATGTCTCGCGCTGTCGCAGGGCTCTACCGAGGGTTGGTCATTTTTGCGGTTCCAGGTTCACCGCACGCGGTACGGCTAGCGATGGAGAAGCTGATTGGTCCCGAGCTAGGGCATCTTAAGTTTGAGGCACGACGATGAGCTCCAGCGGCTGCGCGGAAGAGAACGGACGGTCTGACGGCACGCCGTTCCGTCTGCCGGTCCTTTCGGGCAAGCCGCTACCACTGGATGCCCAAGGTACTTCGGCGGGCCAGCTCACCGATGGTTTGCTGCGTCGGATTAGCTATCTTCGGGTGTCTCTGACCGACCGCTGTAACTATCGCTGCACCTACTGCATGCCCGAAGACGGCGTCGATCTGGCCCCGCGCTCAGATGTGCTCTCCTTCGAGGAAATTGAAGCAGCGGTGGCGTCGCTGATGCGGGTCGGAGTCCGGCGAGTGCGACTGACCGGCGGCGAGCCCACGGTGCGTAAGGATTTGGTCAATTTGGTGGAGCGACTTGGGCGGCTGGGACTTGATGATCTGGCTCTGTCGACAAATGGCGAGCGTCTCATCGAGCTGGCTGCACCGCTGAAGGCCGCAGGACTGCATCGGCTCAACGTCAGCGTCGATACGTTACAGCCCGAGCGCTTTTTGAGCGTCACCCGTCGTGGTGATCTCGGCAGAGTGCTGGCTGGGCTTGAGGCGGCGCAAGCCGTTGGCTTTGCCCACACCAAGGTCAACTGTGTGGCGATGCGCGGCTTCAACGACGATGAAATCGGTGCGCTGTGCCGTTACTGCTGGGATCGTGACCTGATCCCGCGGTTCATCGAGCTGATGCCGATGTCCGATGGGCTGCTGTTTTATCCGGGCACGTTTCTTCCCGTCGCAGAGCTGCGTCAGATCCTCACTCGCGAGCTGGGGCCTCTGCTCGATACCGAGACGGGCGAGCCGTTACCCGGTGTCGGTCCAGCGCGTTACGCGGCAGTGATGTACCGAGGCAAGCGGCGGCAGGTTGGGATGATCTCGGCGGTGAGCGAGCCGTTCTGCGACACCTGCAATCGGGTCCGTCTATCGGCCACCGGACAGCTTCACGCCTGCCTGGCGTACGACGACGCCATCGACCTACGTGGCGTGTTACGCTCGGGTTTCGTAGGCGACGATTTGGTCGATCGACTGGTGCAGGTAGCGCGTGGCGGCCTCGTTGATAAGCGGGTGGGTCATGTCTTTTCACCGACGGGATGCGGTGGGCCGCGCAAGCACATGGTGTCTATCGGAGGCTGACGAAGCCGCGAGAATTTGGGCCGACAGGCCGCGTATTTTATGGGAACTTAAAAGGTCACAAACACAATGACTGTACAGACAACTTCCGCGCTTCCGGGTGGCAGTGCTGGTGGTCCGCCGCGAGCCAAAGGCCGCAATCGTGTCCTTTTGATCGCGCTGTCGGTGGCAATCATCGTCGGTGGGATCGGTGTCCTGATGTCCGATTCATCGGGCTTTGAGTATTACAAGCACGTCGACGAGGTCGCCAAAGAGGGCAGCATCTGGCAAAACAAGCGGCTCCAGCTCCACGGCTACGTCGTACCGGGAACGATCAAAAAGCGCATGAATCACGACGTGCAGAAGCTGGAATACAAGTTCCAGATCGAAAACTGCGGGGCCATCGCCGAGGCCTACTTTGCGGGCGTGGTCCCCGACACCTTCAAGGATGGGGCCGAGGTCGTGCTCAAAGGCCAGCTTCACGGCCAACAGTTCACCGCGAACGAGGTCATGGCCAAATGTCCGTCGAAGTACCAGCAGTCGGGGGGCACTCATCCGGTGGCCGTCGCTCGCTGTAGCCGAGAGTCGTCGGCAGGCAAGGCCAACTAATGGCTGCTGTACACACCAACTGGGTGGCGCTGTTTGGCAGCTTTGTGCTGCTGTGTACGCTCATCCTCACGACCTATGCCGGTGGTGCGGCGGTGGCGGGTGCGCGTCGTCAGTCACAGCCGCTCGTTCGCTCGGCGATCTACGCGGGTTATGCCTGCACGGCGTTGCTCAGCCTGGCGTCGGCGCTGATCTTTTTCGCAGTGCTGTCGAACGACTTTTCGCTCAAATACGTTCACCAAAACTCCGATGCGGCGATGCCGTGGTTTTTCAAGCTGACGTCGTACTGGGGCGGCCTTGACGGGTCGATGATGTTTTGGGCGTGGCTGCTGTCGATCTTTTCGACCGTCGCCATCTCGCGCAACCGTGAGCGTCATCGGGAGCTCATGCCATGGGTGACGGCGATCCTCATGGGGATCCAGGCGTTCTTCGTGTCGCTGGTGGTGTTCTACAAGCGGCCCTTCGATACGTTCCTGAATGAGGCACCGATTGTCGGTAAGGGGCTCAATCCGCTGCTCCAAGACTTCTACATGGCGACGCATCCACCCTCGCTGTATGTCGGCTATGTGTCAGCGAGTGTGCCGTTTGCGTTTGGTATGGCGGCACTGATTACCGGCAACCTTGACGATACGTGGTTGCAGTCGGTGCGGCGCTGGATGCTGGTGTGCTGGTACTTCCTGTCGCAGGGACTCATCCTTGGTTCGCTATGGGCCTATCACGTGCTGGGCTGGGGTGGTTATTGGGGCTGGGATCCTGTGGAGAACGCCGGAATCCTGCCGTGGTTTACCGCCACCGCGTTTTTGCACTCGCTGATGATTCAAGAGCGACGCGGCATGATGAAAATCTGGAACGTGGTGCTGGTCATCATGACGTTCCTTTTGACGATGGTTGGGACGTTTATGACCCGTTCTGGCATCGTGCAGTCGGTGCACGCCTTTGGAAACGATCCCGAACTGGCGGCGCGGTTTCTGGCGTTCATTGGCTTCGCGGCGGTGTTTTCGTTCGGGTACGTGATTTATCGACTACCGCTGCTGCGCTCACGAGCCGATCTGGAGTCGGTGCTATCGCGGGAGTTTGCGTTTCTCCTCAACAACTGGGTGCTGATCGCCTGTGCGTTCTTCATCCTAGTGGCAACGCTGTTCCCAACGCTGTCCGAGGCAGTGACCCGCAATCGAGTGACGGTTGGTCCGCCGTTTTTCAATCGCTGGATGGCACCGCTTGGGCTGATCTTGCTGTTGCTCACGGGCATTGGGCCGCTGATGGCGTGGCGGCGAGCCTCCAAGGGGATGCTGTGGAAGCAGCTCCGGGCTCCAATCACCGCCGCCATCATGACGATTGTGCTGGTTGCCAGCATGCTGCCGTGGGCACGGACCCGGTCGTCGTTCATGCATGAGAAGTTCCAGTTGCCGGTCAGCCTGGTCTGCTTTGGACTGTGTGCAATGGTGCTGATCACCGTCGGGCAAGAGTTCATCGTCGGGACTCGGGCTCGGCAGAGCGGCACCAAGCTCGACTTTCTAACGGCACTCGTCGGACTGCTGCTGCGCAACAAGCGGCGCTACGGCGGCTACCTGGTTCACGTCGGCATTGTCCTTATGTTCTTTGGCTTTGCCGGACAGACGTTTCAGGTCGAAAACGAAGTGACGCTGGCCCGTGGCAAGTCGACCAAGCTCGGTCGCTACGAGATTACCCTCACCAGCTTCCGGGCCTCCTCGGACCCGCAGAAGGAAATCACCGAGGCCCGGCTGCTCGTCAAAGTCGATGGCCAGCAGTCGTTCGAGCTGCGTCCGGCCAAGTGGGCCTATCGCGGTCACGAGGAAGAGCCGCCCCGAACGATCGTCGCGACGCACAACAGCCTGTTCGAGGATCTGTATGTGATCCTAAACGGCATCGACGAGGGCGAGTCGGTCGCGGGACTCAAGCTGATCGTAAACCCGCTGGTGCTGTGGGTGTGGCTGGGATTTGTGATGCTCATGGTGGGCACGGCGGTTGCGTTCTTGCCGGATCGAAGCGACCCGACAGGGAAGGGCGGACCCGAGCCAGTTGACCCGGACACCAAGTCCGCGACGGCTGGCAAGGCGGCGACAGCGACGGTGATTGTGCTGCTTCTGTTTGGTGCGATGGGTCAGGCGCAAGCTCAAACCGCAGCCGGTCAGGGCATGCATCAATCGACGGAGGGTCAGAACTTTCCGACGCCACCCCGCAATGAGCTAGAGCGCGATCTGCGCAAGACCATCGTCTGCATGTGCGGCTGTGGCCGTCAGACCCTCGCTGAGTGTTCGTGCGGGAATGCGGCCAAAGAGCGCGGCATCATCGCTCGATTTATCGACGAGGGCCGCAGCCGCGACCAGATCATTCGCTATTTCCTTGACAAATATCCCGGAGAGTCGGCGCTGGTGGTGCCGCAGGATGTAGGCTTCAATCGCCTGGCCTGGATCTTTCCGCTGGTGATTATCGCGGCCGCACTGGGAGCGCTGGGCCTCTTGGCTCGTCGCTGGGGCCAACAGGCTCGACTTGGTAAGGCTACCTCTCCAACTCTCAAAGACACAGACCGCGCTTCCTACGAGCGCCGCCTTGACGACGATCTCGATGACATGGACTGACTCTCGGCTCCTCTATGGCGGTACGGGCCTTGCCTTCGGGTTGGGACTTATCGGTTTTTCGGTCGCGCTCGGTAGCCTGAGCGGTCCGTCGATTGCCCTGGCTGGGGCCGTTGCGGCGCTGTGGGTGACGGGAAACATGCTGCTTAAGGCGGCACGTGGCCTGACTGCGGTGTCTAGCGACGACGAACAGGTGGAAGCACAAGCTGCCGTCGGACGCCGTCGTCGCGAACTGACGCGTGAATATCACCTGCTCAAGCGGGCCCTCAAAGAGCTGGAACTCGATCGCTCCATGGGCAAGCTTTCCGACGACGACTACGCAGAAATTCGCAGTCGCTATCGCGAGCGAGCGGTGCGTATTCTCCGTCAGCTTGATCAAGGACAAAGTTATGAGGAGCAGATCGAACGCGATCTCGCTGCTCGACGGGAAGCGCTTGGCAAAAAGGCACCGGCGTCCAAAGCGGCGCTGGCGACAGCCGAGTCGACTCCCAAGCGTGTCCCCAGCAACCAGGTTCCGACGGTCATCGCCACCGCCTGCGCGGACTGCGGTACTCGCAACGACGTCGATGCTCGGTTCTGTAAGAGCTGCGGTCTCAAGCTGGGAGGAGGAAAGTGATGCTTCGGCTCTCTGTTCTCCTCGCAGTGGTGCTGGGGCTGGGTTCGGTTTCAAGGGCCCAGCCGATGATGCCCGATCCGGCGCAGATGTCGGGGATTCCCCGACCCGACGGCGCTGTGCCGCCCGGGACCGTGACGGTGCGGCTGCTCATTGGCGCTTTTACCAATCCGATCATCGATCAAGAGGTATCGCTGACCTCCTCGTCGGGAACCAAGCTCAAAGCCAAGAGCGACGCCGCTGGTCGAGCGACGTTCGCCGGGGTTCCACCGGGTACCTACGAAGCACGAACCGAGCTGTCCGGTGTGGTCAAATCCTCGCAGCCGATTCAGGTGCAAAGCGCGCCTGCTCCGGGTATTCGCCTGATGCTGGTGTTTCCCAAAGACACGCCACCACCAACGGCTGCTCCGGCAGCCACCGCACCAACATTGCCCGCAACCGGGACGCCCACTTCTCCGGCTGGACCGGCGACGGCAGTACCAGTGACGACGGCTGTTCCGGCATCCCCGCCCCCACCTGCGGACGGGCAGGTGCATCCCGATGCGGCACTGCCATCGGGAACGCTGCGCGTTACGGTGTTTGACGAATCGAACAAGCCGCTATCGGCTGTGCCCGTCACGCTGTACAGGCGGGCCAGCAGCGAGGCCCAGGTTGAAAAGCTTCCGGCTCAAACGACCGATGCCGGTGGTTCTGTGGTGTGGGCCGGCATGCCGACGGGGGCGGCCGAGTACCTGGTGACGTTGGCGCGGTTTGGGTTCGAGCAGCCCAGCGAGCCATTTCATCTGAACGGGACGGCGGGCACGGCACTTTCGGTGGTGTCTCGACCACCGGTGCGCGGCGAGGATGCTCGTCGCAAGCTGAGCCTATCCTCTGGCTCGCACCTGATCTTTGACCTCCAAGAAGACATGGTCCAGGTGTCGGAAATCCTGCGCATCAACAACCCCATGCCACAGGCCTTCGAGCCTGGGTCGGACGGGCTACGGATTCCACTCGCCGAGGGTGCCGTCGCGCCGCAGCTTCAACCGGGTGGGCCGTCGACGCTGAGCATCGACCAAAGCTCGCCCGGCAACGTTGCATTGGTGTGGAAGGGTCCGCTGCCTCCGGGTGAGTCGATGGTTCAAGTGGCGTTTATGCTGCGCCACACGGGTGAGCTGACGTTTCGCCAACCGGCGAGTATCCAGGTTGCCGATCTGCGGGTGGTGATCGAGAAGCGTCCCGAGCTGAAGCTCGATGGAGTGACCGATATTCAAGAGCGCAAGTGGCAAGGCCACGAGTTGCTGTTTGGCCAGCTTGCGGGCACTAGCGAAGGCGGTCAAATTACCCTGACGATTTCAGGGCTACCGGCAGAGCAGCGAGCGACGCGAATGATTGGTGGGCTGGTCGCGTTGCTGGTGACGCTCGCGTTTCTATACCTGTCTTGGCTGGGCAAACCGGGTGAGGAACGAGCCCTGCTGACTGCCAAACGGCAGCTTTTGGTGGATCGCGACAAGCTGCTCGGTGAGCTATTGGCGATGGATGACGGCGAAATCGGTGGTGCGAAGCGGACCCGGGCGCAGGTGATGGCCGAGCTGACCGCGATCTATCGTCTGCTGGACGAGGCCGATGCCGACTGAGTCCCGTGCCGTGCAGCAGGTTGTGCTTCGCGGCATTTTCAAGGACTACGGCGAAAAACGGGCACTGAGTGACATCTCCCTGACGCTCGAAGCGGGGCAGGTGACCGCGCTGCTTGGGGAAAACGGTGCGGGCAAGTCGACGCTGCTCGGGGTGCTGGCGCTCCAGATTCGACCGACTCGCGGCAAGCTGCTGTTCGATGGCCAAGATGTCTCAGAGCTCGACGGCGTCTGGCTGCGCCAAAGCCTGTCGCTGCTCTCCCATGAGCCACGCTGTTATGCGGATCTGTCGGCTCGCGAGAATTTGCTCTTTTTTGCCAAGCTGTATGGCGTGGGTTCCGATGAACAAGCTCGCAGCGAGCGGGTCGCCGAGCTCCTGGCCCAGGTTGGACTTCAATCAGCGGCGGATCGGCCCAGTCGTACATTTTCGCGAGGCATGGTGCAGCGGCTGGCACTGGCGCGAGCCCTTGTTCATCGACCGGGACTGCTGCTTCTCGATGAGCCGTACACGGGGCTCGACCAAGAGGGCGTCCAGCTCTTGTCCTCGCTGATTGCCGATGAACGAGCCCGAGGGGCGATCGTGGTCGTGATCAGCCATGATTTCGAGCCGCTCGCCCCGCTCCTCGACGTGGCTGCGGTGCTGCGGCGTGGCCGATTGGAAAAGACCCAACGCTACTCGAGCGGCGAATGCTCCCGTGAGCAGCTTCTCAAGCTGTACGCCCGCGCTGCCGAACGACCGCTTGCGAGGATCGCATGAGCGGTTCGCTACTACGCCAGGTTGGACTTCTGCTGTGGAAGGACGTGCGGGTTGAGTGGCGAGCCCGTGAGCTGATCTACGCGACGATGCTTTTTTCGGCGATTGTGGTGCTGCTGTTTTCGTTTTCGTTCCTCGGCGGCGCGCCACCAACCGTCGAGGTCATGTCCGGAGTGCTATGGGTCGCGATTTCGCTATCGGGCATGCTCGGTATCTCGCGCAGCTTTGAACGCGAGCGTGAGGCCGACACCCTGCGAGCGCTGCTTTTGGCCCCCATCGAACGCAGCGCCCTGTACCTGGCCAAGCTGATGTCGATCACGCTGCTGATGCTCCTTACGTCCAGCGTGGTCGTGCCAGGGCTCCTGCTGCTATTTGGCATGAAGGTGGGCCCAGGGACGTCCTGGGTGCTCTTTTTGGTGCTACTCGGGCTGGGAACGCTCGGCTTTGCGGCCGTGGCAGCGCTGTTCGGAGCATCGCTAGGTCGGGCGCGGGTTCGCGAGGTGCTGCTGCCGCTGCTCGTCTATCCGCTGGTGGTGCCTGCGCTGCTGGCCGGCGCTCGTGGAACCTACGGCGTGCTGTACGGAACCACCGAATCGCTGGTGGATGCGGTGCGCTGGATCAAGTTCCTGCTGGTGTTCGACAGCATGGCCGTCATTCTTGGACTGTGGCTGTTCGAGCCACTGTGTGCCCAGGAATAGGGAAAATCGACGCTACGGCTTGACGTACGGACCCCAGGATGGCGTCTCGGCTCCACCTCGGAAGACCGGACGCTGGGTTTTGCCGTCTGCCGTGGACACGTAGATTCCGCCCCGACTCGATTTAAACGCCAGCGCACGTCCCGTTGGGGCCCAGGTCGGATGGCTGTTCGAACCCTGGTTTTCAGTGAGGCGCTGGAGCTCTTGATTCGCTGCGTCGATGGTAAAGATGTCGAGGTTGCCCTTTTCATCTCGTCCCGAAAACGCGATCAGCGACTTGCCGTTGAGCATCTTTGGATTCCACGCGGGCTCCACGTTGTAGCTGCCCTTGCGGGTGAGCTTGACTTGATCTCCACCCGAGGCTGACATCTTCCAAATCTGCGGGCTGCCGTGGCGATCCGAGACAAAGGCGATCTGGCCACCATCGGGTGACCACGTCGGCGAGCTGTCAATCGCCGGGTTATTGGTCAGCCGCTTGATCACGTCGCCCGCTGGGGTCAGCACGTAGATCTCGCTGTTGCCCTCGAACGACAGTGTCACCGCGATCTTGGTGCCATCGGGTGACACCACCCCGCCGGTGTTCAGTCCGGGCCTGGTCGAGATGCGCTTCGGCTTACCACCACCGGTCGTGGTCGACCACAGATCGGGCGTGCCTCGGACAAAGCTCGTATACAGCAGGCTGCTTCCCGATGGATGCCACGACGGCAGGATGTTCTGGGAGCCGTTGCTGGTGATCGAGTGCTGACCGGCCCCATCGTAATCCATGATCACAAGCTCTTGCTGTCGACCGATGGGACGCGAGAAGGCGATCTGGGTGCCGAAGAACGAGTCCTCGCCGGTGTAGTAGCGAACGATCTCATCGGCGAAAATGTGGGCCAGGCGGCGGATGTTGGCGCTTGGGGCGCGATAGGTCTTGGTGAGAACCGGGCGGTCGCCCTTGATGACCTCGAACAGGCGAAATTCGACCGAGACATCGCCGCCGGTGTTGGTCGTGCGTGCTTTGACGACCCCTTCGGCACCGACGGTACGCCACGAGTCCGGCCCAATCGATAGATCCTCTTTGGCCAGGTCGGCAACAAACGAGTTCGGGTCGAGCGTCTTGAACAGCCCCGAGGAATTGAGATCGCCGGTCAGCACCTCTTGCATGACCTGGGCGCTTTCGCCATCACCAAGCAGCTTGGGCACCGCAACCTTGTAGAGCGCTTGCCCGGGGTTGGTGATCTTGAACCGCACCACATCGTCCGTCTGTGCCTGCGCTCGCGGCATCAGCCACGTCGTCAGCAATAGAGGCAGTCCCAAGCACCAAACAGCGCGCATCGTCCGTCGCATAGCCCTTACGGTATCTGGACTTCACCGCAAAATACAAGCAGGCAGCAAGAAACGTACTTCCCTCGGCGTGCGAATCTGGTAGGTTGCCAAACATCTGAGCAGTTCGCCAAGGAACCTCGTGCTCCTCGTGGGCTAAGTCCGCGTAAGGAAAGAAGGTTCTTGACACTGCTTTTGTGATCCGATAGTTCCAATCTCTCTAAGGAACTCGCATGGCTACTCCGATTCCGAGCACGTACCTCAAAAACCCCGAGAAGGCTCAGGCCGAACGCAAGTGGCACGTCATCGACGTGGCGGGTCTGACCCTAGGCCGCGCGGCGACGCAGATCGCCACCCTCCTTCGCGGCAAGCACAAGACCGATTACACCCCTAACATCGACAGCGGCGACTTTGTGGTCGTGCTCAATGCCCAGAAGGTTCACCTGACCGGCAATAAGCTCGACGACAAGTTGTATCGTAAGCACACGCTGTTCCTTGGCGGACTGAAGTCCCGTCCGGCACGCGAGATGCTGGCAACCCGCTCGGACGAAGTGATTCGTCGCGCAGTGTGGGGCATGCTGCCGAAAGGCCCGCTTGGCCGGGTCATCATCAAGAAGCTGAAGATCTATTCCGGCACCGAGCACCCGCACAGTGCCCAGCAGCCGAACAAGCTCACCTTGAAGTCCATGCGTGGCTAGGACGGTTCGCGCTTTCGCTTGGGTGGTTCTCTCCACGCTCTGCGGCGGGAGACTCATCAAGCAGTCAGGCGCGACTTCCTTTATCCGCTGTAACCACGAGAGAAACACTCTCTAGTCGAGTTTAAGAAATGGCGAACGTCGAACGAAACGCAGTGTACGCCACGGGTCGTCGAAAAGAGGCGGTGGCGCGTGTATGGATGCAGCCCGGCTCGGGCAAAGTCACCATCAACCACCGTGATATCGACAATTATTTCGGTCGGGCGACTTCCAAGATGGTGCTTCGGCAGCCGCTGGCGCTGACCTCGCAGGCCGCAAACTACGACGTCTACGTGAACGTCGCCGGTGGAGGTTTGTCGGGTCAGGCTGATGCGATTCGTCTCGGCATCACCCGCGCCCTCCTCAAGGTCAATGCTGGTTTCCGTGGCGCGCTGAAGGCCGCCGGATACGTCACCCGCGACCCACGCTGCAAAGAGCGTAAGAAGTACGGTCAGCGTGGTGCTCGCGCTCGCTTCCAGTTCTCCAAGCGCTAGGCCGCTCGCTTCAGAACCTGCCACGCCATTCGTTGGCTATGGCGAGCGTGCTTGCAGCCGAACGACGGCTGTCTTCGCTCGTCTACTCGACCGATTGTTTTCGCTGCGGTTCTGAGCCCTTCCGTGGCTGTAGCTTTCCTCTGTTCGGCATCCGCCGACCTCGGCACAAATCTCGTTCGGCCATCGCCGATATCCGAGACCGACTTTCTATAGCAATGGCTGACCCGGGATGTGGACACCGTGAGGTGTTCGCTGCGGTTCACAGTCCAGATTGGTTCAGCCTTGGCTTCTCCGCTGTTTGGTGGGAGTAGACTCGCTAGATGACCGTGCTGCGAAGACGGACGCTGTGCTTGGGTGCTGTGGCGCTTTCGGTAGGCTGTAGCTGGGTGTTTGATAGCAGCGCGCCGGAGCTGCCGCTCCTTGGTGAACCGCCGGTGATGGAGCGGTTTCTGAAGCTCAACGGCAAGACGGCCCGCGAGCTGTATGTGCTGCTGGATGCGGCGGACAAACCGTGGGCAGTGATTCCCGAGCTGCCGGAGCTACCTGCGGGCCTTCCTGACGGCATTGCACTGCCGAATCTGCCCGAGACGCTGCGGATGGTTCGGCTGGATCCGCAAGAAGATCCGCAGTCGGCCGTTACGTACCCATCGCAGTACCTGCAAGTGACGGTGCGCTCGCTGTACATCATGGTGGTGCCGGGGCTGCTCGATCCTTCGCTGAAGGACAAGTCGGTGCTGCTCACCAGGGTCAGGCCCGGCGAGCCGCCGCAGGTATTTGGCCGATTTCCCGAAGGGACGCCGGTTCTGCTGGTGAGCCAGAACGAGCAGGTCGGGGTGATGATTTCGCAGAGCAGCAAGTCGAAGAGCCTGCGGGCTTTTCGGATGGATGGCTCAGCAGAGACCCGTGAGCTGCCGATTCCGGAGGGCGTCGATCCCGCAAAGCCCTTCGATAAGGGGCGTTACCAGCTCGATGCGACAGGCGAGCGGCTGATTGTCCAGGATGGCAAAGACAACCTGACGATCTACGAGACTCGCTCGATGGGCGGTGAGCGCTCGCTTGGCAAGCAGCCTCGGAGCTGGTTGCTAGACAGCCGACAGAAGGCGCTGCTGGTCTGTAGCGAGGGCGGACTGTCGCGGCTGCCGCTCGATGGCGCAATGGCGGTGGTGCTGGACCCGTCTCCGTGCTCGACGGAGTATTTTCGAACGGTGCTGCTCCAGGGTGAGCGATTGGTGCTCTATCGGAGTGGGGACGGACTTCGTCAGGTGCCGGAGGATGGCTCGGGATCGCCGAGGGTGCGGCTCGAATCGATGGGGCAGCTACTGGCGATTGGGCCGGGCGGAGAGCTGCTCTACTCGACGGATCCGGCGCTGACCTACGGCGCGGGCATTGGCAACGGTTTCCTCGGTGACACGCAGGTGATGGAGCGAGGCCGACGGCCGACTTGGTCCGCCGACCGCAAGCGACTGCGCTACCTGGAGTGGGCAGCGCGCTCGGACAGTGCCGGGGACTTTCACTCGCGTCTGCTCGCCACGAACGAAGTGCTCCGGCTGGCTCGCAACGTCCGCGCCTTCAATGAACTCGGTGACGGACGGGTGCTGGCGGTGAGCAACTCGGTTCCCAAAGGGGCCCACAACCGGATCATCGTCATCGACGAGGCCGCCAGCGAGGCGCGCTGGGTCGCCAACAGCTCTCGCGAGTATCAGTTCATCCCCGGCTCGACGGACCTTCTGGTCAAAGTGGTCATCGGCCAGACCGGCTGGGACATCCGCCGCGTCCCGATTTCCCAGAAATAGCTCCCCGCACTGAGCCGCGCTGCGAACCTGCGTCCTCGTTCCTTCAAGCGAGGGCCACGGCATCGTTGTGTCTCTTCTTTGTCGATATGACAGTCGCTGGTTTTGATGGTGAATGGATATGTTTGAATGATAAAGCTGATGATGGATGTGTTTTATGTTGGTTATTAAAGCGATCATGGCTTCTGATTCATGATTATCTGTGATGTCTTTTGTCGTATCATTGAGTTCCCATCTTGATCAGTTGTTTATCGCTGAGTTCGGGCGCTCTGCCACCGTGGTCCACGTCGTGACCGCTTGAAGTGCGGCTGGCTACATCTAGACCAACAGCGCAGATTTTAACGAATCATTGATATTCAATTGACACCAATTTTGTCTGTCGATTTATGATCGCTATTACCACTGTGAAAGGGGGGTGCCATGAAGAAGAGACGGTTTATATGGTCTATCTTGCCGGGATTGTTCTTACTTATCGGTGTAGTGGCGGGCTACGGCTCGTCGGGCTGCTCGGGTGGAACCGTTGGCGGCGATGAGGTCGATGCTGGTGATACGGCCGATCTGACCGATCCGAACGCCGACATGACCGGTGGCGGCTGTGGCCAAGTGACATGCGCCTCGCTCAACGCCAACTGCGGCCTGATCGGTGATGGCTGTGGTGGAACGCTGGACTGCGGCACCTGTACCACCCCTCAAACCTGTGGTGGTGGTGGCACTTTCTTCCAGTGCGGCGGCACCTCGGGCTGCGTGCCCAAGACGGCTGCAGCGGCCTGTGCGGCGCTCGGAGCGAACTGCGGTGAGGCGGCCGATGGCTGTGGCGGCACGGTGAGCTGCGGAACCTGTACGGTCGCGGGCGAGAGCTGCGGAGGCGGTGGCACTCCATTTGTATGTGGCGCGGGCGGCGGAACCTGTACCCCGACGACCTGTATGGCCGCTGGCTCGAACTGCGGCATGCTCGGCGATGGCTGTGGCAACACCCTCAACTGCGGAACCTGTACGGTCGCGGGCGAGACCTGCGGCGGCGGCGGCATCGCAGGCAAGTGCGGCAAGGTGATGTGTACTCCGCTGACGACCTGCGCGATGGCCAAGGCCAACTGCGGTTTCGTTGGTGATGGCTGTGGCGGCATCATTGGTGGTGCGACGGGACCGGGCTGCGGCTCCTGTCCGGCAGGCCAGATCTGCGGCGGCGCTGGCGTGGCCAACAACTGTGGCGTGCCGGCCCCGATGTGCGTAAACCTGTGCAAGAATCAGGTGGTCTGTGATGGTGGATCGACGACGCTGACCGGAACGGTTACGGCTCCAGGCCATGACAACACCGCGCTGTGGGGCACTCCCGATCCGATCCCGAACGCGCTGGTGTACGTGCCGAATGCGACGGTGATGCCGTTTACCTCGGGCGTGACCTGTGACCAGTGTGGCTCGGACGTGACGGGCTCGCCGCTGGTGAGCACCAACTCGGGCATCGATGGCAAGTTCACCCTGTCCAACGTGCCGTGCGGAGTTCCGATTCCGCTGGTGATTCAGCTTGGACGTTGGCGGCGTCAGGTGACCCTCCCGGCGGTTGCCTGCTGCTCGACTACGGCGCTGACTACGGCTCAGACCCGGCTGCCCCGCAACAAGACCGAAGGTGACATTCCGGCGATCGCGGTGGTGACCGGCTCGGCGGACCCGATGGAGTGCGTGCTGCCCAAGATCGGTATCGACACCAGCGAGTTTACGCAGCCGACCGGAACGGGCCGCGTGAACTTCTACCAAGCGAACGGTGCGACTCTGGCTGGCACGACCCCGACGGCGGCATCGCTGTTTGGGAACCTCACCACGATGAAGAAGTACGACCTCATCATCCTGGACTGTGAGGGATCGGCGATCGACAAGTCGGCCTACTACAACAACCTGCTCAACTACACTGCAGCCGGTGGCCGTATCTACGTGACCCACTTCGGCTACTCGTTCCTACACGGCAAGAACCAGACGGCACCACCGGCACTCAACACCGCGTGGGATGCGACCGCGACCTGGAAGGTCAGCCAGACGACCCCACCCGACCAGAACGCGATCATCGACCAGAGCTTCCCCAAGGGGAAGACGTTCGCGACGTGGCTCAAGCAAGTGGCGGGCGGCACGCTCGGTCAGATCGCCGTGAAGCAGGTTCGTCACGACTTTGATGCGGTGGTGGCACCGTCCCAGCAGTGGATGTACGGCACCCAACTTACTTCTACGAAGAACGGCAACTTCCCGATGCACTACACGTTCAACACCCCAGTCGGAGCGATGCCGGCCAACCAGTGTGGGCGCGTGATGTACAGCGACTTCCACGTGAGCACCGGCGCGTCGGGAACCGGCACCTTCCCAGCGGAGTGCAATCTGGGCACCGGCGTTCCGCTGACGGCACAGGAAAAAGTTCTCGAGTACATGCTGTTCGACCTGACCTCGTGCATCAAGGCCGACGTTCCGACCTGCACCCCGAAGAGCTGCGCCATGCAGGGCTTCAACTGCGGCGCGCAAGGCGATGGCTGCGGTGGTCTGATCGCCAACTGTGGCACTTGCACCTCGCCCCAGCTCTGTGGTGGCGGCGGCGTTCCGGGCGTCTGCGGCGGTGGCTGCACCCCGCTCACCTGCGCGGGCCTGAAGTACACCTGCGGTACCTATCCAGACGGCTGCGGTGGCATGCTCAACTGCGGAACCTGCGCGGCTCCACAGGTCTGTGGTGGCGGCGGCGCTGGAACCTGCGGAACCGGGGCTTGCATGGGCAAGACCTGCGCTCAGCTCGGCCTGGCTTGCGGATCGGCGGGTGATGGCTGCGGGATGACCTTGAACTGTGGCACCTGCCCAGCCGGTCAGACCTGCGGTGGTAGTGGCATGCCAGGTGTCTGCGGCGCGACGTCTTGCACGCCGCTCACCAAGGATCAGGCCTGCACCCCGAAGGGCTTTGACTGCGGTACCGTCGGCGATGGCTGCGGTGGCACGGTCAACTGCGGAACCTGCGCCTCGAACGCAAGCTGCGGCGTGTTCACGCCCAACAAGTGCGGCGTCGTCGGTTAAGGCCCGCCTAGCTGACCTCGCAGCTCTTGCGGATCGCTGATTGGGGCCGTGCAACGCGGCCCCCGACAAACGTACGCCGCAGGCTTCCCTTCCCGACTGGTTTTGCCTTCGCACAGCGCCTGGAGTGCTTCGGGCACTGCCTCGTCTTCCTTCACCACCCATACAAAATGATCGGGTACGTAGGTCGTCGCGGCGGCCCGTCGTAGCGGATGATCGGTCGCGGTCCCCGGCGGCTCCACCACCACCGTCACCACCAGGCCGTGCTGAAGCAGATCGAGTGCCTGGAGCAGTCCCGCCATCCCCATCGGGCTGCGCTGGGCTTTTTCCCCGAGCCGAAGCAGTGTCGACTCGGCAATCGCTTGATAGCGCTCCCTGTGGCTTGGGAAAAGCGCTGCCAGCCGCAAAAGGTTTTGGCACATCACCGATACTCCCGAAGGAATCGCGCTGTCGTGGAGGCTGACCGGACGGGCAATCAGCGACACCCCATCGGTTTCCACCGGGCCCACAAAGAACGCGTGCTGCTCTGGGTCATACAAGTTGCGCAGCGCCGCTTCGTTTAGCTCGACCGCGATCGTCAGGTACTTGGACTCTTGGGTGGCCTGGCCCAGCGCGATCAGCGCCTCGGCCAAAAAGGCGTGGTCATCGAGCGTCCCGGCCCAGCGCGCCTGGCCGTCCTTATAGGTACGCAGCAGTTCACCGCTGGCTGTGCGGAGCTTGGTCAGCACAAAGTCGGCGGTGGTGCGTGCCAGCTCGATGAAGTCCCCACGCTGGAGCAGTTGTCCACACGTCGCCAGACCCGAGATGGTGAGCGCGTTCCAGCCGGTCAGGATTTTGTCATCGGTCCCCGGTGGAGTCCGCTGGTCGCGGGCAGCCAGCAGCGTCGCTTTCGCTTCAGCGAGCAGCCGCTCCTCTTCCTCGTCATGGGGCTGATCGATGACGTGCAAGATCGAGGCGTTTTCCGGTCCGTGGCCGTGCGGATCGCTCCAGTTGCCGCCGGGAATGACGTCGTAGCAGCGGGTCACGAGCGCGGCTTTTTCGGGCCCGACCAGCGCCGCGACTTCCTCGGGGTTCCACACGTAGTATTTGCCTTCGATGCCTTCACTGTCCGCATCGAGTGCTGCGTAAAAGCCACCGCCCGGCGCGCTCATCTGACGACGCAACCAGCCCACCGTTTCGTCGATCACGCGACCATAGCGACCGGCCAGCACCTGCTGATCGATCGACTCGAGCAGCACCAGCGCCTGTGCGTACAGCCGCAACAGCAGCGCGTTATCGTAGAGCATCTTTTCGAAGTGCGGCACCAGCCACTTGTCGTCGGTCGAATAGCGCGCAAAGCCGCCGCCCAGGTGATCGTAGATTCCGCCCTGCGCCATCTTGGTCAGCGTCAAAAGCCCCGGCCTGACATCATCCAGATCGCCGCTCCGATAAAACGATCGGAGGAGCAGCCCCAGCGCCGTCGGGTTCGGGAACTTGGGCGCGTTGCCAAAGCCGCCTTCCCGCCGATCGATGTGTCCCGCCAGCCGCGTCCCAACTCGCTGAATCAGGTCTTCGGGCAGATGGGCCCCGGTTTCCTGTCCCGTCGACTGACGCTGAACGTCGCGCAGGGCCTCGACCAGCTTGCCGCCATGCTCGCGGACTTTGACCGGCTCTTGGCGATAGGCGTTCAAAAGCGCCGTCAGCACCCGCCGAAACGAGGGCCGCCCATAGCGATCCTGCGGCGGAAAGTAGGTGCCCCCGAAGAACGGCTCGCCGGTCGGCAACAGAAACATCGTGAGCGGCCAGCCGCCGCCTTCATCAAAGATTTGGAGCGCCTGCTGATAGAGCTGATCGACATCGGGGTGCTCTTCGCGGTCCACCTTGACGCAGACGAAGTCCTGGTTCATCTGCGCCGCCGTCTCGGCATCCTCGAACGACTCGTGGGCCATGACGTGGCACCAGTGACAGGCCGAGTAGCCAATCGACAGCAGGATCGGCTTGTCCTCACGCCGGGCCCGAGCAAACGCCTCGTCTCCCCACGGATACCAATCGACGGGATTGTCGGCATGCTGACGGAGATACGGACTCGACGACGCGGCAAGACGGTTTGGCACAGCGGGTTCCTCTGAGTAGCCAAAGAAGCTAACTCAGCTTGGATGCCAAACCATCAGCGAAAAATGGAACCCGAAATCTGAGCTGTGGGGCCGACCGAAGAGCTTTTTTTCGGGCCGCAAAGCGGAACGGAAAAAAGTCTCGTAGGGTAGGGGGGCCCCGCAGCGAGACGTGCAGTGGGGAGCCAGAAGGGGAGGGTGCGCTACTCGTGGCCTTGTTGTTTGCCGCCGTCGTCTTGCTTGCCGAGCTTGTCGTCCTTGGGCTTTTCACCCTCGTCGAGTCCGCCCTTCATCCGCTTGCGGGCGCGGTCGGCAACGGTCATCGTGTCGATCGGTGGCTTGTCGTTGGCCCAGTGCGACATCACCGACGCTGCGGACATTGCGGCGTTGGCCGAGACCTTGCTCGACGACTCGCCACCGAGGTGAATCGGTGCCGCCGCGATGTTGAGCTGGTCATCGTCCGCGCCGCGCTTCTTCTTGCCGAGGTCGGTGCCCTTGAACGCGGCCAGGAATGGGTTTTCCTTCGAATCTTTTTTGTGCTCAAAATCGTGCGACATCGACGGTTCACCTTGGCATCGGCACGGATGCTCAGTCAAAGTTATCGGCCCTTTTGCCAAAAGGGTGCGGTCTAGGGCATAACGCTCGGACCCAAGATGTCCCACCCCGATTCGCTAAACCCTGCGCAGTGGGAAGCTGTCTACCATCAGGACGGTCCGCTGCTCATCTTGGCGGGTGCGGGTTCGGGCAAGACCCGGGTCATCACGTTTCGGCTGGCCGAGCTGCTCCAGCGCGGCGTGCCTGCGCAGCGGCTCCTGGTGGTGACCTTCACCAACAAAGCCGCCGCCGAGCTACGTCACCGGGTCGAGAGCCTGCTCAACGAGGATCGCCAGCCGGGGGACTTGCCGCCCGAGCTGCCGCGCTGGATTGGGACGTTTCACTCGATCGGGGCGCGCCTGTTGCGCAGTCTGGCCAGCTATGCCGGTCTGCCATCGAGCTTTGCCATTCTCGATGAAGACGATCAGCTCAAGGTCTGTAAGGAGCTGATCGCCGAGGCCCAGATCGACGAGCGAATGCTGCCGCCTCGGGCCCTGCGCGGCCACATCGATCGCGCCAAAAACCAAGGCCTGCTCGCCGACGAATATCAGGGCACCGACTACTTTTCCGACCTGGTCCGCAAGCTCTACCAGCGCTACGAGGAGCGGCTGCGACACATCGGCGCGGCGGACTTTGGCGACCTGCTGCTGCTACCGGTGCGGATTGCCGAGCGCGAGCCGTTTGTACGGGCCCAGCTTGAGACTCGCTTTGACCATGTCCTGGTCGATGAGTTTCAAGACGTCAACGTCGTCCAGTATCGACTGCTCAAGCTCCTGGCTGGGAAGTCACGCAACCTGGCGGTGGTCGGTGATGACGATCAGGCGATCTACGGCTGGCGTGGGGCCGATGTCCGGCTGCTGCTCGACTTCGTCCACGACTGGCCCGATGCCCGCGTGGTCAAGCTCGAGGAAAACTATCGCTCATCCCAGGTGATCCTCGATGCCGCCCATGCGGTGGTGTCGCGCAATGAGGATCGGCACGAAAAGCGGCTGTATACCCGGCGGGACGGCGGTGATCCGATCGTGTTTTTTCGCGCCCGCGATGATCGCGCCGAAGCTCGCTATGTCGCCGAGACGATCTTGCGGATGCAGGCCGAGGAGGGCTTTTACCCCGAGGACTTCGCCGTCATCTATCGCACCAACGCCCAGTCGCTGCGGTTTGAGGAGACGCTGCAAGCCCTCGGTATCCCGTTTTCGCTGCTCGGCGGCATGCGCTTCTTCGAGCGGGCCGAGATCAAGGACGTGCTCGCCTATCTGCGGCTGTGTCTAAACCCCGAAGACGAGCTGGCGCTGCGACGGGTCATCAACGTCCCGGCGCGGCAGATTGGGCAAACCACCGTCGATAAGCTGCTGACCCTGGCCCGGATGGAGGGGACCACGCTGTGGAAGGTGGTGCAGCGGGCGGCCCAGGGCGGCGATCTGGTCTCGAAGAAGAAGCAAAAAGACCTGGCGGGCTTTGTGTCGCTCATCGAGCAGCTCTCGGTGCGGGCGGCGGACCTGACGGTGTCGGCGCTCACTGCCGAAGTGCTCGATCGCACCGGCTATCGGCTGATGCTGAGCACGACCGATCCCGAAGACGAAAACCGGCTGCAAAACCTCGACGCGATGCTCGGATCGATGGCGGAAGAAGAGCGACTGGCGCTCGAAGCGATGGCGACCCAGGCCGCGCAGCCGCAGCCCGAAGAAGGGGACGGCGACGGCGGCTCGCTGCTGTGGGAGGAGCTACGACCGCTGACGCTCGGCGACTACCTGTCGCGGGTGGCGCTGCAAACCGACGAAGAGTCGACGCAGCGGGGCAGGGGCGTCCAGCTTATGACCGCCCACGTCGCCAAGGGCCTGGAGTTCCAGGTGGTGTTCGTAACCGGGCTCGAAGAGACGCTGTTTCCCTCGCTGCGTGCCGGCAGTCCATCCCTGCGTGACAATGAAGACGAGCGGGTGGTCGAGGAGCGGCGGCTGGCCTACGTGGCCCTGACCCGGGCGCGCTCGCGGCTGTTCCTGACGGCGGCCAAGCAGCGGCGACTGTGGGGGCCCGAGATCCGCCCGATGGAAGTCAGCCGCTTTGTGCGGGTCATCCCACGATCTCTGATGGTGGGGTCGATTGACGGCGAACCGAGTCAGCAGGCCTACGGCTTGCAATCTTCGGGATGGGCACCGGTGCCTGTGCCGGTGCCTGTGGAGGACGACGGCTCGCTGCGGGTGGTTCGCGAGGAAGACGAGCATCAGCCCCCACGCCAGCGTTCTGGGAGTGGATTCTCCGATCCCCATCGGAAAGCGGAATCCGGTAGCGAGGGGTCGGACGCTGTAGGTTTGGTCCGCGCCCAGCTTGCGGGTCGAATCTCCGATCCGAATCGGAGGGACGACTCGGTAGGATCGGGGCGTACTGCTCATCAACTGCGGGTCGAATACGACAGCGACGTCCCCCCGCGCTCAGGTCAGCCGGTGAGGCACAAGACCCAGCCGTGGGGACTTGGGCGGATCGAGCACCTCGATGCGGGCGGGCGGGAGCCGATCGCGACGGTGCGCTTTGCCAGCGGCTCGGTCAAACAGATCGCCCTGCGGTTTTTGGACCTGCTCAGCCGCGACGAGGCGAGCGATCTCGGGGGGGACTAAGCGGTGGCCGGTTTGCGCGAGCGGATCCACAAGCTCGGACGGCTGATCCTGAGCCAGCATCGCAGCCCGTTTCGGGTCGCGGTGGCGCTCTTTTTGGGCTTTGTCGTCGGCTGCACCCCGACCTTTGGCGTGCAGATCCTGATCTGTTTGGCCCTGGCGACGGTGCTGCGCCTGAACCTGCCGATCATGTATGCCGCCGCGAACATCTCGATCCCGCCGCTGATCCCGGTGATTGGCTTGGCCTCGGTGCAGCTTGGCGAGTGGGCGGCTCATGGGCGACTGGCAACGCTGTCCCAAGCGGACTTTGCGGCGGATCGGCTGCATGACACCGTGGTTCGGTTCTTTTGGGCCTGGGTGCGCGGCGGCGTCCTGCTCGGGGCTGCGATGGGCGTGCTGGTCGGTGGGGCGGTCTATCTGGGGCTGCGTCGGCGAGCCCGGCTGCATCCGCACACCGAAGAGGCTGCTCGACCGGATCCGCTCGTCCAGGTCATCGCTCGCTCGCAGGAGCGGTTTTTGCCCGCCCATCCGCGCTATCGCTACTACGCCCGCTACAAGTACCGGCTCGACCCGGTCTATACGGCGCTGTGTCAGCGGGTTCCCAAGGACGCCGAGGTGCTCGATCTAGGCTGCGGGCTGGGGATGTTGCCGATTGCGCTGGCCGAGGCAGGACGGGGCAAACGGCAGCTCGGGCTCGACTGGGACGCCGAAAAAATCGCGGTGGGACAGCGGGCGGCGGCGGATCTGCCGAGCGTCGAGCTACAGCGGGCCGATATCCACCAGAGCGCGCTGCCCCCGTGTGATGTGGTGACGCTCATCGACGTGCTCCATTACTACGAGCCCGCGAAGCAGGACGCGCTGCTTCTGCGGGTGGTGACGGCGCTGCGTCCCGGCGGCCTGCTCCTGATTCGCGAGACCGATCCCGAGCGTCGCGGCGGGGCCGGGCTGACCCGCTTCATCGAGCGAGCGATGGTGCGGCTCGGCTGGAACCTCGGTCCCGCCGTCCGCTATCGATCCCTTGGCGGGCTGCAACAGGCTCTCGAAACCCTGGGCTTTGCCGTCGAAGTCACCGAGCTGGCGGCCACCACCCATCCCGGCAACGTCCTGCTTTCCTGTCGCAAGCCCGCTGTCACGGCGTGCGAACCCGCTGTCACCGCGTACGAACACGCTGTCACCGCGTGACGAGCAGTCCGCACGGCGTGACGAGCAGTCCGCATGGCGTGCTGACCCGCCGTCACGGCATGACGAGCTGTCGGCATGGCATGATGAGCTGTCCGCATGGCGTGCTGACCCGCCGTCACGGCATGACGAGCTGTCGGCATGGCATGACGAGCTGTCGGCATGGCGTGACGAGTCGAGCGCACGGCGTGACAGCGGGAGCGCACGGCGTGACAGCGGGTGGGCACGGCGTGACAGCGGGTGGGTACGGTGTGACGAGCCGAGCGCACGGCGTGACAGCGGGGTTGTCTGGGGTGCTGAGGGCGACTCCCCGCGTGAGGGATGGGGGAGCCGCTAACAGGTGGGGTCAGTCGATGGGGACGAAGCCGAGTCGGCTAGTGCTGGTACGACTGGTTGCGGACCAGGTTGCGGGTCGACTGGTCGGTCAGGTTGAAGCCGTTCGCCTTGTAGAAGGTCGAGGCCGAGTCGTTGCTGCAAGACGCGTCGTTCGCTGCCAGGCGGCTTGGGCAGACGCGCTGGACGTACTGTAGATCCGTCTCACCGGGGGTGAGCGTCGAGTCCGCCGTGCCCCAGCGGGTGTGCTGGATGCAGTACGCGCCATCGGGACGCCAATCGGCTTCGAGGGTATTGCCGCCGATGTTGTCCGGGTTCTGGATGCCCATCGCATCATAGACATCGACCGGGGTGCCGTTGCGGGTGTGCGAGACACCGTTGCCGCAATAGTCGGCGCGGACGAGGCGCTGGCAGCTCTGATGCCACAGACCCAGGTCGCGGTACTTGGTCGAGGAGCTGTAGGTCTCGGCGCGGTTTTGCTCCCAGGGTCGGTAGCCCCACAGCGCGCACTTGGCGACGGCGGCATTGACGCAGCCGAACGTGAAGCGGTTCTGGTTGGGGTCTAGATTAAAGTTCGGATGGACGTACGCCTTCATGATCGGCATCGCCGCAACCGGGTTGCTGTTCCCATCCAAGCCGCACATCCACTCCCAAGAGTAGGTGTCCGCGTTGTAGTACTTGACGGTGTACAGGTACTGGCCGGCGACGCTGTTCCAGGTCACCGAAACGATCTTCATCGCCAGCGCGTTGCCGTTGGTGAGGACGCCATTCATATCGACGCCCGTGAACGCGGTGCTGTCCACCTCGACGGACTGATCGGCGCGGGTTCCCCGCAGGCTGGTGCCATTGTAGCTGACGCCGTTGTAGCTGACGCCGTTGTAGCTGACGCCGTTGTAGCTGACGCCGTTGTAGCTGACGCCGTTGTAGCTGACGCCGTTCAGTTCCACGCCGTTTAGCTCGGTGCCGTTGTCGTGCTCCTCATTCTGCCACTGCGCGGCGATGTCCTGATCGGACACACCATTGAGGTCGTTCGGACCACATCCGCTGGCGACCGCCAGACCGACGCATAGACCCAACAAACCAATTGTAGATTTCATAACCATCCTCCTTCTGTGATGCATCGCACGTCGTGTGCCAGGGCGTGTGAACGGAGGTTGCTAGGGAGGGAGCTACTTGTACCGGTTGGTACACGGGTCCGCCGTGGCGAGCGGTACGGCCAGGGCCTGCCCACAAAAGGACAGGCAAAACCGGTCCATTGCCGAGCTAGACGTGGTGCTGGGGGAATGGCTTGGCCGAAGGTTGCCGCTGGTGGGGACTTCGGTGTGGGGTCGGCCGTCCCATGGCCACGGTCTTATGACCCCTGGCGAGGGGCGGGCCACGAGGCACAGATACGGAGGGTGATGTCGTTGCCACGGAGTGTGTCTGGGAAGACCACTCGGTTGGAGCTGCGAGCGGTCAGTGCGTCAAAGTAGTAGCTGCCACCATTTCGCTCGTGCCAAGCGAGGAGGTCGTCATTTCAAAGTGATTGCCCACTAGGTCGTAGATCTGAAACGGGCTGGCTGAGAGAGGATGACTGCCCACGGTGTCAGGTCCCAATGCTCCCGGTGTCTTCTGGTAGTTGGCATCGAAGTTGGCGTCCTCTTTGTCGAGCGAGTCGCCTTGCGGATACTCTCGCTCGTCGGCCCCCTTGGCGGCCCGCTCCCACTCGGCTTCGCTACAGAGTCGGGCACCGGGCACTCGACCGGACGTTTGGAGCCACTTGGCGTAGGCCAAGCCGTCGTCGAAAGTAATTCCACCGACCGGGAAGCGAAGCCAGTCCTGCCGCTCACGGTTGGTCTTTTTCGGGAACTCGATCGGCTCGCCGCGTTTGGCGGTGACAATCTTGTCTTGAGGCTGAATGCGCAGAAGCCACCCAGTCTTGCCGTCTTCCTTCAGCTCAAGAATTCCCCCTAGTGCTCCGCGTGCCGAGTTCGGGATGCGCGACAGGCGTTCCTTTGGCGGCAACGCTTCCAGGTACTCGATCCAGTCGCCGAAGGTGGTCTCGTTCTGGGCCATCAGGTAGCTGTCGAGCACGACTGGGTGCAGCGGTGCGGTGCCCATGAACGTCTTGCGCAGGTTGTCGTCCTCGCCGTAGCCGAACAGGAAGCGCCCTTTGGGGATAAAGACATAGCCTGCGGGGACGTCGCCCCGGGTCGGCATCGGGACTTCGATGCGGAGCTGTTCATCCCGCTCGACCAGCAGCGGATAGCGAACGTCGACCCGTCCCGCTGCGGTCAGCGTCAGCAGATACGAGCCGGGTTCCAGCGACACATCAAACAGCGGCGTGACACCCAAGTCTTTGGCCGGAGTCAGTGCCTTGCGACCGTTCTTTTCGTCGACATAGCGCTGAAGCTGGACTTGCGCACCGAGCGGCGAGGTCGAGACGGTGACCTTGGCGGGGGACTTCCAGCGCTGCCGGAGGGTGCCGTTTACATCGTAAAGCGCCATGCGATCCAGCAAGTCGTCGCGCTTTTGGCGCTGGCGATCGCGATCACGGTCGGAGTTGCTGGCGCGCTGGTACAGGGCCTGGGCGAGCTGCTCGCGGACATCGGTTCGCGTCGCATCGAGCATCAGCGCCGATTCCAGGATCTGGGCGGCGCGGTTGTAGATTCGGTCGGCCTTTTGCGCGGACTCGCGGGCCTTGGCCCACACCGCTTCGCCGTCGTCTTTGTGCTTGCCGTCAAACTGCGCAAACGACTCATTGCGCAGCCGGATCGTGTCTTGATCCTGCTGGGCCGCCTCGCGGAGGACACCCCGTGCATCCTCGACCAGCGCATTGATCCGTCCTTCCAGCTTGCGACGGGCGGTAACCTGCACGCCGATGTAGGCGGCGATCAGCAGCACAGGAATCGTCAGCAGCGCGGCGCGCTTCAGCAGTTGTCCCCGCTGCATCGCCGCTTTCGAGGCCTTGATAAACTCTTCTTCTTTGGGGCTGATGTCCTCGGGTTCGAGGAGAGCTAGCTCGGCGAGCTGTTTGGCCGCCCACAACGCGTCGCGGCTCTTGTGGAGGCGGTTCCACTCCAGGCTGGCTTGTTCGAGGCGATGTTTGACCGCTCGTCGCTCGGCGTTTTCTTCGAGCCAGCGCTTGAGCGTGCCCCAGCCCTTGAGCAGCGCTTCGTGCGCCACTTCGTAGGCCGCGCCGTCCGGGGTCTCACGGGCGACCAGCAGTCGGCCTCGCACCAGCAGCTCTAGGACACCTTTGGCGTTTGGGTCGTTCCAGGTCAGCTCCTCGGTGGTGCGCCGGGCGCGGGTGCCATCGATCGTGACCAGCGACATCAGTAGACGTCGGGCCAGCGGTCGCCGCTCCATCGGCAGCGAGCCAATCAGGTGGTCGGCGTGACGGGCCAGCGCGCCCATGACGCCGCCGATCGACTCGAGCGCCTTGGCGGTGATGCGGTTGCCCTGACGAACGTCCCATAGCTCGGCGAGCGCAAATTGGAGCAGCGGCAGTCCGGCGTCGCTTTCTGCCGTCGAAGCCACCAGGGCATCGACCATCTCGTCGGTCTCGAACGAGACGCCCTTGAGCTGGGCCGGGCCGACGACCGCTTCTCGCAGCTTGTCCGGGCCCATCGGCCTTAGCAGGTACAGCCCTCGGTTGACTTCATCGCCGATGCCGGGAACCGTGGCCACTCGCGACACGAAGTCGGCCCGTACGGTGCCAAGGAGGCGCAGCTCTCCGGCCTTGCCTGCCAGCGCGCCGAGCGCTTCCCCGACCAGTTTCGCTTCGTGCGGGTCGGCGATGGTGACCAGTTCCTCCATCTGATCGACAAAGATCAGCAGGCCGGACCCGATCGGCAGCAGGCCGCGCAGCACCCGTGGAAACGACTGGGGATCGGTCTTGATGGCTGCTAGCAGCGGCTGTTCGTCTCGGCCAATCGCCGTGGCCACTGCTTCACACAGCGCCCGCAGCGGCTGTCGACCGGGTACCATCGTGGCGATCTGATAGGCCACGCTCTGCCCCAGCGCGCCCTCCTTGATGATCGGCAGCACACCGGCGCGACAGACCGAGGACTTACCGACACCGGAGTCAGCGGCCACGACCACAAACGACTCGGTGCGCAGCCGATCGACGAGCGTGCCGATCTCGGACTGCCGACCGAAGAACAGGGCGCGATGTTGCGACTCGAACGGCAGCAGGCCGCGATAGGGGTTGCCTTCGGGAACCGCTGCGCCCTGGGCCGATGGGTGGAGCTGCTCGAGCGCTTCGCGCAGCTCATCGGCAGATTGAAAGCGGCGACCCGGATCGCGCTGCAAGCACTTGTCGATCACCGCCGCCAAGCGAGGATCGACCCCTGTTGTCAGCGACAGCAGCGGCGGCGCGTCGGTCGTCGTGACCAGCCGATGCAGCTCGACGAGCGAGGTGTTGTAGTGCGGTGGCTTGCCTAGGCACAATTCGTAGAGCACTGCCCCGATGGAGTAGATGTCCGATTGGCGAGAGGCTGGGTCGCCTTCGAACACCTCCGGGGCCATGTACAGAGGCGTGCCCTTGATGGTGCTCGACTTTTCCAGCGGGTCGGCGCGCCACAGCTCGTCGGGAATCTGCGACTGCTCCACGTGCTCTTTGCCGAAGGCTGCGGCGAGTCGGTTCTGGATCGAATAGCGTTGACGAAGCGACTCCTCTGTCGATGGGGCGTTTACCGTGATCGGCGGCTCTGATGGGGGCTGGGCTGGACGCAAGCGGGCCTGGGGCGTCGCTTGCGAGGACAGCGACATCACGGCCACCTTGGCCTCTTCGTCCGCCTTTTCACGGTCGGCCTTGCTGATGACCCCGTTCGGGGTGCTGGCTCCGGCCATCGTCGCCGCAAGCAGATCGACGGACTCGGTGACCTTGCGCTGCTCATCGCTGATCTTGGCGACCTCTTGGATCGCCACAACATCCATCGTCTGGGACTGGTTGGTGTCGAGCAGCTTGGCCAGCCCGAAGTCGAGCAGCTTGGCCCCACCTCCGTCGCTTGGCAGCATGACGTTGCCGGGCTTGAGATCACGGTGGAGCACGCCGCGCCGATGCGCTGCTGCCAGTCCGCGTGACAGACCGATCGCCAGATCGAGCACCTGTTGCCACGGGAACGGCTTTTTTGCCCGCTCTAGGCTCTGACCGCGTATGTACTCTTGGATGATGTAGGGGCGGCCCTCGATCTCACCGACACGGTAGACGGTGACGACGTTGGGGTGCTGGAGTCGGGCAGCGGCGCGGGCCTCGGTCAGGAACTGTTCCCGAGACACCGCATCGGGATTGATGGACGAGATGAACTTGATCGCGACGGCCCGGTCGAGCAGCATGTCGTGCCCGAGGTAGACCGCCCCCATTCCACCGCGTCCAAGGGGCCAAAGCAGTCGATATTCGTCGAACGCCTTGGGAGGCGACCAGTGCTGGACTGTGCTGACTTTGACTTCCGAGGCCGTCCCCATGTCATCCCCTAAGTAGGCGCGCTGGCAGCACTTTACCGTCGCATCAACCGGGTGCCTTGGTCAACAGGCATCCTCTCTGCGCCTTTTGATGCTGCCCGCGAGCGGTTGGACTCAGAGGTGCAATTGCGATGCCGATCGAGCGGATGTGCGGTTCGGGACGCTAGTGCGATTTGGTCTTCCGTTGTCCACGCAGAAACGACAACAGGTTCTCTGTCGCAGCTTGTACGGCTTGCGAAAGCGCCTGGCTTTCCAGGTCGGCCACCTGGGACTTGCTGACTCGAGCCGCGCTGTCCCGGGGCGAAAACGTGCTGGCCCCGCCCGAGACAATGCCGACGACGCGTTTACCCGGCAAAAGCGAGATCGTGACGTTGATGTCGCAGGAGACTTCCAGCTCGCCACGCGGCGTGGTGCGCTTTTGCAGGCTGGTCACGGTGCTTTCGATCGCAAAGGCGGACTCGCTGGACTCAATGGCCTTGGGATCGTCACGGAGCTCAATATCGGCGCTGTTTTTTAGCTCGCGAGTGAACTCGTCGCGGAGTCGCTGCGGGAGCCCGACAATGGACGTAGCGACCTTCGCGCCGCCGCCTTTGCCAGGTGGGCTGGAGATGAGAACCAGCAGTTTTTCTAGTGGCTGAGCGGCCAGCTTGGTGAGCTTGTCAACGGCCGCTTCGGCCTTCTGTTTGACGCCAGCGTTTTCGTCATGGGTTGCCGCCCGGAGCGCCGACAGTGCTGCCGGTGTGCCCAGCGTAGCCAGCGCATCGGCACAGGCGGCGCGAACGATCGGACTGCGATCGGCGAGCAGCGCCTTCATCAGCGGTTCCAAGGCCACCGTCACGTCGAGCTTGCTGATGCGAATCGCTGCTTGCCGTCGCGCTTCGGGGTCTTGGCCATGATGGAGCGTCTGGATCAGCGCAGCATCGCGGCTTTGGGCGTACAGATGCTGTGGCACCACACGCAGACCTGGTGAGACCAGCAGTGCGACGAGCGCGCCCCAAAACGTCAGATACGAGCGCATACGCAACGATTGAAAGATGGCTGTTGGACGACGATCCAAAGGTGTCCCCAAGGCGAGGCCCGATTAGATGCAGCGTAGCGAAATCCGTCAAGGCGATCGGTCGTTTTTGCGCGTGGGTCGCTGCAGAAATCAGATCGAATCGCTCGCTTCGATGAGGAGGCCATCGCGGACGTACTGTCGACCGCCCACCCACACCGATCGGACCGGGTTGCCGCCAAGCTGCTGGCAAACCTGGCGATAGTGCTCTGCTTCCCACAACACGAAGTCGGCCCGATCGCCCACGCGGAGTTGACCACGGTCGCGGTGGCCCATCGAGTGCGCAGCGTTGAGCGTTACGGCCAGCCACGCCTCGGCGCAAGACAGTCCCATCTGCGTACAGGCGAGCGACATCATCAATGGCTGCGACTGCGAATAGGAGCTACCCGGATTGCAGTCAGTGCCCAGTGCGATCCGCACGCCATCGTGACGCAGCGCCGCCGCATCCGGCCATGGCAAGCGCAGGGTGAGTGCGGCACCGGGCAGCAGGTTGGCGATGGTGCCACTTGCCGCCAGCGCCGCTCGACCTGCGCCATCAAGCTGTTCGAGATGTTCGACGGAAAGCGCACCCAGTCGAGCTGCCGCTGCCGCCGCTCCGGTGTAGGTAAACTGCTCGGCATGACAGCGCAGTCCTAGCCCGGCGAGCTTGCCGGTTTCCAGCAGATGCAGCGTCTCTGCCAGCGTGAACGCTCCGACATCGCAGTAGACATCGACCGCCTCGGCACCGATCGTTCGTGCTGCGGGCAGGGCCGTCGCCAAGTCCATCAGCAGGCGCGCCCGTGTGGAACCCTCCAGCGCTTCGGGGGGCGGGACATGGCACAGAAACGTCGGTGAGACAGCGCACGGGTGATCGTGGGCCACTGCCGAGATCAATCGCAGCAGCCGTAGCTCCGCGTTGGGCCAGAGGCCATAGCCGCTCTTGACCTCGCAGGCTGTGGTTCCAAGCTGTAGTGCGCTGTAAAGACGAGCGCGTAGACCGGATGACAGATCCTCATCGCTGGCTGCGCTGGTGGAGCGCACGGTCGAAACGATCCCACCACCTTGGGCTGCGATGGTTTGGTAGCTCGCGCCGAGGTTGCGTAGATCGAACTCACGACTGCGATCCCCGGCCCACAGCAGATGGGTGTGTGGATCACATAGACCCGGCGTAACGAGCTGTCCACGCGCTGTCTGCACCATCACCGGTTGCGGAAGCAGATGGATCGCGGGGGCCTCGTGGCTGGGGCCAGCGAAGTGAATCTTGCCGTCGATGACCACCAGCGTTGCATCTTGTACCAGCCCGAGCGCGGATTCCGCACGGGCCACCTGCTCGCTGCGCGTTGCGCCGTTCGCTGTGGGACCGGCAGCCGTGAGCAGCTCTCCAATGTCGCGTAGCACCCATGTCGCCATGGCGGAGACGATGCCTTGTCCGTCCTGCGCAAGGCAACCTAAGTTGTAGGTAGCTCAACGGTGAAACGGGTTCCTCGGCCCTCTGCGAGTGGGCTTTTTAGCACCAGTTGGCCTCCATGCCGTGAGATGACTTCGAGGCTGAGCGCGAGGCCGAGGCCAGTGCCACCCTTTTTGGTCGTGAAGAACGGCTCGAAGATTTGGCGGTGACGTTCCTTCGGAATGCCGGGGCCATTGTCGATGATGTCGACTGCGATCCCGGGGCGCTCCTGCGGTCCGGTGCCGGTCAGACGGCTGCCGATCGTGAGCTTTCGTTCGCTGGGTGGTTGCTCGGCCATCGCCTCGGCTGCGTTGCGGATCAAGTTGAGCAGCACTTGCCGCAGTTGATTGTCATCGGCCATCACCTTCGGAATGGCATCGGCGAGCGCTAGCGTGACCGTAACCCCGCGACGACCGAGTTCTTCTTGGAGAAAGCCGTGCAGGCTGGTCAGCATCGCGTTTACCTCGGCGGGTTCTAGGCGAGGCTCCGGCAGCCTGGCAAAGCGCAGGTACTGCTCGGTGATGTCGGTCAAGCGATCGACTTCCTTGACGATCGCTTGAGCGATCTTGCGCGCTTCGCTGTCGTCATCGGCAAAATCGTCGGCCAAAAGCTCCGCGTTCAGGCCGATGGAAGTGAGCGGGTTGCGAATTTCGTGGGTGATCTGCGCGGCCATCTTGCCCACCGCAGCAAGCTGTTCCGAGCGGCGGAGGCGTTCCTCACGTTCGGCGAGGGCAGCGGCCATCGCATTGAACTCACGCCCCAGCTCCCCCACTTCATCGGGAGAATCCGCCTGGACCCGCTCACGATAGTTTCCACGGGCAACCTCTTTGGCACTATCGGATAGCCGCCGTAGCGGTCGGAGCGTCGCCTGCACCAGCAGTAGCACCACCAAGCTACACAGCGTCGCCATCAGCGCCAGCCCAACGGTCAGGAGCCCAGCTCGGGCTTCATACCGCGAGCCCGCGTTGACCACCTCGATCACTTTGTTGGTCAGATTCGAGGAGAGCTGCTGGAGCAGCCGAGCCGCCTGCTCTTCTCCCTGAACTGCCGACGGAAGCGGTAATGAGTCGGTCACCGTGTACAGTTCCGAGAGCGCTCGCAATCGGGCCTGCACTTGTTCCAAAAAGAGAGCGTCTGCGATCGGCAAGTTGCGGCGCAGCTCATCGACATGCTGCTGGGTGGTTTGCAGCCGCACTTGCCGCAGCTTGCGATCGACCGCCACTTCGTCGCTAAGTCGCGGTCCCTTGTCCGGGTCGAGTAGCCGCCTTTGCAGATTCGCCTGGATCGTCTGTTGGTCCTGAAGCTCCAGCCGCAGGTTGGAATAGCCGAGCGCGACCAGCCGAAGCTGCTGTCCCAGGGTGTGTACCGCCCACGCGCCATAGACAGTCGCCGCCCCAAACGTGAGCAGCACCACCACAAAGCCAAGCAAAATCTTGCTGCGTATCGACAGCCGAAGCACTCGCCGCCTCTTGCACCGGAAAATTTGTGAAGGACTCAGGATATAATCCAGCCGGAGATAAAATTGCTAACCGAGTCGATGCCTTTGCTCAGCATGCGCTCGCGATCCTGTCTTCGCTGGCTGGTTTCAGCGGTGCTCGTTGGTGCCGCTCCAGCTACCCAGGCTGCTCCGACCTCCGTGGGACTTTTGGCTGTGGATGGATCTGCGGTCGAGCCTGGAATGGGCGCGATCGTCACCGATTCACTCCGACGAAATTTGCCCCAGCTTCATGGCATGCGGATCGAGCCGCGCACCCAAGACCTCGCCGAGGTCAAGATGGTGTTCGGTTGCAATGACGAGCGTGCTGATTGCATGACCAAGGTGGGTCGCAACCTTGAGGTCAGTCGGCTGATCTACGGCTCGATTCGGAAGCAGGGCGGTACCTACGTGGTGCTCGTTCGGCAGCTCAATGTTTCGGATGGTACGGTCGAAAAGACGCTGAGCGAGTCCGTGCCGAAGCAGATCTTGATGCAACCGAGCATCCGACTCGACGAACTGTGTCAGCGTTGGCTCCGCTCCCTGCTCGTAGAAGGGCTCCGTGGCGGTGTCGACGTCAACAGCAGTCCGCCCGGTGCGCTTGTCTTCATCGATGGAGAGGCAGTCGGTCGCACCCCGTTTTCCAGCACCACGCTCGATGTCGGCCATCATGTCATCAAGCTGGAACTGACGGGCTACGACCAGGTCGTCAAGACCGTGCAGGTTCGCGGAAATCAAACCACCAGCATTGATGAACAACTCCTCAATCGAGCGATCTGGCAGTCGGAGACAGCTTCTGAAAAGCCAGCCCATCCCATCAACTGGGTGCCGATCCTGCGGTACTCCTCCTACGCGCTGTATGGTCTAGCCGCCGTGTCCGCCGTGTCCGCGATCGGAAGCTGGGGCGCGATGAGCAAGGCCGAGGACCGAGCCAGCGGTCACATCGACAACCTTCTCACCGAGCTAGGTCCACGCGCCGCCGATTACTCGGGCTTCTTCACCAATCGCGGCAAGCTCTCGACCTGCCAAGGGCCTGGCTCTCTCGTCGGGAATCCATCCTACGACGGCTATCTCACGGAGTGCCAACAGGGCAATCGCCTGGCCAGTGCGGCCACGGGCTTGTGGATTGCGGCGGGCACCTTCGGGGTCGTCGGCCTGGCGAGCATGCTAACTGCGCACTTTTTGAAAAAAAACGAG
>WBZP01000629.1_pt2 | contig 45006 bp, 46 predicted proteins | sample 5204301 | NCBI WGS metagenome assembly WBZP01 (sample SAMN12412401, study PRJNA552823) | activated sludge metagenome | isolation source: activated sludge from nitrification reactor of wastewater treatment plant... | place: USA: Pennsylvania | collected 2017
CGTGCACCAAAAGATATCCTCATGGTGAAAATCGAGGGCCAATTTGCCCGTGATGTGGTGGGCGACGACTGCTCCATGCACATGGACCGCGCCTTTCGGCGTTCCAGTGGTGCCGCTGGTGAAGTGCAGGAGGGCCGGGTCTTCGGGACCGGTCGGTCCGATGCGGTAGGTGCCGGATGCCTGTTCGAGCAGGTGATGAACATTGTGTGTGCCGGGTCGCTGCGTGGGTGGCTGTTCGTCGCCGATGAGCAGGACATGCTGAAGATGGGGCAGCGCCTCTCTGATCCCGGCCACTTTGCGCTGATACAGCGACTCCGTGGTCACCAACACCTTGGCCTGGCCGATCGCCAGCCTGGCGCGGATGGGCTCCGGGCCGAACGCGGAGAAGAGCGGACAGAAGACGGCGCGATGTTTCAGTGTACCCAGCGCCGCGATGTACAGCTCAGGAATGCGGCCGGCGAGGACGAAGACCCGATCTCCTTGGGTGACCCCCAACCCCTGAAGTGTATTGGCAAAGCGATTGCTCAGGTCGTCGAGTCGCGCATAGGAATAGTCCTCGATCTGCCCGCTTTTCCCCAGCCACCGGATGGCGGTCTGTTGTCCGAGCGAACCGCTTGCATGCCGCACCACCGCTTCATGGGCGATGTTCAGTCCCTGCCCCTCAGGCAGGCCATCCAGTTCGGCACGCGCCTGCTCCCACGAAAAGTCTTTTCGCACCGACTCGTAATCGTGGAGATTCGGGATCGTCTCCCAGTCTCGTCTCGATTTGATGATGGGGTTCCACGGCATTGTGCGGTTCACACTCCTCGGACAGACTCCGAGCATGCGTTCTGCAAGGCATAGACCATCGAAGCCCATGAAGGCCTGAGCCGAAAGCGAGGGAAATCACGGCGATTATTGAGCCGCGGGCGGGGAGAGCAGAGCCGCTACCTGTAGCATTATTCGCCAGTGGGAAGAGGGGAGTCGTGGATAATCGCGCCAAGCCACACGAGATCAGGGTGCTGATCATGGGGGCCGCCGGCCGGGATTTCCATAACTTCAACATGATGTTTCGCGGCAATGCTGAGTATCGGGTTGTCGGGTTCACCGCCGCGCAAATTCCCAACATCGCCGACCGCTTCTATCCCCCGGCATTGGCTGGCGACTTGTATCCTTCCGGTATCCCGATTCATCCACAGCAGGAACTCGATCGCTTGATCAGGACCCAGCACGTCGAGCGGGTCGTCTTTTCGTACAGTGATGTCTCCCATGACGAGCTCATGCAACAGGCCTCCCGCGTGATGGCCGCAGGAGCGGACTTCTGGCTGCTGGGCCCCCAGTCCACGATGCTCCCGGCCAAAAAGCCGGTGGTGTCCATCTGTGCGACGCGAACAGGAGCCGGCAAAAGTCCTGTGGCCCGCCGGGTCGTCTCGATTCTGAAGCACGAAGGGTTGCAGGTTGCCATAGTGCGACATCCGATGCCCTACGGCAACCTCGAGCAACAGGCGGTGCAGCGGTTTGCTGCTCTGGAGGAATTGGACGCGGCGTCCTGCACCATCGAAGAGCGGGAGGAGTACGAGCCCCATCTCGCGCAGGGCGGGACGGTCTATGCGGGGGTCGACTACGAACGGATTCTCCGGGAGGTCGAAGCCCAGGCCGATGTCATTGTGTGGGACGGGGGCAACAACGACTGGCCGTTCTTCGTGCCCGACCTCGAACTCGTACTTGTCGATCCGCATCGGGCGGGGGAGCCGCCATATTTTCCGGGGGAGGTGAATCTCATCCGGGCGGATGTGGTGGTCCTGACCAAGCTGGATACTGCCGCGCCGGAACAGGTGGATGCGGTATGTCGGTCCATTCGGAGCCTGAATCCCCGGGCGATGCTGGTGGAGACGGCCATGCCGCCCACGGTTGAGGATCCGGACAGGATCGCCGGCAGGCGCGTGCTGGTCGTCGAAGACGGCCCCACTCTGACGCATGGCGGTATGGTCTTCGGCGCCGGTTGTCTGGTGGCCAGACGGCATCAGGCCGGCCGCCTGGTGGATCCGAGGCCCTATGCGGTGGGGAGTCTCAATCGCACCTTCCGGCAGTATCCGCATTTGGGGCCGCTCCTGCCCGCGATGGGCTATGGACCTGAGCAGGTGCGCGAACTGGAGGAGACGATCGAACGGGTGGAGTGCGACCTCGTGGTCATTGCCACACCGATGGATTTGCGGAGACTCATTCGGATTCGGAAGCCGACGGTGCGGGTAACCTATGACGTGGAAGACAGAGGGCATCCCACCTTGGCGGACGTCTTGCAAGGTATCGTCGGCAGGGCGAAACAATCATGAATCCTTTTCGCAGCGCCACCCTCTAACTAAACAGCAGAAGCCAGAAGATCGCTCAACGAAAAAACGAGAGGGAGAGATAGATGATCCCATACCCGACACATATTGCTCAGGATCGATGCCATCGCTGCGGAGGCCTGATGGTGCAGGAGGAGATTCGTGAGGTGAATCAGATCGGGTTGCGTTGCGTGATGTGCGGGGAACACATCGACCCGCTCATCCTCGAACATCGTCGGAAGATGCGCACGCCCGAAGGGGCACGGCAGCTATTGGCCAAGGGCGCAAAAGCCGGGATGAACTAGTCATTCTGCATCATGCTGAAACCGGCGGCTTCCGTCGGTGATGGCGGCGAGTCGCGGAGACCAGGAGCTGCTTGATGCGATAGGCCGGTTCAACCAGCCCGAGGCCGAGAAAGCTGGGCGTGAGCAGGGGGTCCGATTTTTTCTTGCCTTGCACATACAAGTCAACCTGCTTGCCTCCGGCCAGCAGGGGCAGGCTCTGAATCCTGGCCTGGGTCACGATGCCTAACAGGGTGACTGTCCCACCCGCAGTGAGATGCCCTTCCCGATCCATGGCTGTCGGAAGCCGGAAGACCGGTCCCCCGCTGTTTCCTGGAAACACCTGGCTATCGATGAGGAATACTTCAGAGCCGGGGCGGGCGGGCGAGACCCAGGAGACGATGCCCTGCCGGACAATCGCGCGGGGTGAATCGGGGATATCGAACGCCGCCGGATAGCCGAGTACCATGATGGGGACGCCCTCATAGAGATCTGCGGTCGTGGCAATGTCCATCCAGGCGATGGAGGAGGGGCCGTCCGGTTTCGGCTGTCGCATCGTCAAGGGCAGCGGAAGACAGGCGAGATCCACGGCTTTGTCGGGGTGAGGGTACCAGCACCGCCGCCCGGCCTTCGTGAGGTGAATCGGAATCTCCAAACCCTGTTTCAGGCCGCGGCGATGAATGTGCGGGAATACGAGACCGAGCGTGGAGGGTTTCCAGTTTTCGGTCGGGTCGAGAAACACATGCCTGGCGGTGACCAACCAGCAATCCTGCTTGCGGGGGCCGTGCAACGAGAAGAGCACACCGGTGCCGACCACGGCGAAAAATCTCTTGGTTGAAGCCCGGCCCGTGCGGGACCGTACGTCGGCTTCTTGAATCGCGCCGATTGCCACCGTCGCAGCCCGCCAGCGATCGATCCATCCAGCCATCCTGCCTTGCCTCCATTCGTCCGGTGTTTCACAATACCCTCTCCAGTGATCAGCAAGCCTGGTGCCGTGCATTTGTCGTTCGTCTCGCGCCCACTGTCTCCCGGTTGAAACCTGCGAGAGACGCTTCCCACACGACGCGACAGGGATTCAATCGTGTGGGAGGAGACGGCCGCGTGACTGTTCCGTTCGTTGGGCGCTTGGAAGAACACTTCCGTGGAGGCGTTCTGCGACAGCCCGGATTTTGCGGCTGGGGAAGAACGCGACGGTACTCTCGCGAGGCTGGCGCTCGTATATGCCAATGGTGGGTGGCCCGCCCATTGCTTAAGAATCAGTGGGTATGGGGATGGTCGGAAGCTGCGGGTCGTCAGTAAGGAGCCTATGGAAGCCGGTAATCCTGCAAGAACAGCGGAGCGATCATGACGGTGCACAACGCCGATGTCGCGGCGATATTTGAGGAACTTGCCGACCTGCTTGAAATCGAGGGCGCAAATCCGTTCCGGGTGCGAGCCTATCGGTTTGCCGCCAGGACCCTGCGCGATCTCTCCGTTGAGGCAGCAACCATGGTGGCACAGGGCGAAGATCTGACGAACCTCCCTGGGATCGGCCAGGACCTGGCCGGGAAAATTACGGAAATTCTCGCGACAGGAACATTGGCCGCCTTGGAAGCGCAGCGGAAAAAAGTCCCCGCCACGTTAACGGAGTTGCTGCGCATTCCCGGCATCGGGCCTAAGCGGGTGAAGACGCTCTCTCAGGAGTTGAACATTCGCGGCCTGTCCGACCTGCGGAAGGCGGCGGAGGAACGGCGGGTGAGGACATTGCCCGGGTTCGGAGAAAAGACCGAGCAGCATATCCTCGACGCCTTGGTAGCGCGTGCCGGGAAAGACGTGCGGGTGCAACTGGCGGTTGCGATTCCTTACGCGGAAGCGCTGGCGGCGTACCTCAGGCAGATGTCCGGCGTGAGTCATGTCATCGTGGCCGGCAGTTATCGTCGTGGGAAAGAAACCATCGGCGATCTGGACATTCTGGTCACCGCTCGTGGGGGGCGGGCTGTGATGGACCGGTTTGTCACGTACCCGGAGGTGCTGGAGGTGCTTGCGAAGGGGGAGACGAAGGCCAGCGTTCGTCTTCAAAGCCGGCTGCAGGTGGATCTGAGAGTTGTGCCGGAAGAAAGTTACGGGGCGGCGCTGCTCTATTTCACCGGCAGCAAAGCTCACAATGTCGTACTTCGGCAGCTGGCTCAGCAGCGCGGCCTCAAGCTCAACGAATATGGTGTGTTTCGTGGTGCGGTGCGTGTGGCGGGGGAGACAGAAGAGTCGGTCTATGCCGCGGTCGGTCTGCCTTGGATTCCGCCGGAATTGAGAGAGCACCGGGGGGAGTTCGAGGCCGCCCAAACGGGACGGTTACCGCATCTCGTGGAAGTGCAGGATCTGCTGGGAGATCTGCATGCCCATACGACGGCCACCGACGGCCGACATAGCCTCAACGATATGGCGCAGGCTGCCAAGCGCCGTGGATTACAGTACCTCGCCATTACCGACCATTCCCGCCGTTTGACGATGGCCAAGGGGCTCGACCCAGCCCGGCTGTTGATGCAGATCGAGGAGATCGATCGGTTGAATGCCACCCTGTCGGGCATCACGATTCTCAAGGGAATCGAGGTCGATATTCTGGAAGACGGCAATCTCGATTTGCCGGACGATGTACTCGGCCGGTTAGATCTGGTGGTCGGCGCGGTGCATAGCCGGTTCAACCTCTCTAAACAGAAGCAGACGGAACGGATTGTGAGGGCCATGGCCCATCCGTGTTTTTCGATTCTGGCGCATCCGAGCGGACGTCTCATCGGACAACGGGAACCCTATGAGGTGGACATGGCCCGCATCATCCGGAAGGCCCGTGAACGCCGATGTTTTCTTGAGGTCAACGCCCATCCAGAACGCTTGGACCTGACGGACATTCACTGTCAGATGGCGAAAGAGGAAGGCGTGCTGCTGGCGATCAATACGGATGCGCACAGTATGTTGGAGTTGAACAATACGCGATTCGGGATCGGGCAGGCCAGGAGAGGGTGGCTTCAAAAGTCGGAGGTGGTCAACACGAGATCCTATGCGGAATTGAAGAAACTTCTGCAGCCGACGATGGGCGCCTGACGGTTGTTCCGGTGCCGGCATTGTGTGTCTCAGGTCGCAGGGTGATTCCCCTGGCGAAGGGAGCGGGAAGATGACGGATAGAGCCGAGTTGTTGGCAAAGGCATCGAAACCGGCGGAAGAGGCGTTGCGGCTGCATGCCTACTATAAGGGGAAAATGCAGACGATGCCGAAGTGTGCGATCCGGAGCCTGGAGGACTTTGCGGTCTGGTACACGCCAGGGGTCGCTGCGCCGTGCAAGGCGATTCAGGCCGATCCCGAATTGATCTACGACTATACGAATAAGGCCAACACCATTGCCGTGGTCTCCGACGGCACACGTGTCTTGGGCTTGGGCGACATCGGCCCCGGAGCCGGGTTGCCGGTGATGGAAGGCAAAGCAATGCTGTTCAAATATCTGGGCGGGGTGGACGCGGTTCCGATCTGTCTCGATACGAAAGATCCGGATGAACTGATCCGGACGGTCCGGCTGCTGACCCCGTCATTCGGCGCGATCAACCTCGAAGATATTGCGATGCCGAAGTGTTTCAGGATTCTCCGTGAATTGCAGGCCGACTGCCCGATTCCGGTCTGGCACGACGATCAACAAGGAACCGGAACGGTGCTCCTGGCAGGTCTGATCAATGCCCTCCAGGTGGTCGGGAAACAGATGGGGCAGGTTCGGATCGCGATGATCGGCATGGGCGCGGCGAATGTGCCGACCTATCGCTTTCTCACGGTTTGCGGGGCCGATCCTTCGCGTATTGTAGCCTGCGACGCAGGAGGCATCCTTGGAACGCACCGGCGGGAGTACGAACAGGACCCTGCGTTCAGCGAACAGTGGAACGTCTGTCGTCACACCAATTCGGCCGGTTTGCGAGGCGGCATCGCAGAAGCGTTACGAGGAGCCGACGTGTGCGTGGCCTTCTCGGCCGGCGGCATTATCAAGCCTGAATGGATCAAGGGCATGGCGCGAGATGCCATCGTGTTCGCCTGTGCCAATCCCATTCCCGAGATTTGGCCCTGGGAAGCGAAAGATGCGGGCGCGCGTATCGTTGCCACGGGTCGTAGCGATTTCCCCAATCAGGTCAACAACTCCCTCGTGTTCCCCGGCATTTTTCGGGGCGTGCTCGACGTGCGGGCGCGGGCGATCACCGATGAGATGGCGATCGCTGCGGCGCACGAATTGGCCCTGTGCGCCAGGGAGCGCGGGATTCATGAGGGCAGCATTTTACCGACGATGGACGAATGGCAGGTACCGATGCGTCTGGCGGTGGCGACGGCGACCAAAGCCCAGGAGCAGGGACTGGCGAGGGTGGCCAGGACACGCGACCAGGTACACATATTGGCGGAATCAAAGGTTCGCGCCGCGCATGAAGCCATGCGCGTGCTGCTGCGGGAGGGGCTGATCGTGGCGCCGCCGGCGGCAAGGGAGTGATCAGAGCGGAGGAGTCTGAAATGGCGATGGCCGTTCAGGACTAGGCGCAGAGTTGATTTGAATTAGTCGATACTTAATCGGGCAGACGACGTCAGATGAACTCGGGTCTCGAAAGGTCGCTCCCGGCCAACTGTGGACGTTCGGCGCCGAGATCGCACCGCCATGAAGCGGTCTCCTAAGCCCTATCGCATTAACGTGGAGGTGATGGGCTGGCTGGAAGTGGGAGAAGCCCGCTGCAAGCCAGTCCCGCTTGACCACAATGTTAGGTCGCATTCGACGGCGGATCGAGTAGCGGACCATAGCGTTGCTCCCATAGGGTGTGCAGAGGCGAGCACACTTCAAGCAGGTAGGTGCCCAGATTCTGTATGTCCTTCGGCTGGCGAGTTAGATCACGCGAAGGAAGAATCTTCGAGAACGCAAGCGCAGCTCGAACCAGCTGCTGTGCATTGCCGGAACTGAACATCACAAAGCGTCTCTCTACGCCTACCTTGAGTTCGGGATGCAGTACCGGTTCAGAAAACACGGCAGACGGGTGCACGGCCTGATCTCGGAACCGATACACCTCGCCTAGAACAGAACGCAGATTTGAGGTGCCTTGTTTCTTAAGGCCGAAGGAGCGACGTAGCTGCTCTGTAACTATGGCATAGCGGGTTGGTCGCTTCTTGGAATTCCGAGGTGCAAGTGGCTTCTTGGGGGGATTCCGCTCGACGGTGGCAGCGTACAACGCTTCAAAGAAGGTTGCTGCGGCGAAAGTGGCTTGGACCGAAGCCTTGAACTCACGATCCAGAATGTTGCCTAGCTCGGGGCTGTTCGGAGGCTCAACGCACAACGCCTCGCGCGCAAGCTTTGCATTCGCAAGGTGTTCCAAAGCAATTTCAAGCCAGTGAACGCACGTATCAAGTTGCAGTTCAACGGCTTTGACCTCCACGCTCCGGTCACTATTGCTCCCGGTGTGGATGACGAGCCCTCCGGCTGGAATTCGCAACCGAACTCCACGAGAAATGTGAATGCCGCCCGATGGTGGTGTGGACGTTTGTGTTTGAGAATTTTCCATGCGACCTAACGTCTTTGCCGATCAGCCGCGAGCCGCCTGGGGCTCGCCGGCTGCATCGGCTTGTTGGGCATCCCTTACCTCAATCCCCGCTTGACGGCAAACGTGCCGAATCCGATCCGCCGAGGCCGCCTGCATGCGAGCGCCGACCGTGACGCTGGCAATCTTGAGGTCGCTGTAGACAAAGGACCGCCCCGAGCATGGAGCATCCAGACGCTCGACCAAACGGTACTCGCGCTCACGGCTCCACTGCGCCATCTTGGTTGTGAACACTCGGTACATCGTGCTCTCATCCAGTTGCAGCAAGTCCAGCCGCACGGGCTCGTCAGTGTAGTTGACCTTGCCGGCGAGCCCAGCAGATGACCCCTCAGGAGTTGGATACTCAACCATGATGCCCGCTCCATCGGCGCCGTACTCGCGCCACAGATAAGGACAGTCACACGCAGCCGAGAAGCAGCAGATCGCCCACATCCGGTACACCTGCTCGGGCCTCGGGATCTGAGGATTGCTGGCGGCCCTTCTCGCCTGCCGCTTGATCGCCTCCGAGTCGGCGTGCGGAAACGCCTCCCTGAGGTCCTCAAGGAAGTAGCGGTAGACCTCCTCGTAACCACCGCCCCAGAAGACGTCGGGTTGGCACTCGCGCTCATCATTCTGGCCGGTGATGTGCCAGAACCACAGCGATCGATCAGCGATCATCGCGCAGGCGCGGTCGAGCTCCGCCTGATCCCGAACCGGCACATACTTGAAAAGGGCGGGAAGCCGGGACGCCCTCTGGTCAGCTGGCGGAAGGTACGACATCACGGGTATGCCCAACTATGTTTAGGCCGATCCGCATAAGAACCGGATCTGCCAATGCATGGTCATATACCACGCCACTACTGTGCATGAAGAATACGCTGTGCCCGTTGTCGTTTCAACGAGTTGCGACAGGGGGACCATTTATCATGTGTTCTTATGCGGATCGGCATATGCACCCCCTTCTGATAGCGGTCGGTCGTGGGTTTCGGCTTAGGGGCGGATACCGATGGTCGAAGAACGGCCAAGTGCTGAAGTTCGGCACCGAGGTCGCACCGCCGTAAAGCGGTCTCAGCCTTGTCGCATTGACGTCAAGCTTCACCGGCCCCGAAGGGGTCCGGTGCAAGCGCTTGTTGGGCGACTAACTCGCATGGTCTCAGCTTCAATCATTTTGGATCGGGGTATGGACCTTGGTCCAGCAGTAAGAAGCCAGAGGAGCTAGCAGGTTCAGACGCGTGTAGATTGAGTTCAATGTCAACGCAATCGTTGATTACAATCTTCCAGACTGCGGACAGCAGATGGGGAGAGCGAAGTCTCGCCAATTCGATGTGATCGAATCGACCCGAGAATCTGCTTATTGGGACGGGCGAACGCAAAAGCCCGAGATACTGGCGCACTTGCTCTTTCGGGTTTGAGCTTCCGTGTACTAGGAGATTACGGATCAGGCGTACCTCCGCGAACCGAGGGGGCAGCCGTGACTGATCTGTCCAATCCTGACTAACAGATGCGGACTCGCAGATGGCATCAAGCATCACGAAACGTAAAACCGGATCTTCCGTGTGGCGTGCAGCGTCCCAAGCACTGAGCCTGAACTGGGCAGCTTCGTTCGACCAGCCGCAGTGACTCGGTGGCATCTGAACCTGGTGATCCCATGCTGCGGAAACCCGAACTGTAATTGAGCCTGGCGAAGGTTCGGCACATAGGGATGTTGCTCTTAGTAGCCTGCCCGTCAACGCATTTACCCGCGAAAGCTCGCGGCCAATCCATTGGGTGCCACGGTTCCGAAATTGATCACTCCCCTCGTCGGGGGCGCGGTTGAGATTAAATTCTACTGATTCCCCCTGAATTCGACAGTCAGCTTGCGCGAGCAGGGAGGTTTCTGGTTCTCGAAGCCCAGGGACGGTGCAGCGAAATACATAGTGCGAAGTTGGATGTGGTTCCCTGGACATTGTCTGTGTTTTAACCACTTTGGATTTTGTGGGATAGCGGCATCCGCCCGACCAGAAGACCTAGAATTTGGCAGTGACTTCAACAAGCCGCCTAACAATGTTTAGGCAGATTCATATAAGAACCGGATCTGCCAATTTCTGTCCGCATAACACGCCACAACAGTTCGTGAAGAATACGCCATGCCTGGTGTTCTTTCAATGAGTTGCGACGGTGGGACCATGTATCAAGGGTTCTTATACGGATCGGCGTAAGACTTCCCTTCCGGTAGCGGTCGGTCGTGTACTTCTGCTTTGGGTCGATTGCTGGCACTGATTGCCAGGTCGAGTCCGACGCACTAAAGTTGATTCCTGCGTTTCCGTGCTTACTTAATAAGTGAAGGAAAGGAGGCGCAAAGCTTTTTGAGGTCGGCAGCCTCGTTCCATGGTGACTCGCCCTTGTGCAGCTAGCGTGCAAAGGGCACCGCTTCTGCTTCAGTAGCGGGATGGGGTTCAAGGTACGCGCATTGTTTCTCGGTGCCAGTAGGCACGGCCGTCGATGCGGTCCTGATGAAGATCGATGCACGGGGTGATCAGCTACTATGGCGACTGAAGGATTATCGAACTCGTCCCGGCCAGACGGCAGCCCCGGTGTTCCACACAAGGGCGGGCCGTTTTTTTGTGTCACGTGCTGAATACTTCCAGTTCATTAATCACCCTCTCCTCAGCGCTATGCAGCCATGTCATGAAGATCCAGGATGGATCTCAAGAGCGTCAGATCTCATCGTTTCTTGAAGGGATTGAGAACCTGAGAAGCGTAAAAAGCAGGGCGGAGGCAGGTTCAGAGAGCGTCTGGCAAGAAGAGGTCTTGGAGGGGTTTCAGGCTTCCCGCTTCGCACCTGCGGGCCTGCTCACCACCCCTGCGCTCGACCTCGGTATCCGTCTCTGTTCCTCTCACCGAAGCCTCCGCTCACTTATGAGTTAACGCCGTTTTGGTATCGGTCAAGTTTTACTCCCAGTGAGGGGCCACGCCACAGAGGCCTGCTCGGTCCCTGTAGCATTATAGGGCAGTATCATTGGCCAGTTAGGACAGGGGGCCGGTTCCTGCCGTCAACACCTTGTTGTACCTCTTGTTATTCCTCCTTTCATGGGACGCTCTGTTCGGATGGAGAGGCTGACTTTGGCATAGCCTATGCTGTGTGTATTAGGAAGGGCGGAGCGTACATTGTTCCGTGTGAATGCCAAGGGAGGGCGCTTCGTGATGCGATGGTTGGTTGCACTCGATGAGTCGGAGTGTTCCGAGCGGATCATCGGATGGATGCGAGCCTTTCCCCATTCGAAGCAGACGGGGGTGACCGTGGTGCATGTGCTGGCTCCGCTGGAGGTGCCTGAGAGCATCGGTGTCAGTGGGCAACGGCTGCTGCTGCAGCAGCAGAGCGCGATGGTTGAGGCCCTGCTTGATCGTGTGCGCCGACTCCTCGAGGAGTCCTTTGCCGACGTGGAAGTGATTGTGCGGGAAGGCGTCGCGAGCAGCGAGATTCTACAAGTCATTCAGGAGCGCCGACCTGACTTGGTCGTCTCAGGTATGCAGGGGCTCTACCGGTCCCCGGGTTTCACGATCGGTGGAGTCGCTCAGCGGCTCCTCTCGTATGCTCCCTGCAGTTTGATGTTGGTGCCCGGCAAGGTGCAGGCCGGCGGCGGATTGCGAATCATGCTGGCCACGGATGGATCGGAGGATGCGCAGCGTGCGGCAGGTGTGGTGGCGGGTCTTTCCGGAATACGCGAGGTGACGATCGTGAGCGTCGTGCGTCCGCTGGGTGCAGAGAAGGCGGTCCTCGAACGGTTTCAGCCAGATGAGAGTCGAAAGATGGAAGCGGCGTTCCTGCGTCAACGGCGTGCCGAGGCGCGTATGGCGATCGCCGGGTGCGAACGCCTCTTGCGGGACGCATCGATCACGGTGCGCCCCAGGGTGATTGCGGGCCATCCGGCCGAGGCCATCGTTCGAGCTGCCCGGCGGGATGGCGTGGATTTGTTGGTGGTCGGATCTCGCGGCCTGACCGGGATGAAGGCGGCCGCGCTCGGGAGCGTGTCCCAGGCGGTGGCGCAGGTGGCACCCTGTCCGGTCTTGATCGTGAAGCCCTAGCAGGGCAGGACGTGCGCGAGCGTAGGTTGGGAGCAGGGAAGGAGGCACGATGACGGTCACCCTGAAAGCGGTTCCGATCGAAAAACCTGAGGACGTGAATCTTATTCTCGGCCAGGCCCATTTCATCAAGACGGTGGAAGACCTGCATGAAGCGCTGGTCACAGCGGTGCCGGGCATCAGGTTCGGGCTGGCCTTTTGCGAGGCGTCGGGACCCTGCCTGGTCCGATGGAGCGGAACAGACGAGGCATTGGTGTTCGCAGCGCGGACGAATGCGTCGGCGATCGGCGCGGGCCATAGTTTTCTCGTGCTGCTGAAGGGCTGCTTTCCCATCAATGTGTTGCCGGCCGTTCGCCAGGTTTCGGAAGTCTGTACGATTTTTTGTGCGACGGCGAACGATGTGGAGGTGATTGTGGCCGAAACGGAACGAGGGCGCGGCATTTTGGGGGTCGTGGATGGGGTGAGTCCGAAGGGCGTGGAGGGCGAAACCGAAATCGCCGAGCGCAAGGCCCTGCTCCGGCAGTTCGGCTACAAATTGTCATGACCCAGAGAAGACAGACACCACGGCGAATCCTCACACGGAAGGAGGGGCAAGATGCAGATCGCGTATGACATCACGCGAACGATGGGGCGCGGCCTCTTGCTGACCTGCGTGATCATGTTATTGGCCGGGGGATGGAGTATAGCCGCTGCAATCGAGCAGGAGTGGCTTGATGCGATGGTTCAAGCGGTCCTCGTGGAGCAGGCGAAGGAAGGAGCGAGCGGTAACCTGTTCGCCCCCTATTTCGGGCAACTGACGAGGGTGCGCGCGCACCTCATCAACGGCGAGAGCGAAGCGGTGTACCGGGCCATGAATCGATTCATGGAGATGCTCCAAGCACGCGAAGAGGGGATTTCAGCTGAGGCGGCGGATCGGCTGTTCGACTATTGCTCCCTCGTGACGCCGGCTCGGTACCACGACGTATCCCGACATCTGAACCGGCTCAGTCGGCAGCAGGGTGGTCCGCCGTTAGCCTGAGGTTATCCGGTCAGCGAAGAAAGGGATTGACGCGTGTTCGTTCAAGGTTCCGATACCGTGCCGGCCTCGGGGCAGGAATTAAGTCTCGGTCAGCTGCCGGCGTGGAATGTTCTGGCGACGGCAAAGAACGGGGAACAGCGTCAACTTGCCCGTATGCTCAAGCGGTTCGGTGATTTTCATTGGACCCGTTTTCTCGGGGTGCTGGTCGGTCGGGTGGAAGACCAGGAGGCATTCTTGACCCAACTCGCGAGATGGGGAGAGGTGGAGCGAGGGTTTCTTCATCCACTGGCCAGGCTGGTGCCGATCGAGCGGGTGTTCACTTTCAGTGTGGAGAGTCTTCCCGCGCAACTTGGAGAAGCCGTGAAGACGTTCGTCGATCGCATAGGGAGCGCGTCATTTCATGTCCGCGTCGAACGGCGCGGCCATACCGGTGAGTTGCATAGCCAGCTGATGGAAAAAGAGTTAGCCAAGGCCGTGCTCGAGGCTCTCGCCGCGAAAGGGTTGGCCGCAACCATCGCTTTTAAGAATCCTGATGCCATCATCGCCGTGGAGATCGTGGGCGACGAGTGTGGGGTCGGCCTTCTCCCGCGAGCGCTCCGCGAGCGATTTCCGTTTATCAAGGTGCCGTGATCAGCGTCAGGAGAAGCTTAGGAGAAGAAGGAGGAAGCCATGTCGGTTCCCAGGCATTTGGAAGCTGCTGCCGCGAAGCTGAAGGATGCGTCACTACGCATCGAGGTGGCCCGGGAGGGGCCGGTGAGCTGCGAGAATCAACAGCGTTGGCTCGAAGCCTTGACTGATTACTGCATGGCTCTCGGCGACATCCAGTCGTTTAACAGCGAATCGATCCACGAAAAAGTGCATGAGTTGGCGGGACGGATCGGGCTGCGCACGTTTCCATAACCCGAGGCGCGTCGGGATTGCTGCGTTGGCCAGTTGGGAGTCACGACCCTAATGGTTCAGGTCTTGGCCTTTTCGTCTTTCAGTTTTCGCTCTCTGAGACGGCGCAACAAGTCCTGAAAAGATGAGTCGTCGATGATCCTGCTGAATTGGCTGCGATAGTTCATGACCAGACTGACACCGTCCACGATGACATCGTAGGCATACCAGGTGCCGTTTTTCTTGGTCAGGCGATAATCCATGGGAAAATCCAGTTTGTCCGACACCAGCCTGGTACGAACCTCTGCATAGCCGTCTACCGTGCGCTCGGAAAGGTACACGACTCGCTCGCCTGCGTAGCCTTCGATTCTTGCCGCATACTGATCGGACAGAAACGTCTTGAAGAGCTGCACGAACTCCTGCCGTTCAGATTGGGTGAGCGGTTTCCAATGCGCGGCGAGCGTCCGCTTGGACATCTCTTCATAGTCGAATCGCTCCGAGATGACCTGTTCGATGAGTTCACGCCGGTGCGCCACCTGACCGGGCCCCTTCAGCTGCCGGTCATCGAGGATGTGAAAGACGGTGTCGAGTGTTGCGCGGACGACCGCAGTCGGAGGCGTTCCTTCTGGTGCCGCGTCCGCATAGCCGGCGAACGACAGGCCGAGCACCAGCCCTGCGACGACCGCTCGAACGAGACTAGTCGCGCCTCCATGTCGGGTTGTCAGTCGCCGCGCGAGTGACGTGTCGATAGTCATAGCCACACCACTTCCCGTCTTCTTAATTTCTCATTCCGATATCACAGGCTGCCTGGTTGCGTGATCGAGCACCTGTTGAATGTGAACATCCACCTGCCTGAGCACCGAGGGGGAGACGGCATAGCCGTCGCTCTCGTAGGTCAGAATGGGCATGCCCTGTTGAATGCTGAGTGGTTTGAGAATGGCTTCTGAAATTCGGAAGGGAAGACAGTTGAACGGCCCGATCAGGATCAGCCCGTCGTATCCTTCGCGCGCCGCATCCAGCCCCTTGCCGATAGTGGGGAGGAGTTCGCCCCAGATGGTTCGTGACACCTGTTCAGCGCCCTGTTGAAATACGGTGGAGGCGGGATTCGGGGCCGCAACCAGGAGGCCCGTTTTCTGGAAGAGCCCACGGTAATGCTCCTCCACGCCCTGCAGCAGGTGATGGCCAAGCCACTGCTGAAGATACTGCTTCCCTTCCGGCTCGAAGATCCTGGTGCAGGCCTTGGCCATAGCCAGACTTCCCGGCTTCAGTCCCCAATTCTGCGCGGTCGCGGCCATCTCATCATATGTAAAGTAGAGAAAGAGATCGCTCAGATCGACCGGTTTCAGGATGATGCCCTGGTGGGCATAGCGGTCGCGGACGCCATCCATGAAAAACGAACTGAACCGGGTGAAGAAATCACCGGCCACGACGACGCGAGGGCATGCCGACGGATCTTTCGTGCGGGGCAATGCCGCCAGGCGATCGATGAATGCGGGCAGGGCCGCGTGAAACTCTTCCACTGATCGAGTGCGTTCCGCAAAGTGCTGCCACTCAGACGTCAACTGTTCAATGCTATCCGGATGTCCCACGACCCGGAGTACGTGGTCGATTTCTACCAGCACATCCCCGACAATGATGGCCGGCGAGAACGCTTTGGTCAGGTGTTCCTTGTCGAAGCCGAGATACCCGTTCTCTTCCCGTGGATCGAACAGAAAGATGTCCGTCATGCGGTGCTCATTGATGAACCGCTCTAGGTAGCCCATGTAGGAATCACTGACGCAGGGGGCTCCCCCACGCAACATGTAGAAGCCCGCGATCTCTCCGGGCCGGCGCTGTTCGTGGACCTGGAGCAATTGACCGATGCAGATGGGTAGGGGGAGGCACTCACGGCCGGAGGTATATTGCAGTCCCCGATCGAGTTGCACGCGTGTCAACGGGAGGACGACGCCGGGATGCAAGCCGAGCCAGCGAGAAGCCATGCTCACGGCCTGGGTGTGGTACGGGGAAAAGTTCGGGAAGTATATCGTGACACGCGGATCGGTCAGACATATCTGCTCGCCATTGGAGCGGATGATGCGCCCTCCTGAGATCAGGCGACAGGCGGTGAACGTCTCCCCGGTGCTGGGGTGACTCTCCTGGTAGTTGCCGATTATGTCGAGAAAGGCCTCTAACCGAGTCTGGACTCCGGCATCCGCGGTGTGCGCGTCGATCTCCAGAATCAGATAGGGTTTCGATCCCATTTCGGAGGCGAGGGTGGCATGGGTAAAGGCATCGATGGTGCAACTGAAGTTGCTGACGCTCAATAGGAATAAGGAGGGATGCTGCTTCGCAATCGCTACGGCGTTCAAGATCTGATTCGCAAAGTGCCAGGACGTCGGACCTTCGCCGACGGGTAACAGACAGTCGGCGGGGATCACCGACACACCCATGCTGGAGAGTTTCTTGCCAACTGATTGCGACGCTTCCGGTGTGAAGGCGTTGTAACTGTGTCCGGCGAGCAAGATAGCGGGCTTGCCCGCCGCAATGGCGGCCGCCAGCGCCTGTTGTCCCATTTCACTGAGCCTGCGTTCAGCGGCCGTTTGCGCGCTTACGGCCGCGTTCCAGGCCTCTTCTGCCGCCTCACGTGTGACTCCGAGCTCTTGGACTGCTGTGTCTATGAGGGCAGCGCAGCTGTCATACCCGTTGGTGAAATCCAGCACAGGTGAGAGCAGGCGGCTGCCTGGAAACGCCTTGGCCAGAAAATAAGGTTCCGCCTGGGTGATCGGGCAGAGGTACGATTCCCGGCACTGGTTCGGATGGGGCATACGCATGACATGCGGGATGAAGATCAGTTCGACGCCCCTGCGGGTGAGATCCAGGACTGCGCCATGAGCGAGTTGTGCGGGAAAACAGAATCCCGAATTGGAGGTGAGGTCGCCACGAGGATCCACATCCGACAGCAACACCTCCATTCCCAGATGCGCAAAAAAGGTGGCATAGAGCGGGAAGAGGGAGTGGGTTGTCAGCGCCCTCGGAATGCCGATCCGTGTGTTGTTCGCCGAGATGCTGCCGGGCGAGTGGCCTAGGGATTCCTGCACAAAGGCCTTTGCACTTTCATAGGCAGGCCCCACTCCCCACGAGGCGCGTGCGACTCGCTCATGTTTCGGCGTGGCGGCGGGTGGGCTGTGCGGGACTTGAAAGAGTATCTCGGCGCGTTTCTCGACCAGGTCGGTCAATCCAGCCTGGCGTGCCTTTCGTTTCCACACGTTCTCATAGAGGCTGCACCGGCCTCCGAAGGGAAAGCGGCGACCGGCAACCATGAACCGATCGATGCTGCAGTACATCTTGCAGGCGCCGCAGGTGAAGCGGCCGACAAGCTGCATGTCGGCCATGCCGAGCGTGAGCAGGTCCACCGAAGGGCCTAGCCGCGCGTCGGTTCGTGTGAGCGCGAGCAGTGCGACTCCGAGTGCGCCGAGCAATTCCGGGCTGGGCGGGATCACCACCGGTCGCCCCACACTGTGGGCGAACGCGTACCCGACGGCGTGGTTCAGGGCAACGCCGCCTTGCAGGAACACCTTCTTGCCGACACAGCGAGGCCCTTTCACTCGGTTGAGATAATTGCCTGCGATGGCATAGACCAGTCCGGCCACGATGTTGTCGCGGGGATGCCCCTTCTGTTGAGCCAGACGAATATCGGAATTGATGAAGGCTGCGCAGGTTGCCTTGAAATGCACCGGGGAAGGCGCGACAAGTGCCAGGTCGGAGATATTCGAGACGGTAATGCCGAGATCGCTGTGGGCACTCTCCTCCAGAAAGGATCCCGTCCCGGCCGAACAGGCATTGTTCATCGCATAGTCGATGGGCACGCCGTTCCGCAGATAGATGTACTTTGAATCCTGCCCGCCGATCTCGAAGATGGTGTCCACATTCGGATCGAAATGAGTGGCTCCCGCCGCATGGGCGGAGATCTCGTTGTAGACATGCTCTGTGCCGAGATAGGCGCCGGCCAGTTCACGGGCCGATCCGGTCGTGCTGATCAAGCCGATCGGGCGGTTGCCCACCTTCTCGACGAGCGCCTGCAGGCATGCTCTGGTGGCGGCGACGGGATTGCCCTTGGTGCGTCCGTAATGGGAGGCGACCACCTTGTGCGTCGATGGATCGAGCAGAATCGCCTTGGTTGTCGTCGATCCAGCATCGACCCCGAGGACCAACGGCCCGTCGGGTGGGGCCTGGAAGGGCGGGGCGTCGATCACCTGTACCTGCTTGCCATAGTGATGGAGGGGTGGGAGATGCCCCAACTCCGGCGGCGTCGCCAGTTTTGGGGATCGCTCATGCGGTTCGTCACGGGTGAGCAGGGCGGTTCCCCAGGCTTCGAACCAGGGACTTTCGGGTAGCACGACACATTCGGTGTTCGGTAGTTTGGCGCGTAGCGCCGACAGCATCGCCTCATTGTGCGTCACCCCGCCGATCAATAGCACTCGCTTCGGCTCGCGTACACCCTTTTCCAGGAGCGCGATGACTTTGTTGGCCATGCTGTCGTGCAGCGTGTGAAGAATGTCCTCAGGTGTGGCTTCGTTCCGGTTCAATTTGTGCGTGATGTCAGATTTGCAGTGGACTGAGCAACGCGATGCCAAGGGCACCACTTTGCCGTTGAACGAACGGCGGACTGCCTCCTCCATGCCCAGCCCCATTCGGCCGATCTGTTGTACGAAGAATTCGCCGCTCCCTGCGGCACATTTATTATGGGACAAGACATTGCTCAGTTTTCCGTCGGCCAGCAGGTAGACCAGAAACGATTCCCCGCCGAGTGAAGCCACCGCATCGAATGTGCCCTCCAGCTCGCGAAGTGCTCGCTGGATCGCCGCCACTTCGGGGACATGGCCGAGCTGGCCCGAGATCCCGAAATATTCCGCGTCGGCAAACTCCGGACGGGCCAGCACCTCAGTGAGAACCTCCAGCGGACGGCCCTGGTGGGCGCTGACAATTGCGCTCCGCTCGTTGCCCCGTATGGCGGCGACTTTCACGGTGAGGGCCCCGATGTTGATGCCGACGTACGACATGGAAGAATCACCTGTGCAAGTGAATGTGTCCCCGGACGTCGCGTCCGTCTGTCTGGGCTATGGAGCAAGTCGCATACCGTGCACGGTTCTACTGTGGAGCGGATGCAAGAATGCTTGGTGAACGATGAACGGGTGGGCGGGTGCGGGCTGCAACGGTGGGGATGGGGGAAAGACACCTCACCCTGTATCGGAGAGGTGGTGCGAATAGCGACAGGGGACATTCGTGCCGGGGGGGCCGGCAGAGGTGCCTGAGGCGTGTCATAGGGGCGGGATGATTTCGGCGGGTTTCTGTGTGGTCAAGGTCTTGCGTCTTGTTCCTTGGTTGCTGTTGCCATGAGGGAACCCTCCATGTTGGGCGTGGGAGAGAGAAATCCGGCGCGATAATAATGCGTTGACCTGTGGGTGAACTTGACACGGGGTTGCGCTCTGTCAGGCAGGCGAGGCCCGGCTCAGAATTTCTCGTTCCGCTTCCAGCCAGTCTTCGAGGGCAAAGCCGTGCCGATAGCCACGCTCGGTATAGAGTGCATACGCTCGCTGTGAGATCTGATCCTGGAGCTCTTCACGGGAGGATGGGGGGAGGGGAGCCTTGGGGGGCGGTATGTGCCGTGCGCGGGGTGCCTTGCTGAGGCGTGTCCTTGAATCGGTACGGGGCGACTTCATGGGTATCTCCTTGCAGGGATAGATGTCCGGCTGGCAGGTGCGCCTCAGATGCCACCAGCGGGAGGGGGTTGAACGGACGATCGAGACAGTTCAAGGGGAAGGCGGGAGAGCGATCGATCCGTCGCAGCGTTTCAGTGATACGTTCCGGCGTTCTCCAGTCGCTCCAGAGGACGCCGGTCAGTGCCAGTACGGCAAGCTGGTCCGGGCCCTGCCGAATGAGGCCGGAGAAGAAATCATCCGTGGGCGCGTCTTGCCCAATGGCCTCAAGCTCTCGTGTTTCGTTCGGGCCGCCGATCGCCTGTCCCAGTCTGTCAAAGAGGGGCATCGTCCGGGGGAAACGCTGCATGCCGAGGGCCCACAGGGTCTCAACGTTCGCCGCGAACGCACGCGTGTTCCAGAGCCCGCCGGTGCGTAGCAGGATATCGGCCTCGGCAATAGTGGGGCGTTCCAGGAGGGCGTGTACGGTTTGGATTCGATCGTCATCAGGATTGGCGAGTCGAGCCCCCGGCTGAATCCAGCCATAATCCAGTTCGAGCCGGTCCGGCACCGCTCCCAGCAGTACCAGGCGGTCAGGCAGTCGTTCCGCAGCGGAAGCCGCCTGCCGGGCAAGGGTGAGAAATCGCTCTTCCGGATAGACGAAATGATCGGAAGGGCAGACGATCACGGTGGCTCGAGGATCACGATGACGGACGTAGGTCAATGGCAGAAACAGGCTGGCAGCACTGCCGTGGGGAAAGGATTGATGCAGGAGCGCACCGAGTGTTCTTCCAGCCAGTTGGGCCACGGCTTCCTGGCGGTGGTCGCCTGCCACGACGGCCATCACATGGTCGGGCGCGGTGAGTCGCATCGCCCGGTCCAGTGCATGTTGGAACATGGAGCGGGCGCCGACAAAGGTGCAATACTGCTTGGGCTGCTGCCGCCCCAACCATCTCGACACGAAGGGGCTGACTCCAGCCCCGTTCCCTTCGGCCAGTACGATCGTCCAGGCGCCATTTGTTTGTTGAATTGAGATGGCCATCACGTGAGTCCCGTCACGGAGTGCTCCCGTCCTTCCTTCTAGGGCGATTCAACGACCATGTATACTGGGGACCACACCAGTCCTCCCGGGCAATGTTACCAGCGTTGTGCGGCGGAGCCTCTCTACTTGTCTGTCCAGCTCAAAAAGCATAGACTCCGACTTCTGCGTAGGGGTTCCCCCGCGGGCAAGCCCAGGCCTGATGCCGCAGGTCTGAGCCAGAGGAAACAAGTCTGTGGCCGCAGCACCAAGACATCCCAAACAACCAGTCAGGGCGAGGGCGCGCGCGAAGGGCAAACGGGCCACCCCGCAGCCTGCGACAGTCCCGGTATCAACCAGCCAACCTGATTCCTCTGCGCCACGGCCTGCAGAACGGCCGGCGTTTTTGATCGTCGGCATCGGCGCCTCTGCCGGCGGGCTGGAGGCGATGGAAGAGTTCTTCCGGCACATACCGCCGAGCAACGGAATGGCGTTTGTCGTGGTATCGCACCAGCACGCCGGTCATGTCAGTTTTCTCCCTGGTCTCCTGAGCAAATGCACGGCGATGCCGGTGGCTGAGGCCACAGACGGGATGCACGTGGAAGCAGACCATGTGTACCTGGCGCCCGGGGGTGCGAACCTTGCCATTTTGCACGGCACGCTGCATCTGATGGAGCCTGACTCGCAGGAGCGGGTGCCGCTGCCGATCGATTATTTCTTCCGTTCGTTGGCAGAGGATCAGAAGCGTGTGGCGGTGGGAATCATCTTCTCAGGAACCGGCACCGACGGAACCGTCGGGTTGCGTGCGATCAAGGCCGAGTCTGGAATGACCATTGCGCAGGATCCGCAAGCGGCCAAGTATTAGAGTATGCCGCGTAGCGCGATTGCCGCCGGCGTGGTGGATATGGTCAGGCCTGCAGGACAGATGTCGGAACCGTTGCTGGCCTACGCACGCACGCTGGCAAAACCCACGACGACGCTCTTGGAGCCCGATGCTTCGCAGGTTCTGCAAAAAATCTTTCTGCTTCTGCGCGAACGGACCGGGAACGATTTTTCGCTCTACAAAGAAAATACCATTCAGCGTCGCATCGAACGACGGATGAACGTGCACCAGGTCGAGGACCTGCGGCAGTACCTACGATTCCTACAGGCGAATCCCTCCGAGCTCGATGCGCTGTTCCAAGAGCTCCTGATCGGGGTGACGAGTTTCTTTCGCGATCCCCAGGCCTATGACGCGCTGTTGCATAAGGGCTTGCCGGCTCTTTTGGAGGGAAAGCCCGCGGGATCGACATTGCGTGTCTGGGTGGCCGGCTGTTCGACAGGGGAGGAAGCGTACTCGCTCGCCATCTTGCTGCGAGAGTATCTGACACAACAGAAGCTTCGTTTCACGGTGCAGATTTTTGCGTCCGATCTGGATAAACGGGCCATTGAAACGGCCCGGTCAGGGCTGTATCCGATCGGCATCGCGGGCGACATGACGCCGGAGCGTCTGCAGCGGTTCTTTACTAAAGAAGACAGTAATTATCGGGTCAAGAAAGACATCCGGGATATGGTGGTCTTTGCAACGCACAATTTATTGACGGATGCCCCATTCACCAAGCTCGACCTCCTGTCCTGTCGCAATCTCCTGATTTATCTCGAAGCAAAAGCCCAGCAGAAGCTGCTCCCCTTGTTCCATTATGCCTTGAGGCCGGACGGCATCCTGTTTCTGGGTTCGTCTGAAACGATCGGCGGATCGGAACGTCTGTTCGCCGTCATCGACAGGAAATGGCGACTGTTCAGGCGGACCGCAGAACCGGGCACGTTTCCGCGACTCGATCGGATTCACACGGGATTGACGCGAATGAGTGCGGAGACGCTAATCGATGGGGACCGGTCTGCGGAAGTCACCCGCCCGGCCTCGATTCCTGATGTGATCCAGCGACTGTTGGTGGTGCGGTATGCGCCGGCGGCAGTCATCGTCAACGATCGCGGGGAAGTGGTGTATATCCACGGGCACACCGGTGCGTATCTTGAACCTGCTCCCGGCCCACCCACCCATCACCTATTGGAGATGGCGCGGGAGGGCGTGCGGAGCGAACTGGCGACGGCATTGCATCTCGCCGCCGGACGCGAGCAGGAAGTCGTGCGGCGTGGTGTACAGGTCGCGGCCGACGGTGGCGTCATCCTGGTGGACCTGACGGTCCAGCGCCTGCTGGAGCCCGAGGCCTTGCAGGGCCTGTTTCTGGTGACATTCGCCCCCCAGGTCCGGCCATCCCGGCCTGTTGAGCGCAAGAAGGCCGCTGCCGCTTCGGCTCTGGCTCAGAAGAAGGGCGACGCCGGGCTGAAGCAGGAATTGGCCTACATGAAGCAGCGTCTGCAACGGACGATCGAAGAGTTGCAGATCTCGAATGAGGAGCTGAAATCTTCCAATGAAGAACTGCAGTCGACCAATGAGGAACTCCAAAGCACCAATGAGGAGCTGGAAACAGCGAAGGAAGAGCTGCAATCTCTGAATGAGGAGTTGGTGACCGTTAATGCCGAGCTTCAAGGGAAACTCGATGCGCTGGGAGAGGTGAACGATGATTTGCAGAATCTCTTGAACAGCACGGAAGTCGCCACGATTTTTCTGGACAACGAATTGCGCATCAAGCGCTTTACGTCGGAGGCCAAACGCGTCAGCAATCTGATCCTGATCGACATCGGCCGGCCCCTCTCTGATATCGTTTCGAAGCTGGCCTATGACCAGCTCCTGCAGGATGCGCAGGACGTGCTTCATTCTCTGGTCGTCAGGGAGCGGGAAGTGCAGGCGCTGGATGGAAGCTGGTTTTTCATGCGGATCCTTCCCTATCGCACGGCCAGGAACACCATTGAAGGGCTCGTCTTAACCTTCATTGATATTACAAAAGTGAAAGAAGCGGAGAAATTCTTGCAGGCCGCGAAGAGCTTTGCCGCCAGTATCGTGGAGACGGTGCGGGAGCCGCTGCTGGTGTTGGACGATCTGCTGCGGGTGATCTCGGCAAACCGGTCCTTCTACCAGATATTTCAGGTGACGCCACGCGAGGTCGAGCACCAGTTGCTCTATCATCTCTGCGGCGGCGCCTGGGATATTCCCGATCTCCGGGCGCTGCTCGAAGATATTCTTCCGAAGCGCACGTCGTTCCAGGATTTCGTGGTGGACAAGGTCTTTCCGCAGGTCGGTCGGAAGGTCTTGCTGCTGAACGGCCGGCGGTTGGAGCAGGATTCCAGCCAACCCGGCAGAATTCTGCTGGCATTCGAAGAGCACCGGGAAGGGGCGGGTCCCGCGAACGAGCGGGGCTGACTGTCAGAGGTGTTCGGGGTAGGCCTCGCTCCGGAATGATTCCGGCGCGTGAAGATATGAGTTGGTTAGAAAAGTACCGTGATGGCCAAGATCAATGATCCGGGCGGGCCTTCCAGGAGCTCAGGGCTTCGCCGCCAGGCGGAAGACCTCCTGCGAGCGTCCAAGCGAGATGTCGGGGCGATGCCGGTCAAGGACGTACAACTGCTGGTGCACGAGTTACAAGTTCATCAGATCGAACTGGAGATGCAGAACGAGGAGCTCCGTCGGGCTCAGATGGACCTTGAAGCGGCTCGCGATCGGTATGTGGACTTGTATGAGTTCTCTCCGGCCGGCTACCTCACGCTTGACTCGCAGGGGAAAATCGTCGAGGCGAATCTGAGGGCTGCGGCATTGCTCGGCTTGCGTCGAAACAAATTGATCGGTCGGCCGCTGGCCGACTTCCTCGCGGCGGCCGAGCAGGACCGCTTTCACCGCCATGGCCGGGAGGTGATGAAGACCGGATTGCGGCAGACCTGTGAGGTGCAATTGCGGCAGGATGGCGGGGCGTTCTCGTATGTGAGCCTTGAGAGCCTTGCGGTTCGTGATCAGCAAGGCTGCGTGAGCCATTGGCGCACGGCGCTTCTGGACATCAGCGCCCGCAAGCGGGCCGAGCAGGAGTTGCAAACTCAGCGCGCTCAATATGAGGCCATCATCGACACGGCGATGGATGCCATCATCACGGTGGATGAGGAGGAACGCGTCGTGCTCTTCAACCGTGCGGCGGAATCCCTGTTTCTCTGCGAGGCGGACGAGGCGATCGGCCGGCCCCTCGATCGATTCATTCCGGAACGGTTCAGGCGGGCGCATCACGACCATCTGCGCCGCTTCGGCAGGTCGGTCATGCAGCCTCGCGCCATGCAGCCAACCAGCGCGTTATGTGGCCTGCGCGCCAACGGCGAGGAGTTTCCCTTCGAAGCGTCGGTGGCCCATGTCCAGATCTGTGGCAAACGGCTGTTTACGATCATTCTGCGCGACATTACGGAGCGGAAAGCCGCTGAATCCGCCTTACAGGCCAGCGAAGCGTTCATTCGAAGCGTCCTGGATTCCCTGCCCACGCAGGTGTGTGTGTTGGATAAGGAAGGCGGTATTCTGAAGATGAACGCCGCTTGGAAGGAATGGGCCGCTCGTGCTGCCGATGGTTCGGCGGCCGGTGCGAAGGTCGGGGAGAATTATCTGGCGCACTGCCGGCGTGAAATCGCTCAAGGCGGCCGGACGGAGCAACCCGTCCTCGACGGCATCGAGGCGGTGTTGGCTGGGCGCCGGGCAAGTTTCAGTCGGGAGTATCTCAGTCGTGCGCCGGAAGGGGATTGTTGGTTCCTCCTGCGCGTGACGCCGCTGAAAGGGGCGAGCGGTGCGGTGCTGTCGCGCACGGACATCTCTGAGCGTGTGGAGATGTCCCGGCAGCTGGAAGACCATGTGGTGTTGTTGGGCAAACAGCGTATGGAGTTGGAAACGCTGGCAGGGAAACTGATTGCGGCCCAGGAACAGGAGCGGAGGCGGATTGCGCGCGAGTTGCATGATGATTTCAATCAACGGTTGGCGGCGTTGTCACTGGATCTTGAGCGCTTGGGGCTCCATCCCAGTTCTCAGCCCGACTCGCCGGATCAGCAATTGGCGATCATTCGCGGCCATGTGGCCAAGCTGTCCGATGATCTGCACGACTTGGCCTATCGGTTGCACCCTTCCTTGCTTGAACACGTCGGGTTGGAGGTGGCGGTTCGGGACCACGTTGCGGAGTTCGCGAAACGAACCGGGTTGTCCGTGACCTTTACGGCGCGCGAGGTGCCGTCGGCGTTGGCCCCGGAGATGGCCACCAATTTGTTTCGTGTCATGCAGGAGAGCCTGCAGAATGTCTCCAAGCATGCCAAGGCGACCGAGGTCACGGTCAAACTCAGCGGGTCCTCCAAAGGGGTCGGAGTGTCGGTGCGTGATAACGGGAAGGGATTCGATAACGAGGACCGTCAAACACGGGTGAGGGGGCTTGGGCTGTTGAGTATGCAGGAGCGGGCGCGCCTGTTGGGCGGATTTCTCCGTATCCATTCCATCCCACACGACGGCACGAAGGTCTGTGTCTGGATTCCCCTCCCTCGGGAGGACCGATGAGACGGCCCCGGGTCCTCATGGCGGATGATCACTCGCTGATTCTGGCCGGTTTGCGGAAGCTGGTGGAGGCCGAATGCGAAGTGGTAGGCACAGTGGAAGACGGGCGAGCCTTGTTGGAGGCGGCTCAACGCTTGGCGCCCGACGTCATCCTGCTGGATATTTCTATGCCGTTGCTCAACGGGTTGGATGCCGCAGCCCAGCTCACGAAGCTGGTGCCGAAGAGCAAGCTCATCTTTGTCACGATGCATGCCAGTCCCACCTATGCGACACAGGCCTTCAATGCCGGGGCATCCGGCTATTTACTGAAACGGAGCGCGGCGTCGGAACTGAGCGTGGCGATTCGATCCGTTCTCAAGGGACAACATTATCTCACCCCGTTGATCACCAAAGACGTGCTGGAATCGGTGCTGAAATCCAAGATCGGAAAACGCGGCGAGGCAGCGTCCCCGGCACTGACGGCCCGTCAACGGGAAGTATTGCAGTTAGTGGGCGAAGGGCGTGGTACGAAGGAGATCGCGTCGATTCTCAACGTAACCGTGAAGACGGTTGAGTTTCACAAGGCGGGAATTATGCGGCAACTGAATTTGCATTCGACTGCGGAACTGGTGAAATACGCCATCGCTGAAGGCCTGGTCGAGTGCGAATGACCGCTGCCGGATCGGTGCTTCGCTGCGGCTCTCATCGAGGTGTCGCCTGCCTCCGCACGCATTTCATGCCTCACATGGGACCTCTGACTCGCTAGTAATTCTTGATCCTTAGTCTAGCAACTCCCCTAGTTCCTTCTTTACTGGATTTCCCTTAGTCTATCCTTCAATGGGACCTATCCTGTTTGAGGAGGTGCTGTATGAGGGTGTCAACCCTTATTGAGCGTGTACAGGATGCACTGGCACAGGTCGGCGCGGATTACCCCATTGAAGAAATTGTAGGCCTCTGTCCGGAGCTGACCTGGAACCAGGTGTTTCTGGCGGTTGATTACTTGAGTCGGACGGGGCAGGTTCGTGTGACGAGGGATGCCGGCAGGACGTATCGGGTTCAGTTTTCGCGCCCGGCAGGAATCGAATCCAGCTCCCGTTTAGCTGGCCAACAATAACCCGTGTGGGGCGAAGGGGGTGACAATGTCCCCTCGCGCCAGCGACATGGCGCGGCGAGGCTCGTTCCTAAGGCTGTCCCCTCTGTGTCTGCTCAGGTTGCGGGAGAACTGCAAACGAACAGGAGCGAGAAGGTGCCACAGAGAAGGGAGGGGCCGATGCAGACTCACACGGAATCGGATCGGATGCAGCCCGTGAGCAAGGCGGCCGGCGTCGATGGTTGTGTCCATGGCCGACTTGTCGAAGACGTGCTGACGGGACACGGTCAGCGAAGCGGTAAAGTGCGTTGCCTTGAGTGTGGGGCGCAGTTCGAGGACCGGGACCACCGTAAACGGTGAGGAGCATAAAATGGCCAAGCTGATGCTATGTCCGGCCCCTGGGTGTGCTCAGCCCATGTCGGTCGACCCTCGAAACGGGTACGATTCCAGAAGTGGTCTTCAAGGGGTACGGTGTGATCGTTGCGGGCATCGCGGGATGCATGCACGCGACGGGGTGCAATTGCTGTTTGCCGGGCATCATGAATACGTCTTCACGTACGGTCCTTCCCCGTCCTGCCTCAAGGTCGTGCTATCGGCAGCTGTGCTGAATCTCTTCCGCACTCACGCGATGACACCGGTACGCCTGGCGACCCACATGGCCGAGTGGGCACTCCTCAGGGGGCAAGTCTGCGGAACCGTGCGCCCCTCAGGCGATCTGCTTCAGTCGGGCTGCTATGAATTTTGCCGACATCAGGCCACGGACAATTCGGCGGTGTCATCGTGGTAGCCCCGTTTGAAGAAGGACGATCCCACCCATCCAGAGCCGTGACGTCTTCCCACGCGTAAACGTCCATGAACGTGACCCCACGTTCGTCCCTCTCTACATAGAGCCGTGGATTTGTTGCAGGGGACTGTGTGTGGGTAGGGGAGTGAATCGTCGAGCGAACCGACAGTAGCCATAGGGGAATCCTATGATTGAATTGGAAGAAATCAGGGTTTGCATCACCGTGGCGGTGATGAGCGCAAATCAGCTCGTTCAAATTGGGCTAGGAAGCGTGCTTCGCGCGTGGCCGCACATCCGGCTCATCGGCATCGCGGCAAGTGCGAGGGAGGCTGAGGAGCTTGTCACACGACATCAACCGCAGGTGTTGTTGATCGAATGGGGAAGTGGCGGTGAGACCTTGATGCTGGTTCAGACGATCAAAGCATCCGCACCATCTACGCAACTCATCGCCTTGAGCGGTATGGATGGGGGTATGCACATACAGGATGCCTTATCGGCTGGAATCGACGGCTTCGTCTTGAGCATTCAGCCGCCCGCCGTAATGGTCGCGACGATCGAACATGTCGTGCGCAGCGCAAACACCATGAGAATAGCTGAGTCTTCAAACACGGGTCGAGCATACGACGGGCCGAGCACTGACGGAATCGAGAATAAGGCCTTCTCGTCTCGTGTCTCCGTGGACGAACTCACCAAACGGGAACGTGAGGTTATCACGCTGATCGGGGAAGGCCTCTCCAATAAAGCCATCGCCGATCGGTTATGCATTTCCAGCACGACCGTGCGCCATCACCTGAGCAGCATCTTCGACAAACTCGGTGTCACGACCCGCCAGAAACTGCTCGTGTTCGCCTATCGACGTGGCCTTGTGGCGTCCAAGGCGCTTGCGGTGCCTTCGTCCATCGATCTGTAACAGGTTGTCGGTCGCTCCTGGGGAGCATGCCCAGCTTGAACTCTCCAGCCAGTCCGGGGGCTGCTACTCCATCGGCACGTCTTTGAAGAGATCGTCGAGCATATGGGTCCATAAGCGGCGGGCGATCTCATCGAAGGGAATGCGGAATTCACGCACGTCTTCGCCGGCAAGCGTCGCTTCACCCGATGCTTCCCAGACGATGTCCCCGGTTCTCGTATCCCAGAGCTGCAGGCTCAGGCGCAGCATCGTGACCCGAGTTTGGAGTACCCGCAAGCCGAAGAACGAAAAGCGTCCGGACATGGATTGGCTGAATGAGGCAAGGCTGGGCTGAAAGACATAGCCGGCCTGGAGGGCCACCCCGAGTTCCTGCAATCCTGCCCGGTTCAGGATGCCGGTCTTGGCATAGGCAGCAACCATGTCTGCGTACGTCGGCGTCAACCCTCCCCGATTGATGCGATTCAGGGATTCGTGTGCCGGGAGCGCGGTGATCCGGGCGGGGTGCTGCTCCAAGGCGCTCGACAGCGAACGCGAGACTTGATGGGCGTATCCTTCCAGTCCGAATCCCACGACCGCGTTCAATACCGCCGTCCGTTCCTGTTTCAGCGTGGCTGGGTCGAACGATGTCGTCTTTCGATGAAAGGCTGTTTCCTCTCCCCATTGCTGCAAGGGGCCGATGCAGCCGGCAGACAGTACGTATTCCAGCAGCAGTAGCACCCATATGACTGATTGCCCCATGCGTGTCACCCGACTAGTTCCCCTTCTTGTAATGGCGCGTCCATCATCCTGCTCACCCCATACCAGATGCAATGATCGGTCCCGGTCTTAAGGGGGGACCATATGAGGAAATCCGCTACAGGTATTCGCGCCCTCATGCTGCGAAAGGGCACAGGCCTGCACTCGATAGCAGGGGTGTTGAAGTTCCTGCATTGGAAGCAATACTCGTGTGGACACTCCACAGCGGTGAATTTGCTGAACCAAGTCCCGTCGCTCTCCATCGCGAGAGCGGTGTGAATCAGCAGGCACTACGATTGCTCATTCGAGTATCGCAGACCGTGATTGAAACATGGGAGGTAGGTACCATGGCCTGGAAAGTGAGATCTGGGAAACGATCCCCTTCAAGGATCTGAGTTTTGGATTGTGGTAGTAATCCCCATGGCCATCGCGTTCGGCTGCCATCCAACCTGAATTGAGGGGCCTCTCTTGTCTTAGGTGGGTGGCAGGAGCATGGGTGATGGGAAAAAGGAACGTCTATCTGTGAAAGCCACGGGTCGGACTGAAAAGAGCGCCCTCCGTATCGGTGTGGTGGGGTTTGGGAGGGTAGGGAAGGCCTGCGCGGAACTGCTGCTCGAGAACAAAGACCTTGTCTTGGCGGCGATTGTCCGGCGCCTCGATAGCCTGGCGCAAGCAGTGCCCGACGCGTTCAGCAAGATTCCGCTCGTCTCTCATGCGGCGCAGATTCAACAGGTGGATGGAGCGCTGCTGTGCGTGCCGGTGACACAGCTTCTCGAGGCAGCGCACGATTGTCTTCAGCATGGCGTGCCGGTCATCGAAGCATCCCAGCTGCACGGGGAGGCGTTTCAGGCTCATCGGGAGGCCATTCATCGGTTGGCCGCGCGCTTCAACGTCCCGGCCATTGTGGGTGCCGGGTGGGATCCGGGAGCCCTGTCTCTTCTCCGTTCGCTCTTTGGACTGCTGGCTCCGGAAGGTGAGACCGAGACCAGGCATCGGGTGGCCGCGAGTCTTCATCATACGGCAATGGCTCGTCAGGTGATGGGCGTGAAAGACGCCCTCTGCACGGAGCAGATTGCGGCAGATGGCCGGCGCCAGCGGTATGTCTATGTCGAATTGGAACAGGCGAGCGAGGTCGAGCGAGTCGCCGCTGCAATTCGTGCCGATCCGCTCTTTCTCGGAGAAGAGACTCTGGTGTTTCCGGTCGAGAGCGTGGCGGCGCTTGAGCAAGAAGGGCATGGCATTGTGCTGGAGCGGCGCGGTGCGCCGGGGCGCTTGGGGCATCAACGGTTGCTGTTTGAAGCTCGTTTCGATGACGCCATCATGACGGCGCACATCATGCTGACGGCGGCTCGCGCCTTACGGGGATTGAGTCCGGGCGCCCATTCTCTCCTCGATCTGCCGCTGACCACCCTGTGGGGCGAGCAGGCTCACGTTGCGGAACGAGCGTGGCTCTAACCCGACTTGCAGTGGTGCCCTGCCGCTGAGGCCGGTGCTGTCAGAAGGGGGCAAAATGGCGTTTGAATTGACCAGTAGCACGTTCAAGGAAGGAGAACTGATTCCGAAGAAACATACCTGCGAAGGCGACGATCTCTCTCCGCCCCTGCGGTGGAATCATCCTCCGGTCGGCACTCGCAGTTTCGCGCTGATCGCAGACGACCCCGATGCACCAGGCGGCACATGGGTGCACTGGGTGATCTTCAATATCCCCATCGACGTGCGCGGATTGGCCGAAGGCCTGCCGGCGACGGATACCTTGCCGAATGACGCGCAACAGGGACTGACAAGCTTCGAGCGGGTCGGTTATGGCGGTCCTTGTCCCCCGCCCGGTGCCCCTCACCGCTACTACTTCACACTCTACGCGTTAAATCGGGAATTGCCTCTCAAGTCGCGGGCGACCAAGGCTCAGGTGGTCGATGCGATGAAAGGCCATGTGCTGGCCGAGGTTCGATTGATGGGCCGGTTCGGTAGGTGACCTCGGTAGGTCTTCCATCATGGCTGTATGGTTGGTTCCTGGCTGCGACCGGGGACGGAGTCTGTTGCCAAAGGTGTCTCGAGATATTCCAGCGGGAAGGCAGGGACGCGGCCGATTCTGCGAAGAGTTTCTGCTACCCGGACCGGTTTGCCCCAATCGCTCCAGAGGACGTCCCGGAGCTCGATCACGGCGATCGACTCGGCCGCCTGCTGCAGCAGATGCGTGGACAGGTTGTACGCGGGCATGTCGTGGTAGATGGCGTCGAGGATCTCAAGCTCCTGCGGCTGTCCGATTGCCCGGGTGAGTTGTTCGAAGCAGCGCATCAGGTCCGGAAAGCAGCGCCACCCGATTTGCCACAGCAATCCGGCTCGAGCGGCAACCACAAAGGTATTCCATAAAGCTCCGTGGCGTAGCGCATGACCGGCCTGCACCGGCGTGGGCTTTTCGATGAACGACTCAACCCCGCGCACCGGCTCTCTTGCGTGAGAGGGGAGTGGTTTCCCGGGCAGGATCCAGCCGTACTCCGTTTCGAGCCGGTCCGGCCGAACTCCCAACAGAACGAGCCGATCAGGCATCCTTCGCGCCGAATCGGTCATCCGGCGCACGGCGTCCAGAAAGCGTTCTTCGGGATGCACGAAATGATCGGAGGGAAAGATGACGACGGTCGCGTCCGGGGTGAGCGCATGGATGTATGTTAACGGCAGGAACAGACCTGCCGCGGTCTCACAGTTACGCGGTTGATAGATGACCTGTCCAACGTTGCGTCCGTGCAGCTGCGCCAGAATTTCCGTGCGATGATCGCGCGCCACGACGGCGATAATTCGCTCCGGTGCTGTGAGCCTGGCTGCCCGATCGACCGTGTGTTGGAACATGGAACGGGAGCCCACGAACGTACAGTATTGTTTGGGGCGATTGAAGCCGAGCCAGCGCCGGACCAGCGGTTGCATTCTGGTCCCTTCGCCGCCTGCGAGGACGATCGCCCAATGGGAGGAGAGCGATTGCTCCTGGTGCATGACATCCCTTCAATCCGATGCAGTGATTCGTGAGGCGAGGTGCGCTCGGACAATAGTGGAGTGCCCCCACTATGCATCACATGGTTCGGCGTCTGATGAGTAATAAGAGCAAGAGGGACGCCAGGGAGGAACAGAGGACGTGGCGAAGGCGTCAGTGGCGTATCGCCGCAGGAAACGCGTCTCCTCCTCGTGCTGATGTGCGGTAAGGGAGTGGGGCGCTCTGCGCCACCCTCTGCGTGCCGGCTTGTAGAGAAAAGTCCCAGGGCGTTGAGCGCGAAGGTCGATGCACATTGCGCTGGCCGGTGAAGCATGGCCGATCGAATGATTGCGGAGGTTTGATCACATGAACAGGAGAGGTGTCCGTCGAACTGTTCCAGGATGAGCGGTGTCGATCGCGGTTAAGCGGTTAATAGGGGCTCTTGCTCGGCATCGAGGCACTCTGCCGGAGGGCTGCAAGATAGGCGAGAATATCCTTGATGTCCTGATCGGTCAACGTGGTATCGGGAAACATTCCGCTTCCAGGGTGGCCTTCACGTATCGCTTGGAATCGGGCCTTATTGTCCTTCAGATTCTGGACCGCGCGATTCCGGAGATCGGGCGCGGATGCCGCATGCTTGGCGATCGCTGCCGTGGTGTCTGGGGTGAGCGAGGGTTTTTTGTCGATAACCCCGTCGATGCCGTGGCAGTAGTGACAAATGCCCTTGCCGTTAAACAAGGCTTTGCCCTGCGTGGCATCACCCTTCATGCCGCTGCCGATGCCGGTCAATTCAGCTCGAGTGGTGCCGGGCGCTGAGAGCAATAGGGTGACCAGAAGCAGACCGGAAAATAGCCTGTGGTTCAGCATGGACGTTGTCCTCGTGTTGGCATGACGATTGATCCAGTATGCCGCGGTGATTCCCGGAACACAATGCCATCGACCGATATAGTGTTTATGTCCCCGAACGTGTGATCTGTCGGCGTTCATGCTCCGCAAAATGTCTTGGTATAATGCTGGATGGTTTTCCACGCAACCAAGTAACGCTGAGGAGGGACGACATGATGAAGACACCAAAAGCTCGCTCCAAGGCCGGTGAGATAAAGAAGAGCACCACGTTCTCGAGTCCGGTGGCCCGCAAAGCCTTGGCGGCCAAACATCGACAGAAGAAAGAAGATGTGACCGCAGCGATGGAGGTGTCCCAACGGAAAGGAGCGAAGGAAAGCGCGCCGAAGATTTCTGCCGCGTTGATTCGAACCGTCGAGGCGGCGAAGCTGTCACGCAAGAAAGAGATGATTACGGGAGCCATGGAGAAAACGCAGCGAGGTGCCGATATTCAGCGCAATACGCCGGCATCGAAGGCCTTGGCGCGAACGGTGGCAGCAAACGAGCGTCTCCGCGTGAAAACAGCTATCACCGCGGCTTTGAAAGAATCGCAACGCCGTTCGGCTTTGTGAGGATCCTGAAAGAGAATAACTTCTTTCACCCAGTGGGAAGTTTGCTCATCCGATACTTGTGAATGCCGACCTTCCTAAGTATAGCGGCGCAGCCAATTAGTACCGCTAGAGGTTGTGTCAGACAAAATCTGTACCTATTTACGGAGAATTCGTAGTGTCAAGTTTGTATAAATCTGCTAGGGTTGGGCCGCGCGCATCACGTCCGATACATATAGTCCGCTGCGATTCGGGGAGGTCTCTATGCGTAGTCCTCAACTCGATCCGACCATGACACGGACACTCACTTGCCTCCACATGCGACTCATTGATCGCATACGGTGCGAAGACGAGAACGAGCCTCCTCGCTATCGATGTCTTGAATGCGGGGCGATCATCGAAGATCCAGAATCTCACGTCAGGCCTTCCGTATAATCAGTCGCTCCCGGTCGTTGGTACCAACTCCGGCCTACCGTAGAATCCCGCTCACGATCAGTTCAATGGCCTGCTCGGGGCTCAGCCCCCTGGCCATCAGTGTTTCCAATTCCTTTCGATCCACGCTGCCAATGGCGGCCTCGTGAGTCACTTTTGCTTCCGGATGAAAGACCCTCACGATAGGAATAGCGCTGGCATGGGCACGGCCTTGCACGATCTCCATGCAATCCACGTGGCCGCGAGCGCCTTTCGCATGGGCCTCGGTGATGCCGGTGATGTCCGCACAGGCCTCGCCATCTAGCACGACCCGCGTCTTGATAAGGCTGCGCGATCGTTCGCCGCGAAGGACGACGGCTTCCTTCAGCGTGATGCGATCCTGCTTGTGGGCAAAAATCTTCGCACTGAGTTCGGCCAGGCCCTCTTCCTCCACTTCGACGAGATAGTCGACATCGAGCGTTCCCACCACACCGGATAGCAACGAGAAGTCCGAGAAATAGCGGGCGCCCTTGCCGATCTTGATCGTGGCGTGAGGCAAGACCTGCATGCCGCCGTGAGGGCCGTGGTAGTGTCCTTCGGTATAGATCAGTGACGCGTCGGGGGCGAGTGTCATCACCGCCTGCATGCGATGCTCCGCCGCTTCAGCGAGGGGAAACAGGCAATGCGAGAGCACACGCGCCTGCGCTCCTTCGTTCACCTGCATATCGATCTTGATCTGCTGGACCCCGGTGGGCTGGGCTAAGCCGAAACACATGTGAATCGGCTGCGCAATGGTAACGCCCGCCTCAACGACCATCCTGCCGATAATGGCATCCGCCGTTTCTTCGATATCGATGCGAAGACCCGGGACAGTCCGATGACTCAGGATGTGGTGCCCCTGTGCGACGACATGCGCAATATCCTGATGGTCCAGCAGGGAGGCCTGGGCACCCACCATGGGAAGGGCGCGTAGGAGCGTCTCAAGGTCGGACATACCCACAGACCTCCCCATCGCAACGGACACAGGTTCGCCCGCGGAAGTTATCTACGACCTCGCGGGGACTGCCGGAAAAGACTATGCGCCCGGCGCAGAGTTGAGAGGCCCGATCGGCGATCAGGGCGACCTCCTCCTGGTGCGTGATCAGCAGGACGGATCCTCCGCTCTCTTTCAGCGCGCGAATAATGTCGATAATGTGCGTGATCGAGAGCATATCGATCCCCGCCGCCGGTTCATCGAGAATGGCCAGTTTCGGTTTCATCGAAAGGACCGATGCGAGCTCGATCCGGTGGCGCTCTCCGCCGCTCAACGCTTTGTCCATTCGTCGCGTCAGGTAGCGATCCGGATCGAGCCCCACCTGCCGTAACGGCAGTGCCGCGTCGCGCTTCGTTTCGCCCAAGCTTAGATACTCGCGCACCGTAATGCCTTCGAATCGGGCCGGCTCCTGCCAGGCAAGCGTCAGGCCGAGTCGGGCCCGTTCATGCAGTGTCAGCGGCAGGAGTTCGATGCCATCGAAGAGGACTTGCCCGGCATTTGGCGCATACCCTTCGCACCCCATCAGGACATAGGCGAGAGTGGTTTTGCCGGAGCCGTTGGCCCCGAGCAGGGCATGGATTTCCCCGCGTTGGACCGCGAAGTCGAGCCGGTCGAGAATCGGATGCCGATCGGCTTCAAACGTGAGCCCGTGAATGTCCAGCAACGGAATAGGCATAGATGAATAGGGACTGACCCCACCACTGTGCATCAGGTGTGCCTGCACTCACATGCGCGTTGTGCGAGTTTTATAAGGAACGGCCGGCCGAACCGTCGCGTTTTGCAGCATGGGTAGCAGAGCGCTGGGGAGTTTCTCCTCGCGCGAGCGGGGCTTGAGTGTCGTCTGTGTGCGGTTGCAGGAAGGGGTATCATCCAGTAGAGTAAATCAAACCCCTGCGCTACGCCATGACGGAGGCTGCCTTTCCCAGATCATGTCACAAGGAGAATCCAAGGTGAGTCGCAACAAGCTGGTGTCGATCGGGCTACTTTCGTGGTACGTGGCGGTCTCGGTGTGGATGGCGCAGGCCCCGGTCGATCCCCAGTTCTGGTTGCTGGCCAGTATCCTCCCGGTGCTCTTCGTTGTGTTATTGGTCGTGACGCACCGATTTCTGCCCCTGTCACATACGTCCCATGCGCTCATTACGGCCTTTCTCACCTTGCACACCATCGGAGTCCATTACACCTATGCCGAGGTGCCGGTCGGTGTGTGGATGGATCAGGTGCTGCATCTCGGGCGCAATCACTTTGACCGGATCGTGCACTTCAGTTTCGGATTCTTATTGGCCTATCCGATGGAGGAGCTGTTTCGGTTGAGCGCGAGCATCCGGGGGTGGGTGGTCTACTATCTGCCCGTGATGACGGTCCTTGGGTTGAGCGGGCTCTGGGAAATTATTGAATCGTGGGTGGCTCGCGCCGTGCATCCCGAATTGGGCGTGACCTATCTGGGTTCGCAAGGAGATATCTGGGACGCGCAGAAGGATATGGCTGCCGCCCTCTATGGCGCGTTACTCTCGATGACGTTACTCCTGATCGTGCGCGCGTTACGTGGAGCCGAAACGACGTTGGAGTCGGAGGCGGCATTCTCGGAATAGTGCGTATACCATGCATGTAGAGGCCATACACCAGCAGGGCAGTGCGGAGGCAAACCAGCCTCGGGTGGTGGTGAGCCTGCTCTTCATGTATGGGTTGCTCTGGATCTGGCTGGCGATTGAGCCTGTCAATCGCCAGGATTGGTTTCTGGAAAATCTGCTCGCCGTAGGATTGGTAGCAGTCCTTGTCCTCACCTACCGCCGGTTCTCCTTTTCAGTCACGTCCTACTATCTCATTGCGGCGTTCATGGTGCTGCATGCGATCGGCGCTCACTACACCTATTCGGAGGTTCCGTTCGGTTTCTGGCTCAAAGACGCGTGGGGGTTGAGCCGGAATCCATTCGATAGAATCGTGCATTTCGCCTACGGTCTCCTGTTGGTCTATCCGTTGCGTGAAGTGCTCGTGCGCAGGGCTGGTGTGCAGGGAGTCTGGACTTACGTGATGCCGGCGAGCGGCATTCTGGCGCAGAGCGGTTTCTTTGAAATAGTCGAAGCGATCGTCGCCATGATTGTCAGCCCGGAGTTAGGGAGCATGTACCTCGGAACGCAAGGAGACGAATGGGACGCGCAGAAGGATATGGCGGCAGCCTTCGGGGGCGCAGTGCTCACCATGGTCCTTACCGCCTGGTTGCATAAGCCACACAGACTCGACTCTGCACGGAGCGTGTGATTGTAGCGGGATAAATGGGTGCGCTCAGTGGAGCTTGTCCGGGGTTGTGATGGTGTCCGGTCGAATGGCGAGCTCGGAATTACCTAATGAATCAACTTGAACAATCTGCTAGGATCCTAGCCCTCATGGCCAACTGATAACACGTCGGTACATGCGCCAACCACGGAGGCGATCATGCAGACTCCACCACTCGATCTGCCGCGCTCGACTCTCCCACCTCCGGCAGCCTGTTGCCATCAACGACTCGTGGACCCTGTTCTCGCTGAGAACGGCAATGAAACCGGAATGGTGCGCTGTTTGGAATGCAACGCCATCATTCCCGATCCGCTGTCGGCCCCAGTGTGCTAGTTGCCCTTCAGCGCTTCGGACGAGCCGCCGAATGTACCCCGGCTTGTTTTGCCAAGCCTGGATTTCTTTCCTTGCGACCGTTCAACCTGCTCTTTTGAGGTCAGATCCGCGGTCTTTAAGGCCAATATTTGGCTCGCGATTTGACGTATCCAAACACGACATCGCGTCGTGCGACCATGCCGATCAGCTTCTGATCCTTCACGACCGGGACACGGATCAGATGGCGCTCCTGGAGCAGATGAATCAGGTGCATGAGCGGCATGTCTTCGGTGGTGGTGACAACGTCCCGCGTCATGATCTGCGAGACCGGGACGTCCCGGAGATCCTTTTCCTGCTCAACGGCCTTGAGTAGATCAAACTCCGTCACCAGCCCACGCAGGGTTCCGTCTTGTTCGACGACCGGCACACTGCCGAAATTGTGCTCGCTCAAGAGTTCCGCTACCACCATCGCAGTAGATGTCGGTGCGACGGTGACCACTGCATCTTCCATGATCTGTCGGACGACCAATGTCTTGGGATCACAGCCGTGGACGAAATATTCCGTGGCTCTCATAGGACCCTCCTTCTTCGGACTCCGTGGAGTGAAGTGACAGGACGCTATGATTCGAACGGGCCCCTCGCGATAGAAGAGCAAACCCGATGCCTTGTCTCTTGTCTGCCGAAGATAGACTCAGAAGGGGACGCCGGCGAGCTGATAGGACGAGTCGTAACCGAACTCCTCGAAAATCATGGGGTGGAAAGGGGGCCGGATCAGTACGGTTGCTCGCATCCGGTTTGTGCGATGAACTCATCCTGTTTCCGACCGCAGCAACTGTGGCCATTCGCGCCAGACTAGGGTTCCGATGCTGCGGAAGATTTCCGCAGTTCCACCTTGTGACGTACCGTTGATCCGTGAATCTTGGGTCGATTCGCATCTGCCCGCAGCGCGGGGGCTCTGGCACGTCTGTTGCGCATCATGCATGCGGATGAGCGGTGCGGCGGTCGCGTGGGGAGCGGAACGGCTGGTGATGGCAGTCAAGATTCAGTGAGCGATGGAGGACGGCACCATGACAATTCAATCCAGTAAGTTACAGGTGTTCGTGATGGGAGCAGCCCTCTCCGTCGTCGCCTGTGCGCCGCCGACGCCCAAGGTGGAGCAGCCGGCCGCGGTCCCGCAGCGGATCGAAAGAACAGCCGGGAGTCCTGCTCGCGATGCGGCGTTTCGTTCAACCGTTCGATGGAGGAGCCTGCCCGCTCCAACTCGTTATGGGTAAACGCATTACGATCATTCAAGGACACCCCGATGGCCAAGCCCGTCATTTTGGCCACGCGTTGGCGGACGAATATGCGAAGGGCTGCCAGGACGGCGGCCACGAAGTTCGTCGTGTCGAGGTTGCGCAGTTGGCATTTCCCCTCTTGCGAACGAAGGAAGAATTCGAGAAAGGACAACCACCGGATTCGATCCGGCAGGCGCAAGAGGCGATTCGTTGGGCCAATCATCTCGTCATTCTCTATCCCCTCTGGCTGGGGTCGATGCCCGCGCTCCTCAAAGCGTTTCTCGAACAGGTCTTCCGCCCCGGCGTCGCGTTTGCGTATCAGGCACAAGGAAAAATGGCGACGCAACTCCTCACGGGAAAGTCGGCCCGCGTAGTCGTGACGATGGGCATGCCTGCCTTTGTCTATCGATGGTTTTACTTCGCTCACAGCGTGAAGAGTCTCCAGCGCAATATTCTTGCTTTCTGTGGCATCAGGCCGACAAGAGCCACGTTGATCGGACGCGTGGAGAGTATGAATGAGCAGCAGTATGCAGGATGGTTGGATGAGATGCGGGGGCTGGGTGATGTGGGACAGTGACGTGTTCTGCTGATCGATATTGAGTGGCGACCTGAAACAGGCATTGCGCGCGAGGGGCGGTCAGGGAGGAGCGTTTATGTCGAAGATGAAGGACCTCAGAGCGTCGATCGAGCACCGGATCGATGCGTTGGAACACCAGGCCGCGGCTTTGGAATCGCAGCTCACGCAGACGAAAGAGGAGGCGATACAGAGGCTCGAGCAGGGCAAGCAGCAGTTACACGACGTGGTGACAGCGTTGCAAACCGAGCTTCGAACATCGAAGGCGGTCGTCGATGTGGCGAAGGCCGAGTTGCAGGCCAGGCTCGACCATCTCCGTGTGCAGTTAGCCTTGGGCAAAGCGGAGGCTCACGATACACTCGAGCAACAGCGCGAGAAGATTTTTAAGGCCCTGAGCGAGTTCGAATTCGTGGCCGATCAGAAACTGGCCGAGACCGCGTTTGAATCTGGCCGGTGGTGGGAATCCCTTGTCGGGCGGGCCAGCCGGCTGGAAGCCGAATTCGAAGCGTTGACACATCGGCTTTTGATTGAGAGCGGACAGCAGCGGCACATGGTGGAGGAGAAGAAACAGGAACTCCTGCAGAGAATACGGGCGTACCAGGACGATCTCAGACGGAAGCGCCAGATGGTTCGAGCCAGGGCCGACACATTTGAGATCGATTTGCGAGAAGGGTTAGTGCAGATCAAGACAGCCTTTCAGCGACTCTTCGACTGACGTCTCACCTCCTCTCACGGCGCCTTCAGCAGTTTGCGGCATTCGGCCAGGATATAGACCGGCTTCGTGTCGTTTCCTTTGTTGTCCGGGTTGTGGCCGATGGCCATACCGGTCACGACCATGCCCGGAGGACATTGCCAGTGATCGACCCGCAGCATCCCGCCCAATCCAAACGCGTCCGGCACTTTCTCGCTCAGCTTGAAATCGTTGAGTGCCCGGCCCTGTGCCCCGGCGGTTTGAATGGATGCGGCGCCGGTGTGTTCGAGGGCAAGTTGCAGCAGGCTTTTTTGTCCGGTCAGCCCATTGGATACTTCAAGAATGCCGAAGGTGAGATGCTGACTCGCAGCCGTGGTTTCGTAGAGTGTGCCGTCACGTTCGAAATTAAACAGGAAGTCAGACTTCTGGGCCACCTCGGTCATGCTGCCGTCCGGAGCCATGTCCCGGCATGAAAAGCGGAACGATTCCCACGTCCGGTTATTGACCTCCTTGATCGATAATCCCGATACGACGCCGTTCCGGTAGACATCGAGACAGGAGATGAAGGCACTCTCGACCACCTTGTCTTTTACATAATCCAGATCGTTGCACGCGACCCAGACTGATCCGGATGGGCGCAATTGAATCGGCAGATTTTTCGGCACGCAGCCGGCGACGACATACGTGCGGCCATCGGTGGACGTGTATTGGCTGTTGTTGGCATCAAGCGGGCTCTTATCGAGGTAGAAGCCCGGAGTGTGATTGATGGTCACGGTCACGTCCGAGCCGGCCTGGGCCCAGAATCCGTCAGCCAAGACCAATTCCTCCTGATGGTCGTAGTAGCCCGTCGCGCCGCCTTTCACGATCTGATTGAGAGTCAGCCCGGTCGCGCCATAGGCCGGAATGGCCGCCAGGATCATCAGGGGAACGCACATCAGGATTCGCTTCATTGATCAGTCCTCTCTCAGTAGCCGTGCGGCGATATGTCAGTGCGTGCCGTCAGAGGTGTTGCGAGAGGGATGCCGTTGCAATTGTTCGACTTCCCTCTGCAACGTTGCGATGGTCTTATGTTGTTCGATGACGTGTAGCGTGAGTTCCTCAATTTTGCGGAGCAGTTTTGTCTGTATCTCTCCCAGATCTACGCCGGCTTGTTCCACCTCTGCGGCGCTCGGCATGTCCGGCAGATGACGGTGGTGCTGAATGTATGTTTCCACGTCCGGAAGGCTCGCGAGGCGGTAGTCCGGTTGAAACACATAATCCGCCCAGTCTTTAATCAACTTGATACGCACTTCTTCCGCGAGAATTTTTCCGCCCACCACCAGTCTGTAGTCGGTGGGGAGCCGCTCGGTAAGACTGTTGACACCTATGGCAATGCCGCGTCCTACGGCGAGGTCATAGACTCCCTCCGGAACCAGGGAGGCTTTGCTGGAGGCGCCGCCCACATAGACACGCTTGGTATCAACCTGGAGGATGGTGGCGGTTGCATCCTTGAAGGTGGAGCGCAGGCTGAGCAGGACCTCTTCGTTTCCCGAGAGCGGGCGCCGAATTTCCAGGAGCGGGGCGGAGCCTCCGCTTCCGGATGGTTCAAGGCCAATGGCGACGTTTCCCGGTCGCCAAATTGTCCCATTCGGAGTCGCGGAACCGTTCCATTGCTCTGCATGGCCTTCCGCGGCCAACGTGCCGAGGAGGAGCAGGACGGTGACGAGCGTCTTGAGGTGATAGTACATACTCATGCAGGTCTCCTTCGCGGGTCAGTGTCGATGGTCGGTCGGTTGTGATTGATCGGTACTTTGAGAATAGCAAAGATCTTGCCGTAGGCGACGCCTCGCGCCTGCTCACACATACCGCGCCGATGCAGGTCCCTTGCGTGGCGCTCTCTCAATAGGTGTGAACAGTCACGTATCTCTCTCGATACGGTGTTGACCAAAGAGATACGCAGTACACCATCGAGTATCGGCATCGGCTTGACACAATTGTCTCAGGCCAGTAGCCTCTCCTCGTTTGTGTGTTCCATCTGAAAGGACGAAATGATGGCTACCCGCCAATTGGCTCCCGATCGGATCATGCAGCTCGGGTTCGGGTTTTGGGGATCGAAGACATTGCTGACTGCGGTCGAGCTGAGTCTCTTCACGGAGTTGGCCAAGAAACCACTCGATGCCAAGGCCTTGACCAAGCGGCTCAAGCTCCATCCGCGAAGCGCCCTGGATTTTTTTGACACATTGGTTGCGTTGGGCATGCTCAAGCGGAGTGGGTTGCGGTACGCGAACACGCCTGAAACGAACCTGTTTCTGGATCGAGCCAAACCGTCCTATGCCGGTGGCATACTTGAAATGGCCAACGCCAGACTCTATCCCTTCTGGGGTTCACTGACGGAAGCATTACGTACCGGCAAGCCGCAGAACGAGGTGAAGACCGGCGAAGATTTTTTCGGCACACTCTACGCCGATCCGCAGCGGCTGGAAGGATTTCTCAAGGCCATGACCGGGCTCAGTCAGGGAACGGCCAGGGCGATTGCCGCGAAGTTCCCCTGGAAGAAGTATCGCTCGTTTGTCGATATCGGCTGCGCGCAGGGAGGTGTGGCAGTCGAACTTGCGCTGGCGCATCCGCATCTCACCGGACAGGGAATGGATCTTCCCGTCGTGCAGCCGGTCTTCGAAGCCTATGCGAAAAAGAAGAAGCTCCAGAAGCGAGTCACGTTTCACCCGGGAGATTTTTTCAGGGAGCAGCTGCCGAAGGCTGACGTTCTCATCATGGGGCACATTCTGCACGACTGGGATCTCAAGGAGAAAATGATGCTGTTGCGCAAGGCGTACGCTGCGTTGCCGTCAGGGGGGGCCTTGATCGTGCATGAAGCCTTGATTGATGATGCGCGGAATACCAACGCTTTTGGATTACTGATGAGCTTGAATATGCTGATCGAGACGCATGGCGGGTTTGATTTTACCGGCGCAGATTGCAGAGGGTGGATGAAGAAAGCCGGCTTCACACGAACGAAGGTGGAAGAGCTGGTCGGCCCTGACTCGATGGTAATTGGTTTCAAATAGGCGTGGGGGGCCCAACCCGTTCTACAAGATGTTCCTTGTTCATCATGGCGTGAGGAATCCTTGACACCTGAACGATTGAGTCGGTAGGATCGCCCCCGTTTCCACACATACGAGGCCAACGAGCGATCAGCTCAAGAGCCCGAATCTCCAGGCGGAGGTTCGGGCTTTTTTATTGTTCATGCCCTGGGTTAACCGGCCCTCGGTAGGTCGATGAGGTGCTTCATGTCTCCACGGCGACATCGCGGTTCGCGCCTTCTGCTCCTGTGCTGTCTCGCGCTGGCCGGGAATTTTTCTCCTGCATATGCGGACTATGAAGTCATCGAGGTGCTCGATGGCGGAAGTGTGAAGGGACAGGCTGTCTGGCAGGGGAGCATTCCGAAGCTGCCTCCGCTCAAGGTGTTTGCCGATCTTGATACCTGCGGGACGCAGGTGCCGTCACCGGCTTTACGAATCGATCCGGCCACGAACGGCATTCAGGACGTCCTGGTCTATCTCGAGCGGGTAGAGCGGGGCAAGAAGCCGGCGACTGCCTATCCGCTGCACATGGGAAAAGGCCCCATGCATCCCGCAGGGCGACATTGTCAGTTCGAGCAGGAGGTCAATCCCTTTGTCCGCACGGCCGAGGTCGCGCTCATCAATTTCGAACCGATCCTGCACAATCCGCATCTGTTCAATGATAAACACAGCCTCTTCAACCTCGCCATGCCGACGGCCAATCGTGAGATTGCGGCCACGCTGGTCCGGGCCCGCGGCGTCGGGTTGCGACTGCAGTGCGACGTACATGTGCATATGAATGCTTGGGCGGCGGCATTCGATCATCCCTATTTTGCCGTGACCGATGAGCAGGGACGGTTTGAAATCGGAGGCATACCGCCGGGCTCCTACACGCTGGTCGCCTGGCACCCCGGGTTCAATATCATCAAATTCAGTTCCTCACGTCCCGTCTATGACGATCCCCATGTCATCCGCCAGCCTGTCGAGATCTCGCCGAAAGCTCAGGCCGAATCTCGATTTGAATTTCCTGTCCGGCCGGTGGAGGTCGAATGGAAAATTGCCGGCGGCGGAGACGAACTTCCACCTGAATAACCAACCAGCGGAGCCGGTTTTATTAACGGAAGGCTGACCCGATGAAGACAACCACGTTACCTGCCAGGGCTTTTATTGTGGCGCTCCTCGTGTTGATGGGGCTGATAAGCTACGAATTGAGCGGGCTGGTGCAACATGCCGAGGCCATTCCGGCCTTTGCGCGCAAATATGATTTCAAGTGCAATG
>WBZP01000683.1_pt1 | contig 44910 bp, 33 predicted proteins | sample 5204301 | NCBI WGS metagenome assembly WBZP01 (sample SAMN12412401, study PRJNA552823) | activated sludge metagenome | isolation source: activated sludge from nitrification reactor of wastewater treatment plant... | place: USA: Pennsylvania | collected 2017
TGGCTGTTTCCAATTCTGTTTTTTTCTTTTCTGAAAGATCACCAAACAGGTAATCTTCTATTTCGTCGAAATGCTTGTTCATGGTGCAAGTGTGGTTTTTGTAATAAAAGTGAAAAAAGAAAGTCCGTTCTTAAAAGAGTTTTCGCAGGCTTTCGCGGCATTGATGCACTGCTTTTTTGGCCTGTTTGGCTTCTGCTTCCAATTGCTCTTCGGTAACATCGGTCGCCGCAGTACCCTTTTTTTCCAACCGAAACAGGGCGATCTGTTTCATGTTCAGTCGTTCAAAATAGTACTGTTGCAGGGCTTCCCGGCACCGGTCTGTGAGGGCTTGCAATTTTTCCACAAGCATTTCGCGGCGCATCGCGTCGGCCGCTGCTTCTTCCTGTGCCACAAGTGCGTCGGCTATCAAATCGGGGTCTTTCCAGTCTGCATCGCTGATGCCCTCCTTAAAAGTAATCCGGCTGACGCGGCGGGCCCCGGCCCGAATGATGTTTTTACAAATACCAAGAAAGTAGGTGGTCAGGCTGCCGTCGCCTCTGAAAGCTCCTGCCGACAGGAGTTCGTCTAAAAGGATCATTGCATCCTGTAAAACATCTTCGGGTGCGCGGTCGCGGAGTGTGTAGTCGTTGGCCCATTGCCGGATTTTTAACATCACCACCGGGCTTTCATAAAGTTTTTTATAGGCTGCCGCCCGCAAGTGAGGATATTGGGCGTACTGACTCACATTTGTTGACTGCTCGTCGGGGCTATTGTTTTCCATGTTGTCCATAACACATTGAATTTTTCAAGGGGTAAAATTCTGCAAAACAGCCCAATTGTTGCATATAGCGGGTACTTTTTTTTTAATTTCCCCCTTTGGACAATGAAATATCCATGCTTCCTGCCACATTGGCTGCCAATAAATGCCCGATCCCGTTGGCCTCTTCGTTGACCACTATTTCTGCAAGGGTACCATTCAGGGCCACTACCTGCCCGTCACAGGCTGTGATGTCTATAGCTTCTACCGAGATGGAAGTGATCTTTTTTTTGCGGGCAGTGCGCACTTCCACTACTCTGGCGTGGCCCGGAGCGCCATGCGTAATCACGGTGGTTCCCTGTACCATCACTCCTCCATAGCTTTTGCACATCACAATCTGTCCTTCGCTTACCAAACCCGTGTTGAGCGGCTCATTGAGCAACATTTTTACGGGGGTTCCGGCAGGCAGGGGAATCAAAGAGGCTGCGGGAAACAGCAGGACAAAGAAAAGGAGCATCATGGCAAAAAGTGTGCTTTGAAGAAGAAAGGTCTTTAAAAAAAGACCGCCTGCGCTTATCAGGGGCGTCAGGCGGTTATTCTTATTTTTTTTGTTGCAAAATGTGTGGGGAACCGGAAAGCAAACAGCCCTTATTTAGAATCAATAACGATGTCGTTGGTCACATTGGCCGAAATGTCTTTGCTGAAGCGTACCGTGCAGCCATTGCCCCGTCCGTGATCGTCGCCTGTCGCTACCAATTCATTGCCATTGAGGGCTACCTGCTGGCCATCTACTGCCCGTACATATTTCAGTTCGATGCGTACTTCTGCGCCACCGTTGTAGGTGCTGGCTTTCAGGACGGTTACTTCCCCTTTGGCGATGGAACCGGTGCGGATCAGTATTTCTCCTTCTACCACGACATCCTGGGTAACTTTGAAGTTGATGCTATGGCCTTCCTGTATTTCAGAACATTCTAATTTTTGGTTGAGTTCGAGGAAAACGGGGGTTCCGGCGGGTAATTCTACGTTTTTATCAAACAGGTGGCAAACTTTGAAAACAGGGGCCGGTATGGGGTCTTCTGCCTGAGCAGTGAGTGCGAAAGAAAGGGACAGTGCGAGGCTGAAAAAAATATGTTTCATGACGTGTGTTGTTGAATGAAGTGGTGAAAAAAAAGGAGATGAAAGAAAAGAAAAGGCAGCAGGCACAGGGGCGCTCCACTGCGCCTGCGTATGTGATCGGGAAAAAGGATGTTGCTTTAGTCTTCTTTTACTTTGGCTTCGGTGAGGGTATTGGCACGCACTAAGGTACCGATGGTGGCCAATGCTTCGCCGTTGCAGCAGGGAGCTTTGAGTACGTGCGGCGTGGCGTTCAGCGGAATCATCTGCTCGTCTATGGCTTGTACTTCATCTACGGTGAAAACGATTTGAGAGCATTTGCCGCTACAGGCCGTGGTAACACTTTTGATCATTCCGGTTGCCCGTGCCCCGTGTGGAATAACGATTTTGTTGTTGATGCGCACGGCTCCCTGCACTTTGAACTCAATGGCGTTGCCGGCGGAGAGCATTTCGGCTGGCAGTTGTTCATTTAGTTTTACCGAAATGGCTGTTCCCATCGGAACTATGATATAAGCGTTAGGCGCATAGAAAGGAAGCGGCAGGGGGCTGTTGGCCTGGGCAGCAGTGGCTGCAAAAAAGGAGCAAAACAGGGCGAGGCGAAAAAAGAAGTTGTTGGACATGACGTGTTGCAATTTTTTTAATGAATGTGAAATCGTTGTTGTTGTTGTGATTGGCAAGCGGCTCGTTATTCAGCGCTTACATTCATTAGGGACATACACCGTCATTTGGTACCCATCCTTTTTTTATTTTTTTTTATTTTTTTTATTTGCTCCTTTCGAAAGCGAAAAAAAGAGGTGTAAAAGGGCCTTTCAAAAGCAGTTAGTGTCGGGCCTGTAGTTTCAAATCGTTGCCACATTGTTACAGCAATGTCGAGAGGTTGCTCCATGGTTTCACACCGTTTTAGGATTGCCGTACAAGAAAGGCAGCGCTGCTATCAATCCCGTCCAGCCCGTCTGATGGCTTGCGCCGCAGCCGCGCCCCGTGTCGCCGTCAAAATATTCGTAAAACAACGTCAAGTCGCGGAAGAAGGGATCAAGCGAAAAGCGCTGTTCGGCCCCAAAAAGCGGGCGCGTACCGTCCGGGCGGCGCAAAAACAGGCCCTCCAAGCGCATAGCGAGCAAGCGGGCTACCTCGTTCAGGGAGCGTAATTGGCCCGAACCGACGGGACACTCCACCACAAAATCGTCGGAATAGTAGGTATGAAACGTCTGGAGACTTTCTATCAGCAGAAAATTGAGGGGCATCCAGACGGGGCCGCGCCAGTTGGAATTGCCGCCAAACATATCCGAATCGCTCTCGCCGGGCGAATAGTTCGCCTCGATCTCCTGACCGCGCCAATTGATCTTACAGGGATGATCCAAGTGTTCGCGGGACAAGGAGCGAACACCGAAATCGCTTAAAAACGCCGCCGGATCGAGCATACGTCGGAGGAGGCATTTCAACCGATGCCCGCGCAGCATGGACAACAGGCGTTTTTCACCCTGTACGTCGTGCCAACGCGAAATCATAGCGGCCAAATCGGGGCGTGCGGCAAGCAAATCCGCTACTTTTTTGGTGAAGTCGGGCAGCGCGTCCGTCACGCTTTGTTCCAGCGTCAATACGGAAAGCATGGGGATGAGTCCGACTAACGAGCGCACTTTGAACGAAAAATGCGTCTCGTCGGCGAAACGCAGGGTATCGTAAAAAAAGCCGTCCGTATCGTCCCACAGGGTGCGGTGGTCGTCGGGCGACCCAATGGCGTAGGCAATTCGCAGGAAATGTTGAAAGAAATCGAACGCCTGGTCTTGGTAGTAATCGCGGCGCAGCGCGTCGTTTTGAGCGAGATGCAGGGCGATACGCAACATTTGCAGGGCATAAAAACCCGCCCAGGCGGTCGCGTCGGCTTGTTCGAGCCGCGAGCCGTCGGGCAGCGATTCGCTGCGGTTGAATATCCCGATGTTGTCCAAACCCAGAAAACCGCCGCTGAACAGGTCGTTGCCGTCGGTATCTTTTTGCGCCATCCACCAGTCGTAGGCCGCCCGCAGGTCGGGATACATGGCCGACAAAAAAGCAAGGTCGCCCGCAGCGCCGGTGGCCGTTTTTTCCGTTTCAAACACCCGCCACGTCGCCCATGCCTGAACGGGCGGGTTTACGTCGTCGAAATTCCACTCGTAGGCGGGTAAGGCTCCGTCGGGCCGCCGAAACCGGGGGCCGTGCAGGGTGCGGAGTTGATCTTTGGCAAAATCGGGATCAATATAGGCAAAAACTACGGCTTGAAACGCCAAGTCCCAAGCGGCAAACCACGGATATTCCCACGTGTCGGGCATGGAAAGGATATGGGCCGATTCGAAGGCGGGCCAGTCGCGGTTGCGCCCCCAACGGCGATCGGCGGGCGGTTCGGGTTGTCCGGGGTCGCCCTGCAGCCAGCGTGCGACGTGATAAAAATAGAACTGTTTGCTCCATATCATGCCGGCCCACGCCTGGCGCTGTACGTTGAGGCGGTCGGTGTCGCGGGTATTTTGCGGAATATGTTGGTAAAAATGGTCGGTTTCGGCGCGGCGTTCCTTGAATACGGCATCGAAATCGGCAAAGGGACGGGTTGGGGTCTTTGATGCCGTGGCGCGAACGAGGCGCAACCGGAATACCGCCGAACCGCCGCCTGCAATATCGGCCTGATAGAAGGCCGCCGCTTTGGTACCCCTTTGCGCCGTATTCAAGGTGTCCGGGTTATTGCCGACCACAAAGTCGTTGATGCCGTCTTTGGCGGACAAAGCGGCGTTGGGTATATCGAACAGTCTGGCGGTATTGGTTTCGTTTTCACAAAACAGCCATTGCGGGGCCGCGTCGGCGAAAAGGTGAAAATCGTCGGGGCCTAATTCGGGGTGGCGGATGACGATTCGTTCGTTTTCTAACCAAAGTTGGGGCTTGGGTTTGTCGGAAAGGCCGAAAGCCCATGTATTGCGAAACCAGACGGTGGGCAATACGGCCAACCAAGCCGTTTCGGAAGCGCGATTTTCGACGGTAATGCGCATCAACACGTCGTCGTCGGAGGCCCCGAACGCGTATTCGATGAACATATCAAAATAGCGGTTGTGATCGAACACGCCCGTTTCCATGATTTCAAATTCCGGGTCGCGCCGCGAACGGCGGCGGTTTTCATCCAAGAGTCGCTCATAGGGAAAAGCGGCCTGTGGATATTTGTACAACATGCGCAGGTAGCGGTGGTCGGGCGCGGCATCGAGATAATAGTAGAGCTCTTTGACATCCTCGCCGTGGTTGCCTTCGCTGTTGGTCAGTCCAAAAAGCCGCTCTTTCAGGATGGGGTCTTGTCCGTTCCAGCAGGCCGGAGCCAGGCAAAGCAATTGCTGGTCGTCGCTATACCCGCCAAGCGCGTCCTCTCCCCAACGCCAGGCTTTGGAGCGGGCCTGATCGTGGGTGGTGTATTCCCATGCCGCGCCGTCGGGGGAATAATCTTCCCGAACGACGCCCCATTGGCGGTCGGCTATGTAAGGCCCCCACTTTTTAGAGAAAAATTTCATTTAGGGCGGGCTTTTTTACAGGCGACGCGACCGGCCCGCAGGTGCGCGTTACCCCTTGTTGTGTGTGGTTTTTGGCTTGCGACGGCTACAAATTAGCGCCTTTTTTACGGATTAAGACCATGCTAACACGCATTTAATTTCATCCGGTCCGTGATGCGCCAGCGCGGCGGCAAAATCCGTGTAGGGATGGCGGTCGGTGATGAGGTTTCTGGTCACTTCGGGCCAAAGTTTGTCGGCGGCTGCCAGATCGCGCACGGCCTGCACGAAATGTGCGTGCGAGGCGTTGACGGAACCTACCAACACCTGATTTTTTAGCACCATCTGCTGCATAAGCGCCCCGGGCTGCATGGTGACCGGTCGGTCGCCCGCCGGTATGCCGGTCAGCAGGTAAATGCCGTTGACACCCAATGCGTCGATGAGGTCGAATTCCAATTGCGCCACGCCGGTAGCCTCAAAGATAAGGTCTATTTGACCCAATTTGTCGTCTAAATCGAGGGTTTTTACCTGTCTGCCATCCACATAGCTTCCACCCATCTTTTTCAATAAAGTCGGACGCGGGCTGCCTTCATCTACAATATCCATCCCGACGACGGTAGCGCCGCGTAGCCGCAATATCATGGCGCCCAAGAGTCCGATGGGGCCGAGACCGACCACCAGAGCACGCTTGCCTTTCAGGTAGTCGGCGGCTTTTTCGCCCGGCAGGCGCGCCGCCTGTATGCGGCAGGCTTCATCAATGGCCTTTTCACCCACACTCGCCGGCTCGGTCAGTACGCCGAGGTGTGCGACGGCTTTGGGGACTTTTACCAGAAAACGCGCTTCGTCCACCACCATTTGCGCCTGAAAGCCGTCGCGTCCTTTGATGCCGCGTTCGGTGTAATTGCCCGTACAACACATATCGGCGCGGCCCGCATTGCAGGACGGGCAGCCCGCGCAGGGGCGGCGCACCATGAAAACGCCATAGTCGCCCACTTTAAACCCGACCACCGCGCTGCCGATTTTTACCACCTGACCAAACATTTCGTGGCCGATGACGAGTTGTTTTTCACCCGGTGGCGCGTCGGCTCTGCCGCCCGCCGCTTCTTCGCGGTCGGTACCGCAGATACCGACTTGCAATACTTTCATTTTGACCTGATTAGGACTTGCTACGTTGGGTTCGGGGCGATCTACGAGTTGAATATCCGTAGAGCCGGGGGTAATGACGAGTGCGCGCATTTTTATATTTTTAACACAAAGGTTGGGGGTAACTTTGGAGAAATTTTGGAGTAGTGAGTAAAAACTACAGCGCCTACTGGATTTATAAGATGAGATGAATGCACAGACACCCGCTTTATTGGAAATTGTCAACATGTATCTGTTTTACCAAAGACTCACCGATCAAAGGGATAGAAAAGCATGAGACAAACCCGGGGCTTATTTCCTCAAATTTTGCCCGATTTCCCGAATCATATCGGTGAAAGAGTCGTAGTCCTTCCGGAAATTAATACCAAAGCCATAGCGGGCGCGGCGCTGGCCGCTTCCTCCAAAGTCGGGTTCCGTGCGCTGATAGATTTTCAGCCGCCATTGTTTATTTTCGGTCAGTTGAATCTCCACTGTCACGTCTTCGCCTAAGAAACCGTCATTGACAGCAGCATCGGGCTGATTGCTGAATCCAAATTGAGAACCGAGACGCACGGTGATGCGGTCGTTAGCAAAGCCGCTGGTGAGGCGCACCTGTAGTTCCTGCCCGAGGTCAGTGCTGGCCTGCTCGCCACCGAGGTTGACGGCATTTTGATACCGATTGTAGCCAACCTGAAAATCTATGCTCGACACCGCACTGCCAAACCATTCGGCAGCGAGGCCACTCAGATAGTTGGACAACTGATTGGTCAACATTTGGGTGACGGTGTTGATGGCGGTGTTCAGGTAGTCGGAACTTTGAATAAAACTGCTGTTATTGGAAGGCAGAAAGGAGCCAACCACAATGAGGCCAAACACCTGTCTGTTTAGCTCGTTCGGGTCCTGTCGCAACAGCCGCATTTTGCTTTCTAACACCGAATTAATATTGGAACTGACACTGGGGAAGCCGAGATCGAAGCTGATATTGGGCTTCATCAGATCGTCCTTCAGCCGCATCGTCACCACCACGCGGTTGCCTTTGAGCGCTTCCTGCGTCAGGCCCGCCTGGGTGCTTTCCAAAAGTTGCAATTCCTGCCCCAAAAGGTTGTATAAAGACGTGTTGGCCTCATAAGTGGCCTCTAAGTTGATCTGTGCGCTATAAGGATCGCCATACCACGAGATGGTGCCGCCAGAGGCAACAGTAAAAGGTTTATTGACAAAATTATAAAGCGTAAACAGGTATTCCCCCCGGACAATCTGGTAAGTCCCGTACATTTTGAATTCTCCTTCGCGATTGACCAACATGCGCAAGCCGCCTGTCCCCACACCTTTGATGATATCACCCGCTACCTCGTCGAAAACAAGTTGCACCTCAGCATCTTCGGTCATGGTGACATTGAGGTTAAAGTTCAATCCTCTAAGTTCTTCGGGCTTCAGCCATTTGGTTTTGATTTTAGGATCGGGGAGAGGTTCTTTGGTTTTAAATTTAATAAATTTTACGTCTTGTGCATCTGCCACAGTGGTGAGGGGCAGGTATAGAATCGTGTTTTTGCCCGTGCGGGCATCTATGTCCATATCGGTACGCGCAAACGTCCCCCTGAAACGCGCTGTAAAGGCCCCAAAAGCCCGTCCGTAATAGAGCGGGTTGTCGTTTTTGGTAGTATTAAGCACCTGAAAACGGTCGTTTAGCGAAGAAATATCACAGTCTATGCGCCAGTCGCGCAGGCGGTTGTGCCACAGGCCGCCCCGCACTACCGCCTTATTGCCCAAGGTGTCTAAGAGCGTATCCCTGTCGGCCCAGATTTTTTGATCTGTGAAAAGGATCCGCTGGTTTTTTACCCCGAAAGTACTTTTCAGGTAGTCCATTTGCAGCGTGCCCTCCGTAATATCCAACCGACCGTCCCACAGGGGCTGGCGAAAAGGGCCGGAAAAGTCCATCTCTGCGTTGAACAGCCCTTTGGTTTTGGATATGCCGGGGATAAACAATTCAATTACATCCAATGGGTAGGCGTTGGCGCTGACTGACGCTCTGAATTCCTTAGGCGGAATGGAGCCATAACGCGGATCGGTGCGTGTCGAATCGCCGGAAGGCAGCAGACTGGCATCCAGGCGCAGGTATTGTTTGTCAGCGCGCAAGAATACCTGACTGCGCACCAAATCGCCGTTATTGGGAAAATTGACAAAGCCAAAAAGCGCCCCGTAGGGTTTTTCCACTTTGGTGGTTTTGTTGCGGATAAAAACCGTATCCGTATTGATGTATGCCTGAATACCCTGTCCCTTGAACACATCTTCAATTTCCACGCCCACGTCATACGCTTTTCCGCGTATTTCCAAAGGCAGGGTGCCGAGAAAGGTGTTGACAAAACTCAGGTCAAAATTGGTGAAAGCCAGAGAAATACCCCGCCCCTTGTTGTAGTTATCTACGACAATCCGTTGGTTGTAGTTGTTATATAAATAAAAATTGTTAGCCTCCAGAAAACCTTTTCCAAAACGGATGTAGTTGTTTTCCTCTATGCCCCACCCCTGGTTAAACAGAGAAATATTGGAACTGGTAAACCGGAGTTCCCACAAGGAATCTGCTGCCAGCGACAAGGCCCCATTCAGGTTGAGACTTTGTATGATCTGTGCGCTATCCTTGGTTTCCAGCTGAAAAGTAATGGCCTCATCGGTCATAAAACCACTAATGGTGACCGGTGCCAGTGTCCGGTTGGCGCTCAGGCGGGTCAGAGGCAGGCGAATGTTGTAGGTCGCGCTGTCGCGCAGGCTGTACCAGTTCAGGCTGGCATCCTGTAGTACAGTGTTGTTATAGCGCAACATAGGAGCCTCTAACAACACTTGTGCCAGACCCACATCACCCTCTACGTGTACCTTTACATACAGATTGCGAAGGGTGTCCAGTGGCTCGGCAAATAACTTGGTCCACTGCCGCGTATCTCGTACATTGATGCGCAGGTCGTATTTTTCAGAAATATCTAAGGAGTCAGGGGTGTGCAAACCGGCGCGGGCAGCAAAGCGGGGGTAGTACTTTACAAACATGCCCATTAGGCGGCGGGGTGTTTGCGTCAGGCTGTAATTCCCCTCCATGCTTCCGTCGGCGATATCGGAATCGAAATACAGAAAACGCGAGCCGTCCGGACGCAGGTTGGAGGTAATAATCAGAGAATCGAGGCGGTGTACACGTTCGCGGTCCTGCAAAATCTGCAAATTGCGCAGGGCCACTTTGCCGGTCATGGCATCCCAGTTGCGGGCATTGAATTTAATCTGCTGTACCTGGCCCGAAAGTACCCAGTCCTGCTTCATGAGATTGAGTACACCGAGGTCTAATCGGTTGATGTTGGCCTTGAAATCCATGACCGGAAAGGTGTCGCGCAGGTCTATCAGGCCGTCAAATGTAAAATCCACATTGGGATCATCGGCCTTGATTTTTCCGTCGAATATCTTTCGGTTGAACAGGCCGTTCATGGCGATGTTCCGATATGTATAGCCCCTGTATTGCAGGGTATCTACGCGGCCGGTGATTTTGGCGTTGATGCTTTCCAAAGTCAGGCCGGAGGAGGAAGGGTCAATACTGACCTTGAAGGCCGTTCTGCCGAATTTTTGGTCGCCTGTCCAGGAGGCCAGATCGAAACGGCGCATTTCCAATTCCCCGCCATAAGTGGCCAGTTCTTTGCCCCGGGTCAGGTCGAGGGCCATATTGATCCGGCCCTGTCCGATGTCGGTATTCAGTTCACCATCCAGAATGTGGTTATAGCCAAAAACAATCTGATAAATGCCTTTAAAATTTACATGGCCGATACGGGCAAAATTTTTGGGTGCACTGAAACCGGGCAGAATTTTACCGATGCTTTGAAAATCGGATTGCAGGCGTTCAAACTGAAATTCCAGCCCTAGTTTATCCTTGCCGGCAGCCAGATTTTCTCCTATAAAATCCCCTTGCACAATGGTATTCTGACCGACGCGCAGGGCGAGCTTCCTGCCGTGCAACCTGTTAATGGTGCCTTGCAGGTGGCCGGACAAGTCGGCCACCGTTTCGCGGTTGCCCGCAAAAAACCTGTTGCGATACAAAGGCCCGCTGAAATAGGTGATGTCGCCGAGGCGCAGCTGCGAACCTTTTGCCAACCGCAAATCCATGTCTATGGCATTGACGAAATCGCTGTAATCACTGTATTTTTTATAGCGGAAAGTCAGGGTGTCTCCCAGCAAAGACTGGGGGGTTTTGATTTGCAAACCATACAGGGCAGTAATGGTATCATTGACCATAACCGAGCGGGCAGAGCCGTGTTCCAGAACAAAACCGGAGCGCTCTTTAGCCGTTAGTCGCTGAAGGCGGGCGGTGAGGGTCAGGGCATCGTCGAAGACCACACTGTCCATCTGCAGGTCTATATCCGCGACTTTCAGGTGGTTAAAGTCCATGATGTCCGGCTGTAGGGAAACCGGCGTCCCGTCTTTGTTTTTGTCGTAGGCGAAACGGCTGTTGGCCATCATAATACGGCCAATGCGAAACAACAGAGGGCGTTTGGCAATGGTGTCGGCAGCCGATTCCTCGTGCACCACCGGAGTGTGTGCCAAAGGGATACCGGGAAATTTTTCTAAGGCAATATCCAGGCCATCTATCAGCACGCTGCGTACTTCTGCCTTTTTGCCCGTGTCGTCGTAGTCGTCGAGCTTCACTGCCCCCGCCGACACATGTACCCGGGTGCGGGTTCCTTTCACATAGTCCTCCTGCAAAAAGGTGATGTCCTGAAGGCGCAAGGTTTGTATGCGCAAATGAAAAGGTTTCTTAGGCGTGTCCTTTTTCTTGCTTTTGGGCAAATAATCCAGCAAAAATTTCAGGTTGTCGTATCGTTCCCCTTCTGCGCGCCGCAAACAGACCCTTGCGTTTTTCAGAGTAATGTCATTAAACTCTACCTGCCCGCCGATTGCCGAAAACACATTGCCCTCCAATCTGGCGCTCAGGGTACCTGCGTAGAGGAGCGTGTCGCCGTGGAGGTCTTCGATGTACACCCCCGTCAAGTCCAGCTGATCGAAAAAAGAAAAGTAAAAGCCTTCCACCTCCACGCGGGTTTTCAAGGCTTCCGAAAGGCGGGCAGCTGCGTAGCGGGTGAGGCGTTGCTGTACGGGTGGCAGCTGCAACACAAAATACAGCAAGGCAAATAAAAACACCACTCCAAACAGGATGTTTTCTATCCTGCGAAGCATACGTTGCCACAATGGGCGCTGTACCGGAGGCGTTTCCAATGTTTTTTTAAGATGTCTTTTGCAATAGAACGCTTTTTCAGAAAAACTATTCCGCTGTAAATCAATAATTTTTCAGGCTCGCAGGAAGAGGGGGAGAAAATGCTTTATCGGAGAAGACGTGGCACAAAACGAATGCAGTTTCGCCGTTATTGATAAGCAGTTGAGCATAGACATCCTGTTCACTGCGCCCGCCCGAACGAATATCGCCCGTCAATCAGAAAAATACCTCCTGTGCCACGCGGAACGTATTGGCGTGGGCTTCCACAATGTCGGCAAGGCGGGGCGAATAGCCGCCGCCCATAGGCACCACGACGGGAAGGCGGTGGCGGTGGCAGGTTTCCAGCACAAACCGGTCGCGGGCGCGGCAGCCGGGACGCGAGACGGATAAGCGGCCCAATTTATCGGTTTCCAAAATATCCACCCCGCTTTGATAAAACACAAAATCGGGTTCTGTCTCATCCGGGAGGCGGGGCAGGGTATCGGTCAGGATTTGTAAATAAGCAGCGTCGTCGGTGCCGTCGGGCAAGCCTATATCCAAATCCGACTGTTCCGGCAATAAGTTCGTATTTCAGCATCGGAAAGCGGTGTCCCTCCGGCAATTCGTACCTGTAAACGGGTGAATAAGCGATTTTTAACATCCAACGACGATTTTTACGCGCTTTAAACGCTGGTGTGGCTGCTGTATTTTACCTTTGCCTCTTCAAAGACTTCAAAAAGAAGTTTTACTGATATGCGTGATATTATTGACTTGATCGGGCGGATATTCCTGTCTGCCATTTTTTTGTTTGAAGCCTTCGATACGGCTTTATATATGGATAAAACCCGTGAAACCATGCTGCGATACGGCCTGAATGCCAGTCAGGATTTTTTCATCTACACTTCCCTTTTTCTGTTGTTCACAGGCGGCATCATGGTCTTGCTCGGCTACCGGAGCTCCATGGGTGTCTTTTTGCTCCTCCTGTATTGGCTGCCGGTCACCTTTCTGGTACACGATTTCTGGAATGCTACCGACCATATTCAACTCCGTTTGCAGAGCATTCTTTTTATGAAAGATGTGGCCATCATCGGCGGACTGCTTATGCTTGCCGGAAAGGGCAGCGGGCGCTACAGCCTGAAAAAGCTGTTTGCCACTACGCGGGTTTGAAAAAAAAGCGAATTTTTAAATAATGATATTTTATAATTTTTTTATTTTGTAAAATATTGATTTTAAAAATTATATGTATAAAAATTTAAACGCTAAAAATTAAGATGCATCATTCTTTTTTATCTGTCACCGGCGTATTGCAATCGGCCCACAGTGTGTCGTTGCTTTCGGCGTGGTTGCAGGGGGTGTATGCAGAACTGCACACACAGTTCAGCCATTTCGAATTCATTTTAGTGAATAATCACGCCGACATACAGGCCATAGACGCAGCCATCCGCCCCCTGCCCGAGGAACTGCGCCAGCATATCTTTTTGCTGAACCTGAGCGCTCCGGTGAGCCGCGACAACGCCATCCTGGCAGGTTTGGACCGCGCCAATGGCGATTATACCGTGGTCTTTGAATTTGACTTCATGGATCACCCCCAACTCATCACGCAATTGTGGGAGAAAAGTCAGGAGCAATACGATATTGTGTATTTAAGAGCGCAGCAACGCGATCTCCCCCTCCCTCACCGCCTGCTGTATCAGGTGTTTTACACCATTTTGAGACATTATTCGCACTTGCAAATTGACCCATGGGCACACCACACGCGCATTATCAGTCGGCGGGCACTCAACTCGCTGTTGCGCCTGCGCGAAAACAGCCGCTACCTGAAAGCAAACTACGCTTTTGTGGGCTATCGCACAGCATGGATCAACACCCAAACCCCCCTGCATCCGGAGCCGGGGATGCGCTTTGGGCAACAAATGGGCAACGCGCTGGTGGTGATTACGTCTTTTACGGACTTTTTGCGCAGCCTGCTGCTGTGGATTTTTGCCGGCTCTTTCTTAGTCGCTGCGGTCTCTATTGTCAATGCTGTCAAGGTGAAACTCACCAACGTGGATTTGTTTGGGCAGTACCACGAGACGCTTTCGGGCTGGGCTTTTTTGGTGGTACTCATGTCTGTTTTCTTCGCCATCACCTGCCTCACTCTGTATATCATGTCCATTTATTTGTCCCATATTTACAACGAGATTAAAAACCGGCCTTTGTACATTATTGAGTCCGTGAAGCGGTATTGAAAGCAATTTTTTTGGCGGATATTGTACTTTCCGGTGAGGATGTCCTGCCCGGCTTTATGTTGGAATTTAGGGAGTTGAGGGGGGTGAGATTTTTAATATTCCCCAATAAGATTTAATGCGAGAAGATAATCGTCCGGTTCAGTAAGAGTATCCCCTAATTCTCCCCTGCCAACGCCCATACCGCAGGCTCAAAATCCTTTGGGTTGGCCACCTCCACAGTGTCTCCACTCGGTACCAAAACAAACATGCCCTTCTGTTCCGCATAGCGGGCCACATCGTCGCTGACAATCATGCCCGCTACTGCACCATACATCGTGGTACCCCTGACACTGTGAATCGGGTGTTTTTGCAAAAGGGCCAAACGAGTGGCGTGTTCATCCACATCCTGCGTTCGCAATCGGTATTTGACTTCTACGGCCACCGAATAAATGCTGTTGATCAATAACATATCCAATTGTATGTACGGTCTGCCTTCCCGACGCACCGACACATCGAAGACACTTTCGTTGAGGTCAATACCGCGTTTCTTAAAGAGTTCAAGGACTCTGGGGCGCACCTGATGCTCGGCAAAATCGCCCTGTGCATCGCTGATGCCCGCCACCTGTTTCGAAACGGCCTTCACGATTCTGTCGGTTTCGGCAGAGGAAGCAAATAATGCCTTAATTTGCTTATCTGTTTCGGCAGAGGAAGCAGACAGGGCTTTGATTTGCTTATCTGTTTCGGCAGAAGAAGCAGACAGGGCTTTGATTTGCTTATCGGTTTCGGCAGAGGAAGCAAATAATGCCTTAATTTGCTTATCTGTTTCGGCGGAGGAAGCAGACAGGGCTTTGATTTGCTTATCGGTTTCGGCAGACAAACGCTCAATTTGTTCGCTGGTTTTTTCAAAACGCGCACGCGTTTCAGCAAATTGAACGCGTGTTTCAGCAAATTGAGCGCGCGTTTCAGCAAATTGCCTGCTTATCTGCTCAAAAAGCGCCATCATCTGTTCATAAGTAAGATTTTCCATATAAAATCACTGTAAGAATTGGTATAAGGATGCAAATATACGGTCTCTCTAACAGGTTTTGCAAAAAATTGTTGAAAAAACAGCGCTTGCACCGGGCGTTTTGATAGTGAACCCTGTGAGGCCGCCCCACAGCAGTCTTGATAGCAACTCAATGACGGGATATTATTGATTATTACAGACCTTCTTCAATGCTCACTTCTTCGCTTTCTTCTTCTTTTCCTCTGCCTGCTTCCCCGCTTCTTTTTTACCTGCTCCTTTGTCTGTTGCTTTGGCGGCGCGTTCTTTTTTGTCCGTCGTTTTTTTGTCTGAGACCTTTTTTGCTGACTCCTTTTTGGGTGCAGGCGGCGTAACGCCTTCAAAAATCATCACACACAGCACAGGAACCACGATGCTGATGGAATGGGTGCGATTGTGGGCGGGCTGTTTTTGGGCCGTTACCTCCCCATTGCAGTGGTCTCCGCCGCCGTAGGTTTTGGCATCGCTGTTGAGCAGTTCGCGCCACACGCCCTTATAAGGCACACCAATGGTGTAGTGCGGCAGGTGGCGGACACCAAAGTGACAAACCACAAGGAGATGAGGCTCCGAGGGGTCACTTTTGCGCAGAAAGGTAATGACGCTGTTTTCGGTGTCGTCGCCGGAAATCCATTCATAGCCTTCCGGCTCGAAAGCTTTGCGCCACAGTGCAGGGTGGCTGCAATAGAGCTGATTGAGGGCACGTACCCACCGCTGTACGCCCTGGTGGAAATCGTATTGCAGTAGTTCCCAGGTTACGCCCCGGTCGTGGCTCCACTCGGTGGTTTGTCCTATTTCGCCGCCCATGAACAGGAGCTGCGAACCCGGGTGCGTCCACTGCTGGCCAAAAAGGGCGCGCAGGTTGGCGAATTTTTGCCATTCGTCGCCCGGCATTTTGTATAAAAGGGAGGATTTCAAATGAACGACTTCGTCGTGGCTCAGGGGCAGCATAAAGCGCTCCGAGTAAGCGTACATCATCGAAAAAGTGATCTCACTCTGGTGCCACCGACGAAACAGGGGAGGCCGCTTGAAATAGTGCAGGGCATCGTTCATCCAGCCCATCATCCACTTTTGGTTAAAGCCCAAACCACTGTTGGCAGGCGGGTGGGTCACGCCGGGGAAAGTCGTACTTTCTTCGGCAATGGTTTCCACGCCGGGGTAAAACTGGTGTACGGCTTCGTTGAAGTCCCGCACAAAAGAAATGGCCTCTAAGTTTTCGCGGCCTCCGTAGATATTCGGAATCCATTCGCCCTCTTTGCGCGAGAAATCGTGGTGCAGGATGGAGGCCACAGCATCCACCCGCAATCCGTCTATATGGTACAGGTCCAACCAGAAAAGGGCGCTGCTGATCAGGAAACAGCGCACCTCATTGCGTCCGTAGTCAAAAATATAGCTGTTCCAGTCGGGGTGATAGCCGCGCCGCATATCGGCGTATTCGTACAGGTGCGACCCGTCGAAGAGGTAGAGGCCGTGAATGTCGCCTGGAAAATGAGAAGGCACCCAGTCGAGCAAAATGCCTACACCTGCTTCGTGACACTTATCTACGAAATACATGAAGTCTTCCGGCGGCCCAAAACGGCCCGTGGGTGCAAAGTACCCGCTGACCTGATATCCCCACGAGGGATAATACGGGTGTTCGGTGACGGGCAGCAATTCCACATGGGTAAAGCCCATGTCTTTTACATAAGGCACCAGTTCGTCGGCAAGTTCCCGATAGTTGAGGGAGCGGTTGCCATCTTCTACTTTTTTCTTCCAGGAACCTGCGTGTACCTCATAGACCGACCACGGCTTGGGATCGTATGCTTTTGCTTTGCGCCGCGCCATCCATTCACCGTCTGTCCAGGCATGCTCTAATGACCATACCACCGATGCGGTGCGAGGCGGTGTTTCCCAACGCAGGCAATACGGGTCGCCTTTGTCCATATCCGGCCCGTTGTAGGTTTTAATATGGTATTTATAAACGGTGCCTTTCCCCAAACCCGGAATAAAACCTTCCCAAATGCCGCTATTGTCCCAGCGGGGCAACAGAATGTGGGTCTCCGGGTTCCATCTGTTAAAGTCGCCGATGACAGACACGCGCTTGGCATTAGGTGCCCACACGGCAAAATGCACCCCCCGCTCCCCTTCTACTTCCACCAAATGGCTGCCCAACTTTTTATAGATGCGGAAATGCTTACCCGCCTGAAACAGGGAGATATCAAAATCGGATAACAGGGAAAATGGCTTGACCATGCGGGAACTATTGAATTTGGTTGTTGAACCGTTTAAATTAGTTGTTGAATTACAAAACTGAACGCACTCATCCCTCATCCCTCATCTCTCATCCCTCCATTCTTCGCACAAAGGTATAAAAATCCTGCAATGCACCAACCCTTGGAGCAATAGATGCGTTATTTTTTGAGAAAATGAGAAATAAATATTTTTTTATAGAAATTGGCATAGTTTTGGGAGCGGATAGTTTTTAATGATTTATCCGCCTGCGTTATGATGACTGCTACAAAGAGCGCTGTAGACATTTTACAGCAATTTCCCATTTTTTCCGGTCTGAGCAAGGCCGAGCTGGAAGGGTTGGCCTCCATATCGGAGCGCCACACAGCCCCCCGACACTCCTACATTTATTTGTCGGATGAGCTCTCTTCCCATCTTTTTTTATTGATCAGCGGGGCAGTTAAAATCGGGATTTACTCCAATGACGGGCGCGAAATCATTAAATACATCCAACATCCGACTACTATGTTTGGCGAATTAGGCCTCACGGGCGAAATCCGCCGCTCCGATTTTGCCTGCGCCATGAGCCGCGATGTGGACTATTTTAGTATTCCGGTAGCAGAATTTACCAAAATGATGCACCAAAATCTGCCGCTTTCCCAAGCCATTATACAGGCCCTCGGCGAACGGGTGCGCAAGGCAGAGCGCCATTGGGAATCGCTGATTCTCAAAGACGTACGCAGTCGGATTGTAGAATTTTTGAAAGAAACAGCCGGAGAACGCGGACGGCAGGTAGGCTTTGAAACCCTGCTAAAACACGGCCTTACGCAACAGGACATCGCCAACCTCGTGGGTGCCAGCCGCCAGACGGTTACAGCCATCCTTAATGAGTTGAAAAAATCCAATTTGATCCATTTTAACCGCAATTCCATTTTGATTCGGGATATGGATAAGCTGAATTAGAGCTTAGGTTTGAGATTTTAGATTGGGGGGCAAGACGGGGTGAGATAAATGAATCGCGCTATAGGGAATCGGTGAAGTCGGTTCCTATAGCGCGATCTTATTTCAGGCCATATATCATTTTCCTGTGAGTACCTGATTGAAATTAATACATATTAATTTCAATATAAGAATTTGAAAATCAATACATTAACACATTCTCTGCATTTCCTTTATTCCTGTCGAATGGCGGCCTGGGTGGCGGCCAGACGCGCTACCGGTACGCGGAAGGGGGAACAGCTGACGTAATCGAGGCCGATGCGGTGGAAAAATTCTACAGAGGCAGGATCGCCGCCATGCTCGCCACAAATACCGACTTCAATGCCGGGCCTGACACTTCGCCCCTTTTGAATGGCCATTTCCACAAGTAAACCCACGCCCTTCTGATCAATGGATTGGAAAGGATCGCGTTCGTAAATGCCCTTCCTGATGTAGGGAGGAAGGAATTTCCCGGCGTCGTCACGAGAGAATCCGAGCGTCATCTGCGTCAGGTCGTTTGTGCCAAAGGAGAAAAACTCGGCTTGTCGGCCAATGCTGTCTGCTACCAGGGCTGCACGTGGCGTTTCGATCATGGTACCCACCAGATAATGTATTTTTTCGCCATATTCTGCGAACACCTCTTCGGCTACGCGGTGAATAATGGCAGCCTGCGCATCAAATTCGCGGACACTGCCCACCAGAGGGATCATGATTTCAGCCTTCACTTCCAAGCCTTTGGCCTGCATATTCAGCGCAGCCTCCAAAATGGCTCGTGCCTGCATTTCTGTGATTTCCGGATAGGTGATGCCGAGGCGACAGCCCCGGTGGCCCATCATGGGGTTAGACTCATGCAGTTCTTCTACCCGCATTTTAATTTTCCCGACCGATACTTTCATATCGCGGGCCATTTCCTGCTGGCTGGCTTCATCGTGGGGCAGAAACTCGTGGAGCGGGGGATCAAGCAGGCGAATGGTCACCGGCTTACCGTTCATGGTCTGGAAAAGTCCTTCAAAATCGCCGCGTTGCATGGGCAGCAACTTGGCCAAGGCTTTGCGACGGCCTGCTTCGTCGTCGGCCAGAATCATTTCGCGCACCGAACGGATGCGGTCCCCTTCAAAAAACATGTGCTCTGTGCGGCACAGACCGATGCCGGTGGCTCCGAATTTACGCGCCACAGCGGCCTCTTCGGGGGTGTCGGCATTGGTGCGTACTTCCATGCGCCGGTACTTGTCGGCCAGCTTCATCAGCGCCCCAAAATCCCCGCTCAATTCAGCATCCATGGTTTCCAACTGGCCTTCGTACACTTCACCGGTAGAGCCGTTCAGCGAGATCCAGTCGCCTTCCTGCCAGGTTTCCTGATTGATGGTCATGGTGCGCTTGCGATAGTCCACATGAATGGCTCCGGCACCCGACACGCAACATTTGCCCATGCCGCGCGCCACGACGGCGGCGTGCGAGGTCATGCCCCCGCGTGCGGTCAGAATTCCTTTGGCCACACTCATACCGCGCAGGTCTTCGGGCGATGTTTCTAAGCGTACCAAAATAACAGAATGACCCTTTTTGGCCCATTCTTCTGCATCGTCTGCAAAAAAGACAATCTGGCCCGTGGCAGCTCCCGGCGATGCGGACAGACCCCGCGCCAGTACGCGGGCTTTGGCCCGGGCCTTACTGTCGAAAACAGGGTGCAGCAATTCGTCCAGGCGCTCCGGCGCAACGCGCATCAGCGCGGTCTTTTCGTCTATCATATCCTGCCGCAGCATTTCCATGGCGATGCGAACCATAGCCGCGCCGGTGCGTTTGCCGTTGCGCGTCTGTAGCATCCACAATTTGTCCTCCTGAATGGTAAACTCCACATCCTGCATGTCTTTGTAGTGGTTTTCCAAAGTGGTTTCGGCATGTAGCAGCTGATGATAGACCTCGGGCATGATTTCTTCTAAGGAAGGATATTTGGCTTTGCGCTCCTCCTCACCGATGCAGGCCAGGTGTGCCCAGCGACGTGACCCCTCCAAAGTGATCTGCTGGGGGGTGCGAATGCCTGCCACTACGTCCTCTCCCTGGGCATTTACCAAAAACTCGCCATTGAACAAGTCTTCGCCGGTAGCTGCGTCGCGGGTAAAGGCCACACCGGTGGCGCTGCTGTCGCCTAAGTTGCCAAATACCATTGTTTGCACGTTTACGGCGGTACCCCACCATTCGGGGATGTCGTTCAGTTCCCGGTAAACGCGGGCGCGCTGGTTGTTCCAGCTTTCAAACACAGCCAGGACCGCGCCCCAGAGTTGTTCCCAGGGATCTTTGGGAAATTCAAGGCCCAGCCGGGCGTGGATCAACGCTTTAAAACGGCGCACCAATTCTTTGAGGTCGTGGGCATCGAGGTCGGTGTCTGATTGCACACCCTTTTTCTTTTTCACCATTTCGATGATGACTTCAAAGGGATCGTGGTCTTCTTTGGCAACGGGTTTCAGACCCATGACCACGTCGCCGTACATTTGTACAAAACGGCGGTAGGAGTCCCAGGCAAAACGCGCATTGCCGGTTCTGCTGGCCAGCCCCTCAACCGCCTCGTCGTTCAGGCCCAAATTCAGGATAGTATCCATCATGCCGGGCATAGAGGCACGCGCTCCCGACCGTACCGAAAGAAGCAGAGGATCGGTGGCATCGCCAAATTTTTTGCCCATTTCCGCTTCCAAAGCGCGTACGCCTTCCTGCACCTCTTCCCGAATAAGTTCCAACACGTAGTCCCCGCCTTTTTGGGTATATTCCGTGCAGGCTTCTGTGGTAATAGTGAATCCGGGTGGCACGGCAATGCCAATCCGACACATTTCTGCGAGGTTGGCTCCTTTGCCCCCCAGCAGATTTTTCATGGACGCTTCACCTTCGGTCCTGGCAGCCGTAAAGCGATAGACGTATTTCTTTTGTTCAGACATAATTAAGTGAATTTTTTAATATTTTTATTTGATAAGATGTTTATTTTCAAATGGTTACATCAAAAATGATTCACATGCACAGCATTCAGCAACTTATCATGTACACCTTCCATTTTTCACATCACGCCATGGGCTGAAAATCCTCTGCTTTCCAGCGCGCCATGTTTTCGTATTGCTGCCAGCGCAGGTTGACAATTTCCTGCGCCAGTGCCAGCAGTTTTTCAGATTCTTCCGGGTTGGTGCGCTGCAGGTCGGTATAGCGCAATTCACGGTAGGCATATTCTTTCAGCGACACCACCGGACGCGGCGAATCCAGTACAAAAGGATTTTTTCCGGCCTTGCGCAACATCGGATTGAAGCGCATCAGGGGCCAATAACCCGATGCCACAGCCAGATGCTGCTGATCCAGACCTTTCTCCATGTTGATGCCATGTGCAATGCAATGGCTGTAAGCCAGTATCAGCGAGGGGCCGGGGTAGGCTTCCGCCTCGCGCATGGCCAAAAGGGTCTGCTGGGCGTTGGCTCCCATTGCAATTTGGGCTACATAAACGTTGCCGTAAGATATGGCCTGCATGGCCAAATCTTTTTTGCCCACGCGCTTACCGGCAGAAGCAAATTTGGCGGTGGCTGCTGTCGGAGTGGCTTTGGACATCTGACCCCCGGTATTGGAATATACCTCCGTATCCAATACCAATACATTGACATCTTTCCCGCTGGCGAGGGCGTGATCCAAGCCCGAAGACCCAATATCATAGGCCCAGCCGTCGCCACCCACTAACCACACACTGCGGCGCACAAAATATTCACTCAGGGCACGGAGATGTCCGGCATCAGGGTGATGACTTTGTTCCAACAAAACATTGAGGCGCTCCACGCGGATTCTTTGCAGGGCAATTTCCGTTTCAGTTTTTTGCGGTGCATCAAAGAGTTCCTCTATTAACCCGGCATCTATTTCATGCTGCATGCGCAAGAGAAGGGTACGCGCCATTTCGGTATGCTTGTCCACAGAGATGCGCATCCCAAGCCCAAATTCTGCGTTGTCCTCAAACAGAGAATTGGACCAGGCAGGTCCCTGTCCTTTCGCATTGGTCGTCCACGGGGTAGTAGGCTGGTTGCCGCCAAAAATGGAAGAGCAACCCGTCGCGTTGGCCACAATGAGGCGATCCCCGAACAACTGCGACAAAATGCGCAGATAGGGGGTTTCGCCGCAACCGGCACAGGCTCCCGAAAATTCAAATAGCGGCTCCAAAAACTGTGCGCCGCGCACTAAGGAAAAGTCTATGCGGCTGCGGTCGTTGAAGGGCAAAGATTCAAAAAAGCGAATGTTGGCACGGGCCTGCTCTAAGCCCGGCGCTTTGGGGGCCATGTTGATGGCTTTGCGATCCGGCATAAGGGGATCGTGGGCCGGGCAGGCTTCCACGCAGAGGTTGCAGCCGGTACAGTCCTCCACATAGACTTGCAGGGTATAGCATGTATCCGGGAAACCCCGTGCGTTGATGGGAGCAGAAGGAAACCCCGCCGAGGCTTCCTGCAAATGGTCTTCGTGGTAAAATTTGGCACGAATGACACTGTGCGGACACACAAAGCTGCAATTGCCGCACTGAATACACAGGGCAGGTTCCCAAACAGGCACTTTGTCGGAGATGTTGCGCTTTTCCCATTTGGTGGTACCGCTCGGGTAGGTGCCGTCGGCGGGCAGGGCGCTGACAGGCAATTCGTCGCCGCGCCCCTCCATCATTCTGGCAGTCACCCGTTGAACGAAGTCGGGGGCTTCCACAGACACCACCGCCCCGAAATCGCTTCCGCCGGTCGTCAGGGGCTTTTCCGTGACTTCGTGCAAATGGCGCAAAGTAGCGTCCACCGCCTCAAAATTTTGCTGAATGACGGCTTCTCCTTTTTTAATATACGTTTTGCGGATGGCCTTTTTGATGGCTTCAATGGCCTGCTCTTTGGGTAAAACACCCGACAGGGCAAAGAAGCAGACCTGCATAATGGTATTGATGCGCGACCCCATACCCACTGTTTCGGCTACCGACGAAGCATCTATCACATACAGGCGCAGTTGTTTTTCCACAATCGCCCTTTGCACGACTGCCGGCAATTGCTGCCACGTATCAGCCTGCCCAAAAGGACTGTTCAGCAAAAAAACTGCCCCCGGACGGGCATAGCGCAACATGTCTGTTTTTTGGACAAACTGAAATTTATGGCAGGCCACAAAATCGGCCTCCTGCACCAAATAAGGGGCTTTGATAGGATTTTTGCCAAAACGCAGGTGGGAAATGGTCTGAGAACCCGATTTTTTAGAGTCGTACACAAAATACCCCTGAGCGTGCAGGGGGGTATTCTCCCCGATGATTTTGATGCTGTTTTTGTTGGCCCCCACCGTCCCGTCGGCTCCGAGGGCGAAAAAAATGGCCTGCGTCAGCCCCGCTTCCTTCAATTCCAAAGGCGCGTAGTCTAAGCTGGTGTGCGACACGTCGTCGTGAATGCCAATGGTAAAATGATTCAGGGGTTTTTCTCTTTTCAGCTCGTCAAAAACACCCTTCGCCATGCCCGGCGTAAACTCTTTGCTGGAAAGCCCGTAACGCCCCCCTGTAATCACGGGAAGCGGCTGCGTCCAGTGGCCCTCCGTCAAACCTTCCATAAAACATGTCAACACGTCCTGATACAAAGGTTCGCCGGCAGCACCCGGTTCCTTGCAGCGATCCAGTACGGCAATTTTGCGCACTGTGGAAGGCAGGGCCGCCAGCAAATGCGCTCCGGAAAAAGGGCGAAACAGGCGTACCTGCAATACCCCTGTTTTTTCTCCTGTCTTCTCCAGATGCCGACTGGTCTCCACAGCGGTTTGCACCCCCGATCCCATCAGGATAAGTACCCGTTCAGCATCCGGCGCTCCGAAATATTCGTACAGGTGGTATTGCCTGCCGGTCAGTGCGGCAAAGCGATCCATTTTTTCCTGCACAATACCGGGTGTCCGGGCATAATACAGGTTCACCGTTTCGCGTCCCTGAAAATAAGTATCCGGGTTTTGGGCAGTACCCCGCACAACTGGTCGGTCCGGACTCAGGGCGCGTTGGCGATGGGCAATGACATCTGCCTCGTCCATCATGGCCAATATGACCTGATCGCTGATGAGTTCGATTTTGTTGACCTCGTGGGAGGTGCGAAAGCCGTCGAAAAAGTGCAAAAAAGGCACCCGGGAGCGCAGGGTGACCGCCTGTGCAATCAGGGCTGTGTCGTGGGCTTCCTGCACGGAGGCCGAAGAAAGGAGGGCAAAGCCCGTAGTTCTCGCCGCCATCACGTCGCTGTGATCGCCAAAAATAGAGAGTGCCTGTGCGGCCAGCGAACGCGCTGCCACGTGAATAACCGTACTGGTCAACTCGCCTGCAATTTTGTAGAGATTGGGAAGCATGAGCATCAGACCCTGGGAGGCCGTAAAGGTGGTGGTCAAGGCTCCGGTTTGGAGTGCCCCGTGTACTGCACCTGCTGCACCGCCCTCACTCTGCATCTCAATAACTTCGGGAATGTGTCCCCAAATGTTGGGGGTCTTTTTAGCCGACCACTCATCGGCCAGCTCTGCCATCACCGAAGAGGGGGTAATGGGGTAGATGGCACAAACTTCATTGACCCGGTAGGCAATGTAAGCAACTGCTTCATTGCCGTCTATGGTGGTATAAATATGTGATTTGGACATTGCGTTGGATTTTTTTATTGTGGATCAGGTGCCATTTCGATGGCGTGGCACGGGCACTGCTCGTAGCACACAGCGCATCCGGTGCAGCGCGTGTAGTCGAAACGATAGCGGTTGCCGGGGCCTAACTTAATCACGGCATCTTCGGGACAGGCCCCATAACAGCCGTCGCACTCGAAGCAATTGCCACAGGAAAGGCAGCGGGCGGCCTCGTATCGGGCAGCCCGTTCGGAAAGTCCGCTGACCACTTCCCGGAAATCCTGCAGGCGCAGGGTCTCCGGAGCCTCCCCCTGCCGTTGTTGCGGGGCATCGGTTTCGTACCAGACGTGCAAGCGCTCAAAGCCCACCACCGGAGGTTTGGGAAGTGGCTGCCAGGTACCATTTTGCAGATAGGCATTTATATGGCGGGCCGCCTTTTTGCCGTGTCCGGTCGCTACTGTCACCGTGCGTTCGCCAGGCACCATGTCGCCGCCTGCAAAAACACCTTCTGCGCTGGTCATCATATTGGGGCCGACGCGGATGCGCCCTTCCTCGTCGAAAGTGATGCCGGGCAGGTTTTTTAGAAAGGAAGTGTCGGTTTCCTGCCCCAGCGCCAGGATGAGGGCATCGGCCTCTAAGGTTTCCAACTCGCCGGTGGGTTCTGCTTTGCCCTGTTCATTCAGGCGCATGACCTCCACCGTGATGGAATGCTCATCCATTTCCTTAATGGTGCGCAACCAATTGATTTTCACGCCTTCTGCCAGCGCTTCATCGGCTTCAAAATCGTGGGCAGGCATGTGGTCTCGATCCCGGCGATAAATAATCAGTGGCTCATAGCCAAGGCGCTTAGCCACCCGCGCCGCATCCATTGCGGTGTTGCCGCCGCCGTAAATGGCCACCCGACGGCCTAACTTAGGGGGATTGCCGGTCTCTGTTTCTTTTAAAAAGGTCAGGGCATCCAAAATATTGGCCGCTTCCTGTGCCGGAATCTCTGTTTTTTTGGAAATGTGGGCACCAATGGCTATAAAAACAGCATCAAATTTCCCTGCGCGTTTTTCTGCTGCAATATCGGTCACTTTATGATTGAGCCGAATTTGAATGCCCATATCCAGAATACGTTGAATTTCCGCCTCCAACACCCTGCGCGGCAGACGGTATGGCGGAATGCCAAAGTGCATCATGCCACCAGGCAGTGGCCCGGCCTCGTGTATTTCCACCGTGTGCCCGGCCCGCCGCAGGTGGTATGCTGCCGAGAGACCACTGGGGCCACCGCCCACGATCAGCACTTTTTTGCCCGTCGCGGGGGCATTCACCGCAATTTTCCAGCCCTCCTCCAGCGCCTTGTCGCCCAAAAAGCGCTCTACTGCGTGGATACTGACCGGGGTGTCCACATAAGTGCGGTTGCAATGGTCTTCGCAAGGATGATAACAGACGCGGCCATGTACTGCAGGAAGGGGGTTTTCCTCCACCAATTTTTGCCACGCCTGTTGATAAAGACCTGCCTGAGCAAGTGCCAGCCATGCCTGAATGTTTTCGCCCGCCGGGCAGGCGTGGTTGCAGGGGGGCAGAAGGTCCTGATAGACGGGTATCTGACTCCGCAGCGCACCCGTACCATGATCGTGTTCCTGCAAATCCGATGGCCGGGTTTTATCGGCGTGGTAAATGGGGATGGTAGATTTTTTTAACATGATACCTGAGATGAATAAAGTGTTTTTAAAACATCGTTCTAAAAAACACCCCAAAGGTGCAGATATCTATTTGCCGGAAATATGACGTGCGTCACAGCGGGATTTGATTTTGCTCAAAGTGTGCGAATCCACCCTGACCTACACTTTTCAGGTGTACAAGCTGGCAGAGCAGGACAGGGACATGTTGGCAGCAGACGACAATCTCTTCTCTATCATTATGCTGACTGCTTACGACGCACTTCAGCGCCCCCAAAAAGATGAGCAGAAATTGCAAATCAAAATGGCTCTGGCGCGAACACTGATGGCACGAGGGTATCCATCGCAGGCAGTACGGGATATTTTTTTGTTCATCAAGCACTATACAAAATTTGCAGAATCACAATATTTGCGTACCTTTGACCGGGAATTAGAAACAATTGTTGACCATAAAACAGCACACAATATGGGCATGGACGATTATATCATCAGCGCCTACCGCGAAGCAGGCTTCGGGGAGTACATAGATATTGTTATGGAAAAAGGCCGCGAAAAAGGGATTGAAAAAGGGCTTCAGGAGGGCATCCAAAAAGGGATCGAAAAAGGCCGCGAAGAAGGGATCGAAAAAGGCCGCGAAGAAGGGATCGAAAAAGGCATTACCCTGAAAGAACAGGAGGTAACACTCAACCTTTGGAACCTGCAGGTGTTTCCTCTCAGCCAGATCGCCTTAGTGACAGGCACCAGCGAAGGGGAAGTGATTGCCATTCTGACCGCCTTTTTAGAGAAGCAGGGCAAAACGGGCGAAGAAGCAGCCTCCCTGCTGACTGCCTATCGGGAGCGTTTTCCGGATAAGCCGAATTCAGAAAACTGAAGACTCTGTTTTCACGGTAGCCTGCAATGTGCGGTACGGGCAATTCCTATGTGGTTTTTCACCGGCAGTTTCCTGACTAAGAACAGGTGGCGGCCCCCTGTCGCGTTATTTCAACTGCCAAGGCCCCGACGAACAGTAATTATGAAATTTAAACGCCGTCCTCATATCAATATTGGACCTTTGCAGGAGGTACGCTATATGCTTCCCTTGCCCAATACCCATGCAGAAAAATTGCCGCGCAAGTCTTTTCGCGTCAAAATGCTGTATGCCTTTATTTATCCCTTTAATTCGGGGATTGTGATTTATGCCGGTCTGATGACTTTCTCGATGGTGGTGACCAATGTGACCGGGCTTTTGCCACAAATCGCCAAAGACCTGTACGAGGGGCGACTAAACACCGCCGGTTCCATATTTTTATGGCTTTTTGCCTTCTTTCTCGGCGGATTTGTGGCCGGATGGTGCGTGGAGCGCGAAAAGCTCAATAAATGGCGCTATTTCCATTTGTTGCCTCTGGCCATAGTAGCCACCATCTTCTTTATTGTAGGGGCCTCGGGCCGACAATCCGGCACCCTGCATCCTTTGGTTTTTCCCGGTATGGTGCTTTTTTCCATTGGCATTATGAATGCCATGGTGAGTCTGACGACTTCTTCCCTGATTAAGGCCAGTCAGATGACCGGAGTGGTGAACGAACTGGGCGTGGACATTGCTGAGATTTTTCACTCCGAGGGCGAACAAAGGCGCGTGATTCAGCGGGAAGCCCTGCTGCGCGTAATTGTCATGAGCAGCTTTATTGTCGGGGCCATGCTGAGCGTGGCGCTTTTTCCGCAGTGGCACGTCAGGGTATTTTTTATACCTGCCTGTGTCATCCTCGCTGTGATGCTCCATGACATTCAGCGATTATAGTTTTCCCCTTTTGATACTGCGAAAAAACCTTTCTGGGTCCATCATTTTCGTCTGTTGATCGGCAGCCTTTGCTGCTATTGTAGATGCCTGTGAGGGCTTTTGAACGGATTTACCCAAACACCTCTCCCGCCATGGCCAGACTGCGCCCGAATGCCGAACGCTGAATGCCCGTTTCAGCCCCTACTTCGTCTAAATAAAACATCAGATTTTCGGTGGCCATATTGCCCGTGAGCTCGTCTTTGGCCATGGGGCAGCCGCCGTAACCTTTGAGGGCCGCATCGAAGCGGCGGCAACCGTTGAGCCAGGCAGACTGTACTTTCTCGCGCCAGTTGTGGGGTTGGGTATGGAGGTGCGCACCAAATTCCACATCGGGATAGGCGCGAATGAGGTGGCGAAACAGGTAGGCAATATTTTCGGGATTGGAACAACCAATAGTGTCGGACAGCGAAAAAATGCGCACGTCCAATGTTTGGAGTGCCGCCACCCAGTGCTGTACCACTTCTGCGTTCCAGGGGTCGCCGTAGGGATTGCCAAACCCCATGGAAATGTAGAGTACCAACGTTTTGTCATGCCGGATACACAATTCCTGAATGGCTTTTACGCGTTCGAGACTTTCGGCAATGGTGGCATTGGTGTTGCGCAGCTGGAAGGTCTCGCTGACGCTGAACGGGTAGCCGAGGTAGTGAATGGCCGCATAGCGACAGGCATCCTCGGCCCCGCGCTCGTTGGCCACGATGGCCAGCAGTTTGGTGGAGGTTTCCGACAAGTCCAAACGGGCCAATACCTCTGCGGTGTCGCGCATTTGCGGAATGGCTTTGGGACTGACAAAAGAGCCAAAATCGAGGGTGTCGAATCCGGTGCGCAACAGCTGATTGATGTAGGCCGCTTTCACTTCGGTTTCAATAAACTGGTGCAACCCCTGCATGGCATCGCGGGGACACTCTATCAATTTTACCCGTTGGCAAGGATGTGGCATCCGTTTTTTTTGTAATTTTGCGGCAAATATACATCAACCGGCTTCACTACACAATTTCTTACATGAAAAACAAAGGTTATCAGCTCTTATTGGGATATACCATGGTGATCCTCGGCATCTCGGCCCTCGCCATGCAAATGGTGGGCGTGCAGTGGGCCTTTCTCCAATTCCTCGAATGGGGCGGCCTGCTCCTGGCATTCGTCCTGAAAGCCCTCATGGTCATCGGCGGCATCATCCTCATTGTGTTTGCCCACACGGACTGGGAGTTTGAGCGGAAAAACAGCGAAGAGAGGGAGGAGTGATGAGTGATGAGTGATGAGTGGCGGAGGGGACAAAATTAGTTGCGGAGGGGCTTGCCGTTTTCGAGCATGTACTGAATGCGCGCTAAAGTTTTCTGCTCGCCGCAGAGCGACAGGAAAGCCTCGCGCTCAATGTCGAGCAGGTACTGCTCCGATACTTGCTGGGGACTGGTGAGGTCGCCGCCACAAAGGACGTATGCTACTTTTTGAGCGATTTTGATGTCGTGTTCGGAGGCGTAATTCCCTAACTTGAGCGAATGGGCGGCGATGTAGAGGGCACCCATGCCGGTACGCCCCAATACATATACGTCTTTGCGCGGAATGGGCCTGACGTAGGTGGAAGCCATTTCAAGCACCTGCTTTTTGGCTTCGCTGATGTTGCGGGCCACGTTGTTGACTACGCGGTCTTTCTGATGGAGGAAATAGCCGTAATTGAATGCTTCGTAGGCGGAAGTGGCCACCTGAGCCGTGGCAATACATTTGAACTTGTCAATCAGACGGGGAATCTGTACATCGCCTTCTTTGCTGATTTCGTCGGACAGGCGCACCGCAAACTCTTTGGTGCCGCCGCCGCCGGGAATGATGCCCACGCCCACTTCCACGAGGCCGACATAACTTTCGGCAGCCGCCACCACCGCGTCGGCATGCATCGAAAATTCGCAGCCGCCGCCAAACACATAGCCCTGCGTGGCAATCACCACCGGAACAGCGGAATAACGGATGCGCATGGAAGTCTGCTGGAAAACGTGGGTGGCCATGTTGAGCTCGTCCCAGTTCTGCTCGTAGGCCATCATGGCCACCATCATGAGGTTGGCCCCCACGGTGAAGTTGGTGGCGTTGTTGCCGATCACCAAGCCCTGCCAGCCCTGCTCTTCGGCAATCTGGATGCTGTCGTTGATGCCGCGCAGGATGCCCTCGCCAATGGCGTTCATTTTAGAACGAAATTCTAAACACAGCACCCCGTCGCCGATGTCGTGCAGAACGCACTCGGAATTTTCATAAACGGGCTTGTTGGAGCGGTAGTTGTCGAGAACGATGAAGGATGCCCCCCCCGGCATGGGCTGATGGGTTTTGGTAGCCGGATCGTAGCACAGGCGCAGACCGCCCTCGGATTTGTAAAAACTGTTGTGTCCGGCGGCAATCATGTCGTGTACCCAGGCCGCCACCTGCTCGCCCTGGGCGGTGGCGGCTTCGGCCCCTTCCCGCACACCCACCATGTCCCACAATTCAAAGGGGCCTTTTTCCCATGCATAGCCTGCACACATGGCGTGGTCTATGGAGTAGAGGTGGTCGGCAATTTCGGGAATGCGGTTGCTGACGTAGGCAAACAACCCCAAATGGGCGCGTTTCAGGAGTTCCGCACCTTTGTCGGTGCCTTTCAGGATGGCCCGCATCCGTTTGGGCAGTTCTTCAATTTGCTTGAGGGTGTCCAGAATGGGAAGGCGTTCCTTTTGACTGGCTTCATACTCCAAGGTTTTCAGGTTGAGGGCCAGCACCACAGGGCGGCCTTTGGCATCCTTTTCGCCTGTTTTTTTGTAAAAACCCTGTCCGCTTTTGTTGCCCAAAAACTTGTTTTCGTATAAAAACTGCGTAAAAGGCAGGGTGTCGAAGGTGCTGCGCTGCTCATCGTCGGGACAGTTCTCGCGCAGGCCGTTCACCACGTGATAGGCCGTGTCCAAGCCCACTAAGTCGCCGAGGCGGAAGGTGCCGGTTTTGGGGCGGCCAATGGCGGGGCCGGTGAGGGCATCCACGGTGTCAATGCCGAGGCCGAGCTCATAGGTGAGCTGGTAGATTTTGGACATGGCATAGACCCCCACGCGGTTGCCGATGAAGGCGGGAGTGTCTTTGCACAGCACGGTCTGCTTGCCCAGTACTACGTCGCCGTAGTGCATAAAGAAGGCCGTGATCTCCGGATCGGTGTCCTGTGTGGGAATGATCTCCAAGAGGCGCATGTAGCGCACCGGATTGAAGAAGTGGGTGCCGCAAAAATGCTTTTTGAAGTCCGCACTGCGCCCTTCGGCCATCCGGTGAATGGGAATGCCGGAGGTATTGGACGACACTAAGGTGCCGGGGGTGCGGAATTGTTCTACTTGGTCATAGACTTGTTTTTTGATGTCCAAACGCTCCACCACCACCTCGATGATCCAGTCGGCATCTTTGATTTTTGCAAAATCGTCCTCGAAGTTGCCCACCGTGATGCGTTCGGCAAACTTGTTGTCGTAAAAAGGCGCGGGTTTGGCTTTGAGGGCGTTTTGAAGGGCGGTCGCCGCCATGCGGTTGCGAGCTGCCGGATTTTTAGCATCTTTTTCGGTCAGGTCGCCGGGCAGAATATCCAACAGGAGGACTTCGTGGCCACAACCGGCCAATTGTGCAGCGATGCCCGATCCCATGAGACCGGAACCCAGAACGGCTACTTTGCGTATTCTTTTAGAAAACATAACAAGTCGGTGTAAAATAGCGAATATTCGCGGCGCGAAGGTACAGACTTGTTTGATTATGGAGGTGCAATTGGGAGAAAAAAAATATCCCGATAAGAAAAGCGACATTGTCCTCGGCTTTTTCTCGCCGACTATGCGCGCCTACACGGCGTATGCAGTCGCCTGAACCATCCGCTCCTCTCCCTACCCCGTCAGCACCACCGCAATCAGGTAATCCGCCAGCAAAATGAGGATGTCACTGAACACCACCGCGCGGGTACTGGCCTGTCCGAGTTCGATGCTGCCTCCCCTGACATAGTAGCCCTGATAGCAGGAAACCGTGGTGAGGATGAATGCAAAGACCACTGACTTGACATACATCATGGTGACATTGTAGGGCAGGAAAAACGAGCGCACGCCCTGCACATATTCGTCGTGGGTGAGCCAGCCCGTGGGGACACTGGACAAATACCCCCCCAGAACGGCCACAAAAGCCGAAAAAGTGACCAACAGCGGAATGACAAACAGGGCCGCAATGATTTTGGGCATGATCAGGTAGGAGGCCGTGTTGATGCCCATCACTTCCATGGCATCTATGTGCTCTTTCTGGCGCATTCCCCCGATTTCGGCAGCCATGTTGGAGCCGACTTTTCCGGCCAATACCAAACACGATACGGTGGGCGACAACTCAATGAGGGCCAGATCGCGCACAATGTAGCCCACATAGTAGCGCGGGATGAGCTGCCCGCTCAACTGATAGGCAAACTGCACGGCAGCCACGGCACCAATAAAGATGGAAATGAGGCACACGATGATGAGCGACCCCACGCCGATGTCGTTCATCTGGCGCATGGTCTCTTTCCAATACATGGAAAACTTCTCCGGCCGCTTGAAGGTCTGCCCCAGCATGATGAGGTAGCGACCAATGTGGTAGAGGTAATTGAATCTGCCGATTTGTTCCAATGTGCTATTGAATGGTTGATTTGTTGAACTGATGACCTGCGAATTGAATCATTGGCTTGCAGAATGAAGGGGGTACATTGCTGACAGCGGGGTTTGGGAATGTGGTGCCTGAATGGCGGGCAAATGTATGGGAAAAAGGGATAGCCGGTTGCTTTCGGGCGATAAAATTCTAAAAAGACGGGTATGCAGGTGCTTTTTCACCGCTATGCAGCCTTTTTCTGCGATTTTGCTACCGCTTTATAAAATTTACCGTTTCCGGTACAGCTTTTGTTATTTCTTTTATATCTTTGCCGCACGTATTTTTGGTTCCCCCGTTTTTTATTATTATCTGCATATATGAAAGATACCAATGCCAGACAACGTACCGTAGAAATCCTGTTAGCCATTGCAGAACATCCCCGGCGTTATTCCAAAAAAGACTTTGCGGAACGCTACGGCCTGAGCACTGATACCATCGGCGACGACTTTGAGTTTATTCGCAACGCCGGTATGGAACTGAAAGTGGACAAGGAATACCGCTATTATATTGCCAACCGCCAGTCCTATAGTAAACTGGCTTCCCTGCTGCATTTTTCTACGGATGACCAGATTCAATTGCGCAAAGCCATTGACCTCCTGCCTCTGAGCCTGCGCGAAAAAGAGGCGCTTGCCACCAAACTGGCCTCTCTGTATGACTTCCGGCGTTTGGGCTACGAATCGCTGCGCGAACCCTATTTAGATAAGATTGATCAGTTGGAAGTAGCAAAATCTGCCAAAAAACAGGTGCTGTTAATTGGTTACCGGTCCTCCGACAGCAACAGCATCCGCGACCGACTTGTGGAGCCGTTTTTTATTAATCCTGCTGAAGACACGGTCCAGACTTTCGATGTGGAAAAGGATACTATCCGGCATTTTCGTATTTCGCGGGCGGATCGGGTAGAAGTATTAAATGCTGTTTGGAAAAATGAATCCCGACACAGCAATCGCCTGATTGATGTTTTCCGCATTGCCGATAATGACCAGCTGATGGTACACCTGCGCCTGAAGGTTGGAGCCTGCAACGAATTGACAGAACGCTTTCCGGCATCTAAGCGCTATATCGAAAAATCGAGCAAACCGGAATTGTTCGACTTTCAGGCACCTGTCAATAAAAATTTTTACGGCCTGACCAATTTTATTCTTGGCTTCTATCACTTCAATCAGGGCATCGAAATAGTCTCTCCGGACGAGCTGCGCATCCATTTGAGGAAGGTATTACAGGAATTAAAGTTCTGATTCGGGGGGGGGGAGTATTATCCCCCCTGCTCTTTCAGGCTCCTTTGCGGGTTTCTCTGCCTAAATTATTGATTAACAGCCAGTTATTTTTTTTATTTTTTTTGGAGGGTGTGGAATATTGAGGGGGGAGGTCAGTGCGTATCTTTGTGGTGTTCTTCGACGATGATAATTTTTTTAAAAACATTGGATTTTATGTTGATAATTCAAAAAAAGTATGTACCTTTGCAGCGTAGCGCAAGTTATTCCGGTCTCATAAACCCGCTTCATGTGGAGGTTGCCAGTATTGGCACGGTGCCGGAACGATTTGCGCTTTTTTATTGCCGCTCAGAATGGCGTGGCCCTCTTCAGGTCAGGTTCATTTCGTGGACCGTATTTTCGGCCCTTCCCTTTTTATTTATATACATCAAAAATTACTTTATCCTGCGGTTCAAGAGCGGGGTGAGGGGTGTTTGGGGTTTGTTACCGGGGTATAAATGTTGCCGTTTTGTTGATTTGGGGAGTAAGCAGCATTGTTCCGATATCAGAGCCGTTGGGGGCTTTTTATTGCCGTTTAAAACTAACTTTCAAAATATAAATAAACATTTTTAAAATATGAAAACAGACATTTCCATACTATTTAGAAGATCGGAAAAGGCGGTTAAGGCCCTCTTGGCGATAGAGCCATTAGCCCCTCTTTCAATGGTTAGTACCATGCCTGGCAATTTTTACAAAACACTTGCCGAACCATCAAAATTCCACCTTTGCGGAGTATTTGAAAATATTTTAGGCTGGCATTTTGATGAAAAGACTCGACGTGAAATCAGGAAGAAGGTTGCATCTTCATTGAAGAAGCAAAAATTTGAAATTCCAGATTGGAGAAACTCTGACGTGGGGTATATGCCATTGATCGAGCATTTGATTGATATAGAATCAAGTCCGGTTTTGCTTAAAATTCCAAAAATATTTTACAAAGACCTTTGGAAACAGCAACGAAAGCGCTCTGATGCACATTCCCATCCAAAAGGAACTATGAATCTGAGTTACGAAATTATTCATTTGAAAATGAGTCTCGAACGTGATCCTGATAAAGGTACTATAACCGATAAAGCAATTTCAGATTTCTATGCTGAACATCGTAGCCGATATCCTATGTATTACTCTTCAGCTGGCAGCCGCGAGTTTATAGTGTTGATGCAGGGAGCTTCATATTATTATAATCTTTCGGTTTCTGAACAATTTTTTGATATGCTTGATGCGGCAATTTCTGAAAATAATATCGCCTATCTCGGTACGAATGAAGGGTGGGTTCATCTTAAAATACAACGAATATGAAAGATTTTACACATTTTTACGCACGATATGGTTTGGCTTTAACATTGTCTGAAAAAGCAGTTTCAAATTTTGAGGATTTAAATGCGAACGATTTCGCGGACATTCTTGAAAAAAGCTTGCTAAATTTTCGATTAAAAGTTATTGGTGATTGGAAAGGTAAAGAAACGATTGGTTTTCAATTCGCTAAAATAAAGGAAGGGAATCCCTCTGGTGGTATTTTCCTATCTCCCAATGTCATTTCATTGGATAAAGGTGCGCAAGGATTGTGGTCAAAGATAGAGGAATTCCAAAGTAACCTTCGCAAGAAGCCCGCTGTTGATTTTTACAAGAGTGAGTCTGCAAAACAAAGTTTTGCCCCAACCGCTGGTGAATATAATAATGGTAAAGCATCAAGACAAACTGCAAATATTCCATTTATTGAGGCCGTTTGCTGCGCAATAACAACAGTTACTGCTGACAAACCTGCTTTTACAAATTTTGATTCTAAGGGCAAACCAAGCAGTACCACGATTTTGCCTGATTTGCCCCTGAATGAATTGCGAGCATTCATAAACGTCTTTAAAGAAATCTCGAAACGCAAAACCGATAAACTCTTGGAAGGCAGGGTAAAGAAAGACAAAAACGGTGAAAAGCCTGGCCGCCCGACAATTATAAGGGGCAACTTTCCGAACGCTCCGAAAAGTAATTCCCTTCGTGCGTTAGGGTTATTAGGGGCAATTGGAGAATGGGCAAAGGAGGCTGAATATGATCGCGATTTGTCTGATCGGGTTTTGAAAAGTCTTGAGGATTGCCCAATCTACATTATCAGTCCTGATACTGTCAAAATTACTAAATTTAATCATTTTGTAGTTAATCTGGCTCGGGAAAATCGTTTGGGTAGCATTATTGATTCATTGCATTATGTTGCACCTTTCATTCTTGCGGGAGAATCTGACTTGAAAAAAATTGAACGGGAGCGAGAAAAAGTAGCCTTTTTTGCTTCTCGTTTTTTACATCTTTTCGATGAAATGTCATTTAGGGAATTTCTTGCCATTCGGGCGGAATACCCCTATCAACTTGAAACTTTATTTAAATCTTTTTTTATGCAAAAAAACATTGATCCTGAAATTGTTCGCTCTGCAAAAGCACTTGGAGCGTGGCTAAATCAAGTTGCTTACAAAGTGGCACACGCCGAGGACAAAAATAATGTCAGGGAATTGAAAGCAAAGGTTTTAGTCGAATTAGAAAGTTCTGCTTTTTCGGCAAAATCGGGCACCGCACTTATAGGTCAAACAGTCACACGTGCTAGTCGTCTGTCAAAAATGGATGCACCATCTGAAGCAGACCTTTTTATGGAAAAAACCATGAGTGGCGAAATTGACTTAAAAGATGCTCAGCAGATGCTTATGGCATTTTCAAGGCTGCGAAATAAATTTGACAAACCAATGTCTTCCGAGGATGAGGTTCCAGAAGAAGATACAGATGAGACAGAAGATTTTTCCGATGCTCAAGATAACGATTAACCCAATTTCTTAACAACAAAATCATTTTTAATTATGGAAAAGATCAAAGGTATTCTCGTTTCCATGCTCGTACCAATGGAAAACCACATGGCTAATGGTGGTGAAAAAATACTTGGCAATGCTTCATCTATCAAGCGCCGTCCAGATGATCGAGCTTATATTTCTGGTCAAATGCAGCGACATGCCCTGTTTTCAGCAATGGAAAGAATCAATTTGAGTGATGCTAATAAAGGTGAAACCTTCATCTCCAACGGAGATGGTGTGACCAATCAAGTTGAAAAAGACCTTCGTGCCGATATGGGTGGATTCTTACACACTACCAAAGGTGATTATTCTGGTCGCAGGACTGCTCCTTTGACGGTTACGCCTGCTGTTGCGCTTGAACCAAGTGAGTTCGGGAGAGATTTACTTGTCCGTGTTAAGAGTGAAAGACTTGGGGAAAAACCAGAAGGTGAAGAAGAAAAAAAGCAAGCTCTTGCTACTCGAGAATTTAGTCAATCGGATATGATGCACATGAATTTTTTCTTGGATATTACGACTTTGAGTATATCAAAAGGATTTAAATATGAAAAAGAATGGCATGTTGAAACTGTCTTTTTTAAACATGTGAACGAGGAAGAACGCAAACGGCGTGTTCGATTGTTCCTGGAGGCAACTCGCTCTATAAGTGACTATGCCAACCAAGCCCGTAATGCCGTGAGTGGCGAGCCGCAACAGGTGCTTATTGTCTTTGACACTAAGTTGAGCAGAAAGGCAAGTCGTTTCTTTCTGGCAAATACGCTTGAGCGCAAAAATTTGTTGAATGAACTCACAGAAAGAGAGGCTATTTTTTATGTCGGTAACGATTTTGAAGGAGATACAAGCGTATATGAAGCATACAAAAAGGCACTTGAATTACTTACTGAATCAACCCTTTTTGACCCATGTGGTGGCGATACAGAAATCAAAACTTTCGCAGAAGCATTTGAGAAAAAATGACAATTATTCTTGGTAAACCTTCCGGTATTTCGTTGAAAGATCACATCACGCACGTCGTGACTCAGGTAGATGATTTATTGGCTACTTATCCGTTCGTTATTGATAAGTATGCACGGCTGACTGATGGAAATAGTTTTGCCAAGTGGTTGCGTGCAGCGGCAAAATACCACGATGATGGTAAGAAGCATTTGCGTTGGCAGACCGCCTGCCAACGCGACCATCAGGCTTATTTGATATGGCAAAAGCAAAATGGAGGAGGGACATTTAAGGACTTTGAAACTGTAGAACCAAATCTGGCTGGCAAACATCTGCGTGAAGCAAATATTCGACACGAAATTGCTTCAGTTTTAGAGCATCGAAATCATGGCTTTTCTCCCATAGTTTTGGTGGCTATTGCTGCCCACCATGCTAAATTAAGCGAAAGACATAGTAGTAAATGGTGTGATAATGAAAATATTGGTAAAGAAGCAGGAACTGATCTTTGGCGTTTCTTTAAACAAGAAAGTAAAGATGGAAGAGACAATTCAGTAGCAGCATTTCATGATTTTCGTAAATTTTTAGCCAAGTATCCTAAATTCTCCGGAGTTCGCGCATGGTTAATGACTGCCGACCAGCGGGCCAGTGGTGAGGAAGCAGGTGAGGTTATTCCTAAACTGAAAAAATTTGAATACAATTTCAAATGGAGGGATAACAAAAGGCCCGTGCAAAAGATTGCAGAGGAAAACTGGCAAGATGATTTTCTATTGCTTCGCGCACCAACTGGAGCAGGCAAAACAGATGCTTCTTTACTCTGGGCGAAAAAGCAAATAGAAAATGGACGGGCTTGTCGTTTAATTATTGCCATGCCTACCCGTTTTACATCTAATGCTTTATCTATCAATGTTGCGGAAAATCTATCCCAAACAGGGCTTTATCATTCAACTGCGTGGCAGGCGAAATTTGAAAGTAAAATCAAAGATGGAGAGATTACTAGACAAACAGCTCGAAACGAGCATGAGTTTGCCAGGAAATTGAATACGTCTGTTACAGTCTGTACGATTGACCATTTATTAATGGCTTTTACGCTCACTCGTGAGGACCATCATCAGATTTTATTCAACTTGATGAATGCCTGTTTAGTAATTGATGAAGCCGATTTCTACGATGAGTTTACGCAAGCTAATATTTTAGTCTTACTCGAAGCCTTGCATCAATGGAAAGTTCCTGTATTGTTGATGAGCGCCTCGTTACCAGAATCTTCACGTATTTTTTATGAACGTAGTGGTTTTAAAATTCCAAAGATTAGAGAGGATACATCTGATTTAGACCGCCCGCGTTGTCGGATTGATGTCATTGTTAGGGCAGAAAAAATTTCTGAAATAGAAGAACATTTAGAAGAAATTCGACAACGTGGTGCTGGTATAATTTATGCCAATACTGTCGCCCGAGCTATGGAATACTACGATTGGTTTAGAAGCAAAGAAACTCAACCAATTTTGTATCATAGTCGTTTTATTGAATCTGATAAAAAGAGAAAAGAAGCGTTATTACTCGCTGCTTTAGGTAAAGATGGTACTGGGGAAGGTATTGCTATTCTAACTCAGATTGGTGAAATGAGCGTAAATATCAGCGCAGATTTGATGATTTCAGATGTATGTCCTATTGACCGATTGGTACAAAGAGCAGGGAGGCTTTGCCGTTTTAATCAAAATGTGGGCAGTCTCCGAATCATCATTCCACAAAAAGGCGGAGGATTGTATCCTGCACCATACGGTGTATTTAAAGTACCTAATTGGACTCCACATCGTGCCCTGATAGAAACGATTGAGAGACTCAAAAATGGTAAAGCATACAGTGCTGGCGACTTTGTGAATTTCATAAATGATGTTTATCCTGACGAAGCAGTTTTTGATATGAAGTCAAAAAGCAATGCTAACGAATTACGAGAGTATTTTGTAAATAATTGGATGATTTCAAGCCAAGAATTGAGCAAGGAAAATTCCGAGGATGCTCATTTTTGGAAAAGCCGTGATATTGAAGCAAATGTGGATGTTTTTGTTGAATTACCTGATAGATTGATATTCAATAATTGGCTTGATTTTCAATCAATTAAGAATGAAAAGGCTATTTCAATCCATCCTTATCTGCTTAAAATCGGTTTAGAGAAAACATTTACTTTGTCTAAAAAAACTGTTCGTGTTGACGATCAAGATATTGAAATTATTTATGTGCAAAATCCTAACGCTTATTCATTTGAAAGGGGATTAGATGTAGGAGTTGAATTTGACCAATTCATTTAAATATTTTCTATCGTCACCCCCCCCTCCATGCAATCCCTCTACGACAAAATGAAAAAAATTGAAGCCCTGATAAAGGACACCCATGTAGAAGGCGCGCAATACGATCCATAACGAAAATTTTATAACCACCCATGCACCACTACCTCCACCACCTCACCGCCGACCTCGAGTCCGCCATTCTCGCCCGTTGGCGCGAGTGTCCGCCGCATTATTTCCAGTTGGGCCACTTAGCGGAACCCTGGCTGACACCGCCCGAAGGCTACGACGGCCCACCCGCCGGTTATGCCATTAACGACCCCGATGCCTATCCGCCCCTGCCCGACTGGATGTTGGGCGACGACGAGGAGGAGGAAGACAGCGGCACCCCGGACAACCCGGTGCCGGACGACAAACCGCTCTCGACCGCCGACTTGGAGGTGGAGAAAACCATGGCCGAAATGGAGCAGTGGCGCGACGAGGCCCCGCCTGTGCAACAGAATATGTTTTACCATTTCGGTTTCACGCCAGAACAGTTTCCGCCCCCCGAACAACTGTCGGACGCAGACTTAGACGCGCTGAGTGTCCTGCTCTGCCGCCTGTGGGCCGCCTACAACTTCACCGCCGTAGTGCCTGAAAAAGCACCCGGCCGGGTGGTGTATCCCCTGCTGCTGGAGCGTATGCACAAGCCCACATTTGTGATGACTCGCGGCTGCATCGGCATAGAGTTCTGCCATTACGAGCCGTCGGAATGTCCCTTTGGTGCAGAGTGGTGCAGTTGTAAGGACGAATATTAGGCTCACGAGCGCCAGACTTTCCAAGTCTCCAAGACTTGGAAAGTCTAAGAGCGCGAGACCTGAAAAGCCTGACTACATCTCACCTTTCACCAATATTGCAATTATGTACCAAGACTATTACGCCAATCTGATCCCCGACCGGTGGTACCACATTTTCAATCGGGGCAACAACCGCGAAAAGGTGTTCTATGAAGCGGTCAACTATCAGTATTTCCTCGGAAAGTACGCGAAGTACACGGGTGAATTGCTGGATACTTACGCGTACGCCCTGTTGCCCAATCACTTTCACCTCGTGGTGCGGGCGCGTACTCCGGAGGAGGTACGGACAAGTGTTGTACAGCGCGAGGCGGAAAGGGCGCGTTTAGGGAGTATGGTGTCTCCGGATGCTCCAGACTTTCCAAGTCTTCGAGACTTGGAAAGTCTAAACACCCACGAGATCATCAGTGAAGCATTCCGGCGTTTTTTTATGGCCTATGCCAAAGCCATCAATAAGTAGGAAAATCGGGCAGGCAGCCTGTTCCAGAAAAATTTCAAGCGGTTCGCAATCCAATCGGACGCGCATTTCACCAATACGATCTGTTATGTGCATACCAATCCGCAGTTGCACGACATCTGTACGGCCTTTGAGGAATGGCCCCACGCCTCCTATCACAGCCTGTTGTCGGACAGCCCGACCCGCCTCCATCGGAGTGCAGTGATGGCGTGGTTTGGAGGAACTGAGGCGTTTGTGCGACAACACCGGGAGTATCTTACGTTAAAAAGAAACAACCCGGGGGATATAGAAGATTGATCCGTACCCTGCCTTTAGACTTTCCAAGTCTTCAAGACTTGGAAAGTCTGATGCCAAAGTCTGGAGCGAACACCTGGAAAGTCTGACGCGCAGAAACGGACACAACCACAACCATTACGATGATGTACCTGACAGCCACCTTACTCAATTATTTTCTCATCTGCCCGCGCAAGACCTACCTCCATGCGCACCACATTCGCATGGAGCACACCAGCGATGCGGTGTATGAGGGCAAACTGATCGGAGAATACAGCTACGGGGAACGGGCGGAGCGCAACCGCGAACTGGCTTTTACGCTGGCGGATACTCCCCGGCGCGGGGCCATTCATGTCAAAATAGACTATTTCGATCCGGCCACCCGTACAGTATATGAAACCAAGAAGAGCGACAAAATGGATGTCGCCCACCGCGCTCAGCTGTTGTTTTACCTGTGGACGCTGGAGCAATACGGGTTGCGCGACCTGCGCGGGGTGCTGGAGTACCCGCGCCTGCGGTTGCGCGAAACGCTGACGCTGACGGAGGCCGACCGCGCTGCCATAGAACGCCAACTGGCCGACCTGACGACCCTGCTGGAAAGCGACCGGTGTCCGCCCGTGCTCAACAAGCCCTTTTGCCGCAAGTGCGCCTATTGCGATTACTGCTACGCCGACCTTTGACCATGCGACATTTTTTCAGCGTTTCCCGATATTGATACTGTTTTAACCTCGAATACCCCTGCTCTCCGCCCCGCAAACACATTAATACATCAAAATTATACATTTAGCGAATATGCAATTTACCCTGACGCTTCAAACAACTTCGCCACAGCCGGTGTTGCCCATCAACTATCAATACGAGCTGTCGGCGTGGATTTACAGCGTGATCGAACACGCGGACACGGCCTATGCAGCGTTTCTGCACCAGCAGGGCTATCAAACGGGCCGCAAATCATTCAAGATGTTTTCTTTTGGCAACCTGTACGTACCCAAATTTGAGGTGCGCGGCGACCGGTTGCACATTCTGAGCCGGGAGGTGCAGTTGCCCATTGGTTTTTATGTGGATCGCACGGCCGAGGAATTTATTCGCGGCCTTTTTGCCACCAAAACCTTTCGCATCGGCGACCGCCAGTCGCAGGCGACTTTTGTGGTGAATCTGATTGAGATGAAGACCCTGCCGCCCCTGCGGGGGGATGTGCCGACGCGCCTGCGCACGCGTTCGCCATTGGTGATTGCCCAAAAAGGTGCGGACGGCGGCCCCGACCAGTACCTCCCCCCCGACGACCCGGCTTTCGGGCCTCTGCTGTTGGCCAATTTAATGGAGAAATACCGCGCCGCCACCGGTCAGGAGGCGCTGCCACCGGACTGGCAGCCGGAGACCTGGGTGTATCGGCCCGTGGGTACGCCGCCGCGTTCGCGTTTGGTGACCATGAAGGCACATACAAAGGCCGAGACGCGGGTGCGGGGCTATCTGTTCGACTTTGAACTGGTAGCGCCTCCTGCCCTCCTGGAAGTCGGGCTGCTGGCGGGATTTGGCCGACACAATGCAGGGGGATTTGGTCACTGTACAACAATTTTTTAATGTGTTAATGTGTTAATGTGTTAATGTGTTAATTTGTTAATGTGTTAATTTGTTAATGTGTTAATTTGTTAATGTGTTAATGTGTTAATTTGTTAATGTGTTAATTTGTTAATGTTTGATTTTCAAATAGATGGAAAAAACATATTATCTTTTCAATCCGGGCCGATTGGAGCGGCAGGACAATACGCTGCGCTTTACGCCCACCGATGCGGAAGGCGTACAGGGGACGCCTCGTTTTATCCCTGTGGAATCGGTGTCCGACCTGTATGTGTTTGGTGCGCTGGATGCGAACAGTGCGCTGTACAATTTTTTGGGGAAGCAGCAAATAGCGGTGCATTTCTTCGATTTTTACGAGCACTATACGGGGTCCTTCATGCCGAAAGACTACCTGTTGGCGGGCAGGACGCAGGTGCAACAAACGGCCCACTATATGGATAAAACCCGCCGTATGGAACTCGCCCGCGCCATTTTGGACGGTGCTTCGTTTAATATGCTGAAGGTCTTGCGCTATTACGACAACCGCGAAAAAGACCTGAGTGCGCCCATTGCGGCCATTGAAGGCTACCGGGCTGCCATGCAGGGGGCTGCTACGGTGAGCGAACTGATGGGTTTGGAGGGCAACATCCGGCAAACGTATTACAGCGGGTTCGACCTCATTCTGCGGGATTTCGAGATGGGGGGCCGCAGCAAGCGCCCGCCCAAAAACGAGGTAAACGCGCTGGTTTCTTTTGGCAATATGTTGTGTTACAGTGCCTGTCTGGGCCAAATTTACCATACCCAGCTCAACCCGACCATCAGTTTTTTGCACGAGCCGGGGGCGCGGCGTTTTTCCTTGGCCCTGGATGTGGCGGAGGTGTTCAAACCGCTGTTGGTGGACCGGCTGTTGTTCAGCGTCCTCAATAAAAAGATCATTCAGGCGGACGATTTTCGCGATTTTGAAGCCGAAGGCGGCCGCGTGGTGCTTAAGGAGAGCGGGCGCAAAACCTTTGTGAAGGCATGGGAGGAACGGCTCAACGAGACCATTCAGCACCGGGGCCTGCATCGGTCTGTCAGTTATAAGCACCTGATTCGGCTTGAATGCTATAAATTGCAAAAGCATCTGATGAAGGACGGGGAATACAAACCTTTTAAAATTTACTGGTAGTGCCATGTACGTGATTCTGGTCTATGATATGGGGGAAAAGCGCGTGACCAAAATGCTCAAACTGTGTCGCAAGTACCTGCATTGGATCCAAAATTCGGTGTTTGAGGGCGAGATTACGGAAGTGCGCTTGCAGGAGTTGTTTCTGGAGGCCAAAGTGTTCATGGTGCCGGAGGAGGACAGTGTGATTGTGTTCAGGAGTCGGCACGAGCGTTGGCTGGAGAAGCAGATTGTGGGTGTGGAACGGATGCCTACGGAAAATTTTTTATAGGTATAAGTCGTCGAAGTCAAAAATGGGCATTATCTTTGCCCCTGTAAAAGGACTTTTGCCGGTCGTTTTTTACATAAAGCGTTGATTTTCAATGGTCGTCGTACGCCGTGTATTTTCCGGTTATCGGACTTCGACGACTTTTGGGAGCGAAAAATGGGAGTATATCCTTTCTTAATTTGTTGATTTTCAATCTTTTATGTATTTTTTTGAAACGGCTTTTAATCGTACCATTTTGGAATTGAAACAGCGAAACGTATG
>WBZP01000684.1_pt1 | contig 44890 bp, 49 predicted proteins | sample 5204301 | NCBI WGS metagenome assembly WBZP01 (sample SAMN12412401, study PRJNA552823) | activated sludge metagenome | isolation source: activated sludge from nitrification reactor of wastewater treatment plant... | place: USA: Pennsylvania | collected 2017
CGAGCTCGATGCCGACGAGTCCGAAGAAGATGCCGTTGGCAGCCAGCGCAAAGGCGACCGGGTAGCCGAACAGCAGGAATCCGACCATCGCGATGAAGATGATCGGGGCAATGTAGGCGGTCAGGAATTCCATTATTTTGCCTCCCCTTCCTGGCGCTTCTTCAGTTCTTCGATCAGGTTCTCTTCCGCGGTCGGGAAGGCGTGCTTTTCGGTCGGATCAGGAATCAGGCCCTTCAGAAAGGCGAGACGCTTGATCAGCTCGGAAATGCCCTGTGCGGTGAGCAGGGTGAAACCGATCGGCACCAGGATCTTGGCCGGCCACAGGATCAGGCCGCCGGCATTCGATGAGGATTCACCGGAGGCGAACGAGTTCAGGAACCATGGCACCGAAGTCCAGAGGACCATGGCGCAGAAAGGCAGCAGGAAAAAGATCGTGCCGATGACTTCGATCCAGGTCTGCGTGCGGCGGCTGAACTTGCCGGAAACGACGTCGATGCGGACGTGCTCGTTGTGCAGCAAGGTGTAGGAGGCGCCAAGCAGGAAGGCGCCTGCGAACAGGTACCACTGGATTTCCAGCAGGCCGTTCGAGCTCCAGTTGAAGACCTTGCGCACAATGGCGTTGACCGTGCTGATGAGAACCGCGGCAAGAAGCAGCCACATGGCCGACCTTCCTACCCTTTCGTTGGTCGCGTCGATGAGACGCGACAAACCAAGAAATGCATTCACGGGCTGTCCCTCCGAATATGGCGATAAAATCCCGGTCTTCTGGTACCGGTGGCAATGGCAGACACGGCTTGTGGCCAGTGCAGCAAACGAAAACCGAACTAAGGCGATGCCAGTCTAGCACAAAAGTTGTCAGACGACCTGACTTTCGGCCAACCGGTTAATCATTGTTCCACGAATTTACGGCTATGATCCTTGTTCCACAATACGAAAACCTACTGAGACTCCATTGAGATAGGCATGATCGAAACGCGTTTCTGCCTCGTCCGCCATGGTGAAACCCCCTGGAATGCCGAACGGCGCATTCAGGGGCACACCGACATCGGCCTCGATCCGGAAGGAGTGCATCAGGCGGGGCTGGCGGGGCGCTGGCTGGCTGCCGGCGAGGCCCGGCCGGCCCATCTTTACAGCAGCGACCTGCTGCGTGCGCGCCTGACCGCCGAGCCGCTGGCGGCAGCGCTCGGTCTTCCGATCCGCTATGTGCCTGCCCTGCGCGAGCGCCGCTACGGCATCTTCGAGGGCTTGACCTACGACGAGGCACGGGCGCGTTTTCCCGATGACTACGCCGCTTTCGAACACCGCGAGCCGGATTACGCCTTTCCCCATGGCGGCGAGAGCCTGCGCACCTTCTTTGCCCGTGTCACGGGGGCGCTGGAGGCCTTGCATGCGGCGCACCCGGGCGAAACCGTGGCGATCGTGACCCACGGCGGCGTGCTGGATATCGTCAATCGCTTCGTGCGCGGCAATCCGCTGGAGCTGCCCCGCGATTTCCATATCCCGAATACCGGACTCAACTGGGTGCGGGCAGCGCCCGAAGGCTGGCGGATCGAATCCTGGGCAGATACGCGCCATCTCGACCATGGCGCGCTCGACGAACTCGGCGTCACCTGATCCGGCCGCATCGGATTGACGCCGTGCAGCATGGTACAATTCGCCCCTTTTTCAACGGTTTGAGAGGCACACGATGTTTTCCGCGAAAGACACCCTGAGCAAGGTCGATCCCGAGCTGTGGAGCGCCATCGAAGAAGAGAATCATCGCGAGGAAGAGCATATCGAGCTCATCGCGTCCGAGAACTACGTCAGCCACGCGGTGATGGCCGCGCAGGGCTCGCAGCTGACCAACAAGTACGCCGAGGGCTACCCGGGCAAGCGCTACTACGGCGGCTGTGAATTCGTCGACAAGGCCGAGCAGCTGGCGATCGATCGCCTCAAGAAGCTGTTCGGTGCCGATGCTGCCAACGTGCAGCCGAATTCGGGTTCGCAGGCCAACCAGGCCGTGCTGATGGCCTTCGCTAAGCCTGGCGACACCATCATGGGCATGAGCCTCGCCGAAGGCGGCCACCTGACGCACGGCATGCCGCTCAACATGTCCGGCAAGTGGTTCAACGTCGTTGCCTACGGCCTCGACGCCAACGAGGACATCGACTACGACGCCATGGAGCGTCTGGCGCGTGAGCACAAGCCGAAGATCATCGTCGCCGGCGCCTCTGCTTTCGCGCTGCGCATCGACTTCGAGCGCTTCGCCAAGGTGGCGAAGGAAATCGGCGCCATCTTCTGGGTCGACATGGCGCACTATGCCGGCCTCATCGCCGCCGGTTTCTATCCGAACCCGGTGCCGCACGCCGATGTCGTCACCTCGACCACGCACAAGACGCTGCGCGGCCCGCGCGGTGGCATCATCCTGATGAAGGCGGAGCACGAGAAGGCGATCAATTCCGCCATCTTCCCGGGCCTGCAGGGCGGCCCGCTGATGCATGTCATCGCCGCCAAGGCCGTGGCCTTCAAGGAAGCCGCCTCGCCGGAGTTCCGTGACTATCAGGAACAGGTCATCAACAACGCCCGTGTCATGTCCAAGGTGCTCGGCGAGGAGCGCGGCCTGCGCATCGTCTCCGGCCGTACCGAGAGCCACGTCTTCCTTGTCGACCTGCGCCCGAAGAACCTCACCGGCAAGGAAGCCGAGGCGGCGCTGGGCAAGGCCCACATCACCGTCAACAAGAACGGCATTCCGAACGATCCGCAGAAGCCGATGGTCACCTCCGGCATCCGCATCGGTTCGCCGGCGATGACGACGCGTGGCTTCACCGAGATCGAGGCCGAACGTGTCGCGCATCTCGTCGCCGACGTGCTCGATGCGCCGAACGACGAGGCTGTGCTGGCCCGCGTGCGCGAGGAAGTCGCCGCGCTGTGCAAAAAGTTCCCTGTTTACGGCAACTAAGCAAACATGAAGTGCCCGTTCTGCAGCGCTGTCGATACCACCGTCGTTGATACCCGTATCAACGACGATGGCGACATCGTGCGCCGCCGGCGTCGCTGCCTCTCCTGCGACAAGCGCTTCACGACCTACGAGCGGGCGGAGATCCGCCTGCCGCAGGTGGTGAAGAAGAACGGTTCGCGCGTCGATTACGACCGCGAGAAACTGGCGGCCAGTTTCTGGCTGGCCCTGCGCAAGCGCCCCGCGACCACGGAAGCGGTCGAGGGCGCCATCACGCGCATCGAGGAAAAGCTGCTCGCCCTCGGCGAGCGTGAAATTCCGTCCGAGAAGGTGGGTGAGATGGTCATGCGCGAGCTGAAGAAGCTCGACAAGGTGGCCTATATCCGCTTCGCGTCGGTCTATCGCGATTTCGAGGACGTCGACGATTTCTCGGAAATGATCCGCGAGATTTCCCCGAAGACCCCTTCGCGCCGCGGGCGCTGATTCCCTGTCCATGTTCAGCGCCGCCGATCACGAATTCATGGCGCGGGCGCTGCGACTGGCCGAGTCCGGCCTTTACTCCGCGACCCCCAATCCGCGCGTTGGCTGTGTGCTGGTTCGCGACGGCGCCGTCGTTGGCGAGGGCTGGCACGAAAAGGCCGGCGGCCCGCATGCCGAGGTGCACGCCCTGCAATCCGCCGGTGATCTGGCCCGGGGAGCGACGGCCTACGTAACCCTCGAACCCTGCAGCCACCACGGGCGCACGCCGCCTTGCTGCGAAGCCTTGCTCGCCGCCGGCATCGGGCGTGTCGTTGCGGCGATGCAGGACCCGAATCCACTCGTTGCCGGCCAAGGACTCGCGTGGTTGCGCGACGCCGGGCTCGCCGTGGAAAGCGGCCTGTTGGCGAACGAGGCGCGCGAACTCAACATCGGGTTCGTCTCGCGCATGGAACGCGGGCGCCCCTGGGTCCGTTTGAAGGCGGCAGCGAGCCTTGACGGACGCACTGCGCTCGAGAACGGCCGCAGCCAATGGATTACCGGCCCCGACGCTCGCCGTGACGGGCACCGCTGGCGTGCGCGTGCCTGTGCGATCCTGACCGGGATCGGCACCGTTCGCGATGACGATCCGCAGTTGACGGTGCGCGATGTCGAGACAGGACGCCAGCCGTTGCGTGTGGTTGTCGATAGCCGGCTCGAGATCGATCCCTCGGCACGTGTCCTGCAGGGCGAACGTGTGCTGGTCGTGGCCGCCGTCGAGAATCACCTGCTGGCCAGCATCATCGAGGCGCGCGGGGCCGAAGTGATCTTCCTGCCGAACGATGCCGGCAAGGTCGACCTCCAGGCCCTGATGCGCGAGCTTGCCAAGCGCGGCATCAATGAGCTCCACGTCGAGGCCGGGTTCAAGCTGAACGGTTCGCTGTTGCGCGAGGGGCTGGTCGACGAGCTGCTGCTGTATCTGGCGCCGAGCCTGATTGGCGATGCGTCGCGCGGGCTTTTCAACCTGCCCGCGCTGGACGATCTGGCGGAGAAGCGTACGTTGCAGTGGCGCGATGTGCGTCAGGTCGGCAGCGACCTGCGCGTGGTGGCGCGGCTTACCTGACGCTGCAGACCGGGCAGCCCGGATCGCGCCCGAACTTCACGCTGCGCCACTCCATGGACAGGCCATCCAGCAGCAGCAGTCGGCCGACCGGCGATTGGCCGCAAGCAGCCACCAGCTTCAGTGCCTCCGCCGCCTGCATCGCACCGATGATGCCGGTGAGCGGCGCGAAGACCCCCATCACGGCACAGCGGACTTCCTCGACATCCTCGCCTTCCGGAAACAGGCAGTGGTAGCACGGTGAGTCGTCGCGGCGCGCATCGAACACCGAGAGCTGGCCGTCGAAACGGATTGCCGCACCCGAAACGAGAGGCTTCCTGAGCGCCACGCAGGCGCGATTGACGGCGTGACGGGTCGCAAAGTTGTCGCAGCAGTCGAGAACGACATCCGCAGCGGCGACCGCCGTCGTCAGCGCCTCACCCTCCAGTCGCTGCGTGACCGCAGACACCTCGACCTCCGCATTGATCTCGGCCAGTGCGCTGCGGCCAGACGTTGCCTTCGCCATGCCGACACGTGCCTGCGTGTGCAGGATCTGGCGCTGCAGGTTGGTGAGGTCGACGGTGTCGCCATCCGCAAGCGTGATGCGCCCGATGCCGGCCGATGCAAGATAAAGGGCCGCGGGTGATCCCAGTCCGCCGGCACCGATGACGAGTGCGTGCGCGGACAGGATGCGTTCCTGTCCGTCGATGCCGATCTCGTTGAGCAGGAGGTGACGGGAGTAACGGAGAAGCTGCTGGTCGTTCACCGGGATGAAAAAACCGGGGATGCCCCCGGTCTGTCCTTATTTGTATTCACGCCATTCGGGTGGCGTATCGTCGTGGTCGCCGTGAGGATGCTGCTCCCAGGCGTGAATGTATGCTTCGTTCGAGCGCTTCATCTTGTAGGCCGGCGCATCGAGGTTGTGCAACTGCGTCTCCTCGATGTAATGGATCAGCGCCCGGGTCAGCTTCGAGAGCAGCGTGTTGTCGAGGTGGAAGCCCTTGTCGACCAGTTCCTCTTCAAGATCCGACAGCGTGTATTGCGTCAGCTCGTAGCCGACGCCGACGGTGCGCTTCTCGAGGTGCGGAGTGACGTCCAGCGCCTCCTTCTCCGCCAGGTGATCGCTGGCCTCCGGCACCTGCCCGGGTGGAAACTTGGCAAACAGGATTTCCCGCTCCTTGTGGAGCGCGGAATCCTTCTTCGAGGAACTCGGCGCCATGGCGTCCTCCCGGCAGACAGATGATTACTGCTTATTCTGCATGATCTGCAGACCCTTGAGAAGATTGATCGCCTGGCTCAGCTGGTAGTCGTTCTTCGACGCCAGTTCACGCGTCGTCGGCTCCTTCTCGTCGTCCTCTTCCTTGCTGCCCGGCTTGTTGTTCTGCGGCTTCGGAGCTTCCTTGGCGGGGGCCTTCGTCTGCGGCTTAGGAGCCTCCTTGGCCGGTGCGGCATCCTTCTCGCGGTCATTGTCGAGGTGGCGGTCGAGGTCGGCTTCGCGGATGCGCTGGCGGCTCTCGCCATTCGCACTTTCCTCGACGACGATGTCCGGCACGATGCCCTTGGCCTGGATCGAGCGCCCCGACGGCGTGTAGTAGCGGGCCGTGGTCAGCTTGATCGCCGTATTGCCGGGCAGCGGCAGCACGCTCTGCACCGAGCCCTTGCCGAAACTTTGCGTGCCCATGACGACGGCGCGCTTGTGATCCTGCAGGGCGCCGGCGACGATCTCGGACGCGGAGGCCGAGCCACCGTTCACCAGGACCACCATCGGTACCTTGAGGGCATGCACCGGGAGCGATTTCAGGTAATCCTCCCCGCTTCGGGGGCCACCACGCAGGTAGTCCTCCGGCGCAGCGTAGTACTTGTGCTTGGCATCCTCGGTGCGGCCATCGGTGTAGGTCACCAGCGTCTTCGGCGGCAGGAAGGCCGCGGAAACGCCGACTGCCGCATTGAGCAGGCCGCCCGGGTCGTTGCGCAGATCGAGGACGAGGCCGTTGAGCGTGCCGGCCTTGTAGAGGTCGTTGAGGTGCTTCACGACCGCAGCACCGGTATTTTCCTGGAAGGTCGAGACGCGCAGGTAACCGTAGCCGGGTTCGACGAGTTTCGACTTGACGCTCTGGATCTTGATCACTTCGCGTGTCAGCGTGATCTCGATCGGCTTCGTCTCGCCCTTGCGGATGATGCTCAGCTTGATCTGGGTCTTCGGCTTGCCGCGCATCTTCTTGACGGCATCGGTCAGCGTCAGCCCCTTCACCAACGTGTCGTCGAGCTTGAAGATCAGGTCGCCGGCCTTGACGCCGCCACGGAAGGCCGGTGTGTCCTCGATCGGCGAGATGACCTTGACGATGCCGTCTTCCATGCCGACCTCGATGCCGAGACCACCGAACTCGCCCTGTGTGCCGACCTGCAGGTCCTTGAAGGCATCGACGTCGAGATAGGAAGAGTGCGGATCGAGGTTGGAGACCATCCCGCTGATGGCGTGGGCGATCAGTTTCTTGTCTTCGACGGGTTCGACGTAACCCTGTTTGATGGCGTTGAAGACCTCGGCGAACGTACGCAGTTCCTCGATCGGAAGGTTCTGTCGGGTTTCCTTTTCCGCGAATGCCGAGAACTGCAGGCTGATGAGAATGCCGGCGACGAAGCCGGTGCCGATCAAACCTGCCTTTTTCAACTTGCCTGTCATGCTTGCTCCTGCCCGAATTACTTGAGAGAGGCCCATTTCAGGGGGTCTACGGGCTGCCCCTGATGGCGGATTTCAAAGTATAGCCCGGATTCCGGGTTGCCACCGCTGTTGCCCACGGTGGCGACGGTGTCGCCGCCGCGAACGCTGTCGCCGACGTGTTTCAGCAGCGCGTCGTTGTTGCCGTAGATCGTCAGGTACGAATCACCATGGTCGACGATCAGCAGGTTGCCGAAGCCGCGCATCCATTCCGCGAACACGACGCGACCGCCGGCCACCGCCTTGACTTCCCCGCCCATCGGGCTGCGGATGAAGAGGCCCTTCCGGTTGCTGCCTTCCTGGCGCGGGGTGCCGAAGCGATTGCTGACGGTTCCCTTCACCGGCAAACGGAGATTGCCCTTCAGCGCGACGAAACTGCCGGTGGGGGCCGCCTGCGGCAACTGCGCGTTTTCGATCTCCAGCGCGGCGGCGCCCTGCGAGCGCGCTGCCTTGCCACCGTCCTTGGAGCTTGCGCGGGGGCGTTCGGTTCGCGCAGCGATGAGTTTCGTCAGCTTGTCGATCAGTTCCTTGAGGCGCTTTTCGTCGCGCTGAAGGGCGCCGACTTCCTTCTTCTGCGCTGCGATCTGCGCCGAAATCTTGCCGTACGTGGCCTTTTTCTGCTCGCGCTGGGCGAGCAGCCGGTCATGCTTGTCCTTCTGCCGGGCCTCCACGGCGACGAGCGCGCTGGCGCGGTCCTGCGTACGCGCGGCGATATCCTGTTTCTTGCGGAGATTGGCCTCGATCTGCTGCAACAGATTGACGCGTGCCCGCGCGACGATGTCGATGTAATACATGTCGCGCGCCATCTGGTTGGGGTTGTCGCCGTTGAGCAGCAGCTGCAGGGAATCGGGGGAGCCGCGCAGGTACTGCTGATAGAGCAGGTCCGCCAGTTGCGCCTGTTGCGCAGCGATCTGCGCTTCCAGCGACTTGGCCTGCGTGCCGAGTTCGCGCAGGGTGCCCTGCAACTGCCCGCGTTCGTCGCCGAGTTCCCGCAGTTCGCGCTGCAACTGCGAGATCGAGCGTTCCGAATCCTTCAGCTGGTCGGCGACTTCGGCGCGCGATCCTTCCGCTGCTGCGATATCCTTTTGCAGGGTATCGATCTTCTCGCGCAGATCGCGGAGGTCCGATTTCTTCTCCGAGACCTCGGATTTTTCCGGCGACGGCTTCGTTGCCTTTGCGGCATGGGCCGTCGGCCATGCGACGGCGATGGCCAGGCAGAGCACCACGAGGCGTCGACAGGAGTTTTGCAGGCAGATGGGGGTCAAGCGCAATCGCCGGAAGGAATGAGATGAGAGGGCCCGGCAAGGTCCGCGAAGCCGGTTCGTTCATTAGGTTAAACTGATGAAACATTTTATAATGAACCGACCTATCGTACGAGCCGCGTGCAACGTGGAATCTGGCATCAATCTCATCGACAAGCAGGAACATATCGAGCAGGCGGCACGAGCGCTGAAGGCCATTTCGCACCCGCTGCGCCTGAAGATTCTCTGTGTTATCGGTCCGGATGAGGCCTGTGTGCAGGAGATCGTCGATGCGGTCGGGACATCGCAAAGCAATATCTCCCAGCATCTTGCCATCCTGCGTGAAAAGGGCGTGCTGATGACGCGCAAGGATGCCAACCGGGTGTATTACCGGGTCGGCGACCAGCGCACGCTGCAGCTCATCGGCATGATGCGGGAGGTCTTCTGCGGCATCCCCGCGGACGCCTGAAACCCCGTCGCTGCCTATTGTTCAATTTGCCGAGGCCGGCACCTTCATCATTTCTGGAGTTTTCCTTGGATTTCATTCAGCAGAACCTGATGCTCGTCATCCTGACCGTGACCAGCGGCGCCATGCTGCTCTTCAACCTGGTTCAGGGGGGGGGCGGCGCTCGCGTCACGACCAGCGAAGCGACCAACCTGATCAACCGGGAGGATGCACAAGTGCTCGACGTGCGGGAAGCTGCCGATTTTGCGACCGGCCACCTCGCCGGAGCACGCAACATTCCCGTCGCCAAATTCGAGGAGCGCGCCGCCGACCTTGAAAAGCTCAAGGCTTCGCCGCTGATCGTCTGTTGCGAGACCGGCATCCGCAGCATGAAGGCGGTCAGTACCCTGAAGAAGCAGGGCTTCGAGCGCGTCTTTTCCCTTGACGGGGGCATCGCTGCCTGGAACAAGGCCGGGCTGCCGCTGACGACCAAGAAGGACGGACGCAAGTGAGCCAGCCGCGAGTCCTGATGTACAGCACGGCGGTCTGCCCGTTCTGCATTCGCGCCGAGCAACTTTTGCGCGCGCGCGGCGTGGCCGAGATCGACAAAGTCCGTATCGACCTCGATCCGGCGCTGCGCGACGAAATGATGCAGAAAACCGGCCGTCGTACCGTGCCGCAGATCTACATCGGTGATACCCATGTCGGAGGTTGCGACGACCTCGTCGCCCTCGACCAGGCGGGCAAGCTGCAACCGCTGCTTGCCGGCACCAACTGAATTTTCATCCACTTTCTCACCAGGAAAACGTCGTCATGAGCGAACAACAGGAAGCCCCGTCCTTCTCGATCGAAAAGCTGTACCTGAAGGACCTCTCCGTCGAGGTGCCGAATGCCCCCGAGATCTTCCTCGAACAGGATGCGCCGCAGGTCGAGATTCAGTTGCAGACCAACGGCCGGAACCTTGGCAGCGGTGCCTACGAAGTCGTCCTGACGGTGACTGTCACGGCGCGCATCGGAGAGAAGACCGTGTTCCTCGTCGAAATCGGTCAGGCCGGCATCTTCCGCATCTTCAACGTGCCGGACGAGAACCTTGAGCCGCTGATCGCCGTTGCCTGCCCGAACATCCTCTTCCCGTATGCACGCGAAGTCGTTTCCGATGCGGTGACCCGCGCCGGCTTCTCGCCGGTCGTGCTGCAGCCGGTCAACTTCGAAGGCATGTACATGGCGCGCCTGCAGGAAGCCGAAGCCCAGGCTGCCGCGACCGGCGCGCACGAAGTCCCCGTCCAGTAAGGAGTTTTCCATGGCCATGCGTTTTGTCCCGGTGGTGCTTGTCTCGGCGGTCGCCGCGCTGGCGGCGGGGTCGGCGCTGGCCATCGAATATCGCTCCGTCGACTCCGCCACGACGCTCTACGATGCACCGTCGGTCAAGGGCAAGCCACTCTTCGTCATCAAGCGCTTTACGCCGGTCGAACCGGTGGTCAGCCTCGAAGGCTGGACCAAGGTGCGCGATGCCGAGGGCGGGCTGGCGTGGATCGAGAAGAAGCATCTTTCTGAGCAGCGCACGGTGCTCGTTACCGCCTCGCTGGCGCAGGTTCGTCGCGAGGCGAACGACGATGCGCCGCTGGTGTTCGAGGCGCAGAAGGGGGTCGCCCTCGAATTCGTCGAGCCGGCGGTCGCCGGCTGGGCCAAGGTTCGCCACCGCGACGGCATATCGGGTTATGTGCGGGCTTCCCAGGTCTGGGGCCTGTAGATCGGCATGAAGATCGCGGTCCTTTCTGCCGGCGCCTGGGGAACCGCCCTCGCCATCGCTTTCGCCGGGCGTAATTCGGTGGCGCTGTGGGCGCGTGAGGCCGATGTCGTCGAGGCGATGCAGCGCCAGCGCGAAAATCTCCGTTTCCTGCCGGGGTACCCCCTGCCGGAAACCTTGCAGGTCGTTTCCAGCTTCGATGCTGCTGTATCGGAGGCCGATTTGCTCGTCGTCGCCACGCCGCTCGCAGGCTTGCGCACGACCCTGCAGCGCATCGCCGAGATTGCTCCGGGCAAGCCGCTGGTCTGGGTCTGCAAGGGGCTGGAGGCCGGAACGGCCAAACTGCCGCATGTGCTGGCCGAGGAAGTGTTACCGGCCGGCAGCCCTTATGGTGCACTCTCCGGTCCGAGCTTTGCCGAAGAAGTGGCGAACGGCCTGCCGACGGCGGTGACGCTCGCCGCCAATGATGAAGCCTTCGCCCGCGAGACGGCGCTGGTGCTGCATACGCCGCGCCTGCGCATCTACGCCAACGATGACCTCGTCGGGGTCGAGGTTGGCGGTGCCGTCAAGAACGTCATGGCCATCGCCACCGGCATCTGCGATGGCCTCGGCCTCGGGCTGAATGCCCGCGCTGCCCTGATTACCCGTGGCCTGGCCGAAATTTCCCGTCTCGGTGTCGCCATGGGCGCGCAGCGCGAAACCTTGATGGGGCTGGCCGGCATGGGCGACCTGATCCTGACCTGTACCGGCGATCTCTCCCGCAACCGTCGCGTCGGCCTCGCCCTGGCAGCCGGCAAGACGCTCGAACAGATCCTGCACGATCTCGGCCATGTCGCCGAAGGGGTGAGTACCGCCCGCGAGGTCGCGCGGCTCGCGCGCGACATGGGCATCGAGATGCCGATCACGCAGGCCGTCGATGCCATCCTGCATCACGGCGTCAGCGCATCGACGGCGGTTGAGCAGTTGCTGATGCGCGACCCGAAGGTCGAAACGGCCTGAACAGGCGTCAGCTGCCGCCGGCAAAACCCTGCTGCCGCCAGGCTTCGTAGACCATCACCGCTACTGCATTAGACAGGTTGACGCTGCGCCGCTCGGGCAGCATTGGCAGGCGCAGGCGCTGATCGGCGGGAAACCCGGCAACCAGTTCCTCCGGCAACCCCCGGCTTTCCGGGCCGAACACGAAGACGTCATCCTTCTTGAACGCGGGCGCATCGTGTCGCCGGCTGCCCTTCGTCGTCAGCGCGAACATCCGGCGTCCTGCCAGCGCTGCCTGGCAGCTTTCCCAGTCCGCATGGCGCTGCACACGCGTGAACTCGTGATAATCGAGGCCGGCACGCTTCAATTCCTTGTCATCCCAGCGAAATCCCATCGGTTCAACGAGGTGAAGTTCGGCGCCGGTGTTGGCGCAAAGGCGGATCACGTTGCCCGTGTTGGGCGGAATTTCTGGCTGGTAGAGAACGACGGCAAACACTTGTCAGACTTTCAAAAGCGGCGTAAAAGGGTAGGTCAACTTCGCAAACTCGGCTAATAATCAGCCGATTACAATAAAAAAACTAGAAAATACTGGAGCTTTGCATGGCGCGCCCGGAAAAAATTCGTCTCGGCGATCTACTGATCTCGCAAGGGCTGCTGACCGACGAGCAACTGAAGATGTCGCTCGACGAGCAGAAGCGCAGCGGGCGCAAGCTCGGGCGTATTTTCGTCGATAGCGGCTATGTCACGGAAGAGGGAATTTCCAAGGCGCTGGCGGGCCAGCTGCGCATCCCCTTCATCGACCTCAAGCAATTCAATCCGAAACAGGAATTGATCAAGCTGCTGCCCGAGGCGCAGGCGCGCCGTTTCCGGGCGCTCGTGCTCGATGAAAATGATGGCCGTCTGCGCGTCGGCTTTACCGACCCGACCGATCTGGCCGCGTACGACGAGATCGTCCGTATCGTCCGCCGTGACATCGCACAGGCCGTGGTGACAGAGTCGCAACTGCTGGCGACGATCGACCGGGTCTATCACCGTACCGAGGAAATTTCCGGGTTGGCGAAGGAGCTGACGGCCGAACTCGGCGATGTGCCGGTCGAATTCGGCGATCTGCTCAACGTGGCGCCGGGCGCAGAGGACGCGCCGGTCGTCAAGCTGCTGCATACCGTTTTCGAGGAAGCGCTGCGGACGCGAGCCTCCGACATCCACATCGAGCCGCAGGAAAAATCGCTGCGCATCCGCTTCCGCATCGACGGCGTGCTGCATGTGCAGACCGAGGCCGATGCCAAGATCGCAACGGCGATGGCGCTCCGCCTCAAGCTGATGTCCGGCCTCGACATCTCCGAGAAGCGCCTGCCGCAGGACGGTCGTTTCAACGTCAAGATCCGCAACAGTTCGGTTGATGTCCGTATTTCGACGATGCCGACGCAGCATGGTGAATCGGTCGTCATGCGTCTGCTCAATCAGGGCTCCGGATTGCTCGGGCTGGACCGCATCGGCATGCCGGCAAGGATCCTCGAGCGCATGCGCCATGCGATCCGCCGGCCTTCCGGCATGGTGCTGGTCACCGGCCCGACCGGTTCGGGCAAGACGACGACGCTCTACGCCGCGCTCACGGAGCTCAACTCGCCGGAAAAGAAGATCATCACGGTCGAGGATCCGGTCGAATACCGCCTGCCCGGCATCAACCAGGTGCAGGTGCACGAGAAGATCGACCTCAGTTTCGAGCGCGTGCTGCGCTCCGCGCTGCGTCAGGATCCGGACATCGTGCTGGTCGGTGAAATGCGCGACCAGATGACCGCCGAGATTGGCATGCGGGCCTCGATCACCGGCCACATGGTGCTCTCCACGCTGCATACCAACGACGTCATCTCGACGCCGATCCGCCTGCTCGACATGGGCGTGCCACGCTACATGGTGGCGCTGTCGCTGCAGATGGTCGTCGCGCAGCGGCTGGTGCGCGTCATCTGCGAAAACTGCGGTGAGGCACACACGCCCTCGCCGGCCGAGCACGAGTGGCTGAAGTACGAGCTGGCCGACAAGGTCGATGCCTACAGCTACAAGCGTGGGAGCGGCTGCTCGCAGTGTAATGGCACCGGATACACCGGCCGCACCGGCGTCTACGAAGTCCTCGAAATGACCAATGATCTGGTCGAAGCCATCAACCACGAGGATACCGGCATGTTCGTTCAGGCCGCCCGCAAGCAGATGGCCGGGCAGACCCTGCGCCGCGATGCCGTACGCCTTGTCGTCAATGGCCGCACGACGATCGACGAAGCGATGCGCATCAGCAACCAGTTCGAGGACTGATCTCCGACGATGGCCTACTTCGCCTACAAGGGTCGCAACGCCGGTGGCCAGCTGGTCGAGGGGCGGCTGGAAGCCGCCACCTCGGGCGCTGTCGCCGATGTGCTGCTCGGGCAGGGGGTAGTACCGGTAGAGATCCGCGAGACAAAGGCGGCAGCGAAAGCTGCGAGTGGCGGATTCAACATCACGCTGGGCAAACCCAAGGTCGGCCATATCGACCTGCTGCTCTTCAGCCGCCAGCTGCATACGCTGATGAAAGCCGGCGTGCCCATCCTGCGCGCGCTGGCCGGCCTGCAGGAGTCGGCCATCAATCCGGCGATGAAGGCAGTGATCCAGGATGTGCGCGAAAGCCTGGAGGGGGGGCGCGAGCTGTCCGTTTCCCTGGCCCGCCACCCGAAGGTTTTTTCGCCGTTCTACCTGTCGATGGTGCGCGTCGGCGAGGCTACCGGCATGCTCGAAGAGATCTTCCTCCGCCTCTTCGAGCATCTCGAATTCGAACGCTTCATGCGCGAGCAGGTCAAGGCAGCGCTGCGCTACCCGATGTTCGTCGTGCTGGCGATGGCGGCAGCCATCATCATCATCAACCTGTTCGTGATCCCGGCCTTTGCCAAGGTCTTTGCCGGGTTCGGCGCCGAATTGCCCCTGATGACCCGCATCCTGCTGGCGACATCGGCGTTCTTTGTCGAAGGGTGGCCTTACATGCTCGTCGCCGCCGTCGGTGGCGTCTTCGGCTTCCGTGCCTGGGTCGGCACGCCGGAAGGGCGCTACCAGTGGGAAAGCATCGCCTTGCGCTTCCCCATTGCCGGAAAGATCATCCATAAGGCGGCGCTTGCCCGCTTTGCCCGCAGTTTCGCACTGGGAACGCGCAGCGGCGTGCCGGTGATGCAGGCGCTGGCGAATTCGGCGATGACCGTCGACAACAGCTACATCGGCAGGCGCATCGATGCCATGCGCGAAAACGTCGAGCGTGGTGAAAGCGTTTTGCGCGCTGCGATCACTACCGCCATCTTTACTCCCGTCGTGCTGCAGATGGTCGCCGTGGGCGAGGAATCGGGTGCGCTGGACGACATGATGGAAGAGATCGGCCAGATGTACCAGCGTGAAGTCGAATACGAGTTGAAGACGCTCGGCGCCCAGATCGAACCGATCCTGATCGTCTGTCTTGGCGTGCTCGTGCTGATCCTCGCACTGGGCGTCTTCCTGCCGATGTGGGACCTCGGCAAGGCTGCCCTGAAGCGCTGATGATGGCCAGTGGCCGGGAGAGGAAGCTCGAGTATTTTGTCGTCGCCGTCGTGCTGGGTGTGGCGATGACCGCGTTCCTGGCGCGTGTCGGGAGTCTGCAGCGTGAAATCGAGGAGGCTGCCGTGCAGTCCGAGGTCAGCGCATTGCGGGTGGAAATACTCGATCGCCTGTCGCATCGTGAGGTGTTCGGCGGCACCCTGCCGGCCAGCGAAAATCCGGTCGATTGGGCCGGGCGTCAGCCACAGCCGTACGCCGGGAGTCTGGATGGGCCGCCGCAGGAAACGGGGGTGTGGTACTTCGATACGAGTGCGCGGGTACTGGTCTACCGGTCCCGGCATGATGCGGATTTCAGGTTTCGCCTGGTCCGTGGTGCCGGTCGTGAGCAGGCGTCGGCGGTCCTCGCCGGCGTCGGGTTGGTCCGCATCGAACCCGGAAAGTGAGATAGTGAATTAGTTGGCGGACGTAAACAGCAGAGGGCGCTATGATTAAAGTATTAACCATGATTACCGTTAACCGAGATATGCCGAAGCGTCGCGGAAAAACCGGGCAGTACGGATTCACCCTGATCGAACTGATCGTGGTGGTCATCATCCTCGGCATTCTCGCGGCGGTTGCGTTGCCGCGCTTCATCAACCTGCAGCGCGATGCCCGTATTGCCAAGTTGCAGGCGGCACGCGGCAGCGTTTCGGCCGCAGCGGCGCTGGTGCATGCGACCACGCTTTCGCGGGCAGGTGTCGCCGACCCGACGGCATGCATCGGTGGCGGTGTCGTTGCCAACAACAGCAACGGCCCGACCGGCACCGTGTGCACCGAGAGCGGCGTCATCTATCTCGTCAATGGTTATCCGGAGGCTTCGGCGTTCGGTGGCAATGCCGGCATTCTTTCGGCTGCGGGGCTGACCGGCATCTTCAACCCGACGCAGGCGCAACTGGAGGCCGAGGGCTATACCTATTCCTCGAACGGCAGCGTCGCGACCTTCGGGGTACTTGGCGCAACCGATGCTGCAAACTGTCTCTTCACCTACACCCAGCCGGGTGTCGCCAATGCCGCTGCAACCATCAGCGGGCTGACGATTTCCGGATGCTGACCATCCCGTTTTTTTGAAGGAGAGTTCCATGAAATCTGTACAACGCGGTTTTACCCTGATCGAACTGATTGTCGTCATCGTCATCCTCGGCATCCTGGCGGCTACGGCCCTGCCGAAGTTCGTAGATCTTGGTTCCGACGCCCGCAAAGGCGTGCTTGATGGTGTAGAAGGGGCGATGCGTTCAGCGAATGCGATGATTTACGGCAAATCTGCTGCGGCCGGAAGCATCAGTGCGACTGGTACCGTAAGCATTCAAGGCGCTTCCGTTTCGACAGTTTATGGTTACGCATCCAGCGCTACTGAATTGATCAAGGCCTTGGACGTCTCTAGTACCGTGACTGCGGCATCTTCTACGTCGATGCAGGTCTCTGGGGGCAGTAATGCTGCCAACTGCAGCATTACCTATACGCCAGCAGCTGACGCGAATACGCCGCCGACTTACACGCCCAAGACGACAAGCGGTTGTTGAGGGGTTTGACCCCTTCCGGTGACATGCCGAGAAATCCGGACTTTGTCGCTGCTGGTCGCCAACAGCGCCGGGAGGGGGGGCTACCCCTGTTGTTTCGTAGGAGTCATCGCGACAGCGCCGGGTTTACGCTGACAGAACTGATCGTCACCATCGTCATAGTCGGCATCTTGGCGGCGGTTGTCTTGCCGCGGTTTTCTGGCGAGCACGGTTTTGAGGAGCGAGGTTTCCGCGACGAGGTGCTCTCGGCGCTGCGCTATGCGCAAAAGGCTGCCGTGGCTTCTCATCGCCGGGTATGCGTGAGCTTCCCCTCCGCAACAACCCTGTCGGCGAAGATGGACAGCACTTTCGGTGCCGGCGATTGCTCCGAAATCCTGATTGGGCCCTCTGGCAGTGCGCTGGTCGTTACCGCAGCCGGATCTGCCCAGTTTCAGGGCGGGGCGCCGGCAGGCCTTGTGTTCGATCCGCTGGGAAAGCCGCTCGGGCTGACTGCTGCGACGACAATCACCGTCCAGAACCTTGCTTCTCTCCCTATTACCATCGAGGCGGAGACCGGCTATGTCCATTAAGCGGCAGGCCGGCCTTTCGCTCGTGGAACTGGTGATGTTCATCGTCGTCGTCAGCGTCGGTGTTGTCGGTGTCATGTCGGTAATGGGCAACATGGTGGCGCGCAGCGCTGACCCGATGGCGCGCAAGCAGGCACTGGCGATTGCCGAATCGCTCCTGACCGAAATCCAGCAACAGCCGTTTACCTGGTGTGATCCGCAGGATGCTGCCGTGCTCAGTGCAACGAGTGCCGCATCCTGCACGAACGATCAGAACAAGGGGGGCGTGGCATTTTCCTCGCCGCCGACTACGTCGCCGACACCGGCCGGCGAATTGCGGGGCGACACCAGCAATCCGTTCGACAATGTCGCTGACTATGCTGGCTATCAGGCGGCTGGCAATGTGATCACAGGAAATGTCAGCCTTTCTGACTACACGGCCAGTGTCACGATTTCGCGTGCCGGCGCCGCGGGTGCTTTTGCGTCGATACCGCTTGATGCCGTCCTGCAGATCGTTGTTACCGTGACGGGCCGCAACGAAACGGTCTCGTTGACCGGCTACCGTGTGCGCTATGCGCCGAATTCGCCGGGTTGATGCAATGCGGAGCCTAATTGCTCGCAAGATGCAGGCCGGCGTAACGCTGGTCGAGATGATCGTGGCCATCGTGATCACGGGCATCCTGCTGTCGCTGACCTCTATGTTCGTGCGCAACCAGGTGGATTCCTATACCGATGTTGCGCGCCGCACCGATCTGGTCGATACGGCCAATACCGCCGTGCGGCGCATGGCGCGGGATCTGGCAACCGCCCTGCCGAACAGCCCGCGTGTGCCACAGTCGAATTGTGTCGAATACATCCCGACCAAGGCTGGCGGGCGCTATCGTAGCGAATCGGATGGGGGGGCGGACCCCCTCAACCTCACGGCGGCGGATACCAGCTTCAACATGTACGGCCCCCAGAGTGCCAATGCCAGCCAGCAGATTGCTATCAACGACCTGATCGCGGTGTACAACCTTGGCATCACCGGCGCCGACGCTTTCGCCGGCGACAATACGGCGGCAGTCGCCGCGCCTGCGCCCGCCTGGGACGTGGCCCTACAGGAGACGAAGATCACCATTACCAGCAAGCTCTTTCCGCTGGCGTCGCCGACCAATCGCTTTCAGGTAATTCCTGCTTCGGAACAAGCGGTGTCCTATGTTTGTCTCGGGGCCGGCACCTCTGGTTCTGGCGACGGGCAGGGCACGCTCTACCGCTATGTGCGCACCTTGCCGTATCCAGCCTCGTCGCCCCCAGCTTGTCCGGCGAGCGTGCCGGCCGGCACGCCGGTACTGGCCAGCAACGTCAGTGCCTGCACTTTTACCTATACCCCGGGGTCGCTGCAGCGAACCGGGCTGGTGTCGATCGCACTGGAAATCCGCCGGGCCAACGAGCCGGTCGTTCTCTACCAGAACGTCAATGTGGTGAATACGCCATGACGCCGACCCCGCTTGACGCGGCACAACGCTCCGGTCGATGCGTCCGGCAACAGGGCGTGTCGCTGATTTCGGCAATCTTCATGCTGCTGCTGTTTGCGGCACTCGCCGCCTACATGGTGTCGCTGACAAATACTGCCAACGTAACCTCGGCGCAGGATATCAACGGGGTGCGTGCCTATCAGGCGGCGCAAGCCGGGCTTGAATGGGGGGCCTATCAGGTGCTGGTGCCGGCGACGGCCAGCTGTGCCGCCTCAACGACACTGCCGGCGGCGATCAACGATTTCACGGTGACGGTGACCTGTAGGCCTTACGGCCCCTATACCGAGGCCGGGGCCACATTCACGATCTATCGATTGGTCTCGAAGGCGACTTCCTCCGTCGCTGTCGGGGGGGTGGGTTTTGCTGAGCGGGAAGTCAGCGGCGCGGTGAGCCGCTAGCCGTATTGGTGATGGAGAAATGACATGACGCGTATGTGGCGCAACATCATCGTTTCTGGCGGGCTTTCAGCATTGCTTCTGCTCTGGAGTTCGGCGACATTTGCGGTCGCTTACAAGGTTGGGTCTGCCAGCGGCACGTGTTCGTCGCCGACCCACGCCACCATTGCTGCGGCGATTGCCGCAGCAGCAGCCTCGGCGGCTACGCCGCACACGATCAGCATCTGCCCCGGCACCTACAGCGAGAGTGCGCTCACACTGAATAATGCGCGCCATAACGGCATGACGATTACCTCGACCACAGCGAACAAGGCCGACGTCACGGTAGCAGCAGGCTCGGGAGCGCGAGCGTTCGACATCAACGGCCGCAGTTCGCTGACGCTCAGCCATTTGACGATTACGGGCAATAACCAAGGGGTTTATGTCCAGAACTGGACAAACGGTGTCACGCTCGACAATCTCTCGATAACCGCCGGCACAACGGCGATTGCCACGTCGAACGTGCAGAGCTTTACGCTGAGCAATTCGGCGCTGGTGGCAAGCGACGACGGGCTCGGCATGACGGGAGACGCCGGCGGGGTGACGATCAGCAATGTCACGATCGCTGCCGGAGCCGGTGCGACGGATTCGGGCATCGAGATTGCGAACGTCTATACCTCGTTGTCGATTTCCGGTGTCACGATCACCAGTGCCGGGTATGACGGGATTCAGGTGACCAACGGCAACAGTCTGGTACCGACCTTCCGTGATCTGCGCGTGGTTGCAACACGGCACGGCATTTACGCCAACAATCTCCGTCTTGACCTTGGTGTTTCTTCGCTTTCCCAGAACGTTATTACCGCCGGGCAGCGCGGCATCTGGCTGACCGGAGATACCGGTCCCTTCCAGGTGCGCGACAGCGTGATTACAGCGGGAACGGGCAGCACGAATTACTACGGAATTCTTGCTACGGGGGCCTATAACGTCTGGAGCGTTCGGCGTGTGACGGTGACGCAGGCGGGCGGGGATGCCATCAATGTGACGGGAGGTTCCGCGCCGGTAATCGAGGATGTGGCGCTGACCGCATCGCGCGACGGGATCGTCGTTGCCGACGGCAATGGCCCGATCGTCCAGAAATCTGCGTTTTCCCGCAACAGTATCCGCGTTGGCGATCGTGGCATCTATTTTTCGGGGAGCATTGGCAGTTACCGGATCTACGATACCGATATCTGGGCAGGAACGGACTCAACGAATGATCACGGTATCCATTCCGGCAATACCTGGGCGGACTACCGCATCGAGCGTAACGTCATATACCAGGCCGGCGGGCGGGGAATGTATATCGAAGGGGATAGCAGCAACGGCGTCATTGCGAGCAACCTCATCAGAGGCGCCGCTGTCGAAGGCCTGCGTGTCGGCAGGAATCCGGCGTGGGCGACGGCCACTGTTTCCGGCAACTGTTTTTACAACACCACCAACATCTATAACAACTACCGCTCTGCCAGTTTCTTTTCCGGCAGCAGCGGCAATTTCTGGGGCTCTTCTCCGACGGGCAGTGGGTATTCGGATACCTGTGCCGACGCCAACTCGAACGGTATTTGTGATGCGGCCTACTCCGTGCCGGGAGCTGGTGGCGCAAACATGCCGCGCAGCGACGACTATCCTCTGAAGACCTGCTCGCTGGTGCCGAAGATCGTGCCCAACGCCGAGTATCGTTTCGATGAGTGCTCTGCGTATTCGAATGGTGCCGGCCAGGTCGTCGATACCCAGGGGATCTATCCGGGAACGCCTCAGGGCGGCCTGCAGAATGCGACACCAGGCAAGATCAATCGCTATGCCGATTTCGCAGATCCGCGTCGCTATGTGCTGCTGCCCTCCGGGTCGTATCTGACAAGCTGGAGTTTCAGTGTCTGGTTCCAGGCCCCCTTTGCCGGCAGCTCAACCCATAGTTCCCAGTACTATGTAATGGGCTCCGTGAGCGGCGGTGGAGATTTCGTGGCGCTGGATCGCAGCAGCAGTGGCGGTGCGTACAGGTGGGGGGTCTATACAACGAACGCAAGCGACTATTCAGGCAGCGGTGGCATCACGTGGGGTAGCTTCCGCTTCAGCACCCTGGCGGCCGGGTGGCATCACATGGTGGTTGTTGGGCAAGGCGGGACGACCTCGCTGTATATCGATGGCAGTTTCCGCGATTCAGTCTCTCGCCAGTCTATCGGTGCGTTCCGCTACGTCGGGTCTTCGTATGACAATGCGGGATCAGCGTCCGGCCAGAGCTGGGGGACGCCGCTTGACGAACTCAAGATATATTCCGCGCCCATGAGCGCTGTCGACGTGAGCAGTCTGTACGCCAACGAAGCAGCGGGCAAAAACTGGGATGGCACGACGCGCCCCGATCCCTGTCCCTCTGCGGCTGTTCGTCCGTTTGGCTTCAATTGCGTGGAATCGGGCGCCGATGCACTGACCGGACATCTCTACACGAAACTTGCCGGGACGGCATTTTCCGTCGATGTCGTCGCGCTCAGGGACGCCGATAGCAATGGTACGGCTGATGCGGTCGAAACCACATATGCCTCGGATCAGGATCGGACGGTAACCGTTGAGCTGGTTGACGGTTCAGGCAGTACGGCCTGCGCGTCACGTACGGCACTCACCCCGGCGGTCAGCCAGACGCTCACCTATGCAAAGGCATCGCAGGCGACCGAACAAGGGCGCAAGGCGCTCTCTCTGACGGTCAGCAAAGCCTATGCGAATCTCAGGTGCCGGGTCACCGATTCGAGCCAGACGCCCACCTCTGTGGTTGGCTGCTCGACCGACAATTTTTCGGTACGGCCAAGCAGTCTGACGGTTACTTCGACCAATGCCAATGCCGACAGCGCCGGCAGTAGCGCAAGTGCAACGCCGGCGATAAAGGCCGGCGCCAGTTTTGCTCTCACTGCCACGAGTAACGTGACCGGATACAACCTTGCACCGGTGACCGACGGGGCGAAGATGTCGGCTCATTCGACGTCAGTACGCATCGGTGCGCTGTCCGGTTCGTTTGGTCCCGCTGATGCTGCGACCGGGGTGGCGACTGGCTCGGGTTTCGGTTACGACGAAGTTGGTTACTTCCGGTGGGCTGCAGAAGGGGTATACGACGCAGCCTTCACTGCTGTTGATTCTGCCAACAGTGATTGCACCAACGATTTTTCGAACACGACCGTGCTCGGGAAGTTTGGCTGCAAGTTCGGCAACACGTCGGCGACACCCTATTTCGGACGCTTCATTCCCGATAATTTCCTGGTGACGCCGGGTGTGGTGACACCGGCTTGCAGCAGTACTTTTACCTATTTCGGCCAGGACGGTTTTACGACAGCCTTTACTCTGACGGCGCGGAACTCGACGAATGTGACGACGCAGAACTATCAGGGTAGTTTTGCCCGCTTGGTGTCGACCTCGTGGAATTCCTACGTCTTTTCAACTGCGTCTGCACTGCCGACCGGATCGGTGCTGTCGGCCAGTGCGACTGCGCCGACAGGTGCCTGGTTGTCCGGTCAGGGATCGATTACGGCGGTGCATCAGATCAGTCGGCCGACGGCGGCGACGGGCGAGACCTCGGTGTCAATCACGGCCAAGCCGGTTGATGCTGACAGCGTGACCAGCGCGAGTGCAACGACTGTCTCGACCTTCGCGACATCGCTGCGTTTTGGTCGGCTATTGCTCTCGAACGCTTACGGATCCGAGATGCTCGACCTGCCTGTACCGCTCACGGCGCAGTACTACAGCGGCACCGCCTGGGTGCTGAATGCTGCCGACAGCTGCACGCAGGTGGCCCCGTCCAGCGTGATGCTTTCGGGGTGGAGCGATAACCTTTCTGCCTGCGAAACCTATTTCTCGCCTTCCGCAACGCAAACCCTCGCCGGCGGCCGGACGAACCTCGTGCTGCGTCGCCCGGCGGCGGCGGGAACGGGCAACAACGGCAGCGTCGGCCTGACGCTGAATGTTGGTGCGGTGGCTTCCGGTAGTACCTGTGTGTCGGCTACTGCGTCGTCTGCTACGGCGGGGAATCTGCCTCAGTTCGGTACGACAAATCCAGCTGCGAAGGCGACTTTCGGTATCTACAAATCGACACCGATGATCGATCGACGGGAAGTCTATTGAAACGCCTGTAAAAGAGAGGGTGTTTCCGTGAATTTTTTCGTTGAAAAATATAAAGTTAAGCGCTATTCTTCGCAAAATACCTTAGTTTGGGGGCGGGATGCTGTCGTTGCGTGCGACAAGGCGGGAGTCGGGGTGGATGGCGGTACTGCCGCGCAGCGGACGGATTGACCTCGCCCATGTCTTGCGTGAACGCGATGCGCTGCCCCGGTTGTGCCGCATGGAATCGTTCGAGGCCGGCCAAAATGTCGCCGATGCCCTGAAGGCCTTGTCAGCATCTCGCAAGTTGAAGGGCTACGCGGTCACCACACTGCTGCGCGATGGCGAGTATCAGCTCGCACAGCTGGAAGCGCCTGCGGTTCCCGAGGCCGAGCGGGCTGAAGCCCTGCGTTGGCGGCTCAAGGATCTGGTCGATTTTCCGGTCGACGGCGCGAGCGTCGCCGTGATCGACATCCCCGTTGAACGCGCCTCCGGCCGGCAGGCCATGGTCTATGCCGTCGCAGCGTCCCAACCGGCGATCGCTGCCGTCATGTCGGGCTTTTCCGAAGGCAAGGTCGCGCTCGATGCGATCGACATTCCCGAACTCGCCCAGCGCAACGTGGCGGCGCTGTTCGAGCAGGAAAACCGCGGACTGGCATTCCTCAGCCTGGACGATCACGGCGGGTTGCTCACCATCACGTATCGCGGCGAACTCTATGCCGTGCGCCGTATCGAAGTGTCGGCCACGCAACTGGTCGACGCCGACCCCGATCGCCGGACGTCCCTGCTCGAACGGATCATGCTCGAACTGCAACGGACGCTGGACAACTTCGATCGGCAGTACAGCTTCATCTCGGTCGCCGAACTCCTTGTCATCGCCTGTCCGGCCGTTGCGGAACTGCAATCGTATCTGTCCGAGAACCTCTATGTGCCGGTGAAGCAGGCCGACCTGTCACAGGTGCTCGATCTCTCTGCCGTGCCTGAGTTGCGCGCGAACCCGGAACTGCAGGCACGCTACCTGCCTGCCATCGGGGCTGCCTTGCGAAGCGGGGGCGAGGCGTGAGCCAGGAAATCAACCTCCTCAATCCGGCACTGCTGCCCAAGCAGGATCCGTTCTTGTTCCGGCACGTGACGGTGGCGGCGGGTGCCGCGCTGCTGATCGTGTTGTTGCTGTCCGGGCTCGGGCGTTATCAGCTGATGTCGGCACAACAATCCCAGGCGGCTTCTGCGGCCGGGCTCGCTGCTGCGCAGGCGGAACTCAAGACGCTTCAGGACTCGCTGGCGGCACGCCGGAACGATCCGGCGATCGAGCAGGAGCTGGTGCAACTGCGTGCGATCGTCAAGCAGCGTGGCGACGTGCTCAGCCTTGCGCGCGGGCTCGAGGTCGAGGGCGGCAGTGTCGCGACCGTGATGCGGGGCTTTGCCCGCCAGCGCGTCGAAGGGGTCTGGCTGACGGGCTTCAGTGTCGGCCCGTCGGGCTTTGATATCCGCGGGCGCCTGATCGATCCCGCCATGCTGCCCGCCTATATCCGCCGCCTCAATGGCGAGCCCGCCTTCCGTGGCCGCCAGTTTGCGGCACTGGACATGCAGGGTGTCGTGCCGCAGCCGCCTGCTGCCACGTCGAATGCTGCCCCGCCGCCGGTGGCGCCGCCTGGTCCGACGCGTTACACGGAATTCGCCTTGCGTGCCAATTGGCAGGCCGGCAAGGAAGGGAAGGAATAATGGATTTCAAGGCGAAATGGCAGGCGCTTGGCGGCCGTTTCGATGCCAAATCGAAACGCGAGCGCGTCTTGATTGCCGCCGCTGCCGTCGGTGGCATTCTCCTGCTCGGCAATGCCCTGCTCGTTGAGCCGGTCTCGATCAAGGCCCGTCAGATGCAGCGGCAAAGCGAGCTGCAGTCGATGGAAACCAATGGCTTGCTGGGGCAGATGGCTGCCGTGCGTGCGCAGTTGCAGGCCGACCCCGATGCCGGGAGAAAAGGCGAGATCAGCCAGTTCAGGATTCGCCTTGGCGAGATCGAAACGGCGTTGAAGGCGCTGGAAGAGGGGTTCGTGCCGCCGTCGCAGATGAATGGCGTGCTGGAAGACCTGCTGCGCAGCCACGGCCGCGTTCGTCTCGTCAGCCTGAAATCGATGCCGCCGACCAATCTCGCCGAGCCGCCGAAGGCCGGCGAGCAGGACAAGAGTGCGGAAGTGCGCCCTGCGGGGCCCGCACCGCTCGGGCTCTACAAGCATGGCGTCGAGCTGAAGCTCGAAGGGAGCTATGCGGACCTGTACGCATGGCTGGCACAGGTCGAGGCCGGACAGCGCAAGCTGCTGTGGGGCGAAGTGCGTTTCTCCGTCGTTGAGTATCCCCGGGCCGTCATGTCGCTGACGGTCTATACCCTCAGTACCGACAAGGTGTGGCTGGCGATATGAAGGCGTTGCTTCCCCTCGTGATGATGCTCGTGATTTCCCTCGGCTGGGCCGCCGATGTGCCGACGCTCACCGACGATCCGACACGGCCGCCGGAAGGCGTGGTCGGTGCCGACGGTTCCCTGCAGGGCAATGGCACTGTTGGCCTCACCTCCGTCATGTTGCCGCGGAAGGGGGGGCGTGCTGCGGCGGTGATCGATGGTCAGGTGGTTCCTCTCGGCGGTACGGTGCGCGACGCAAAGCTCGTCAGCATCACCGAGGGAAGCGTCGTACTCGAAAGCGGGAGCGGAAAGGAGCGCCTGTTCCTGACCCCCGAGGTTGAGAAGAAAAACAGTGTGACGAAGGCCGCTCAGCGGCGACAGAAGGAATGAACATGAGAACGCGATTGATCATCGCCGGGATCGCCGTTGCCCTGACCGCCGGGTGTGCCACCCCGCTTCGCCAACCGGGCGCGACATTCGACCGGGTGACGCAGGAGATGAAGGACGCAAGCGCCTCCGGCAAGGGTGCCGGAACGGCTGATTCGATCAACCAGGCCATGATGCCACCGCTCGACATGGGGGCGGGCGCCGCCGCCGGTACCGAACACCGCTTCGATCTCGCCGTCAATGGCGCGCCCGCATCGCAGGTCTTCATGGCCATCGTTTCCGGCACCCGCTTCAGCATGCTCGTTCCCCCGGAAGTGACGGGGGTCATGACGCTGAACCTGAAGAACGTGACCGTCCGCGAAGCGCTGGAGACGATCCGCGATCTCTACGGCTATGACTTTACGGTCAAGGGCACGCGCATCTTCATCCAGCCGAATACGATGCAGACCCGCATCTTCCAGATCAACTACCTGTCCAGCCGCCGTCAGGGTGTCACCGATACGCGTGTGACGTCCAGCTCACCCAGCGTCGTGAATCCCGGCGGTACTGGCAACACCACCAACAGCGTCGTCCAGCCGGTCCAGCAGGCAGCCGGTCCGGGGCAGCTGGCCACGTCGGCCTCCGACAGTTCGCGCGTGCAGACACGCAGCGATGCCGATTTCTGGAAGGATCTGGGCGCGGCGTTGACTGCCATCGTCGGCACCAGTGACGGGCGCGCCGTGATCATGAATGCCCACTCCGGGGTACTGCTCGTGAAGGGTCTGCCCGCCGATATCCGGGCCGTGGAGAACTACCTCAAGGCCACCCAGCTGATCGTCGAACGGCAGGTCATGCTGGAGGCGAAGATCGTTGACGTCCAGTTGTTCGAAACCTATCAGACGGGCGTCAACTGGGCGTATTTCGGCGGCTCCAACAATCGCTTCTCGCTCGGTACGATCGCGCCGGGAACCACCCTGAATACCACCGGGGCGATCACCGGTGCGGCCGGTGGCATTACCGGTAGCGGGGGCGTTGGGGTCCTGCCGCCGAGCACGACCGCGACGGTGACGCCGGGGACGGCCGGTGCCCTGGCGGCCAATGCGCTCGGCAAGGGCTTCTTCGGTCTTGCGCTGCAGACGGCGAACTTCGCGTCCCTGCTTTCCTTCCTCGAAACGCAGGGGGATGTGCAGGTACTGTCCAGCCCCCGCGTCGCGACGATCAACAATCAGAAAGCCGTGCTGAAGGTGGGGACCGACGACTACTACGTCACCAACATCAGTGCGACGCAGACGACGACGACCTCGGGGACGCCGGGCAACGCGATCCCGAACATCACGCTGCAGCCCTTCTTCTCGGGGGTGGCCCTCGACGTGACGCCGCAGATCGACGAAGACGGCAACGTCCTGCTGCACGTGCACCCGGCGGTGACCGTGGTCCAGGAGAAGTCGAAGACGGTCGACCTCGGTTCGCTCGGACAGTTCGTCCTGCCGCTGGCCTCGTCGTCGATCAACGAAACCGATGCCATCGTCCGCGTGCAGGATGGTTACATCGTTGCCATCGGTGGCTTGATGAGCCAGGATCAGGCCCGCGACAACAATGGTCTGGCCGGTGCATCGTCGATGCCCGGGATCGGCGGGCTGTTCGGTCAGCGCGGCGGCTTCCTGCGCAAGCGCGAACTGATCGTGCTGATCAAGCCGACGATCATCCAGAACGAACAGAGCTGGAAGCAGGATCTCCTCGATACCTCCGGTCGCATGGAGAAGCTCGACCCGCGCATCCAGCGACCGCGTCCCGAATAAAGGATTCCTTCTCTTGTACCTGCAGCACTTCGGTCTGACGGAATTCCCCTTCGGCATCACGCCGGATACGAGCTTTACCTTTTCCGCGCATGCCCATCAGGAAGCCCTGAACACCCTGCTGGTGGCGCTGCAGTGCGGCGAGGGCTTCGTCAAGATCACCGGCGAGGTGGGTACCGGCAAGACCCTCCTCTGTCGCCGCCTGCTGCAGACCTTGGGTGAGGGCGTGGCGACGGCCTACCTGCCGAATCCGAACCTCGAGCCGCAGACCCTGTTGCTGGCGCTTGCCGAGGAGCTGCGCGTCACGGATGCCAGTGGCCTTGACCAGTACCACCTGCTGCGCCGGATCAACCATGCCCTGCTCGATTTCGCACGCGCGGGCAAGCGCGTCGTACTCTGCATCGACGAGGCTCAGGCAATGCCGCTCGATACGCTGGAGGCGCTGCGCCTCGTCTCCAACCTCGAAACCGAGAAGCGCAAGCTGATCCAGATCGTGCTCTTCGGTCAGCCGGAACTCGACGAGAAACTCTCCGATCCGTCGGTGCGCCAACTGCTGCAGCGGATCACTTTTCACCAGCGTCTGGTGGGTCTCGGCAAGGAAGAAATCGCGCTCTACCTGCAGCACCGCATGCGGGTTGCCGGCTATCGCGGCGAGCCGCTGTTCACCGCCGGCGCGCTGCGTGCCCTGCGCCGGGCGACACGCGGTACGCCGCGCCTGATCAACGTGCTGGCGCATAAATCCCTGCTCTCCGCGTTCGGAGAAGGGCGCCAGGTCGTCAAGTTCAGCCACGTCAAGGGAGCCGCCCGGGATACCGAGGGCGCCCGCTCTCCCGGTTGGTGGTGAGGCGGAACGCATGAGCCTGATCAACCAGATGCTGAAGGATCTCGATGCGCGCCATGACGCGGACGCGCGGGCGCGCCTGCATCGCGAGGTGCGGCCGTTGCCGGCTGCCAACGACAATCGCGGCCTGCGTCTCACCATTGCTGTGCTGGCCGTCCTCGCGCTGCTGGCCTCTGCCTGGTGGGCTTATCCGCGGCTGATCGCCGAGCAGCGGTCGGTACCCCCGGCGGCCGTGGCGGCTGCCGTGCCGGTTGCGCCAGCGGCCGTGTCGGCGCCAGTCGCTGCACCGCCTGTCGCGGCGGCGGCACCGGCGGCTGTGTCGCCCGTCGCTGCCGAGGCGGCATCGATCCCCGATGCCATGCTGGACGGATCGAGTGGCTTGAAAATGTCGGCGATGCTTGACCGCGCGCCGGAGACGCCGCCAGTCGAACCTCGGCCTGCAAGGACGCCGCCGCGACGTGATCCCCCGGCAGCGCCTGCCGCCGCGGCGGCAGGCGAGCGCATGGCGAAAGCCGAGACGCCATCGAAGCCTGCGGCTGCGCTCGTCGAGAAGCAACTGCCGGCCGGCAAGGGTGGGCGCGAGCAGTCCGAGGCCGACTACCGGCGCGCGATGACGCTCGTCAATGGCGCCCGTGTTCAGGAAGCGACCGATGTCCTCCTCGACGTCCTGAACCGCGATGGCAGCCACACGGCATCGCGCCAGCTACTGGCGCGGCTGCTGATCGAGCAGCGCCGCCTCGACGAGGCCTATGCGATCCTTGCCGAAGGGCTTGCGCTGCAGCCCGGCCAGGTTGGCTGGGCGATGACGCTGGCGCGGCTGCAGGTCGAGCGCAGCGATCTCGCAGGGGCTGCGCGCACGCTGCAGGCTTCCCAGCAGTACGCGGCAGGCAATGCCGACTATCTTGGCTTTGCGGCCCACGTGCAGCAGCGCCTTGGTCAGCACAAGGCCGCCGTCGAGCTCTACCAGGGGGCAATCCGTGTTGCACCGGGTGAAGGCCGCTGGTGGCTGGGGCTCGGGCTTGCGCTGGAATCCGACCAGCGCACTGCCGAGGCCCGCGAGGCTTTCCTGCGCGCCCGCGCCACCGGTTCGCTCAACCCCGACCTGCAGGCGCTGGTCGATCAGAAGCTGCGCTGATCGATCGCCGTCAGCAGCGGCTGCAAGTCCGCTTCCCGTTCTGCCGCATTCAGCAGCATCGCCCGGGCGATCGCTTCTTCCCTGGGGTAGGCCAGCGTGGCGATATGCCACTGGCGGCGCGCCTCCTCGGGTTTTCCTGCCAGTTGCAGCAGCATCGCGTAACGAAATACCGCCTGACGGATCGGTGAAAACTGCTGGACCTCGGCGAGCAGGGCAGCCTTGCCCGCGACCTCGCCGCTTTCGACCGGCATACGTGCGGCGAACTGCAGGGCCGCATAGGGACGCAGCAGCGAACGTGAGTAGATCTTCAGCAGGGCTGCATGCTGTGCCTCTGGTGCGATCGGCCGGCCTTCTGCGTCGTGCCCGTTGGCGGCCTCCTCCAGTTGCACGTAGTCACTGCGCAATCCCGCGAGGACAGCAAAACCGGCGAGGCAGAGACCCCCCAGAACGATGCGGTGACGAGCGGCGACCGGCAACCGCCAGTGCCCGTTGTCGACCAGCGCGATCATCAGTGCGGCGATGGCGAGGAAGTTGGCGTACCACAGCGGATATTCCAGCAGCGAGTGGATGCCGAGCACGAGCAGGATGCCGGCTGCCAGCATCGTTGCGTCGTCGATGCGCTGGCGCAGGCTGCGCGCCAGCAGGAAGCAGCCAGCACCGATGAGGGCCAGCCCGGCGAGGCCGAACTCCGCCGCGAATTCGGTCAGCAGGTTGTGCGAATGCTCGGGAATGCCAACACCGTTGATCGGGTAGCTTTCGATGCGCAGGAAGAAGAGGCGGGAGAAGCTGTCGAAACCGGCCCCCAGCAGCGGATGTTCCGAGAAGATGTCGAGGGCGGCGCGCCACAGCGTCGCCCGGACCGGGTCGTAGGAGCCCTGTGCGGCGAGCCGTTGCGCCGTTGCCACGCTGCCGTTGTCCAGCGCCCCGATCAGCCACTGCAGCACCAGCAGAAGCGGGGGCAGTGCGGCAGCGAGCCACAGCCAGCGCCGCCGATCGCCGGGCGGCCGTGCACGGCTGCAGAGCAGCAGCCACAGCGTCAGCGCCCCGGTGTAAAGATAGACGCTGCGCGAGCCGGACATCAGCGACAGGCCGACCAGTGCGGGTAGCGTCAGCAGGAGGAAAAGCATATGCAGGCGCCGCGTCGCGACCAGCCAGCAGGCGGCCGCAATGCCCATCCACAGATAGTCGGCGAAGTTGTTCGCCTGGGCCACGTTGCCCTTGATCGTCTCGCTGGGGAAGACCCACGGCATGCCCAGCCACGGCGCCCAGCGTTGCAGGGCGCCGGTAAATGCGAGCAGCAGCGCACCGGCCAGCAGCGCGCCGGCCAGCCATTCGGCCGCTCTGTCGCGCCCAAGATCGTCGGCGATGCAGCGCGTCGCGAGCATCAGCAGGAAGGCCCAGACGAGGTAGAGCGAGGCGATCAGGCTGCCCTCGAAGCGGACGTCGAGGCCGATGCCGGCCTGCAGCCAGAGCAGGCCGACGAGCGCGAGCGGCAGCATCGCCGTGTGCGGTATGCGCCATGCGCGATCGTCGGCGAAGGCCAGCATCAGGACCGCAGCCAGCCCCAGGACACCCGACAGCCATTCCTGATGGAAGGTGGCAATCGGCAGATGGTGATGGGTGCCGAGGAAGGGCAGCGTGATCGCGAGCGCCAGCAGCAGGAGCGCAATGGCGGACGAAATGCGGGCAGGGAGGGCGATCATCCGGAAGTCGGTGCGCACGGGTGAAATGGCAGAGGCGCCATTCTGCCCTAGTCGAGCAGCGTTCGTGCGACAGCGAGAACCGTCACCGCCGCCGCACCATGCAGGCGCAGCGTACGCGCGCACTCGTTGATGCTGGCCCCGGTGGTGACGACGTCATCGACCAGCAGGATCCGCTTGCCGTGCAGGTCTTCGCGGCAGATGAAGGCATTGCGCAGGTTGCGCCGGCGTTGCAGGAGCGTCAGGCCTTCCTGTGGCGCCGTTTCCCGGATGCGTTCGCAGAGTGTCGTCGCCAGCCGGGCGCCGCCCGGCACCCGCAGCTGGCGCGCGATCTCCAGTGCCTGATTGAAGCCGCGCTCCCGCATGCGGCGGGTGTGCAGCGGCATCGGCACGATCAGGTCGGCGGCCAGGCCGCCGTCCTCTTCAGTGGAAATCATCGCAAGCTGCTTGCCGAACCAGCCGGCCAGCGCCAGCTGGTGGCCGTACTTGAACTGCTGAAGCATGCGGTCGATCGGAAATGCGTAAGGGAAGGCGGCGACGAGGCGGTCGAAGTGCGGCGGATGGCGCAGGCAGCGGCCACAGACCTCGCCGCCGGTCGTCGGCAGCGCACAGCGCGGGCATGCAGGGGTGGGGAGCTGGGGCAGGTCGGCTCGGCAGGCGGCGCACAGCAGCCCGTCATCGCACGGCGCTGCACAGAGCAGGCAGTCCTGCGGGAGCAGCGACTCGAGCAGCTCCCGCCCCGCCTGCGCAAGCTTTTCCGCTAAAATTGACATTTACCCTGGTTTCGGCAATTATTCATAATTACGAGCCATACGCTGCGGTACGGTTTTGGCCGTCCGGTGATTCGAACGGCATTGTTTTGATTGACCATTTCCGCAGCCCGTTTTTTTCAGGTGATCCCCATGAATGCCATTCCGCAAGCGCTTTCGGCCTGTTCTCCCGCCGCTTCCCCGTCCGCTCAGCCGGCCGCCGCCGCCCGCAAGTGGAGCGTCGCCGAAGTCGAGGCCCTGTTCGCCCTGCCGTTCATGGATCTCGTCTGGCGCGCACAGCAGGTCCATCGCGAACATTTCGATGCCAACGAGATTCAACGCTCGACGCTGCTTTCGGTCAAGACCGGCGGCTGCTCGGAAGATTGCGGCTACTGCTCGCAGTCGGCACGCAACAAGGCCGAACTGGAGCGCGAAAAACTGCTGCCGGTGGCAGACGTCGTCGCCGCCGCCAGGGCCGCCAAGGCCAAGGGCGCGTCGCGCTTCTGCATGGGGGCTGCCTGGCGCGGCCCGAAGGACAAGGACCTCGAGCCGGTGCTGGAGATGATCCGCGAGGTGAAGGCGCTCGGCATGCAGACCTGCGTCACGCTCGGCATGCTCAGGGACGGCCAGGCCGAGCAACTGGCCGACGCCGGCCTCGACTACTACAACCACAACCTCGACACGGCGGCGGAGTTCTACGCCAACGTGATCACCACGCACTCGCAGCAGGATCGCATCGACACCATCGGCGAGGTGCGCAAGGCCGGCATCAACGTATGCTCCGGTGGCATCATCGGCATGGGTGAGTCGCGCCGCAACCGCGCCGCACTGATCGCCCAGCTGGCGAACCTGTCGCCGGCGCCGGAGTCGGTGCCGATCAACAACCTCGTCGCCATCCCGGGCACGCCGATGGCTGGCGTCAAGGGCGTCGACAACTTCGAGTTCGTGCGCACCATCGCGGCGGCCCGCATCACGATGCCGACCTCGTTCGTGCGTCTCTCCGCCGGCCGTGAGGCAATGAGCGACGAGATGCAGGCGCTCTGCTTCCTCGCCGGCGCCAACTCGATGTTCTACGGCGACAAGCTGCTGACGACCGGCAACCCGGATGTCGATCGCGACGAGGCGCTGTTCGAGAAGCTCGGTCTGCGCCCGATCTGAGGCATGACCGCCGTACCCGCCGGGCACGCCCGCTTCGTCGATGTGCGCCAGGTACGGCGCAGCTTCGCCCGCGCGGCGTCCGGGTATGACCAGTCGGCTTTCCTCGCCCGCGAAATCGACCGGCGCATGCTCGACCGGCTCGACTACGTACGCATCGAGCCACAGCGCATCCTTGACCTTGGTTGTGCCACTGGTGCCAGCCTGACGGCGCTGCGCGAGCGCTATCGCGACGCACAACTGCTCGGCGCCGATTTCTGCGAGCCGATGCTGCGCGCCGGACGTCAGCAGAAGACGTTGCTCGCACGCCTGATGCCCTTTCTCAAGCCGCAGTCGGCCAGCCTGGTCGCCGCGGATGCCGAACACCTGCCGTTCGCCGCCGGCAGCCTCGGCCTGATCTGGTCCAACCTGCTGCTCTACTGGCTCGACGAACCCCGTCCCGCCTTTCGTGAAGCGCAGCGCACGCTGGAGGTTGGCGGGCTGTTCATGTTCTCGACCTTCGGCCCGGATACGCTGCGCGAGCTGGCCGGCTGCTTCGGCGACGGTGCAGCCCACACGCAGCGTTTCACCGACATGCACGATCTCGGCGACATGCTGGTCGAATGCGGCTTCGTCGATCCGGTGATGGACATGGAAGTGCTGACGCTGACCTACCACAGTGTCGATGACCTCGTTGCCGAACTGCGTGCGGCCGGCGAACGCTGCGCGATGCATGGCCGCCGGCAGATGCTTGCGGGGCGCGGTGTCTGGGAACGCGTGCGTGCCGCGTATGCGAAGCTGTCGCAGGACGGCCGCATTCCGGCGACCTTCGAGGTGGTCTACGGGCACGCCTGGAAAGGCGAGCCGAAGAAGACGGCCGACGGTCGCGCCATCGTCCGCTTCGAGCGGCGTCCGAAATGAAGGCGGCCCGCCGGCTGCGCCCGCGCAATCCGGTGGCGGTGCAGCCACTGCTCAGGAAGGGCGGCGCGCATGCGCCGGCCGGCAAGCGCGCCCAGCGCGCGCGGCAGAAGGCCGAGACCCGCCGACGCCTGCGCGACGATACTAGCGGCGAATGAACCTGATCGGCTGAACGGCCGGGGGCGCGGCGCGTGCCACACCCGGCGGCTGGTATTTCCGCATGCGCTCGCGCGCACGCCAGCCCAGCAACGCGACAAGGATCGCCGCGTAGAGCAACGGCCACTGGATGGCCGTGATCTTGACCAGCCAGAAGTAATGCACGCAGGCGATGATGCCGATCGCGTACACGCTGCGATGCAGTTCCTGCCAGCGTCGCCCCCCCAGCCAGCGGACCGCGGCGTTGAAAGACGTGGCCGCGAGCGGAATCATCAGCACGAAGGCGACGAACCCGGCTGCGACGAAGGGGCGCTTGGCGACGTCGTGCATGATCTCGCCGGGATCGAAGGCGTGGTCGAAGCCGGCGAAGGTGAGGAAATGCAGCGTGCCGTAGAAGAACGCGAACAGGCCGAGCATGCGCCGCAGCCTGATCAGCCAGTGCTGTCCGGTGATCGCGCGCAGGGGCGTGATCGCCAGCGTCAACAGCAGGAAGTTGAAGGTCCAGTCGCCGGTCGCGTGCGTCAGCGTTTCCACCGGATTGGCGCCCAGCCCGTCATGCGTTGCCCGCCAGACCAGGCTGGCAGCAGGCGCGAGGGATGCCGCGAATACGGCGCACTTCAGCAGTACGATTTGCCGGTAGTTCATCAGTAGTTCCTGCGCAGGTCCATGCCGGCATAGAGCGCGGCGACCTGCTCGGCGTAGCCGTTGAACGGCAGGGTCTTGCGCTTGAGGAATTCGCCGAGGCGCCGCTCCTGCGCCTGGCTCCAGCGGGGATGCGGCACCTCGGGATTGACGTTCGAGTAGAAACCGTATTCCTGCGGCGCCGATTTCATCCACGACGAACGCGGCATGTCGCGCACGAAGCGGATCTTCACGATCGACTTGGCGCTCTTGAAGCCGTATTTCCACGGCACGATCAGGCGCAGCGGCGCGCCGTTCTGCTTCGGCATCACTTCGCCGTAGAGGCCGACCGCAAGCAGCGTCAGCGGGTGCATCGCCTCGTCGATGCGCAGTCCCTCGACATAGGGCCAGTCGAGCAGCGGCACGCGCACGTAGGGCATCTGCTCGGCATCGGCGAGAGAGACGAACTCCACGTACTTCGCGTTGCCGGTGATCTCGACCCGCCGTGCAATCTCGCTGAACGAGAAACCGATCCACGGCACGACCATGCTCCAGCCCTCGACACAGCGGAAGCGATAGATGCGCTCCTCGAGCGGCGCCCATTTCAGCACGTCCTCGATCACGAAAGTCTGGGGCCGCTTCACCTCGCCTTCGACAGTGATCGTCCAGGGGCGGGTCTTCAGGCGATGGGCGTTTTTTGCCGGATCGTCCTTGTCGGGGCCGAACTCGTAGAAGTTGTTGTAGGTCGTCACCGACTCGTAGGGCGTCAGCTTCTCGTCGACCGTCCACTGGCTCTTGCGGATATCCGGAAATCTCTCGCCACGCTGAGGCGCTGCAGCGGCCAGCGCCGGCAGCCCGAAGCCGCTCGCCAGTGCGCTTGCCGCAGCCCCCTGGATGAAATGGCGACGGCGGGCGAACAGGTCGGGATCGGTGATCTCGGAGGGAGGAATATCGATGGCGGTTTTGATCAGCATGGTGCGCCTTGGTGAACGCGGGAATGTCTATCTGTCGTTGGACGAGGACGATCCTTACAGGTTCAAAGCACGGACAACGGATTCCACAGGCGGACGGCGTAAAAAAGCCCGCGCTGAAGGCGGGCCCTTTCGTTTGTGCCGGCGGGACGTCAGTTGGTGATGTAGTGCTGCAGCTGGTCAATGATGAACTGCTGTTCGCAGATCGTTTCCTTGACGAGATCGCCGATCGAGACGACGCCGATCACCTTCTGCTCGTCGTCGAGCACCGGCAGGTGGCGGAAGTGCCCCTTCGTCATCAGCGCCATGCACTCCTGCACCGTGTTCGCGGGCGTCACGTACATCACCTTGTCGGTCATGATCTCTGCAACGGCGGTTTCCTTCGAGGCCTTGCCCATCAGGATGACCTTGCGCGCATAGTCGCGCTCGGAAAAGATGCCGACCAGTTGTTCGCCGTCGAGCACGAGCACGGCACCGACCTTGTTGTCGGCCATCACTTGCAGGGCATGGAACACGGTGTCCTTCGGGGAAACGGCGGCCAGCGATTGCGTCTTTCCGGCCAGAAGCTGCTTGAGCGTTTTCATCTTGTTTCTCCTGTTGCTCGCGGGCGGGGCGCCGTCGAAATGCGGCGTGAGGGCTAGTCTAGCGCTGCCGTCCGTGGCCGGCAACAAACAAAAATGGCGACCCGCAGGTCGCCATTCCATGGGAATGATCGCTGATCAGCGCAGGCCGGCAGCGTATTCGGCCACGGCCTTCATCTGCTGGTCCGACAGCTTGGCGGCGATCATGCGCATCATCTTTTCCGGATCGTTGCCGCGCTCGCCGGCACGGAACTTCTTCAGCTGGTCTTCGGTGTATTCGGCATACTGGCCAGCCAGTGCCGGGTACTGTGCCGGCAGGCCGGCGCCGGCCGGGCCGTGGCAGCCGGCACAGGCGGGAACGCCCTTCTCGAAGTCGCCCATGCGCCACAGCTTCTGGCCTTCGGCGATCAGCTTCTCGTCCTTGGCGACGGCAGGCGTCAGCTTCTGCTGGCTGAAGTAGGCCGCGAGGTTCCTGATGTCCTCCTCCGAAAGGCCGGCAGCCATGCCGGCCATGATGGCGTTGTCGCGCAGCGCCGGCTTGTCGCCGACCGGCTTGAAGTTGGCGAGCTGCTTGGCGATGTAGGCGGCGTGCTGGCCGGCGAGGTTCGGGTTCGGAGCGGCCGGGCTGTTGCCGTCGACGCCGTGGCAGCCGACACAGACCGATTCGGCGATCGGTTTTGCCTTGGCCGGATCGGCCTTTGCGGGCGCCTGATCGGCGGCGTTCACGTTGAAGGTGGCGGCCAGAAGCAGCGCCATCGCCGTGTTACGGATCATGTCCAGACTCCTTGTTTTCGGCTCGCGGCCGGAGATGGGAATTAACAAACCTGATATTCTATAACACTTTACCGATACGGCGAACTACGGCGCCCATCCGTCTGCGCCGTGGCCGCCCCTCCGATTGCATCCATGCCCCTGTTCCGCAACGCAAGTTTCTTCGTCACCGTCGCCCATCTGCGCGACCTGCCGCCCGAGTCTGTCGCCGAAGTGGCCTTCGCCGGCCGCTCCAATGCCGGCAAGTCCTCGGCCATCAATACGCTCGCCGACCACACGCGGCTGGCCTTCGTCTCCAAGACGCCCGGACGCACGCAGCATCTCAACTACTTCCGGCTGACGGACGACAAGTTCCTCGTCGACCTGCCCGGCTACGGTTTCGCCAAGGCGCCGGAGGCCGTGCGTGGCGAGTGGGAAGGGCTGATCGGGCCGTATCTGGCGGGGCGCTCGCCGCTCAGGGGCGTCGTGCTGATCATGGACAGCCGGCATCCGCTGACCGATCTCGACGTCGATCTGATCGAGTGGTTCGCGCCGACCGGCAAGCCGATCCACATCCTGCTCACCAAGGCCGACAAGCTGACCCGCCAGCAGCAGGCCGAGTCGCTGCGCGAGGTGCGCGAATCCGTCGTCGCACTGGGTGATCGTTGCACGGTGCAGCTCTTCTCCAGCCTGAAGAAGACCGGTATCGAAGAGGCCGAGCGCGTACTGGCCGGCTGGCTGGACATGCCGATTGGGGTGGAGGCGCCGGCTGCGCCGAAGAAGCGGGTGCTCGCCCCGGGCGAGAAGCGCAATCCCGAGCTGGCAGCGCGTCTGGCGGCCCGCAAGGCGGAAAAAGCGGCGCGGCAGGCCGAGAAAAAGAAAGCCCCCGGTAAAGGGGGAACCGGGGGCTAAAATGCCTTAATGTGATTAAGGCACCCGCTCAGGGAGGTGAAGCGGGAGACGGCGAACCATCTCCGGCTGAGAGCCCGCGACGCGGAGAAAAGTTCCCGCCAGCGCTGCAAATCCCCGCGCCCCTCCTGTTGTTGATTGATTTGTAATGCTTTTTGTTTCGAGGTTCTGATGAGCACTTCCCGTACGCCCACTGGCAACTTCCCCGGCACCCGCATGCGCCGCATGCGCCGCGACGACTTCTCCCGTCGCCTGATGCGCGAGAATGTGCTGACCCCCGACGACTTCATCTACCCGGTGTTCGTGCTCGATGGCGAGAAACGCATCGAGAAGGTCGGCTCCATGCCCGGCGTCGAGCGCCAGAGCCTTGACCTGCTGCTGAAGACGGCCGAGCGCGCCGTGAAGCTCGGCGTTCCGGCACTGGCCCTGTTCCCGGTGGTCGACCAGTCGTTCAAGACCGAACTCGCCGAAGAGGCGTACAACCCCGAAGGCCTCGTGCCGCGCGTGGTGCGGGCGCTGAAGAAGGAATTCCCGGAACTCGGCGTCATCACCGACGTGGCGCTCGACCCCTACACCATCCACGGTCAGGACGGCCTGATCGACAGCACCGGTTACGTGCTCAACGACGAGACCCTCGCGGTACTGGTCAAGCAGGCGCTCTGCCATGCCGAAGCCGGCGCCGATGTCGTCGCCCCGTCGGACATGATGGACGGCCGCGTCGGCGCCATCCGTAATGCGCTCGAAGCGAAGAAGCTGATCTACACGCGCATCCTCGCCTACTCGGCCAAGTACGCCTCGGCCTTCTACGGCCCCTTCCGCGACGCGGTCGGTTCGGCCGCCAACCTGGGCAAGGGCAACAAGTACACCTATCAGATGGACCCGGCGAACAGCGACGAGGCCATCCGCGAAGTCGCGCTCGATATCGCCGAAGGCGCCGACATGGTCATGGTCAAGCCGGGCATGCCGTATCTGGACATCGTCCGCCGCGTGAAGGAAGAATTGAAGGTGCCGACCTACGTGTATCAGGTCAGCGGCGAATACGCGATGCTCAAGGCGGCCGTGCAGAACGGCTGGCTCAACGAGGAAGCCTGCGTGCTGGAAGCGCTGCTTGGCTTCAAGCGCGCGGGCGCCGACGGCATCCTGACCTACTTCGCGCTCGATGCGGCGGAGTGGCTGCAGCGCTGACTTGGTGCCAAGAGCCGTTCGTGGTGAGTTGCCTTGCGTAGCAAGGTGTATCGAACCATGAGCGGCGGACTCCAACGTTGTCGACGTCTTCCTCCCGAACGAAAAAGGCCCGCGCGATGCGGGCCTTTCCCTTTGGGGTCTGTTCCGGGCCGCAGGGTGGGCTTCCCGTTATCTCCGTCACCGGTAGGATCAGGTTCCTTCGCGAACATCGGCCGGTTGGGCCTGGGGCTGCTGCGGGTGGCGGCAGTTGTTCGCGTTGGTCAGATGGCTGCATTACACCCGAAGCCAAGCGATCTGAAAAACACTGAATTAAGATAACTCTATCGCGATAACAGATGGCTGGCGTATCATCGGCACACCATGGAATTGCGCCAGCTCCGCTACTTCATCGCCATCGCCCGTTGCGGCAGCTTCTCGAAGGCTGCGGCGGAAGTGTTCGTTGCGCAGTCCGCGCTGAGCCACCAGCTGGCGCAGCTCGAGGATGAACTGGGCGCGCCGCTCTTCCACCGCACGCGGCGTGGCGTCGAACTGACCGAGGCCGGGCGGGTATTCCATGCCCACGCCACGGCCATCCTGCGCCAGGTCGAGGATGCGAAAGCCAGCGTGCGCAACGCCGAGGGCGAGCCGAGCGGCAAGGTCGTCTTCGGCATCCCGCACAGCGCGTCCAACGCCTTGGCCCTGCCGCTGCTACAGGCGGTGCGGCGCGAACTGCCGAAGGTCGAACTGGAAATCACCGAGGAACTCACCGGCAACCTCGTGCCGCAGTTGCGCAGCGGACAGATCAGCCTCGCCGTGCTGTTCGACGACGGCACGCTCGACGAATTCCAGACCACGCCGCTGCTCGACGAACGCCTTTCGCTGATCGGCGCCGCCAGCCTCCCGGGGCGCGCGAAGAAATCCGTCACGCTCAAGCAGGCGCTCACGCTGCCGCTGATCCTGCCTGCCCATCCGCACGGCGTGCGGCCGATCATCGAGGAAGCTGCACGCAAGCACGGTCTGCCACCGCCGAACGTCGTCGCCGACATCAGCTCGGTCAGCATCCTGCGCACGACGCTGCTGGCGGGGATGGGCTACACGCTGCTGCCGGTGATGCCGCTGCAGCAGGACATCGCCGCCGGCACGCTCTGCGCCGTGTCGGTCGAGCGGCCAGTGCTGACGCGGCGGCTGGTGCTGTGTACGTCGAAGCATATTCCGCTGTCGACGGCGTCGGTGGCTGTTGCGAAGCTGGCGCAGAAACTGGTGAATACGCAGTTCGAATCGGGTGAGTGGGAAGGCGCGCTTGTGGCGAGCTGAACGCACTAAAGGTCTGCTTCGATTTGTTATGCCAGATGCGTATAATCGGCCAGAGGCAGCCAGCCATTTACGGATCGTAAAATGTTGCTAGTTCCCTCAAAAGAAGAACTCAAGGAATGCGGCGTGAGTGAGAAAAAAATAAGTGTCTCAATGATTTTCGTTGCGTGGCTTACGTTTGGGCAACTGGCGATGTTGGCGAATTCCCATCTAGGAGAAGCTCCGCCCGTGTCGGAAATATTCAACGCGATGTCGAAATTCTTTCCCGCGTTTTCCCACATGAACTCAGTTGGGTACTTCGATGCCGTGTTAGCGCGCCAACAAGCAGTTCTAATGTATTTGGCAATGCCAATGTTGCTAATACCCTTGCTCTACTCTGACTTGAGACCTCAATACGAAGGGGTCTTAAAGAAAGGGAAACGGAACGTCATAGCAGTAATGCTAGTTTGTGTTGCTGTCGGGTTACTTCCGTTCTTCTTCGGATTGGCTCCGAGAAGATTTTTGGCAGTGCTGCGCGAAACACAAATTGGATTCGCATTCCTTTCTGCCCTAGTCACATTTTGTAGCGTCTACTTTCTGCGACTCGCGGCTTGTCTTTTTGTAACTATCACCGCCGAGAATAAGTAGTACGAAGTCGAGCATTGGCTCGACTTCGTTGCGAAAGTAGCCTGCAACCAAGTTGACGGGCAGGTGGCATAAGTCTGCATTTCCAACAGGAGTCCGTCCGCTTCGTGGCGGATGCCGCCGTAAAACAGCAAGAAAAAGGCCCGCCAAACGGCAGGCCTTTTCATTTGCAACGCGGCGCGTCGATCAGGCGCTGCGGCTCGCCAGAATCGCCACCGCCAGCATCGGCCACTGCTGCGCCCAGTGGGCCAGCGGCTCACGCGTGAAACCGGATTTGGCGTAGGCCTGCCAGCGGCCGATGGCGTAGCTCACCATCACATTGGCCATGGCGCCGAAATCCATGCCGGCGTCGACGCGGCCCTGCGTGGCGGCGACGCGCAGCGACTGCTTCAGCGCGGCTTCGAGCTTGTCGAGCAGGGCGTTGATGCGGGCCTGCAGGCGTTCGTTCTCATTGACCAGGGCTTCGCCGATCAGCACCCGGGTCATGCCGAGGTTCTTCTGCGCGAAGCGCAACAGCAGGGCGACGATGTGCTCGGTCTGCACCAGGCCGTCCTGCTCCTCGGCCTGCACCTGGTTGATGACGGAGAAGAGGCTGGATTCGATGAACTCGATGAGGCCCTCGAACATCTGCGCCTTGCTCGCGAAGTGGCGGTAGAGGGCGGCTTCGGAGCAATCCAGTTTCGCGGCGAGGGCGGCGGTGGTGATCTTTTCGCCCTTCGGGTTTTCCAGCATTTCTGCCAGCGTCTGCAGGATCTGCAGCTTGCGTTCGCCGGGTTTCGGCATGGTTTGTCCCCTGTCTGTGGTTTGTCTTTTTTCGTCATCGGGGCGGGTTTCGGAGTCCAGGGAGTGTTTCCTGGACCCCGGCGTTCGCCGGGGTGACGGACTGAATCGGTGCCGGCGATTATAGCCGGCCGAGGAATGCCGGCAAGCGGGTCACGCGCCTCAGTCTCACGTCGACATGCGTCGAGCGGCGTAAGCCGGCACTCACCCACACAGTTTTGATGCCGAGCCGCCTGGCGGTGACGAGGTTGGCGAGGCTGTCCTCGACCATGACACAGCGCTTCGCATCGAGGCGCTCGCGGCGCAGGATGCGCAGGAAGCCGCTGATCGCCGGCTTGGGCCGGAAGCGCAGTTGCTCGATCGAATAGACGGCGTCGAATTCCTGCCGGATGCCAGCGAGCCGCAGGACGGCTTCGGTGTAGTGGCGCGGTGCGTTGGAGAAGATGATCTTGCGGCCGGGCAGGCGCTTCAGCATGGCCTTGAGGCCGCGCTCGAACACCACCATGCGGTGCAGGTCCTCGAACTGGTGCGTCTCGTGCAGGAAGTGGCGCGGATCGACGCCGTGGTGGCGGACCAGCCCGGTGAGCGTGGCGCCGTAGCGATCCCAGTAGGTCTGGCGCAGGCGCGTGGCTTCCTGCGCATCGACGCCGAGATGCCGCTCGATGTATTCGCGCATCGAGCGGTTGATGTGCGGAAAGATGTGCGGGCTGGCGTTGTGCAGCGTGTTGTCGAGGTCGAACAGCCAGGTGCGTTCAGCGGCCATCGTGCGTGTTGCGCCAGTGGGGGTGGGAGAACGAAGCGCCCTTCAACAGGGCGCTTTCGTCGTGGCAATGCAAACTGCGCCGGCACTCTGCGCGGTTCAGTGGCTCTTGATCATCGTGCCGACGCCGTGGTCGGTCAGGATCTCGAGCAGCAGCGCATGTTCGACGCGGCCGTCGATGATGTGCACGCTCTTCACGCCGTTCTTGGCAGCGTCGAGCGCCGAGCCGATCTTCGGCAGCATGCCGCCGGAGAGGGTGCCGTCCTCGACCATGTCGTCGATCTGCTTCGGGGTGATGCCGGTGATGAGTTGGCCCTTCTGGTCGAGCACGCCCGGGGTGTTGGTGAGCAGCACCAGCTTCTCTGCCTTGAGCACCTCGGCGATCTTGCCGGCGACCACGTCGGCGTTGATGTTGTAGGTCTCGCCGTCCTTGCCGACGCCGATCGGGGCGATCACCGGGATGAAGCCGCCGCCTTCGAGGTGGCCGACCAGCGAGGGGTCGATCTGCGTGATGTCGCCGACGGCGCCGACGTCGATCGGCGCGGCCGGGTTGTCCTTGTTCTCGAGGAACAGTTTCTTGGCGCGGATGAAGTTGCCGTCCTTGCCGGTCAGGCCCACGGCCTTGCCGCCGGCGTGGTTGATCAGGTTCACCACGTCCTTGTTCACCTGGCCGCCGAGCACCATCTCGACCACTTCCATGGTCTCGGCGTCGGTGACGCGCATGCCCTGGATGAACTCGCCCTTCTTGCCGACGCGGGTGAGCATGTTCTCGATCTGCGGGCCGCCGCCGTGCACCACCACCACGTTCATGCCCACGAGCTTGAGCAGTACCACGTCGCGCGCGAAGCACTGCTTGAGGTGCTCGTCGGTCATGGCGTTGCCGCCGTACTTCACGACGATGGTCTTGCCGTGGAAGCGCTTGATGTAGGGCAGGGCCTCGGCGAGGATGCCGGCTTCCTGGGCGGGGGTGAGCTGTGCGGTGTTGGCGGTCATGGCGGCGTTTCCTGATGAGTGCGCGGGAGCGTTGGCTGGACTGGACGGGGGATTTTAAAGCCGCGCCGCGGCGGCATCAAACAAAAAAGCCGGAGCGGGGCTCCGGCTTCCGGGGGGCTGGCGCGTGTCAGCGCCAGACGTCCTTGCAGTTCTTGATCTCGGCGTCGCTCATCACCGGCCGGATGACGCAGGAGCGTTCGCGCTCCCGGCGCTTTTCCTCGGCTTCCTGCTGAGCGAGGCGGCGTTTCTCGGCCGCTTCTTCCTTGGCGCGGCGATCTTCCTCCTCGACTGCCGCCTTTTCGGCCAGCACCTTTTCCTCTTCGCGCTGCTTGGCCATGGCTTCGTCGGCCATCTTCTTCTTGGCAGCTGCTTCCTCTTCCTGCCGCTTCTGCTCTTCCGGCGAGGTGGCCGGCTTCTTCGGTGCCGCCATGGCTGCACCGGCGGCAACACCGACTGCGGCCCCCGTGGCGACGGCCGCTGCCGTGCCTGCGCCCGAGGAGGAGCTCGCCGACGACGAGGAACTGCCGGTATTGATCGAGATGCCGCCGCTGCTGCTCTTCTTCTCGTCGGCGTCCGTCTTCTTCGCCGTGCTGGAGGTGCTGCCCGAAGATTTCGACGAGGATTTGCTGCCGCCCTTGGCGGCACTGATGCCCGGCGCGACGGCGAGGCAGAGGCCAAGCGCGGCGATCAGGGCGGTGTGGCGGAACGCGGTCATGGTGCGGTCTCCCCTGTTGTCATGCCGCCCATGATACCGCCTGCCGCGCATTTGTCATCCCGGTGGGGGAGACGGGAACGCCGGTGCGCAAGCGCACCGGCGTTCTTTGCTGCAGGGGAGGAGAGATCGGGTCCGGGGGCGCGGCGTCAGTCGATCGCCAGCCGCTTGCTGGCCGTGGCGGCACGCTTGGGCAGCGTCAGCTCGAGCACGCCGTCGTTGAACTTGGCCACGGCCTTGCCGTCGTCGATGTCCTGCGCCAGCT
>WBZP01000685.1_pt1 | contig 44890 bp, 41 predicted proteins | sample 5204301 | NCBI WGS metagenome assembly WBZP01 (sample SAMN12412401, study PRJNA552823) | activated sludge metagenome | isolation source: activated sludge from nitrification reactor of wastewater treatment plant... | place: USA: Pennsylvania | collected 2017
ATGGAATGGCCGGTTTGCAGACAAATCCGCCTGCTTGACCGTGTTCTGACTGTTTGCGTAGCGGGATACTGCCGAAATCATGTTCTCTTCGGCTTCAATATCATCGTCGGAGCGAAGGACGATGATCTTGGCGGGAATGCGAACCCGTGAAAGATCGATTCGGGGTTCCTTCTTCTTGGCAAAGTAAAGGGTGGCAGTGGTTTGCCCACCATTAACGATCTGCATCCCCCGCATCCAGAGAATGCCTGGAATGCTGCCTGAAGCGTTTTCCATTGTGATCTCATCCGCGAGAATCACAATTCCGTTGTTGTAGGCCATGAAATGCTCGGGGTTTTTTATCAATGTGTCCCGGATACCCCGATTGACCTTCCCTGTTGCGCTGAGAAATGAACGCACGTTGGCTTCCAGCAACCGGGCTCCGTATCTCTCATAGACAAACCTCAGCACTTCTCCTGGAATCACCGTCAGTGCATAGTCGTAGTCGGACATTTCGCCGGGCACATAGATGCAGGGCAGCGCACTGCCAGCGACATCCTTGAAATTGATAGTGATTTCATCACGGGGTTTACCTTCCGACCAGTGGCGATGCAACCGTTCGATATCCATCACCTCCAGCTTGATTGTTTTGCTACCAATTTCCCTCGACTGAAAATTTTTCGTTGCAGCCTGCTGATCGGTCAGGACATAAATTCTGATCTGATTCAGATTTCGATAACACTCCTGAATGTTTATAGCCAACGCATAGGCATCATTGGACTCGTCCATGTTTTTTATCAGTCTCCCTTCGGCACATCCCCTGAGAAATCGCAGGCACTGCTCGGCAGCTTTTTTTGTTTCGCTGTCAGGAATGGATTTCAGCTCATCAGCCCCGGAATATAGACTGACGAACAAATCAAGCTGATCGGTATCATCCGACAGAGCATAGCCACTCAAACGGAGTATTGCATTTCCAAATCTTGCCTCATGGTGGCATGTAGCAGGTTCAAAAGTCATACCGATATCAGCCATGTGCTGCATGACGATCTCGGTAAAGACCAGTTCCTCGTAAGGGGAAGCACTATCCGGGTTATTGATGCGCTCCCGGACCTCGGCTTGAGTCTGCCGTAAAAAGTCGATCAACTTCATGTGGTTTTACTCATTGTGAAGCAGGATATCGGCCAAGGTCCGGTCTGCGTCTTCGATCCGGTCAAGGTCGATTTCGTAGTGAACCGTGCTGATTTCCGACGGCACTTTGTGCCGGGTCAGGCTAGGAAAGTGATCGTCCACCCGCAGCAAGCGGCTCCGGTCATGGACAAAGCATCGGGGATAGCGATCCGCCATGGCATCGGCATAGCCGGTATGCAGCAGCAGTGTGTTGAAGGTGTGCAGCACAGCTTGATCGTTCCTCAGTCGCAGCCGAATCGCCTCGACCCGTTCGGAGAGATTCAGCCCATCAGGGTCGGCGCTCAGATGCAATCCAGCCAGATAGAGTGGTTCAGCAAGGCGTGAATCCAGTTGCTCCAGCGACAGAATCTTGACCGGAAAGCCCTGTTCGGAGGCCGTAGTCTTGACTTCAATGGCCCCAGTGGTGATTTCAAAGTCATGCAGGCCATGTAGCGGCCCACGCCAGGACTCGACCGCTGATAGTGCGTTCAGTCCCGCATCCAGCAGCAGCGCCAACAGGATCAGCTCACCATGCAGACCCAGTTCGGCTTCTGCGCTCAACAGACCATCCCGGCCCCGGCGCATGAAGTTCTGCCAAGCCCGGATCCTGTCTAGAAACAGCTGGAAGATCGCTCCTTCATCCAGACCGGAAGCCGCGCCCAGCGTCGAGACCATATCAGCGGCCATCAGGGTAAACATTTCAGGATTGCCAGCGGGCTGACGCACCAGCCCAAACCAGACTCGATTCGGCTCGGTGACTCCCATATCGACGGTCAGAACCGCAAAGCCATGCCCCAGTGGCAATTCAGTCGGGGGGATCTCCAGATGGAACCCGGCCAGCAGCGCCTCCTCATTGCCGGGAAAGCGCCGGCCCGCCAGCAGGTGACAGTGTGCGTAGGTCGCCACAGGAATACAGCGCCAGCCCGGTTCATTGGTGCAGCCTGCCAGCGCCCGCCAGGCCGTCAGTAGCACCTCGCGTTCACTCGGCGGCGCCATATTCCTGCTCCCACTGCTCCCAGAGTACATTGTTGACCTTGTATTCCACTTTCCGCCCGGCATGACTGCCGGGGAAGCTGATGCCAAACGCAATAACGGGTGGGGTATCGTCGGGTAGCTGTGCGTGTTGTGGATCGAGTGGATAAAGCATTAGCAACCCTCGTTCGGGATGCGCCGGTACACCTTCTGCACCGAATCCCCGGATTTTTCGGATTGCGGGGCCACTGGGTATTTTGGGAGGTTCCTGGTTCTCGTGAAGCCGGCCCGGATCTGGCTTGAAGTTGCCTTGTGTCTCCGCCAGCGCCGCCAGCCACGCCGCTTCATCGAGATCAATGGCTTCATCGCGGGGGGAAAGCAACCGACCGATGGAATAGCGATCCGGATGTTCGCCCTTTCGTGCGCGTTTCAGCATATTGATTTCCAGACCGTCCGCCATTGTGACTTTTTTGCCGTCACCACCGATCAACGCCACAGTCCAAGATGTCAGTTCCCCGATTTCCGCCATTGATCCAATAAATTCGGCCAGCAGGTCACCGTTGACCTTGCGGGCTGCCGGGTGCGTTTGATACTTGGTCAGAAACTCTATAACTGGTTCATGAGAAACCGCATTCCAGAGAAAGCTGCCTTCCCAGGACTGCCGGCTTCCATTCCGCCAGCGTTCAGGACTGAGTTCATCGGGCAGGGCAAGCACATTCAAAAGGGCTTGGGTCGCAGCCAAGTTGTGCTGCAACCGCGCCATATCCCGATACAGGGCAACGGTTTCCAGAATACAGCCACTGAAAGACAGCATCATGCTGTGGGCGGTACGCATCTTCAGCGGCGAGGTGACCATCAGCACCGGATGCGACTGCACCCGCAAACCGTAGTCGCGGGGAGTACCGCCGCTTTCGGCCATCAGGTCAAATTCCTGACGCAGTTCCTCGCTGGCATCAGCAATGTGCCCAAACCATTCGATCAAATCGCCTGTGGTGTAGAGTCGGCAGACATCAAGATAGCCGGGCCGGTAGCCGAACCAGCGCCCCATCTGCATGAGCGTGTCGTACATGCGGGAGGCACGCAGAAAGTAGCTGACGCTCAAACCCTCCAAAGTCAGGCCACGGGCCAGTTTGTCGCCGCCAATGGCAATGACTTTCAATCCGGTTCCCTGATGCTCCACATAGTCCAGCGCATCCTTCGCCGTGCCGTTGATCGTGCGTACCTGAACATCCTCAATGATCTCCGGCAGTATCGCCAAAATGGCGGACCAGGGAGGCAACGTAGCTATGCCGCCCGTGATGTCGTCGTTCATCCCAGCGCCGGTCGGAACAAAATCCCGCTCCCATAGCGTCGCCAGTCGCTCAACCAGAGGCAGATGATCGACCTGGCGTTGCAGCCTCTGCCGAATGTGCCGCCGATGCGCCTCGATCTGGCGGGCGACTTGCTTCTGAACCGCAGTAAAGCGGGTTACATGAACCAGCATCGACGCATGTTCACGGCCCTGTCCTCGCAACTGGCGCACTGCGCAGGACAGCAGAAACGCATCAATGGCTTCCACCAGCGAAGGCGGCAGACTGTCCTGCCCCTGATAGCGTGGAATATGGCTGCTTTTATGCTTCTGAGGCATCCAGCCTTGGGTGCCGTCGCCGGCCGCATAATCGGTCAGTTCGCGGATCAGCGGCAGCCCGCTTTCCCGGTCGTCACCAACGCGCAACCCAAATACCCGGGCCGGTCCCACATAGTTGGAGGGTGCGGCCAGATTGATGATGAACCCGGCGGGAAACAGATCGGGGCCTTCTTCTGTGGTCGCGCCCCGCTCATGAATGAAAATATTGGCGAACGGCGTGGCGGTGTAGCCAACATAAGCCGAACGGCGGAAGGTATGCAGAATCTGGCGCACCAGCCGGTTGATGGCGGTGGGTTCGTGCTGCGGGTCGGGATGGCCCTGTTCGTCGATAATCTGGGTACCGGTATCCACTGAAGCATGATCGGCCTCGTCGTCGATCAGCAGCAGGGGCAGATGGGTCACGATTTTTCGTCCCGTTTCCTGATCCTTGGTATTGGCGACATGGTTGTGGATCCAGCCCAATAGTCGCTTCAGGACAGTTTTGTTCTTTTTGACCACGAACAGCCAGGGTCGCTTCTCAGGACTGACTCCAAAATTTCGGGCCACTTTGGTGTTGAAATCGCCGCTTTGGGAGCGATTGGTGGCGAAATTCGGACGAATGTCGGGATCACTGTTGATTTCACCCACGCCAATGACGCGGAGAGTGTCGCCGGTAACGGGTCCGGTTTCGTAGCCAAGAAAGCCTTCATCAAGCCGTATCTGGGTCTGCGCCCGCAGGTTGTTGTGCAGCCCTGCCAGGACAATGACGATTTTGTAGCCGGCATCGGCGGCCTTGTTGATCAAGCCGGTGTAATGGCTGGTTTTGCCCGACTGGACATGTCCGACCACCAATCCACGCCGATCCCAGCTCCCTTCGCGCTGCGGATCCTCCAGCAGGCCCAGCACCCAGTCAGTGGACTGGTCAAGGGCATCGACGGCCACAAAGGACAGCTTGCGTTCCAGCCATTCGCGGTAACGCAGCCAGTAGAGCCAGTCCTGCTTGCGGGCGGCGGTCAGCCACGGGATATGTCCTTCCCCGCTCTGTAGTGTGGAATCCTTGCCAATCCATTGACTGAAACGGCGGATCAGTTCATCGGTGACAGCGCCATAATCCACATCCTGTCCCCATCCGGGCTGTGAAGCCTGTAGAAAACTCATAACCAATTGGATTTTTTCAAGAATAATCGTGGGAGTAATGCCAGCACGATCCGGGATTTGCAGCAGCATTTCCTGCGCAAACTTGACGACTTTCTGATCACTTGCGTTCATGCAGACCTCCGAGGGAGTTATTCAGGCGTCAAGGTATCTGGCAGGTTGCGGACCAGATCGGGATACTGATGAAATGGTTCGGTGCGGAGCAGTTGCTCACGCGCCAGATGTGGCGAAAGGCCCTTTTTCTGGATCATGTTCCTGAATATCACCTCCAGAACGGCCACAACCTCGGCGGGCGCTTCGCCCACGAAGCCGGTACGCGGGACTTCCTTGTCCTCGGTGGTATCCAGCCAGATGCGCTGCACCGGCACGGTTTCTTCAATCACCCGCAACATGGCGCGGATTTGTGGAAGCAGTGGCCCGGCACTTTCGAGAACGGCTTTGATGGCGGGATGGTCTTCGCTAATCCGGTAGCGCATACCCCCGTTGCCCTGTTCGGCCTGCCAGGCTTCGGCGAGGGGTTCCTTGCCGTCCACCTGGATTATCCGCCCCCGGTGGGCAAAAACCCGTCGCGCCCGCTGGCGAATATCTTCGGCAAGGCTGAGCAGCCGTTTACGCAGAGCCACCGGTGGCCGGGCGGTGGACTTGCGAATGTCAATTTTCCAGTCAGCATCAGCGCTGTTGGGGATGTCAATGCGGATTCGCGCCAGCCGATAGGCTTCCTCCCGCGTCCAACTGCGTCCCTGACCCAGTCCCAGCCAGCCGCCCGCCACCAGCAGCCGGGCATTGCGGTAGACGTAGAAACCCTGTTGCAAGGTCCAGCCTTCCGGCCCGCCGGCTGGTTCGTAAGCTCCGGACTCCAGTCGATCATGGTGTGGGAGTACATGGCCTTGAACTTCAACCAGGGCTGCCGCACTCCGGTAGCGCTGCACGGGTGAAGACCAGGTGGCGGGATGGTCGATCAGAAACGGATCCCACGGGCGGATCGGGCGGTCATTGATCAGAATCCGCAGCCGGGGACGTGCGCCTTCAAGGTAGCGGTGAAATACCATGGACAGGTGTTGTTCGACCCGATCCATCAGGTCGAGAAAGTTCTGTTCGCTGAAACCCTGCGTGATGATCCGATCCAGAATCTCCCATAACACCAGGGTTCCCTGCGGCTGTTCGTCCAGAATCCGAAGGTACTCGACCGAACCCTCGGCAGCCTCTTCCAGCAGATACCAGCCATCGTCAGAACGCCGGGCAATCTCGTCCAGATCCCAGCGCAGGCAGTGAGTTTGCCCGCCCCGACGACTGGCGACGGTCAGCCGCCGGCATTGCGACAGCGAAGCCGTTTTCAGCCCCAGTCCAAACCGGCCCAAATCGTCAGCAGCGCGGGTCTCCAGTGGGTTGCGTTCGCCCAGCCGCATGGCCTGGTCCAGTCCGCTGGCGTCCATGCCCGCGCCATCGTCAAGAATGTGTATGGCGCTACCCAATCCAGCCCACACAAACCGGAGATGGACGGTTGCAGCCTGCGCGGCGACGCTGTTGTCAATGACATCGGCCAAGGCGGTAGCGGTGGAGTAACCCAGCCCACGGAGGGCTTCGAGCATCGCGCTGGCTTTGGGCGGCGCGTGTCGGGATCGGGGCATGTCGGCTTGTGTCATGGTGATAGAAAATCACGCAACAGGTTTGAACGATTAGGATGAGCCAGTTTTTTTAGTGCCTTGGCTTCGATTTGGCGGATCCGCTCACGGGTCACGTCAAACTGCTGACCGATCTCTTCCAGGGTCTGCTCCGAAAGCTGATCAATGCCAAAGCGTTGGCGGATGACTTTCGCCTCTCTCGGCTTGAGATCATCCAGCAGCTTTTGCACGATTTCATACAGGTCACGGTTCACCGCGACCGTTTCCAGCGGGAGGGTTCGCCGGTCTTCCAACCTATCAACGAGAGATTCATCGCCCGCCTCATCCACGGGGACATCAAGGGACAACGGTTCTTCCGGCGCCCTGAGCAACTGATCAACCTTTGCCACGGACAGTCGCATTTCCCCGGCCAGTTCAGCGGGTTTTGGCAGCCGGCCCCTCCGGCGTTCCCAGTCTCTGCCGAGTCGTTCCATCCTGTTGATGGCTTCGACCGCATGAACGGGAATGCGAATGGTCCGGGCCTGATCGGCGATGGCGCGGGTAATGGCTTGGCGAATCCACCAAGTGGCGTAGGTCGAGAACTTGTAGCCGCGCCGGTATTCGAACTTGTCCACGGCCTTCATCAGGCCGATATTGCCTTCCTGAACCAGATCGAGGAACAGCAAGCCCCGGCGGGAGTACTTCCTGGCGATGGAAATCACCAGCCGCAGGTTGGCTTCGATCATCTCCTTCCTGGCGCGGCGGGCTTCGGCCGCACTGTTCGACAGGCGATGGTAGAGTTCGCTGATCACCGGGATCGGCAGACGGGTTTCCCGTTCGATGGCGTGGAGTTCCTGGGCGGCTAGCCCATCCTCCGGGTCAGGGTGGCGGGTTTCCAGAGCATCAATCCGCCGGACGATTTCGTGCAGCCGGGCGATCAACGCATCCATAACCCCGGGCGCCAGTCGGAACTGCTGGACGTGATCGCCGAGCCGCTGGCGCAAGGTTTGCGTCCGGGAATCTTCCAGGCCGAAGGCGTCCAGGCTGGCCAGCGTTTGCTGGTGCAAGACGCGCAACTCGGCAAAATGACGGGCGGCGGTCTCAGGATCGAGGCCGGCTTCCGTATCATCCGGCGTTTCGTCCTCCTGCTCGTCGGTGGCGTCGTCCAAGAGGGTCTCACGGACGTCCACCACCGGGTCCGGGTCATCCGCAGCCAGCAGCCGCTCCAGTTCCGCCGGCGGTGGCAGGGTTTCCTCGACATCCCGGAAGCCGCTGACCACTTCAGTCAAGCGCGCGCCATGGTCGCAAATTGCATCGTAGAGCCGCAGCAACTCGTCGACCGCCGGCGGATAGCCGGCCAGCACTGACAGCATTCGATCCATGCCGGCCTCCATGCGCTGGGCCAGCCGGATTTCCCCTTCCCTCGTGAGCAGACTGAAGGCGCTCAGATCGCGCTGGTAGCAATTGGCCGGATCCATCCGCTGTTCCAACACGTACTCGATAAAGCGCAGCGCTTCATCGGCGATCAATTCCTCTGGATGTTCCTGTTCGGGATCCAGGTCGGTAACCATGGGAGGCTGACCCTCGTTCACCCAGTCGTCAATCTGGACGCCCAGATCACCCAGCACGCGATCCAGCAGTGGTTCCCACCCGTCCAGACCAGATTGGTCGTATCGCAGGGTATATCCGAGGTCAGATTGGGAAACCCGGCCGGCTCGGATGCCCTCAATTAAAAGATGCCTGATTCGCTCCAGGCCGGCGTCATCGATGGATGACTGACCGCGCCGGCGGGCGGGCAAATCTGGAAGTTCGATCTCGACATCCGACCAGTCGGTATCGGTATCGATGGGAACGTGACTGGCCAGAAGCTGATTCAGAGCGCGGGCATCATTCAAGCAGCCGGGATCGCCCTCCGGCGATGGCGTTTCGGTTTCCGCGATCCAGCCGAAGGCATCAAACTCTTCCTCTTCGACGAACGACTCCGGCGGATAGTCAGGCTTATCAGGAATACCGTGACCAAGCGATTTGCTGACAGCTTCAAGCAGCATCGTTTCGACGGCACGGTGACCCGCCAAGCGGGCCAGCGCCAGCGCATCCTGGCCCTGGCGATTCTTCAGGAACGGGTCGGCTCCCGCCTCCAGCAAAATCCGGCAGATTTCCACCTGGCCACGGGTGGCTGCGTACATCAGCGGTGATACGCCGTCCTTATCCAGGTGGTTGGCATCGCCGCCACGCTGGAGGTGAAATTGAACAAGGTCCGGGGTACCCGCGAGAATGGCCATCTTGAGAAGCGGATTCATCGTATCCCGCCTTGGCGAGAGCTTCACCAAGGCTTATTCTGCGTCTTCAGAGCGAATGTACCGCAAGGATAGCGTATTTCATTGAAAAATAGGTGCTTTCAAGCAACGGGCCAGCAATTCTCATTATTGGCAAATTCACCCTGTTTCTGGTTGTGGGGAGCAGGCTCGACGCTTTGCGGCATGAGTGTCATCAACTGGGGTCGGGGCGGTATGGAAATACGCCACCTGGCCGTTGGCGTGCCGCCAGGTCGAACCATTCGAGCAATGGATATTTTGCGATGAAAATACTCCGTTCCATCCAATGCCAGCAGTGGGACCTGGTTTGCCGATCGGCAGGCCTCTACCACGCCAGTCTGGTTTAATGCATTGAAAAATCATGAAAAATGTTTAACCTGCCCCGGCTCGGTGGAGTCGAGCAGGTGGCGAATCTGATGGTCCACCTCCCCAAAAAACCTACACTTGTAAGGGCCGGGGTGGGGGTGCGAACAGTTACTTCTTCGGTACCACTATAACCGCAAGGAATGTTTCGTGAGGCTACGCCTTCTCCTTCCAACCTTGTTCCCTATCTTCGCGCTAACGGTCTTCGCGGCGTCGGCCCAGCCCCCTGACGACCGTGGTTTTGACCCGACCGGGGTCTGGATGGGGCGGCACGGCCCGCTTGCCCTGATGCGGGCCGGAGACACCCTGTCGTTTTCCTACTCTGCGGTGTTCGGCGCCGCAGCCCACATCTGTGACGGAATCGGCGTTGCCGGCTTCGTTGGCGACGGAACGTGGCAGTACGTGGACGACGAGGGAACCATCACTTTCACCACCCGAAGCGGTCAGGTCACCATGGGGGAAACCACGGGGATTGCGTCTTTCTGTGGCGCCAACTGGCCCGGAGATACCTTCACCAAGGCGGCTTGGCGGCCCGCCTTCCGCTGCCAGGTCACGGCGCGGAAAGCGCGCTTGTTCGCCGTCTCCGCGCTGCCTCCACCCGAGCGCAAGGGTTTTGTGGTGAAGGGCGACTGGGTCGAGGCGCTCGATCTGGTTAACGAGGGTTCCGTCGGCTGGCTCCTGACCCGCTATGTCGGCAAGAGCCAGACCACCGCCGGTCTCCTCGAACGCGACGCTCTCAAGTGTCACTTCGAGTAGGGTGGCGTGCGGCCGTACATCAGAACATCCTGGGCATCAGGTGTTCGTGGAAGATCTCCATGGCGTCGATTTTGAACGTTCCATCCTCCCGCACTACTTCCCAGTTAACCCATGTCTCCCGCCGCTGGCCGCGCCAGACCAGGCCACCCTGGTAGTCCCTTCTCCCGGAAAACAGGTTGCCGGCGGACTGGAAGGGATCATTCTCCTTGAGGGTGATTTCAACCAGGGGGCCGAACTCGGCGAGATTGATCTGCTGAGCTTGCAGGTACATTTCCAGAGAATGCGCCATTCTGAACCCGGCTGAGGTGAAGCGCTGGTAGGCTGCGGCGTGGTCCCCGGCCTGGAGCGCCATGGTGTAGGGCTGAACCAGCGTTTTCAGGATTTCCGGGTTGATCCGCGTTGCGGTGCGATACTGGACGTAGACGCCGTAGATCGCAACCGGCACGATCACGACCAAGGATTCCACGATGCTTCATCCGGGCTACAATCAGTTGGGGTCCATTATCGGTGACCTTTGATGCGCCTTGGATCTGTCGCTTTTCTCGTCGGAATCCTGCTCCTGCAGGCGCTGCCGGAACTGCCTGCCCGTGGCTGGACCCTGGCGCTGCCCATGGCTTTGCTGGCGCTGGCCTTCGTTCCCTGCTTGCGGCTGCCGGCCTGGGGCGCGACGGGGTTTCTATGGGCGCTGCTGCTGGCGCCGCCGTCCGCGGTGTTGCCGGCGGAACTGGAAGGCGTTGATCTCTGGGTGGAAGGCTGGATCGCTTCCATTCCAGACCGCGAGTGGCGCAATACCCGGTTCGAGTTCGTGGTGGATCGGGCCATGCGTGGGGAGCAGCCCGCGCCACTGGTTGGCCAGCGCGTGCGACTGTCGTGGTGGAACGATGGCGAAGCCGGGGCCGACGAGAGTGTGGCGATGGAGCGTCCGGCCTTGCGGGCCGGTGACCGCTGGGAGTTCACGGCGCGGTTGAAACGACCGCGTGGCCTGCTCAATCCCGGCGGTTTCGACTACGAACGCTGGCTGTACGCCAAGGGTATCGTCGCCACCGGGACGATCCGTTCCCAGCCATCGCCGCGCCTGCTGGCGCAATCCGAGCGCTATCCGCTGGACCGTTACCGCCAGCAGGTCGCCGAACGCTTCCAGCGGCTACTGCCCGGTAATCCCTATACCGGCATTCTGGTGGCGTTGGCGGTGGGCGAGGAGGGCGGCATCAGCCCGTGGCAATGGGATGTGTTCAACCGGGTGGGCATCGGCCACCTGATGTCAATTTCCGGTTCGCACATCAGCCTGGTGGCCGGTGTGGTGTTCGGATTGGTCTGGATAGGGTGGAGCCGGATTCCGGCGCTGGCGCTGCGCTGGCCGGCTACTCGCGCGGCGGCGCTGGCGACGGTGCTGGGAGCCGGCGCTTATACCCTGTTGTCCGGGTTGTCGGTCCCGGCGCAGCGCTCGTTCCTGATGGCGGCGGTAGCGATGACCGCGCTGCTGGTCCAGCGGCCCGCCGCGCCCAGCCGCATTCTGGCCCTGGCGCTGCTGGCAGTGCTGATCGTCGATCCCGGATCGCCGCTGCTGGCCGGATTCTGGCTGTCGTTCGGCGCGGTGGCGGCGATCCTCTACACCGTCAGCGGCCGCTGGCGCGAACATCGGCGGCTCGGCCAGACCCTCGGTTTGCAACTGGACATCACCTTGGCGATGCTGCCGCCGACGCTGGTGTTTTTCCAGCAGTTTCCCCTGTTGTCGCCGCTGGCGAATCTGATCGCCATTCCCTGGGTCGGCTGCACAGTGTTGCCGTTGAGCCTGTTGGCGGCGGTGCTGGAACCGCTCGGCGGCGATGTGCAAGCCTTTCCACTGGGGTTGGCGGCGCTCACCATGGACGGGCTGTGGCACATCCTGGTCTGGCTGGATCGTCTGCCAGGCGTGGTGCTGTACCGGCCCGCGCCGCCGCTGTGGACGCTGGCGTTCGCGCTGCCGGGACTGGCGCTGTTGCTTGCTCCGCGTGGCTTGCCGGGCCGCTGGCTGGGCCTGCCGCTGTGTTTGCCGCTGCTGTGGCCGCCCGCCGTCGCGCCGCCGCCGGGCGGGTTCTGGTTCACCCTGCTGGATGCCGGCCAGGGGCTGGCGGCGGTGGTGCGGACCCGGCATCACGTTCTGGTCTATGACACCGGCCCGAAACTGGGAACGACGCTCGATGCCGGTCGCGCCGTGCTCGCGCCGTTCCTGCGCCAGCAGGGCGCAAGCCGGGTGGACACGCTGATCGTCAGCCATGCCGACAGCCAGCATACCGGCGGGGTGCGGTCGCTGCGGGAGTTGATGCCGGTAGCGCGTATTCTGACGTCTTCGCCGGAGCAGACACCGATTGACGGGGCCGAAGCCTGTCGGGCGGGGCAGGGGTGGGAATGGGATGGGGTGCGGTTTCAAATTCTGCATCCGCCGCCGGCTGGTTTCAGCGATGACAATGCGTCCTGCGTGCTGAAAGTGGAAGGCGGGGCGGGCCGGGTGCTGTTGCCGGGCGATATTGAAACCGCCGCTGAAGCCGCACTCACCGCGACTTATGGAACCGGACTGGCGGCGGAAATCCTGATCGCGCCGCATCACGGCCACCGCAATCTGTCCACGCCGGCGTTTCTGAACGCCGTGCAACCGCGTTATGTGCTGTTCTCGACCAGTTACCGCAATCGCTTCGGCTATCCGCGTCCCGAGACCGTGGCGCGCTATCAGGCCACTGGCGCCACGCTGCTGAATGCCTCCAACGAGGGTGCGCTCACCTTCCGGCTGGAACCCGGTCAAGCGCTGGAGCCGGAGCGCTACCGGCGCGAGTATCGCCATTACTGGACCGCGCCGTAGGCAGAGTTGTCATGAACTGATTGTGCTTATGCGGCAGGCACTTTGACGATGGGGCTGGTTTTGATCCGCGCCGCCCGTCGGGCGAAACGGCGATCATCGAAGCTGAGCAACTCATCGCAATGACTGCTGGCTCGCAAGTGCAAGGCGTCGGCAAAGTCCATGCCCTGGCCATGCCAGACCAGCGCATCGGCCACGCGCGGCCATTCCTCGACGCTGACGTTGGGAAGGCCCAGCAAATGTTCGATGACGCCGATAAACTCATGGGCGCCAAAGCCGTAGAACGCCCGCAGAACCCATTCCAGTTCCAGCACCACAGTCAGAGCAACGAATAGCTGGGGCGATTCAACCAGAATTCGTCGGGCGACAGGTCGTTGTTTCGCGGCTTCCAGGTCGTTCGGGTCATCCACGTAAAACCGGGCCAGGATGTTGGTGTCAAGCGCGATCATTCACCGCATCCCGCATGGCCTGGGCGACATCGAAGTCGGATAAACGCCGTTGCCCCGGTTGCTGGCAAACCAGCATACCGTAGCCTTCCTCGGGGCGGGTCGGACGAACGCGCCGCTTGAGTTCGATACGAATAGCGTTGCCGTCCAGGATGAAATCGAGCTGACAGCCGGGGGTGATCCCGAGTTGGCGGCGAATTTCGGCTGGAATCACAACTTGCCCTTTGTCGGAGACGGTGACAGTTTTCATGGCGAACTCTCTTCTTACCAGGTAAGAAGAATTTTAATACAATCGGCGGGTTCGCTGTTGGCTGAATGAGCGACTGTTCACGGCGGGCGATGGTGTGAGGCGGACCCATTGTCCAGACAGAATGTTGGTCGATTTCATGCCTTGGAGTTTGGATCAACCGATGGATATTCAAGCCCATTTCAACGACATCCACTGGATATGCGGGCATTTTTCGGAAATTCACGGCATAACTTATAAAGTCAACTCAACTCGATTGGCATAAGCAGCTACCTAAAAAGGAGACACCATGAGCGCTTCCGTCGCCATTCACATCCCGCAGCGATTGCTACAGGCTGCGCGGGCAACGCCCGACGAACTCAAAATAGAACTTGCCGTGCAACTCTATCAGCAACGGCGTCTCTCGATAGGCCATGCTCGCGAGCTGGCGGATATGAACCTTTGGGAGTTTCGCCAATTGCTGGCGAGCCGGCACATTTCACCTCACTACGACACGTCGGATTTAGATGAGGACATGCAGACGTGGGCGCAACTGGACAAGCGTTAGTCATTGTCAGCAATACTTCACCGTTGACGAATCTATCTGCCATAGGTCAGTTTGATCTATTGCATAAGTTATTTGACGAGTTGCATATTCCCCATGCGGTAATCGCCGAATTGTCTTTCGACGGAAAATCCTGGCCCGGCGCGGACGATGTTGCACGGTCTCCTTGGATTAAGACACATGCCGTTCTTGACCGGCACACGGTCGACGCTTTACGGCTTGACCTTGATCTCGGTGAGGCGGAAACCATCACCCTGGCGCTTCAACTGAACGCTGATTTGATCTTGCTCGATGAGCAGGCTGGACGCCGGGCTGCCGAACATCTAGGTCTCGCGGTCATGGGGGTTGTCGGTCTGCTGGTGCGCGCCAAGCAATTGAATCTCATAGCAGCGCTACGACCGTTGCTGGAAGCGTTGCAACACCATGCGGGTTTTTACCTGAGCCAGTCGGTGGTTACGCACGCCCTGCAACTCGTGGGAGAATAACGGCTAGACGGCTGAGCAAAGAACGGCCATGGTGGAAAAATGCTGAACCCACGGAATGTTGGAGGCGGGATTTGATTGAACTGATCAAGGCCGGCGGCTGGCTGATGCTGCCGATCCTGGCCTGTTCGCTGGCGGCGGCGACCATCATCATCGAGCGATTGCTGGCGCTGCGGCGGGCGCGGGTGTTGCCCGCCAGACTGCTGGCGACGCTGGACCGCTGGTTGGAACTTGGCGCCGTCGATGTGCGGGAGGTGGAAGCGTTGCCGCTGCATTCGCCGCTGGGCCGGATCGTCGCGGCGGGACTGGCCACCCGTGGCCGGGGCCGGGAGATTCTGCGGGAACGGGTCGAGGATACCGGCCGCCATGTGGCGCACGAACTGGAACGCTTCCTCAACGCCCTGGGCACCATCGCTGCCATCAGTCCGCTGCTGGGCCTGCTCGGCACGGTGGCGGGCATGATCAAGATCTTTCAGATCGTCTCGACCCAGGGCAACAGCAATTTCAGCCTGCTCTCGGTCGGCATCGCCGAGGCGCTGGTGACCACCGCCGCCGGCCTGACCGTCGCCATTCCCAGCCTGCTGTTCTACCGTTATTTCAATGGGCGGGTGGATGAACTGGTGGTGCGCATGGAACAGGAGACGCTACAACTGGTGGATCTGCTGGACGCCGAAACCAGCGGGAAGGAACCCTCCTCATGAACCTCCGTCCCCGTCGCCGCGAGGAACCGGAACTCAACCTGGTGCCGATGATCGATGTGGTGCTGGTGCTGCTGATCTTCTTCATGATCGCCACCAGCCTGCGGAATGAGTCGAAACTGGAAATTCGGCTGCCCGAGTCCTCGGGCCAGCCGCTGCCAAGCAACCTGGCGCAACTGGAAGTGGACATTGACGCCAGCGGTCGTTATGCCGTTAATGGGCAATGGCTGGATGGCCGGGACGCCACCGCCCTGAAAGCGCCCTTGCAGGCTGCCGCCCAGGGCCGGGAATTACCGCTGATCGTCCGCGCCGATGGCCAAACGCCCCATCAGGCGGTGGTCACGGTGCTGGATGTCGCCGGCCAACTCGGTCTCAAACAACTGGCCATCGCCACGGTGAACGCGCCGGTCGCCACGCCCGCGCCTCCGTCTACCCTCAATGCCTTACCCTCACCGGACCCTGAGCCATGACTTTTCTGGATCGTTACGGCTATTCACTGAACGGGGTCGCGGTGCTGCTGTGGCCGCTGAGCCTGTTGTTTGGGCTGGTGGCGCGCGTGCGGCGGCTGTTGTATCTGCATGGCCTGCGTCGCAGCGAAGCCGTCCCCGTGCCGCTGATCGTGGTCGGCAATATCAGCGTCGGCGGCGCTGGCAAGACACCGCTGGTGGCGCGACTGGTGGAACTGCTGCGAGAAGCCGGGTACCAGCCGGGAGTGATCAGTCGCGGTTATGGCGGCCAGTCGGCGCAATGGCCGCGGCATGTCATGGCCGACAGCGACCCGCGCCAGGTCGGCGACGAGCCGGTGATGCTGGCGCGGCGCTGCCGTTGTCCAATCGTGGTGGGACCGGACCGGGTGGCGGCGGCGCGGGCCTTGCTCGATACCCATGGCTGCAACGTGATCCTGAGCGATGACGGCTTGCAGCATTACCGCCTGCGCCGCGATCTCGAAATCGCGGTGGTGGACGGCTTCCGCCGGCTGGGCAACGGTGCCTGCCTGCCCGCCGGGCCGCTGCGGGAGCCGGCCTCCCGCCTGCGCGCGGTGGATTTCGTGGTTGGCAACGGCGCGGCCCGCGGCAGCGAGTATCTCATGTGCCTGCGCGGCGACCGGGCGGTCAATCTGACCGATTCCGGCATCAGCGTCTCGCTGGCCGGATTTAGCCAGAGTACGGTGCATGCGGTGGCGGGCATCGGCGATCCGGGGCGGTTTTTCGACCATTTGCGCCACGCCCGGCTGCGTATTCTGGAGCATCCTTTCCCCGACCATCACGCCTTCCGCCCCGAGGATTTGCATTTCCCCCAGGATCTGCCGGTGCTGATGACCGAAAAGGATGCGGTAAAATGCCAGGTCTTCGCGCCGGAGGGCTGCTGGTACGTGCCGGTCAGCGCGCGGTTGGAACCGGCCTTCGAGGAAGATCTGCTCAAGCGGCTGGCATCGGTGGCCATGGCCAAGGGTATCCGGCGCGAGCATTCCGGCGCGAGTCGGCGGGTAAGGCGAACCCCGCCCGCGCCACCTATCGGTGATGAGGTGAAAGGCGATGGACAAGAAATTGCTGGACATTCTGGTGTGCCCGGTCAGCAAGGCTCCGCTGATCTACGACAAGGCGCGACAGGAACTGATCTGCAAGGAGAGCAGGCTGGCTTACCCCATTCGCGACGGCATTCCGGTGATGCTGGAAGCCGAGGCGCGCGCCCTGAGCGATGACGAGGTGGGTTCGAGTGGGTGAGGTCGAACTCCAGTTCCGGGTCGCGATCCCGGCCCGCTACGCCTCGACCCGCTTGCCGGGCAAGCCGTTGCGGTTGCTGGCCGGTCGGCCGCTGATCGAGCACGTCTACCGCCAGGCCCGGGCCAGCGGCGCGCTGGAGGTGGTGATCGCCACCGACGATGCGCGCATTCGCGAGGTGGCCGAGGGGTTTGGCGCGACGGTGTGCATGACCTCGCCCGAACATCCATCCGGCACCGACCGGTTGGCGGAAGCAGCGGCCCGGCTCGGCTGGCCGGACGACGCCATCGTGGTCAACGTGCAGGGCGACGAGCCGGGCATGCCGCCGGCCCTGGTGCGACAGGTGGCGCTGGGCTTGGCGACGCATCCCGCCGCCGGTATCGCCACCGCCTGCGCCCGCATCCGCGAACCGGCCGAAGTGTTCGATCCGAACGCGGTCAAGGTGGTGCGCGACGCCCAGGGCTATGCGCTATATTTCAGCCGCGCGCCGATTCCCTGGCATCGGGAAGCGTTTCGGGCCGGTGGGGCGGGGTTGGCCGAACTGCCGACCGATACTGCCTGGTTGCGCCATATCGGTTTGTACGCCTATCGGGTGGCGGTGTTGCGCCGCTATCCGGAATTGACGCCGGCGCCGGCCGAGCAGGCCGAGTCGCTGGAGCAATTGCGCGCGCTGTGGCATGGCATCCGCATTCACGTCGCCGAAGCGAACGCAACGCCGCCGCCCGGCGTGGATACCGAAGCTGATTTGGCGCGGGCGGCGGCCGAATGGGAACGCTCAGGCCAGCAGGTCGAACCCGGCCAGTTCCGGTAGATCGGGATTGAAACGGTCGCGGCGGATGTCGAGCATGGCGACGGTAAAGGTTTGCGGCGCCCAGCCGACGGCGTCGCCGTACTGGTTGGGCTGAATGACCTTGCGGTCGCGGGCGTCGCGCAGCACCAGGGCGGGCGGTTCCTCCTCGGTCAGGAGTTCGATAACCTGGCAGGGAACGCCCTGATAACTCAGGGAACTGCCCAGCAGGGTTTTCAGCTTCTCGGGATCCAGTTGCAACATGAGCGGTCGTCCAGGGTGATCGGTTCCAGAATTCTGCAAGCGGCGCGCGCGGTGTTCGCAACATCGCGCCGTCCGGATGAGGCAAAGGCGAAAGCGATGGTTAAGGTTCTTTTTGTCTGCATGGGCAACATCTGTCGTTCCCCGATGGCCGAAGGCGTATTCCGGCTGATGCTGGAAGACGTCGGTCTGAGCGAAAGGATCTACGTGGATTCGGCTGGCACTCATTCTTACCATATCGGCGCGCCGCCCGATACGCGCAGCCAGGCGATGGCTTTGCGCCGGGGAGTGGATTTGCGGAGCCTTCGCGCCCGGCAGGTCACCGTCGAGGATCTGGCCGAATTCGATTATGTGCTGGCGATGGACCGGGACAATTTCGAGCATCTGTTGGCCTTGGGCCAGAACCAGGATCAGGAGTCACGGCGCCGCGTTCAACTGTTCCTGGATTTCGCCCCGGATTTGCCCGAGCGGGAAGTGCCGGATCCGTACTACGGAGGTTCGGGCGGGTTCGAACGGGTCATGGATCTGGTCGAGGAAGCGGCGCGGGGCCTGCTGATCCAGATCCGGGAGCGCTACCGGATTTGAACGCGGTTCACCGAAGAGCAAAGGGGCTGGAATTCCAGCCCCTTTTTTGTTGGACCCTCAAACCGCTGGCTGGTCCTCGGCATCGGATTCCGGCGATGGCGTCGGAAGCGGCACGGTCGGTTCCGTTGTCTCGGCCGCGGGTTCGTCCGGTTCCACCAGGGGCGGGGCGTTGTCGGTAACGGTTTCGGCGGTGACGGTCGTGGTGGCGGCCGCCTCGGTCTCGATGGTGGCCGGAATCGCAACGGTTTCTTCCATCGGCGGCGAGTTGCCGATCGCATGCTCCGGCATGGAGAGGGCGGGCGCTTCAGCTTCGCCGGCATCGGGTTGGGACGATGCTGCGGACCGCGCGGCGGAAGCGGGTTCCACGGCAAGTTCGCTGACTTCCAACCGCTCGGCCCCTCCATTCCAGCTCTCCCCCACGAGAGGGGAGGGAACTGTTGCGGAACCCTCGGTTATGGTTTCCCCCTCCCTTTCGTGAGAGGGGGTTGGGGGGAGGGAGTAAGCGCTTGCGCTGGCTTCGGCGGGTGCGACCGGTTCGAGCGTCGGGGCCATGGATTCATTCGCCGGCGCTTCGACCGCCGGTTCGGGTGCCAATTCAGGCACCGTTATCGTGAGGTGATCCGCCAACGCGGCGTCTTCCTCGGCGATGGGATATTCCAGTGACGGTGGCGGCGGCGGCGGCGGCGCGAGTGGCTCTTTCGCCGGGGACGGTGTGATGGTCTCGGATGCGGCTCTGGCGGCGGCGAGCACCTCGCGGGGCAGGCGCGGGCGACCGCTGCGAATCCGCCGTGCCGGGGATGCCGCCGTGACGGACGATCCCACGGTGGGATGCGGCGGCGTTGATGCGACCCACTCATCGGGTTTCATGGGTTCCTGACCCTGCTCGCCGGTCATCGACCCTTCCTCGCCTTCCTCGCTTTCCTCGCTGGCTTCCAGGCTCGGTGGACCGGTATCGGCCGAGGCGGGTGCTTCTCCCCGCCGCCGCCGCCGTCCGCCCCGCCGCCCGCGCCGCCCGCGTGCTCCGGGACTCTCTTCCTCGGTTTCGGACGCGGCAGCCACGTCCTCCTCGACATCCTCGACCAAAACCGCCGCGGGTTTGGCCACCGGCGTGGATTCGGGCCGCAAATCCTCGGCCGGGGATGGGATCGCGGCGGCCACCGGTTTGGGGACAATTGACGCAGCGGCGGGTTTGGCGTCCGGCGCTTCCATGGCGGACTCCGTCTCGGGGCGCCGTCCGGGTCGGTCGCGGCGATGCCGGTCCGGTTTGGCCGGGCGCGTTCCCGTTCGGACGGGCCGTTCGTCCTTGGGTTGTTGCTGCGGGGGTTGCCCGAACAAATTGCTCCACAGCCAGCCGAAGAAGCTGGGATTGACCTCGGGCTTGGGGGTCGGCGCGGGCGGAGTCGGGGCCGGCGTGGACGGCGCTACGCCCTTGACCACCGGTTCATCGTCCGTGCTCCGCGCCGCCGGGCTGGCTTTCGCCTCGAGCGGTTCCTCGTAGTCCTCGGCCAGCGTGTAGGACCGGAGCTGATCTTCCGTCAGTTCATCCATCCGCAGCCGATTCAGCTTGAAGTGCGGTGTGTCCAGCGATTCGTTCGGAATCAGCAGGACACCGACCCGATGGCGCTGTTCGATAACGCGGATCGCCTCGCGCTTTTCGTTGAGCAGGAAGGTTGCCACCTTGACCGGTAACTGGACCACGACCCGACCGGTTCGGTCCTTCATCGCCTCTTCCTGGATCAGCCGCAGCACGCTCAGCGCCAGCGAATCGATGTTGCGGATGGTGCCCTGACCGTTGCAGCGCGGGCAGATCATGTGGCTGGCTTCGTCCAGCGACGGACTCAGCCGTTGCCGCGACATCTCCAGCAGACCGAAACGGGAGATGCGGCCGACCTGTACCCGGGCGCGGTCCATTTTCAGCGCCTCGCGTAGCCGGGTTTCCACTTCGCGCTGGTTGCGGGCGATGTTCATGTCGATGAAGTCGATGACCACCAGCCCGCCCAGGTCGCGCAGCCGCAGTTGCCGGGCCACTTCATCGGCGGCTTCCAGATTGGTGGTGAGCGCGGTTTCCTCGATGTCGGCGCCCTTGGTGGCGCGGGCCGAGTTGATGTCGATGGAGACCAGCGCCTCGGTATAGTCGATCACGATCCCGCCACCGGAGGGCAGGCTGACTTCGCGCTGGTAGGCGGTCTCGATCTGGGATTCAATCTGGAAGCGGGTGAACAGCGGGATGCTGTCCTGATACAGCTTGAGCTTGTTCAGGTTCTGCGGCATCACCTGCTGCATGAAATCCTGGGCCTGCCGGTGAACGGCGGGATTGTCCACCAGGATTTCGCCGATGTCGGCGCGCAGGTAATCGCGCAGGGCGCGGATGATGATGTTGCTTTCCTGATAGATCAGGAACGGCGCTTTCTTCTGGGGCAAGGCAGTTTCAATGGCTTTCCACAGGTGCAGCAGGTAATCCATGTCCCACTGCAATTCCTCCTGCGAGCGGCCTACCCCGGCGGTTCGCACGATCAGGCCCATGCCGTCGGGGATGTCGAGACTGCTCATCACTTCGCGGATTTCCTGGCGATCCTCGCCCTCGATCCGCCGCGACACCCCGCCGGCGCGCGGGTTGTTGGGCATCAGCACCAGATAGCGCCCGGCCAGACTGATGAAGGTGGTCAGCGCCGCGCCCTTGTTGCCGCGCTCCTCTTTTTCCACCTGCACCATGATCTCCTGGCCTTCGCGGATCGCTTCGCGGATGCTGGGGCGACCGCCCTCGGCGGCGTGGGGATCGAAGTAGCTGCGGTTGATTTCCTTGAACGGCAGGAAACCGTGCCGGTCGGCGCCGTATTCCACGAACGCCGCTTCCAACCCCGGCTCGATGCGGGTGACGCGGCCCTTGTAGACGTTGGATTTTTTCTGTTCCCGCGCGGGGGTTTCGATGTCGAGGTCGTAGAGCTTTTGGCCGTCCACGAGGGCCACGCGCAACTCTTCCTGCTGAGTTGCGTTGATCAGCATGCGTTTCATGATGAGATTCCCTGCGCTCGACCATCACCGACGGTGACGCGGTGGTTGTCGCCGAGGCGTCGCCAGGATGGGAAATGGCCCGGAGGATGGAGATCCAAAACGTCGGGCAAACCCAAAATACGCCGCGGAAAGCGTGACCAGTCGGCTGGGAGCGCGGTCAAGAGCCGCTCAAGGAAGGTAGGGTCGAGCAGCGGACAAACCCGTTAGACCAACCCCGCCCGCCGGTTGACTGGCGCGCGGGTACGAAAACCGATATGGTGTATGGATCCAGTTTCGCCGGCCTTTTGCGGCCCATCGGCGACAACGCCCGTAACTATAACAGTCCGATTACCGCGCTTCAAACTCATGACTGCTTCTCTTTCCCCGCCTGGCGTTCGCCATCTGGAAATCGCCGCCAATCATGCCGGCCAGCGCCTTGACAATTTCCTGCTGCGCGAACTCAAGGGCGCGCCCAAAAGCCTGATCTATCGCATCCTGCGTACCGGTGAGGTGCGGCTGAACGGTGGGCGGGTCCAGCCGGATCGCCGGTTGCAAACCGGCGATGTGCTGCGCATTCCACCGGTGCGGCTGGGCGAGCGGGACGAGCGACCGTTCCGACCCCCGCCCGGACTGGCGGAACGTTTGCGGGCGGCGGTGCTGTACGAGGATCGCGATCTGCTGGTGCTCGACAAGCCCGCCGGGCTGGCGGTGCATAAGGGCAGCGGGCTGGATTACGGGGTGATCGAACTGTTGCGGGCACTGCGGCCGGCCGAGCCGTTTCTGGAACTGGCGCACCGGCTCGATCGCGACACCAGCGGCTGTCTGGCGCTGGCGAAGACGCCGACGGCGCTGCGGTCGATTCAGGATGCCTTTCGAGCCGGTGGGGTGGAGAAGCGCTATCTGGCGCTGGTGCGCGGTTACTGGAATCACGGGCCGCGCGAGGTGAATCAGCCCTTGCGTCGCAACCTGCTGCGTGGCGGCGAGCGCATGGTCGAGGTGATGGACGACGGCAAACCGGCCCAGACGCAATTTCGGCCGGTCAGTTTGCACCCGTCGGCCTCACTGCTGGAGGCGGGTATCGCCACCGGCCGTACTCACCAGATTCGTGTTCACGCCGCTTATGTCGGTCACCCGCTGGCCGGCGACGACAAGTATGGCGATGCCGGCTTCAACCGGATGATGGCGGAGCAATATGGCCTGCGTCGCTTGTTTCTGCACGCCCACAGCCTGAGCCTGCCGCTGGGCGGACGGGATATCGCGGTCAGCGCGCCGCTGGGCGCCGAACTCAAGGCGGTGCTGGACTGTCTCGGTTCAGCGAATCGACGCCGGTAGAAATCTCCTCACCCTGACCTTGGAGGGTCAACCATGAGCGACCTGAATCCGAATACGAATCCACCCGGCGATGAGCGCTGGGCGCGCGATACCCTGACCAAGCTGGCGTTCGCCGCCGTGACCGAGCAGCGGCGGGCCCGGCGCTGGGGGATTTTCTTCAAGTTTCTGTTTTTCGCCTATCTGGTGCTGCTGTTGGCGCTGGCCTGGCCGGACAGTCTCGGCACCGCGACCGCCGCCGCCAAAAAGCACACGGCGCTGGTCCGGGTGGATGGCCTGATTTCCAGCAGTACCGAAGCCAGCGCCAAGAATGTCATTGAGGCGCTGCGCAAGGCGTTCAAGGACGATAAGACGGTCGGCGTGGTGGTGGAAATCAACAGTCCCGGCGGTAGTCCGGTACAGGCCGGCGAGATTTACGACGAGATTCAGAAGCTGCGCCAGCAATATCCCAAGATTCCGGTTCATGCGGTGGCCAGCGACGTTTGCGCGTCGGGCGGCTATTACATCGCGGCGGCGGCGCAGAAGATCTACGCCAACAAGGCCAGCATCGTCGGCTCCATCGGGGTGCGGATGGACAGCTTCGGCTTCGCCGATGCGATTGCCAAATTGGGCGTTGAGCGGCGGGCCTACACGGCGGGCAGCAACAAGGATTTCCTCGATCCCTTCAAGCCGGTCAATCCAGAGGAAGTCCGGCATTTGCAAGGAATGTTGGACGCCATTCACCAGCAGTTCATCGCGGCGGTCAAACAGGGCCGGGGCGAGCGGCTGAAGGACGATCCAGAAGTATTTAGCGGTTTGATGTGGACCGGCGAGCAGAGCGTCGGGCTGGGACTGGTGGACGCACTGGGCAGCACTCGTTACGTGGCCGACGAGGTCATTGGCGAGAAGACCATCCTCGACTACACCAAGCATACCCGCTGGCTGGATCGACTGCTCGACAGCACGGAAGCCAGTTTGAGCGCGGCGCTGCTGAAGGGGCTCGGGCTGGAGGGGACGGTGCAGTGGCGGTAGGGGAAGTCAGTCAATCGGTCGCCGCAAGATCACAGCAATTCTCATTTTGAAATCGTGGTGGGATTTCTTGTCTATAAAAAGCGCTAGAAGAGGAATCTTGACCCATAAATTGAGCTGTTTTGGTTTGTTTGTGGGAATCGACTCACTCCATCAGGCCAAAATGAGAATTGCTGGCAAGATCACGGAGTATTTGAAATTTCGGACAGAGTGAACCGGAAGGAGAAAATACCGATGTCCGCTCAACTCAAACCCCGCAGGCTTTCCGTGGAAGAGTATCTCGCCTTCGAGGAAAGCAGCGAGATCAAACACGAATATATCAACGGTGAGATTTACGTGATGGCCGGCGCCAGTATCCGGCACAACCGGATCACGCTCAATCTGGCCAGCCGATTAATCGGCCACTTGCGGGGTTCGCCCTGCGAGGTCTTCGTGGCCGACGTCAAGCTCCATCTGCGGGAGTTGAATCAGGAGGTGTTCTACTACCCCGATTTGATGGTTTGTTGCGACCCCAACGACCGTGAGAGCTACTACCGCACCCGCCCATGCCTGATCGTCGAAGTGCTGTCCAGCGGCACCGCCCGAATTGACCAGCGCGAAAAATTGTTTACCTACGTTCGGCTGGATAGCTTGAAAGGCTATCTGCTGTTGGAGCAGGACAAGATCGGCGCAACCCTGTACTGGCGCGAGAATAACGACTGGCCACGGGCGGAATTCAGCGATCCGCGGGCGGAATTGAGTCTGCCCTGCACTGGATTGACCGTCCGGCTGGCGGAACTCTACGAAGGGACGGATTTGACTTGAGCGTCGCCCGTCACAATATCGCTACTCCCACCGCCTCCAACATCCGGGTCAACCGGATCAGCGGCAGACCAATCAGACTGCTGGGGTCGTCGCCCTCCAGGCGCTCGAACAGCGCGATGCCCAGCCCCTCGGATTTGAAGCTGCCCGCGCATTGATAAGGCCGCTCCCGCCGCAGATAACCCTCGATCATCGCCGTCGTCAGCGGCCGGAATGCCACCCGAAACGGCTCCACCGCCATCTGATGCTGACCGCTGGCGCTGTCGAGCAGGTACAGACCGGTATAAAAGGTCACAATTCGGCCCGAGGCCCGTCGCAGTTGCGCCGCCGCCCGTTCGTGATCGCCGGGCTTGCCGATGATCTCGCCATCCAACACCGCCGCCTGATCCGAACCGATGATCAGCGCCGCCGGTTCGTAGCAGGCGACAGCCTGGGCTTTTAGTCCTGCCAGCCGCGCTACCAGCGCCGGCGCGTCCTCGCCGGGCAGGTGGGATTCATCGGCGTCGGGCGCTTGCGTGGAGAAGGGAAGTCCCAGCCGCGCCAGTAGTTCGCGGCGGAACGGCGAGGTGGAGGCCAGGACCAGACGGCGGCCGTCGGACAGGCATTCGGACATGGCAAACACTCGGCGGATGACTGGAAATGACGGTCATTGTGCGGAATTTGGCTTTGTTTTGACAGAAATCCAGCGCGCCTATATCATCCCGCGTCTTATGCAGACCCCATCGCTCCCCAACAAGATTGATCCTTGGCGGCTGACCACCGAAGGCGGGCGGTTAGAGGGTGCGCTGGCGTTGGCGTCGCTGCCACGCTTGGCCGCCGTGCTGAATCGGGCCGAGGGCATGGTGAGCGTGGCGCTGGTAGCTGGTGTTGACCCGCAGGGTGTGCGGTTTATTACAGGAACCTTGCGCGCTGGAGTCGAGCTGGTTTGCCAGCGTTGCCTGGGACCGCTACGGTTGACGCTGGACGTGGCGGTCAGCCTGGGGTTGGTCCACACCGAAGCCGAAGCCGACCGTCTGCCCGGGGAGTACGAACCGCTGCTGGTTCCCGAGGGCGTCATTGGCGTCGCTGATCTGGTGGAAGACGAATTGTTGCTGGCCTTGCCGCAGATTCCCCGGCACGACGATGCGCGCGACTGCGAGGCCAACGCTTATCGGGCGCCGTCCGGTGAATCGGCGCTGCATACCGGGCATGGCCAGCCCTTTGCGACGCTGGTGTCCCTGTTACGAGATTCTAAAAGGAGTCATTGAGCATGGCTGTACAAAAAAGCCGCAAAACCCCCTCCAAGCGTGGCATGCGCCGCGCCCACGACGCCCTGACCGCACCCACGCTGTCGGTGGATCGCACCTCCGGCGAACTGCACCGCCGCCACCACGTCACCCCGAATGGTTTCTATCGTGGCCGTCAGGTCATCACCAAACTGGTGGTTGACGCGAGCGAAGATTAACCACCGACGCGCGCCTCGTTCCAAATCCGCTGGTTCTTCCCCCCGCCATGACCCATTCCCCGCCCGCATGACCCGGCCGCTCACCATTGCCCTGGATGGCATGGGCGGCGATATCGGCCCCGATGTGGTCGTTCCCGCCGCCCTTCGCGTACTGGAGACCGCTCACGATGCCGTGCGCCTGATTCTGGTCGGTCAGGAGGACATCCTGTCGGCCCGGCTCGCCCAGATCAAGGCCAAGGGCCATCCCGGCATCGTCATCCGCCACGCTTCGCAACTGGTGAACATGGACGAATCGCCCGCGCAGGCCCTGCGGGTCAAGAAAGACTCCTCGATGCGGGTGGCAATCAACCTGGTCAAACAGGGCGAGGCCGACGCCTGCGTCAGCGCCGGTAACACTGGCGCGCTGATGGCGACTTCCCGTTTCGTGCTCAAGACCCTGCCTGGTATCGACCGCCCCGCCATTTGCACCACGCTGCCGACCGTGCATGGCCATACCCGGGTACTGGATCTGGGCGCCAACGTGGATAGCAAGGCCGAACATCTGCTGCAATTCGCGGTCATGGGTTCGGTGCTGGCGGAGGTTAATGGTATCCAGCGGCCCCGGGTTGGCCTGCTGAACATCGGCGAGGAAGACACCAAGGGCAACGAGCAGGTCAAGGACGCCGCCCGACTGCTGGCCGCCAGCGATCTTCATTACATCGGGTTTGTGGAAGGCGACGGTATTTACCTGGACGAGGTGGACGTGGTGGTCTGCGACGGTTTCGTTGGCAACATCGCGCTCAAGAGTAGCGAGGGCGTAGCCAAGCTGGTCCGCCATTTCATGTCCCATGAATTCAAGCGGAACCTGCTGACCCGCTTGGCCGGACTGATTGCCATACCGGTGCTGCGCGCTTTCAGCCGCCGGATCGATCCCCGCCGCTACAACGGCGCCAGCCTGCTGGGCTTGCAGGGCATCGTCGTCAAGAGCCACGGCGGCGCCGACGCCTTGGCGTTCGCCAACGCCATCCAGGTTGCGATCCTGGAAGTCGAGCAGGCAGTGCCCCAGCGTATCCACGCCCATCTGGCCGCCCTTCACGCCGAGAGGCAAGTGCTTTGAACCATGCTCGAATCGTCGGAACCGGCGGCTATTTGCCGGAGAAAGTGCTGACCAACGCCGATCTAGAACAGATGATCGAGACCAAGGCGCAGTGGATCGTCGAGCGCACCGGGGTCGAGGAACGCCACATCGCCGCGCCGGGGGAGACCACCTGCGATCTGGCCGAACAGGCGTCCCGTCGGGCGTTGGCGGCGGCCGGTCTCGAACCGCGCGACATCGATCTGATCATTCTCGGCACCACCACGCCCGATCATGTGTTTCCCAGCGTCGCCACCCAGTTGCAGCACCGGCTGGGTTGCCATGGCGGCCCCGCCTTCGACGTGCAGGCAGTTTGCACCGGCTTCGTCTATGCACTGGACATCGCCCATCGCTTCATCCGCACCGGTGCATCCCGCCGAGCGCTGGTGGTGGGGGCGGATACCTTTACCCGCATCATCAACTGGGAAGATCGCGGCACCTGCATCCTGTTTGGCGATGGCGCCGGCGCGGTGGTGCTGGCGGCGGCGGACGAACCTGGCATCATCGACAGTCGCTTGGGCGCCGATGGCCGTTACAAGGAACTGCTGTGGGTGCCGGCCGGCGTGTCCAGCGGCTACGACCAGACCCGCCAGAACGCCGCCTTCGTTGAAATGCGCGGCAGCGAGGTGTTCAAGGTGGCGGTGACCACGCTCAAGGATATCGCCGAGCAGATCTTGACCGCCAACAACATGACCGTCGCCGACGTGGACTGGCTGATCCCGCATCAGGCCAACCGGCGGATTCTGGCCGCCACCGCCAAGCGGCTGGGGTTGCCGGAAGCGCGGATGGTGGACTGCGTGCGGATTCACGGCAATACCTCGGCGGCCTCGGTGCCGCTGGCTCTGGACGTGGCGGTGCGCGATGGCCGCATTCAGCGCGGCGATACGCTGTTGCTGGAAGGCTTCGGCGGCGGCTTCACCTGGGGCGCGGTGTTGCTGAAATATTGAACGCGAAGGAGAATTCACGATGACGACGCTGACCAGCGAAATCGCCTTGGTGACCGGGGCCAGTCGCGGCATCGGCCAGGCTATCGCCCGCGAACTGGGGCGGCGGGGCGCGACCGTGATCGGCACCGCGACCACCGAAGCCGGCGCCGTGGCGATTACCCAGGATTTGCGCGAGTGCGGTTTCGAGGGCCGCGGCCTGCGGCTGGATGTGACCGATCCAGCATCGGTGGAAGCGACGGTGAAGGCGGTGACCCAGGAATTTGGTACGCCGAGCATCCTGGTCAACAACGCCGGCGTCACCCGCGATAATCTCTTGTTGCGGATGAAGGAAGAGGAATGGACGGCGATCCTCGACACCAACCTGACGTCGGTTTACCGACTGAGCAAGGCAGTGCTGCGCGGGATGATGAAAGCTCAGCGCGGGCGTATCATCAGCATCACCTCGGTGGTGGGCGCCACCGGCAATCCCGGCCAGGCCAACTATGCGGCGGCCAAGGCGGGGATCATCGGCTTCACCAAATCGCTGGCGCGCGAGATCGGCTCGCGCAACATCACCGTTAACGCGGTGGCGCCGGGGGCCATCGCCACCGATATGACCCGGGATCTGCCGGAGGCGCAGCGCCAGGCGCTGCTCGCCGGCATTCCGCTGCAACGGCTGGGCGAACCCCAGGACATCGCCAATGCCGTGGCGTTCCTGGCTTCGCCGGAGGCGGCTTACGTGACCGGCGAGACCCTGCATGTCAACGGCGGGATGTACATGGCCTGATCGCTGGCCAGAGCCGGCATTGGGAAAATCCGCGCTGGTATGCCGGTGGTCGGCGCGGGGTCGGAAACCACACCGAGGGTATGGCGCCGTCACCGGATTTCACCCGCCGTAAAGGGCGGATGCGGATTGAACGAAACAACCACGACGAGGAAGTAAACCATCATGACCGACATCAGCAACATTGAAGCCCGCGTCAGGAAGATCATCATCGAACAGTTGGGGGTGAAGGAGGAGCAGGTCACCAACGAAGCCTCTTTTGTCGAGGATCTTGGCGCCGACTCCCTGGATACCGTCGAGCTGGTGATGGCCCTGGAAGAGGAATTCGAACTGGAAATTCCCGATGAGGACGCCGAGAAGATCACCACGGTGCAGCAGGCGATTGACTATATCGCGTCGCATTCGGGGTGAGGGTGTCCATCCTGTCCAGTTCAGGATTTGTCGCCGCGACCGCCGCCGGGGGCCGCGGCTTTGTTTTTTCAGCGTAGCGCAAAGAGGGTAGCCCCGTGACCAAGCGGCGAGTGGTAGTGACGGGCATGGGCATCGTGTCCCCGGTCGGCAGCACCGTGGAGACCGCCTGGACCAACATCCTGGCGGGTCGCAGCGGGATCGGACCGATCACCGCCTTCGACGTCAGCAGTTTTCCAGTGCGTATCGGTGGAGCGGTGAAGGACTTTCAGGTGGAGCAGTACCTGAATCTCAAGGAAGCCAGGAAGATGGACGCCTTCATCCATTACGGCATCGGCGCGGCGGTGCAGGCGATCCGGGATTCCGGGCTGGAGATCACCGAGGCGAATGCCGAACGGGTTGGAACCTATATCGGTTCCGGCATCGGCGGCTTGCCGGGCATCGAGGAAGGCCATTCGGCGTTCCTCAAGGGGGGGCCACGCAAGCTGACGCCGTTCTTCGTGCCCCGCAGCATCATCAACATGGTGTCGGGCAATCTGTCGGTCATGTACGGGATCAAGGGTCCGAATCTGGCGGTGGTCACGGCCTGCACCACTGGCACCCACAGCATCGGCCTGGCGGGCCGACTGATCGCCCATGGCGACGCCGACGTGATGATCGCGGGCGGCGCGGAAATGGCGACGACGCCCACCGGGCTGTGCGGGTTCGCGGCGGCGCGGGCGCTGTCCACCCGCAACGACGAGCCGGAAAAAGCCAGTCGGCCTTGGGACCAGGATCGCGATGGTTTCGTGCTGAGCGACGGCGCCGGGGTGCTGGTATTGGAAGAATACGAATCTGCCAAACAGCGCGGCGCGCGGATTTACGCCGAACTGATCGGCTTCGGCATGAGCGGTGACGCTTATCACATGACCCTGCCGTCGCCGGATGGCGACGGCGCCCGCCGGGCGATGCTGAACGCGCTGCGCGACGCGGCTATTGCTCCCGACGCGATGGATTACATCAACGCCCACGGCACCTCCACGCCGGCTGGCGACAAGATCGAGAGCGACGCGGCCAAGGTCGTGTTCGGCGACCACGCTTACCGGCTAGCGATGAGTTCGACCAAATCCATGACTGGCCATCTGCTGGGCGCGGCCGGTGGGGTCGAGGCGATTTTCTCGGTGCTGGCGATTCGCGATCAGGTCGCGCCGCCGACCATCAACCTGGACCAGCCGGAACCGGGCTGCGATCTCAACTATGTGCCGCACACAGCCCAGGAGCGGCGTATCAAGGTAGCGCTGTCGAATTCCTTCGGCTTCGGCGGCACCAACGGTTCGGTGATCTTCCGCGCGCTGGATTGAAAGCGTTAATTCCGTTGTTTCTCTGCTGGTATGTTCGAACCACCCTTCCTTATTCAGGAAGCGGATGATGTTTTTCAAGCGACTCCGGCAACTGCTCCTGGCATTTACCGCGCTGGCGCTGATCTTCGGCCCGGCGCTGTACATCATCCACGCTGATTATCGCGCGTTCCTCGATACCCCTCTTGGCGTGCCGGTCGGTGGCCTGGTGCTGGAACTGAAACCCGGCATGGGTGTAGCCGATGTTGCCCGGGAACTGCGGCGGCAACCGGGTCTGCTGCGGTCGGCGCTGTATCTGCAAGCCTACGCCCGGCTGAATCGGCTGGCGCTTCGGCTCAAGGTCGGCGAATACGCCATCGCGCCGGGCGTCACGCCGCGCGGTTTGCTCGAACAGATCGTGGCCGGACGGGTCATTCAGTATTCGCTGACGGTGGTGGAAGGCTGGACCTTCCGGCAGTTGCGGTGGGCGCTGGCGGAGCATCCCAAACTCAGGCAGACCCTGCGGGAAGCGAGCGACGCCGAAATCATGGCGCGGCTGGGTCGGCCGGGCGAACATCCCGAGGGACGGTTTTTCCCCGATACCTACCATTTTCCGGCGGGCGCCACGGACGAGATGTTCCTGCGGCGGGCGCTGGCGGCGATGGACCACCAATTGGACGAGGCATGGCGTCGCCGTTCCCCGGATTCGCCGCTGACCGATCCCTACCAGGCGCTGATTCTGGCCTCGATCGTGGAGAAGGAGACGGCGCTGCCGGCGGAACGGCCGGAGGTCGCTGGAGTGTTCGCGCGGCGTTTGCGGCGGGGGATGCTGTTACAAACCGATCCGACCGTGATCTACGGCTTGGGCGATGCGTTCGATGGCAACCTGCGTCGCGCCGATCTGACCCGCGATACGCCCTATAACACCTACACGCAAAAAGGCTTGCCGCCGACGCCCATCGCTCTGCCCGGCGCAAGCGCGCTGGCCGCCGCCGTCAATCCGGCGTCCGGCGATGCGCTGTATTTCGTGGCCAGCGGCGAGGGTGGGCATGTGTTTTCCCGGACGCTCGATGAGCATAACCGGGCGGTCAGGCAGTATCAGCAACGCAAGGGGGAATAGCATGGCATCGGGTGGTTTCATCACCGTCGAGGGCGGCGAAGGCGCTGGCAAGACCACCCAGCTTGCATTCATGCGCGACTATCTGGAGCGGGTGGGGTGTCGGGTGACGCTGACTCGCGAGCCGGGCGGTACGCCGCTGGGCGAGGAGATCCGTTCCCTGCTGCTCGGCCACCGCCACGACGGCATGGCCATGGCCGCCGAAACCCTGTTGATGTTCGCCGCCCGCGCCGAGCATCTGGAGCGGGTCGTCCGGCCAGCGCTGGCCGCCGGTCATTGGCTGTTGTGCGACCGTTTTACCGACGCCACTTATGCCTATCAGGGCGGCGGACGGGGTTTGCCGCCGGAACGGATTGCCATTCTGGAAGAGTGGGTGCAGGGTGAATTGCGGCCAGATCTGACGCTGCTGTTTGATTTGCCGGTCGCGGTCGGTCTGGAACGGACCGGGCGGCGCGGCGCGGCCGATCGCTTCGAGCGGGAGGAAGCGGACTTTTTCGAACGGGTGCGTGCTGTTTATCTCGACCGCGCTTGGCAACACCCCGACCGCTACCGGATCGTGGATGCCGCCCGCCCGGTCGAAGCGGTTCGGGCCGAGGTGGAAGCCATTCTCGCCGCGTGGCTGGAGCGTAAGTGATGGATGAGCGTTTGCCCTGGCATCAAGACCTCTGGCGGCAACTTTGGCGGCGGCGGAGCGCCGGGCGCATGCCGCATGCCTTGTTGCTGGCTGGTCCCGCCGGCCTGGGCAAGGGACTGTTCGCTCGCCGGCTGGCGCGGGCGCTGCTGTGCGATCATCCCGACGCCGAGGGCGAGGCCTGCGGTCAGTGCCGGAGTTGCCGGCTGTTCCAGGCCGGCAGCCATCCCGACTACCGCGTGGTGCAGCCGGAAGAGGACAACAAAAGCATTGAAAGTGACCAGCTTGCAGGGGATGCCGGGGGAAGCGGTGCAAAGAAAAAGAAGAGTAAGGCCATTAAAATTGAGCAGATCCGTGAGCTGTGCGCCTTCCTCGGCTACACCGCCCAATACGGCGGCTACAAGATCGCGCTGCTGGAGCCGGCTGACCGGCTCAATGTCAATGCCGCCAACAGCCTGTTGAAAACGCTGGAGGAGCCGCCAGGCGATGGTCTGCTTCTGCTGGTGACCGCTCAGCCGGCGCGTTTGCCGGCCACGGTGCGCAGCCGCTGTCAGAGGATCGGTTTCGACCCGCCGGTGCCGGCGCTCGCCATTCCCTGGCTGGCCGCGCGCGTCGAGGGTGGGTTGGATCCGGAGGCGCTGCTGGAAATTGCGGGTGGCGCTCCACTCGCCGCGCTGGCCTATGCCGACGGCGAGCGCTGGCGCCGCCGCCGGGAACTGTTCGAATGCTACGAGCAGGTGCTGGCCGGTCGGGCCGACCCGATTCGGGCGGCGGAAGGCTGGACCCAGGGCGATCTGGCCGAGAATCTGCGCTGGCTCATCGGTTGGCATACCGACCTGATTCGGCTTAAGATGAACCCCGAATCCTTTCGCCTGAGCAACCCCGACCTGCGTTCCGCGCTGCGGCGTTGGGTCGACCGGCAGACGCCGCGCGCCCTGTTCGAACGATTGGACGCAGCGGTTCGGCTGTACGCGCTCTGCACGACCACCCAGGTCAACGCGCCCTTGCTGCTGGAAGCGTTTCTCGGCGATACATTTCGCTAATTCCTGATCCATTCAATAAGGTGGAACAACATGGCGGCTCCACGGCAAGGCGTCATTTCCCTGGCCATCAAGGACAAGACAATGCTGCATTCCAGCTACATGCCTTTCGTCAAGGGTGGCGGCATTTTCATTCCGACCGATAAAACCTTCGAGCTGGGTGACGAGGTGTTTCTGCTACTGACTATGCTGGACGATCCGGAACGGTTCGCCATTACCGGCAAGGTGATCTGGATCAATCACCGAACTACGCCGGGCAGCCGGCAGATGGGCGTCGGCATCCAGTTTGGTGGTGTGGAAGGCGCCAATCTCCAGAAAAAGGTCGAATCGCAACTGGCCGGTTATATTCGCGCCGAACAGCCGACCAACACGATGTAGGCACGGGTGGACGATGCTGGTCGATTCCCACTGCCATCTGGATCGGATTGATCTGGCGCCCTTTGGCGGCGGCCTCGAAGGCGTGTTGAAAGCCGCGGTGGCGAACGGCGTGACGCGATTGCTGAGCGTGGTGGTGGATTTGGAAAGCTGGCCAGCCCTGGCCCGAATGAGCGAGCCGTACCCTCAGATCGATCTGTCGGTGGGGGTACATCCGAGCGAAGAGGGTGGTCGGGCGCCAACCGTGGCGGAACTGGTGGCTCTGGGCCGCGAGCCGCGAGTGGTCGCCATCGGCGAGACCGGGCTGGATTACTATTACGGAGCCGACAGCGTCGACCGTCAGCGGGACTGGTTCCGCGTCCACATCGCCGCCGCCCGCGAACTGGGCAAGCCGCTGATTGTTCACACCCGCGCCGCCCGCGAGGATACCTTGCGGATATTGGCGGAGGAGGGCGCGGTCGAGGCAGGCGGGGTATTGCACTGTTTCACCGAGGACTGGGCCATGGCGGAACAGGCGCTGGCGCTGAATTTCCATATTTCGTTTTCCGGCATCGTGACCTTCAAGAATGCCAAACCCATTCAGGACGCGGCCCGGCGTGTGTCCGCCGACCGGTTGCTGGTCGAGACCGACTCCCCCTATCTGGCGCCGGCGCCGCATCGGGGCAAGCCCAATCATCCCGCCTGGGTGCGGCATGTGGCTGAATTCGTGGCCCGGTTGCGCGGCGAGTCCCTGGAACAGGTGGCGGCGGTCACCACCGCGAATTATCTGCGGCTGTTTGGCCCCTCATCCCCAGCTTCTCTCCCGCCAGCGGGCGAGGGGAGTGAACGGGGGGCGGCGTGAACCACGCGGAAATGCGCGACCGGGTGCGCCGCTGCCTGCATTCCACTCATCGGGTGGAAACGATCACCGGCGACCACGCGGTGGCCGGGATGGAGCGCGAGGAGCGGGCGCTCACTCCAGCGGCGGTGCTCGTGCCACTGGTGGAGAGGTCGGAAGGTTACACGGTGTTGCTGACCCAGCGCACAGCCCATCTGGAACACCATGCCGGGCAGATCAGTTTTCCCGGCGGTCGGGCCGAGGAAGAGGATGCCAGTCCGGTGGAAACCGCGTTGCGCGAGGCAGAGGAGGAGATCGGTTTGCATCGCCGACATGTAGTGGAAATCGCCGGTTTTCTGGATCTATATCAAACCGTGACCGGGTTTCTGGTCACGCCGGTGGTGGGCCTGGTGACTCCGCCGTTCGATTTGACGCTGGACGAATTCGAAGTGGCCGAGGCGTTCGAGGTGCCGCTGGAGTTCATCCTCGATCCCCGCAATCACGAGCAGCGTAGCGTGTTTTACAAGGGCCAGCAGCGGCGCTACTACGTGATTCCCTACCAGGACCGCTTCATTTGGGGCGCCACCGCCGCCATGCTGGTCAATTTCGCCCGGCGGCTAACCGGAAACCCGCTGTCGCCCTGAGTCCGGGGTATCGCTGGCCGCGCCCCGGTGGTGGACGAACTGCCGCAGCAGGAACTCCTCGTCCCGTGGCGTCAGGTCGAACCGCAAACTGGCCTGCTCGACCGTCCCGAGGGTGCAATGTCCCTGGTCGGCGAGCCACTGAAAGGCGCGGCGCAACGCCTCGCCTTCGGGGATGAGCGGTTTCAACATGCCGTAGGTCTCCCTGTTACAGTGCCGAATGCCCCAACCGTCTTGTCGCGCGGTTCAATGCCTGTTTGAATCTTGAAAAAACCCCACGGACGGCGTCCGCGCCGCCCGTGGGAAGGTGTGAGGGGATGATTCCTGGCTGGTTGCACCACCCCACCGATGAGTCATGACCGTTACCGGTCCCAAAGGGTGAAACGCGGTTACGACGTAGCCAGTTGCCCCCGCATTTCCGCCGCGTACTGATCGGCGTTGAGGCCGACCACCAGATGCAGGGTGCGGTTGGCCAGCCGCATCACGCCGGCCACGCCCGCCGCCCGCAGCGCTGTTTCGTTCACCGCAGCGTCGCTGTCGATCACCAGCCGCAACCGGGTCTCGGCGCAGGCGTCCACCCGCTGGATGTTGCCGACCCCGCCCAGTGCTGCGATGAGGTCCCGCGCCTTGCCAGCGGCCTCGGGATCGCGCAGCTTGGACACGATGCCGGCGGGTGCCGGGGCCGTCACCGGCGAGGGTTCCTCCACCGCGTCCGCCTCCGGTCCGGCGGTTTTCAAATACTCCTCCAGATCGGTCTTCAGGTTTTCGGACCGGGTGCCGAAGATCGCCTGCATACCGCTGCCGACCACGATCACCCCGGCCGCGCCCAGCACCTTGAGCTTGTTGGGACTGGCCTTGTTCACGTCGTTCAATTCCACCCGCAGCCGGGTGATGCAGGCGTCCAGGTTCTTGATATTGCCGCGTCCGCCGAAGGCTAGCACCAGTTGCTTGGCGAAGCCGTGGGCGATATCGACGGCGACTTCGCTCGATACGACCGCTTCCTCGATCTCGCGGCCGGGCGTCTTGAGATCGAACTTGGTGATGACGACGCGGAAGACGGTGTAATACACCAGCGCCCACAACGGCCCGAGCACCAGCAACCACCAGCCATGGGTGGATTTCGCGTACAGCACGACGTAGTCGATGGTCCCGTGCGAGAAAGTCATGCCATGCTTGATGCCCAGTTCAATGCAAAGAAAATAGGCGACGCCGGCCAGCAGGGCATGGATGACGTACAGCACCGGCGCGACGAACATGAAGGCAAATTCAATCGGTTCGGTGATGCCGGTCAACCAGGCGGTCAGCGCCGCCGAGATCATGATGCCGCCGATCTTGGCCCGGTTCTCCGGGCGGGCGCAGTGCCAAATCGCAATCGCCGCCGCCGGCAGGCCCCACATCTTGAACAGATAACCGCCGGCCATGTTGCCGGCGGTCGGGTCGCCGGCGATGTAGCGCTGGATTTCGCCGGTGATGATTTTGCCGGTGGTCGGGTCAGCGTAACTGCCGACCTCGAAGAAAAACGGCACGTTCCAGATGTGGTGCAGGCCGAAAGGAATCAGCAGGCGTTCGATAACGCCATAAATGCTGAACGCCAGTGCCGGATTGCTTTCCGCCGCCCAGTGGGAAAAGCCCTTGATGCCCGCGCCGATCGGCGGCCAGACGAAGCTGAGGATGATCCCGAGCCCGATGGCGGCGAAAGCGGTGGCGATGGGCACGAAGCGCTTGCCGGCGAAGAAGCCCAGATAAGGCGGTAAGTCGATGCGGTAATAGCGGTTGAACAGCGCCGCCGCGATGCCACCGATCAAGATGCCGCCAAAGACGCCGGTGTCGATGGACACTATCCCCATCAACTCCTTGCTTTCCACCCCCAACACCTTGGCCATGACGCCCAGCGTCGCCAGCATGACCACGTAGCCGACCACCGCCGCCAGCGCCGAGACGCCGTCGTTGTTGGTCAGGCCGAGCGCCACGCCGATGGCGAACATGATGGCCATGAGGCCGAAGATCGCGCCGCCGGACTGGGCCATGACGTTGGAAACCACATCCGGGAAAATGGCGAAATGGGCGCTGCCGATGCCGAGCAGGATGCCGGCGACCGGCAGCACCGACACCGGTAGCATCAGTGCCTTGCCGATTTTTTGCAAAAAAGCGAATGCGTGTTGCCACATGACAGCGATCTCCGGGCGATCAGGCGGTGGTGGTGAAAGGGTCGGGACAATACGCGCGGACTTCGGCGGCGGTTTCCAGGGTCAGCGCCCGCCGCGCCAGATCCTGACATTCGTGTAGCCACAGCGTGCGAATCTGCGCCTTGATGCTGGGGATGGTCGGCAGGCTGACGCTGAGTTCGTCCACGCCCAAGCCGATCAGCAATGGTACCGCCTGCGGGTCGCTGGCAATGCCGCCGCAGACCCCCACCCATTTGCCCTGCGCGTGGGCGGCCTCGACCGTCCAGGCGATCAAGCGCAACACGCTGGGATTCAGCCCGTCCACCTTGGGCGCCAGCTTGGGATGGCCGCGATCCATCGCCAGGGTGTACTGGGTCAGGTCGTTGGTGCCGATGGAGAAGAAGTCCGCCTCGCGGGCGAATTGCGCGGCCATGATCGCCGCCGCCGGGATTTCCACCATGATGCCAGTCTCGATCGGCCCGACGCCCAGCCGCTGCCGCTCCTCTTCCAGTATGGCCTTGGCGTCGCGCAGTTCCGACAGCAGGCCCACCATTGGAAACATCACCCGGACCTTGCCGAAGGCGGCGGCGCGCAGGATCGCCCGCAACTGGGTGCGCAGAATTTCCGGGCGGTCCAAACCGATGCGCAGGCCGCGCTCGCCGAGAAACGGGTTTTCCTCTTTGGGAATCGGCAGGTAAATGAGCGGCTTGTCTCCGCCCACATCCAGTGTGCGAATGATCAGCGGCCGATCCGGTCCCAACGCCTCGGCGATGGTCTTGTAGACTTCGAACTGCTCGTCCTCATTGGGGGCGGTAGACCGTTCCATGAACAGGAATTCCGAGCGCAGCAGACCCACGCCCTCGCCACCCAGACCGGGAACCTGCTCGGCTTCGGCCAGACCGCCGATATTGCCGACTACCTCTATCCGGTGACCGTCTAGCGTGATCGCCGGTTCGTGCGCCACCGCCATTTCGGTTTGCCGGCGGGCGGCCAGCCGTTCCTGGGTTGCGCGGATGCGGGCGATCTCCTCCGGACTGGGATTCAGCCGCAACGTGCCCTTGCCGCCGTCGAGAATCACCGGCGTACCGTCGGGCAATTCCAGCGCACGGGGTTCGATGCCGGCCACCGCTGGAATGTCCAGCGAACGGGCCAGAATGGCGACGTGCGAGGTCGCGCCGCCCAGCGTGGTGCAGAAACCCCGCACCCGGTTGCGGTCGAGGCTGGCGGTGTCGGACGGGGTGAGTTCCTCGGCCACCAGAATGGCGTTGATCGGCGGTTCCTGGCGTTCCGGTTCCGCGCCGGTCAGCAGGGTCAGCACCCGCCGCCCCACGTCGCGCAGGTCGTTGGCGCGGGCCGCCAGCAGTTCGTTGCGCAGGCTGGCCAGCCGGTCGGCGTGGGTGGTGAAGGCTCGATGCCAGGCAAACTCGGCGCTCTTGCCCTTGGCCAGCGCCGAATGGGCGATGTCCAGCAGGTCGGGATCGTCCAGCAATTCCTGATGGGCGGCGAAGATGGCGGCCTTGTCGGCGGCGCGCTGGCCGTGCAGTCGCGCCTGCAAGGCTTCCAACTGCCCCCTGGCCTGATCGACCGCCTCGTCCAGTCGGTCGCGCTCCCGTTGCGGATCGCCTTCGGCGGTCTCGTTGACCCGAATCTCCCGGTGGCGGACCTGGAAGACTTCACCGACCGCCAGCCCCGGCGAGGCGGCCACGCCGAGCAGCAGGTTGGGGTCTTCCGAGCGGGGTCGTGGGGCGGGCTCGGCGCTGGCCGACACTTCGAAGCTGGCTGGCGCTGGCGCGGGTTTGCAACCCTCGTCGCCCAAGCCTTCCCACAGCAAGGGCGTTAGCGTCCCGACCGCCGCCTCGGCGTCGTCGCCCTTGGCGACCAGGGTCACCTTGTCGCCGTAGCCGATTTCCAGACCCATGATGGCGACCACGCTCTTGGCGTTGGCTTGTTGCTCGCCCTTCTGGATGCGGATCTCGGCCTTGAATTTTTTGGCGAGGTTGGCCAGTACCGCGGCAGGGCGGGCGTGCAGGCCGGTGGCGTTGGGGATCACAATCGCTTCGGAGGTGACGGTTTTGACCGATTCGGCCGCGGCTTCAGCCTGGGCGTCGGCCAGGCTCAGTTCCAGAATCACATCGCGGCCGGCGGTGACGGCGCCGGAACGCGGAGTGAAGGTTGCTACTCGCTCGCTGTTGGTGACGACGATCTGGGTGAGCAGGCTCTTGGCGTGGGTGGCGACGTAATCGGCGTCGAAGTCGATCAGGGCGTCGCCGGTCTTGACCGAATCGCCCGCCTTGACCCGTGGGGTGAAGCCACTGCCCTTCAAGCCAACGGTGTCGAGGCCAATGTGCATCAATATTTCGATGCCTTGCGGGGTGGCGACGGTGACGGCATGGCCGGCCGAGTGCAATTGAACGATCTTGCCGTCGCAGGGCGCGCGCAGGCACTGGTCGATGGGGTCGATGGAAATGCCGTCGCCGACCATTTTCTGGGCGAACACCGGGTCGGGAACCCGTTCGAGCGGCACCAGCGGGCCGGAGAGCGGTGCGGTCAGGGCGATCTTGATAGAGGCTGGGTCGCGGTGGGTGGAGATATTCATATCGTTATTCTCGACATTTGGAGCTGTAGAGAGCGATGCCGTGCGCGAGTGGCTGACGCGGCGGGTGGTGGTTCACAAAAGATTCCTCCTGTCTATTTTAGTATAGAAGATTGTTGTGGTTGGGGAGTTCTTCACCCATGACGTGAGGGGTTACACGAGTGGAGCGTGGCGGGCCACATCGTTCTTAAAGTTCATCGCCATGGGTTTGAATAAGCTTTTGATACCAGAAGTAGCTCTGTTTTTTTATTCTCTTCAGCCCTTTTTCCCGATCAACATAGACGAATCCGTATTGTTTCTGGTAGCCGTTCAGCCAGCTCAGAAGATCAATGAATGACCAGGCAAAATAGCCGATCAAGTTCATGCCATCTCCAATTGCGTGCTTACACCAGCGAATATGCTCGCGCAGATATTCGATTCTCGAATAATCCAAAATCTCTCCATTTTCTCCAACAGGATCCTTGTCTCCCAGACCATTTTCCGTGATCATGATGGGGATGTCTCCGTATCTCTCTCGAATTCTTTTCATTCCCTCGTAGAGTCCTTCCGGAAAAATTGCCCAATCCCAAGGGGTATATTCAATTTTTGGGTTGATCACCTTTTTGAACAATCCAGGGATACCGCTTTCTTTCTGGGTTCCCTTTTCGCCAGTGACATTGATTGCCGTAATGCCCACCCCATCGATTGGGTTGTGAGTCAGGAATGCGCTCTGATAATAGTTGATACCGATAAAATCGATAGTCGCGCTTTTGATGAGATCCATGTCCCCATCGATGATAGTCGGTGCTTGCCATTGGTTTTGATAGTCTGTTTGCATCCGCTCCGGATATTCGCCCTTCAAGCTGGGATCGTAGAACCAGTGAAAGTCCATTTCCTCGTAAAATTCGCAAGCTCTAATATCTTCCCTGGTTTCGCTTATGGGGAATCCTGGCAGAAGAACGTGAGCAATTCCAATCATGCCATCCGGTATTTTTTCTCTCGAACCAGTTTTCTATACTCGATCACCGATTTGGCGTGGGCCAGATTGACAATATGCGTGACTTCCAAGGCCCGCTTTTCTTCCCTTGCTCCCGGCGGATGCAGGCCGTCCCGATATCCAAGCATGATAAAATTGATCGCTTCATTAAAGGTAATCCAATACCGAACACGATCACCGAAGTACTCGAAACAGGTTCTGGCGTAGTGAGCGAAAATGTCAATTAAATCCCGATTTTCCCAGCCGCCAATGTCTTGCAAATCTTGCGGTAAATCCCAGTGATAAAGAGTTATAACAGGCACAATATTATGTTTCAGCAGTTCATTAATTAGATTATTATAAAATTCGATTCCTTTTGGATTGATTTCTTCTGTTCCCTTGGGGAATATTCGCGTCCAAGCGATGGAAAATCGATAGGATTTGAGTCCCATTTCGGCCATTAATCCAACATCTTCCTGATATCGGTTATAGTGATCGACGGCAATATCGCCATTGGTTTCCATGTGCGTTGTACCGGGCAGGTGAGAGTAAACATCCCAGACCGATAAGCCCTTGCCGTCTTGTTGGTAGGCTCCCTCCACCTGATAAGCAGCCGTCGCCGCGCCCCACAAAAAATTCCTCGGAAAATTTTTCATTTGACCACCAGAGCCTGTATAAGAACTAACCTGTTTTATTGCAGGAGCTGGCTTGCCCACGATGATTTTCAGATATCGTGGACAAGTCTGCTCCTGCGCATAAGGTATTGATTGAAAAATGGGTAATTCCTATACAGGTTCTCACTCTCCGACCGCATTGACACACTGCCCGGTGCGTTCGAACTCGGCGAAGTTGCCAAGAGTGGTTTCGGCGATGTTGCGCAGGGCGTGATCGGTGAGAAAGGCCATATGCGAAGTCACCAGCACGTTGGGGAAGGTCAGCAATCGCGCCAATTCATCATTGGTCGGCACCTTGTCGGACAAATCGCGATAGAAATAGTCGGCCTCTTCCTCATACACGTCGATAGCCAGCAGGCCGATCTTGCCGCTCTTGAGAAACTGGATCACCTTGGCCGTGTCGAGCAGTGCGCCACGGCTGGTATTGACAATGAAGACGCCATCCTTGAGATAGGGCATGGTTTCTTCGTTGAGGATATGGCGGGTTTCCGGGGTCAGCCGGCAGTGCAGGGTAATGATGTCCGCTTCGCGGGCAAAAGTGGGTCCGTCTACATAGGTGGCGTACTGTTTCACTGCTTCGTTGGGAAATTTATCGTAGGCCAGAATGCGGCAGCCAAAACCGCTCAAGTTCTTAATCACCATCTGGCCAATCTTGCCGGTCCCGAATACCCCAACGGTCTTATCGCGCAACTCGAAACCTTCCAGCCCGGCAATCTCGAAATTGAATTCGCGGCTGCGGTTATAGGCTTTATGCGTCTTGCGCCCCAGAGTCAACATTAGCGCTACAGTAAACTCCGAGACCGCATTGGGTGAGTAGGCTGGCACTCGCACGACCAGAATATTGTGTTGGGCCGCTGCCAGCAGATCGATCTGGTTGTAGCCGGCGCTGCGGGTGGCGATGATTTTGGTACCGTGCTGGGCCAGATCGGCGATTACGGTGGCGTTGCAGGCATCGTTGACGAAGATGCACACACCGGGAAAACCGCGCGCCAGGGCCACCGTTTCCGGCGACAGGCGCGGCTCAAAAAAAGTCAGCTCATGGCCGAATGGTCCGTTGCATTGCTCCAGCGAGTGGCGGTCGTAGGATTTGCTGCTGAATATAGCGATTTTCACAGGGCTAACCTCCAGTTGAGAGTTCAGGTCACGACGGGGGAATATGTTGACCATATTAATCAAACTTCAGCAATGCGTTTTATTAAAAACGCGTTAAATGATTTCGCTTTTTTTATCGTCATCTACAACTCCATTATTGCTGCATCGTCTATTGTTTCATTATTGCTATCGTCATCGGCAACTTCGCTCTTTCTGGCAACAGCGACTGTTATTTTTTTACTATCATCATCCATGATGAACTCTCTCTGAAGATAGGCGTCATAATTTCTCACTATCGGCGCATATTCTTCAGTCATTAAAGGCGATGAAATGATGAAATCCGCAGTCGAGCGATTGCAAACAATCGGGACGTTATACAATACCGCAATGCGCAAAAGCGCCTTAACATCCACATCATGCGGTTGGGGTTGCATTGGATCCCAGAAAAAAATAATCGCATCGATTTTCCCTTCGGTGATCAGTGAACCTAACTGTTGATCGCCTCCCAGAGGACCGGAATGGAGCTTCACAATGGTAAAGTCATCGGGAATTTCAAAGGCGGTCTGTTTTTCTCTGATGGCTTTCTCAACCAGTCGCCCGGTCGTGCCTGTACAGGTTAATCGGTGTTGGAGCAGAATGCTCACATTCCATTCCACCCATTCGATCATGTCTTTCTTGCGATTGTCGTGGGCGACCAGTGCGATATTTTTTTGAGGATTCATGAGGAACAACCTCGCTTGAGTTTTGCATCCCGTGGAAAAAACCCACGAACGGAGTCTGCGCCGCCCGTGGGAAGTGTAGGGGGTTGTTTCCCCTACGGTTCCACCACCACGGAATCGTTATGGCGAGCCGAATTTGGCCATCACGCTTAGACCTTGGCCGCGATGGGCCGTTTGAGGAAGAACAGCGCGGTGGTCGTGACCAGCGTGCCGATCACGATGGCCGCCAGGTAGGCGCCAAGATGCGTCACCGCGTTCGGGATCGGCAGCACAAACACTCCGCCATGTGGCACCCGCAGTTCGCAACCGAACACCATCGAAATCGCGCCGGCAACAGCGGAACCGAGCATCAGCGCCGGAATCACCCGCAACGGATCCTTGGCAGCGTAGGGAATCGCGCCCTCGGTGATGAAGGAAATGCCGAGTACGGCGGTGGCGCCCCCAGCCTCGCGTTCGTCCAGCGAGAAGCGGTTTTTGAACAGCACCGTGGCCAGCGCCAGCCCCAGTGGCGGGGTCATGCCGGCGGCCATCACTGCCGCCATCGGTGCGTAGACCTGACTGGTGATTAGCCCGAGGGCGAAGGCGTAGGCTGCCTTGTTGAGTGGCCCGCCCATGTCGAAGGCCATCATTGAGCCGAGCAGCAGACCGAGAAATATTGCGTTGCTGCCTTGCAGACCCTTGAGCCAGGCGGTGATCACCGCCAGCGCGCCGGCGACCGGTTCGCCTACCACGTAGTACATCAGCAGGCCGACGATCACGGTACCGAGCAGCGGTAAAATCAATACCGGCTTGAGACCGGCCAGCGTGCGCGGCAGGGGGATGTGATCGCTGAGGAACTGGACGGTGTAGCCGGCGATAAAACCGGCGGCGATGCCGCCCAGAAAGCCCGATCCGATGGTGCTGGCGATCATGCCGCCGATCATGCCGGGCGTGATACCGGGGCGATCCGCAATCGAATAGGCGATGAAACCGGCCAAAATCGGCACCAGCAGCGTAAAGCCGGATTTGCCGATCTGGTTCAGAGTCCAGCCTAAGGTGCCCTTGTTCACGTCCTCGAACACGTTGATGCCGCCGATAGCGAAGCTCAGCGCGATCAACAGGCCGCCAGCAACCACGAAGGGAATCATGTAGGACACACCGGTCATCAGGTGCTTGTAGGCGCCGGTGCGGGCGGCGGCCTGCGGAGCCTTGGCTTGCTGATCGCCGGAAGGCGCGGCGCCCGTCACCTTGGCGTCGGCAATCGCCGTGCGCACCAGCGCGGCGCCGTCGTGGATCGCCGCTTTGGTGCTGGCCTCGTACAGCCGCTTGCCGGCGAAGCGGGTCTTATCCACCTGGGTATCGGCAGCGATGATGACCAGATCCGCCGCTCCCATGACCAGTCGGCCCACGCCGGCGCCATAACGCTCATCGGCAATTCGCGCCTTGAGCCCGGATG
>WBZP01000687.1_pt1 | contig 44855 bp, 38 predicted proteins | sample 5204301 | NCBI WGS metagenome assembly WBZP01 (sample SAMN12412401, study PRJNA552823) | activated sludge metagenome | isolation source: activated sludge from nitrification reactor of wastewater treatment plant... | place: USA: Pennsylvania | collected 2017
CCGGCGATGACCGCGAACCAGGTGCCATCGGTGATCTCCTGCAGCGCCACGCCCGCGGCATACCGGCCCTGGGCGATGCCGTTCTGACCCATCGAGCCGGAGGTGTCGACAATGAGGATCTCGGCGGCCTCGCCGCCGCCCGCCCCGACCTGGCCGGCGCCGGAGCAGCTGATCCGCACGATGGCGTGCACATCCGTGCCGCCGTCGGGCAGGAACTCGTTCTGGAAGACCTCAGTCGTGAACTGTGCCATCGGGTGCGTCCTTCTGCTGGGTCGGTGCTGGCGGTGCTAGCGGTGCTGGGGGTGCTGGTGGTGGCTGCGATGGTATGCCGGGTGGGGCCGTTGTGGGCTCCGGCTCGGGAACCGGCGGTGGTGCTGGTGGGGCCGGGTCGGTCGCCCCGACCCGCACGGCGGCCACGGTGATGTTGTCGACGCCCCCGGCAGCATTGGCGAAGTCGACGAGGCGCTGCGCGAGGGTCAGCGGGTGGCGCCCGTGCGGGCCGAGCTCGGCCACGGTGCGGGCCACGAGGTCACGCAGGTCGGTCGGCTCCGAGCAGTAGTTCCACAACCCGTCCGAGCACAACAGCAGCCACCCGTCCTCGGTGAGCGGCTGCACCGCCGTGTGCGGGGTGAGATCGGCAGGGGAGTCGACGCCCAGCCAGCGGGTGATCGCGTGCGCCTGGGCGCCGGTCTCGGCCTCCTTGCGCGGCATACCCTCGCGCATCTGCTCCGCGGCGAACGAGTCGTCCTCCCCGAGCTGGATCGGCGCGCTCGTCGGCGCGTCCGGCAGCCAATAGGCCCGGCTGTCACCAACATTGCCGACCACGGCGGTGCCCTCGTCGATGAGGGCGGCGACGAAGGTGCACGAGGGCGGCGTCTCGGTCTGCGCGTCGGCGGTCGTCGCAACGACCGCGTCGCGAGCCACGAGCACGGCGCGGGCCAGGCGTTGGGTGATCGCCGCGACGATCGCCTGAGGTTGGCCCATGGCACGCGGGATCGGGTCGTCGAGCACCTCGCGGGCCGCCCGGGCCGCGGCCAGGCTCGCGATGTGCGAATCGGTCGAGTTGGAGACCCCGTCGCAGACGACGACGACCCCCTGCTGCAGCGGGCGGGTCGAGGCGAGCAACGCCATCGCGTCCTCGTTGCGCTTCTTGCGGGCTCCGATGTCGCACACCCCGGCCAACCACGCGGACGGCTCCTCGTGGAAGTGGTCTCGAGGATCGGGCTGTTTGACCCCGCACTGGTCGCAATAGCCGTCGACGAAGTTGCCGACCCCACACGCCGCGCAGCCGGCGACGGGGTCGACCTCGGCGGCGACCCCCCGGCCGACCGGGCCGGTCCACCCCACGTCCAGCGGCGACTCCTCGCCCTCGGCCGCGGTCTGAGCCCGGACCGGCACCTGGCGCACCTGAGTCTCGGCGGCGGCGACGGCGGGCCCACCCGGCATCCCCGAGCCGGCCGGCGCGGCCGGTACCGTCCCACCGCTGAAGTCGTGTCCGCATTGTTCGCAGAACGACGCCTCGGCGTCGCGCTGCGCGCCGCAGGTCGGACAGGTGTTCACGAGCGGGTCACCACCTTGCGTGTGCGGCTCATCGGAGCGTCCAGGGACGGACCGAGTTGGCTTTGTCCACCAACGCGATTCGCGCTGATGAATCGTCGGTGACCTGGGCCAGCCGTCGGTAGGCCTCCTCCAGGCCCTCGCGGATGCCGCGCTCGGTGCCCGGGTGCCCGGCGATCACGATGCTGGGGTCGGGTCGGCGACCGGGCGCGCTGATCCAGGCCAGGGCGTTCTCGAAGACACTCACGAGCAGTGTGGCCTTATCCTGCGGCTCGATCGGCACGCCGTCGACGCTGCGCACTGCCTCCGCGAGGCTGCCCAGATCCACCCCGGAGGCAGCCAGCAGCTGGGCGCGCTTCTGCCGAGCCAACGCGTAGGCGCGGGACGTCGTGGGGATGAGGTCGAGGGCGGCGACCGCGGCGTCGACGTCGCCGCGGGCCGCGCGGATCCGCGCCATCCCGAAGGCGCCGACCGGGGTGTAGTTGGCGTCGGTGCGGGCGCACACGGCATACATGGCCTCGGCGACGCCGCGCGCGACCGGGTCGCTGCTCACCTCGCAGGCGAAGGCGAGCCCGAGCTTGGGCGCCAGTTCGCCGGGCACCTGGCCGTACACCGCGTTGCAGGCGCTCTGCGCACCGGCGGCGTCCCGGGCGGCCAGCGCCCGCAATCCCTGCAACCACACGGCCCGCCACTCCCACGGGTCGTCCCGCAGCAGCTCGTCGGTCACCGCGTCGACCAGGCCGGGGTCGCCGCGGTCCAGGGCCGTGCGGGCCAGCTCGAGCTTGACCTCGGGTGTGCTCGGCTGCGCCTGGCGCAGAGCCGTGTCGCGCTCGTGCGGCTTGAGCACCCGCACCTCCCGCAGGAGAGCGGCCTGCGGGTCGTGCGGGTCCGGACGCAACCCCGGCAGGGTGTACCAGTCGAGGGTGTCGACCGCGATGGCCGGGTCGTCGAAAAGTAACGACGGAGCCGAGGTGGTCGCCGCGGCGCCGCCCGCGGTGGCTCTGCCGCCCGCGGCAGCACCGACCGCGCCGGGGTCGGCGGTGCCCTTGGCTGCCTCGGCCTGTTCGGCCCGGTCCTGGGCGACCACCTCGCGGAGCACCCCGAGCAGTTGCACCCGCAGCTCGTCGGCGGAGCCGAAGCGGTCGTCGGGGCTCTTGGCGCACGCCTTGAGCAACAGCCGGTAGAACGAGTCGTAGCGCTGGAAGACCGGGGTCTCCTCGACCGGCGGGAGGGAGTCGACGTAGGTGGTCTGGTAGCCGCGGAACTCCATCGTCAACACGACGAGAGTGCGCCCGATCGTGTAGATGTCCGAGGCCACCGAGACGCCCTCCTCGGCGACCTCGGGGGCCTGGTAGCCGACCGTGCCGAAGATCGCCGAGTCCTGGTCGTCGATCCGTCGCACGCCGCCGAGGTCAATGAGCTTGATGTCGTCGCCGACCTGGATCATGTTGTCCGGCTTGAAGTCACAGTAGGCCAGCCCGAGATCGTGCAGGTATTGGAAGGCCGGCAGGATCTCGATGAGGTAGGCCAGCGCCTGGTCGACCGGGATCGGGTCGTAGCGGCCGACCTTGCGCATCCGCTGTTTGAGCAGAGCCTTCAGCGAGGTGCCGCCGACGTACTCCATGACGATGTAGCCGGCGCCGTCGTGAGTGACGAAGTTGTAGATCTCGACGATGTTGGGATGCTCGACCTGGGCGAGGAAGCGTTGCTCGGCGATCGCGGCCGCCAGGGCGTCGGGGTCACCGGTGTTGAGCAGACCCTTGAGCACCACCCAACGGTCCGAGACGTTGCGGTCGCGCGCCAGATAGATCCAGCCGAGCCCGCCATGGGCCAGACAGCCGGCCACCTCGTACTGCCCGGCGACCAGGTCACCGGCCTTGAGCTTGGGGTCGAAGGAGAACGCCTGACGGCACTTCGGGCAGAAGCCGGTCGTACGCCCGGGCCGATCACCTTGCGCCCGACCGACCTTGGTGCCACAGCTGGAGCAGAACCGTTTCGCCTCGGGCACGACGGGGTGCTTCATCAATGCCTCGGCGGCGTCGATGGCCGGGATCGGGGCGATCGTCGTGAGACCTGCCCCGAGACGGGCCGAACGCATCCGCTGGCTGCTGCCCAGCCGCCGGGTCGCCTTGCTACCGCTCTGCCGGGCTCGCGCCGAGCCCATCGCTGTCGAGGAGAGCCGGTTGCTGGCCCGGGACTGGGTCGGCGCCAATGGCGAGGTGCCCGCGCTCTGGCCCGGCTCGTCCGCGCCGGAGGCCCCGCAGGTGTCGCAGTAGCCGTCCAACATCGTTCCGGTGCAGCCGGGCTCCTCGCACGGGGTGCCGTCGGGCACGTCCGGGGTGGCCATCTGTTGAGGGCGCGCCGGGGGAACGATCGGCTCCTCGTCCGGCTCCGGGCTCGGCTGCGCAGGCTGGGCCGTCGCCGTGGGTTGCGGTATGCCGCCCGCCCCCGCTGCCGTCGGGCTGGCCGTGCCCCCCGGGCCCGCCGAGCCCGCCGAGCCCACAGAGCCCGCAGAGCCCGCAGAGCCCGCCGGCCCGGGGGTGCCGCAGACGTCGCAATAGCCGTCGAGGATGCTGCCGGTGCAGCCGGGCTCCTGGCATCGCACGGAGATCATCGGGGTGCTGCTCCCTTCGCGGGCTGCACAGCGGTCGGGCCGCTACGCGGAGTCGTGTGCCAGGCCTGCAGGTAGGCGCGGTAGGCCGCCAGCAGCGCCCGGGCTCGGGGCATCTCAGTGGGCCGGGCGGCCAGCACGGCGTCGAGCCGGGCCCGGAGGTGATCCAGGTCGGGGTCGGCGGCCGACGCGCCGAGGGTGGCTCGCGCTTGGGCGGCGAGCGCACCGGCATACCCGGCGATCTCGTCACGTTCGGCGAGGGCGTCGCCGTAGGCGGTGTGCACCTGGGTGAGCGCCCGCGAGACGGCGTCCAGCTTGGTCAGGTATGCCGCGAGTGCCCCCGGCTCACTCGGCACCGGTCCGAGGGCTCGCACGTCGGGGACGCCGAAGCGTGGCGCCGGGGTCACCGCAGCGACGCACCGCTGCACGAGCGCACTTACTGCGGTAGCGCGGGCAGTGAGCTCGGCGACCTGCTCACCGGCCCGCTCGGCGGTGCGCGCCGACTCGACCCGCACGCCGGCACCGACGATGAGGTCGCGCTCGGCCTGGGCGGCGTCGTACTCGAGGGGGCCCAACAGCCCGCCCACCTCGGCGCCCCGTTTGGCCCGATCGGTGACGTCGCCGAGGCGCTGCTCCAAGCGGGTCAACAGCACTCTGCCGGAATCTCGCTCGCCACCGGGCAGCATGCCGATCTGGTCGCGGATCCGTTCGATGGTGGCCCGCACGTCCTTCACCCGGGTGCCCACCTCGGCACCGGAGGGTTCGAGGGACAGCCGCGCCCGCAGCGCAGAGGTCATCGCGTCGCAGAGCCGGCAGGCCTCCGGCAGGGACAGGCCCAAGGCGCCCGACGTGGCCGGCGCGATGGTGTCGGCCGCCGACCCCGGGGCCACATCGAGCCGCCCCCAGATGAGCGTGGAGAGCCGGGCCGACTCGGCCGGCCCGACCCGGCCGGAGTCGAAGGTGACCACGAGCAGGTCGTAGCGGTCGCTGATCGCCTTCCACAAGGCCATCGACACGAGCATGTCGCGGCTGTAGGAGTCGCGCTCGGTGGAGGCCAGGGCCGCGGAGTCGAGCGCGTCGAGTTCCTCCTTGCGCTTGTCGCGCCACACCCCGAGGTCGCGCAGGTAGGTGAACGCCGCCTCGGCGGGCACCGGCACCCCGAGCCGCCCCGGGGCCTCCGGCGCGGCGGTGCCATAGGGCACCCGTGGGCCGCCGGGCAGGCCCGACCCCGGTATGGCCGGGCCACCCGGCATACCGGCGCTGCTCGGCCTACCGGCGCTGCTCGGCAGACCGGGTGCGCCCCAGGAGGGGCCGGTCGCCGGCCCGGGATCGGGGTCGATGCTGAGGCTCATGAGCGGCGGGGTCTCGTCGGGGGCGTGGCCATGAGGCGGCTCAGGCCCGCCCGTAGACCGGGGTGGGTGGCGCCGGGGCCGGCCCCAGCGATGGGGCGAGCCACTTGTCGTAGAGGGCCTTCCACCGACCGTCGGCACGCATGTCGTCCAGGAGTTTGTTGGCGTAGCGCACCAACTGCTGGTCGCCGGCGTTGAAGCCCAGGCCGTACGGCTCGGCGGTGATGGCCTGCTGGGCCGGCACCACGGCATACGGGTCCTGGGCCACCAGACCGGCGAGCACCGTGTCGTCACCGGTGATCGCCTCGACCGCCGACTGTTGGAAGAGCACGAGGCAGCCGGTGTGGTTGGCGGCGCTGACCGGCACGACACCCTTGGCCTCGTAGGTCTTGAGTTTGTCCATGCTCGTCGTGCCGCTGGGGGCGCACACCTTGGCCTTCGCGGCGGCCAGGTCCTCGAGCGAGGCGGCGGTGCTGCCCTTGCGCACGAGGACCTTCTGGCCGGAGCGGTAGTACTCGGCGGAGAACGCGATCGGCCAGTCGAGCCACCGCACGCAATTCATCGTCATGTTGCGGGCGACGACGTCGACCTTGCGCTCGACGAGCACGCTCTGGCGTTGCGCCGCGGTGATGACGACGAGCTGCACCTTGCTCGGGTCCCCGAGGATCGACTTCGCGAGCTCGCGTACTAGGTCGATGTCGAAGCCCTCGATCTGCCCGGTCAGCGGATTGCGGGCACCCATCAACAGGGTGTCGCTGGACACGCCCGCGATGAGGTAGCCGCGGGACCTGATCGCGTCGATCCGGGCGCCGGCCCCGGTGAGGCTGGCCAGCGGGGTGTAGCTCTGCAGCGGATCGAAACCGTTGGGCGCCGGCGCGCACTTGCTCGCCGGGGCTGCGGTTGTCGGCCCGGCGCTGGTGGCGCTCGCGCTCGTCGTGACGCTCGGGGTGAGCGGAGTTTCCGGATAGCCACCGGTGCCGCAGGCGGCCGTGACCAGGGCCAGGAGGCCGCCGACCGCGACCAGGCGCACGCGGCCCGTGCTTCGGTGGCCCGTCGTCGAGTGGAGCGCTGCGCGGCCCAACCCCCGGCGTCTCGGCCGGCGGGTCTGCGGGCGGGTCATCGTGCTGTCCACGCTGCTCATCGGTATTCCTCCACCCGTTGGGCGACCCCGCGGGTGACCAGCACACCGGCCAACAACCCGGCGAGCAACACCAACGCCGCGGTGATCCGCGCCTTCGTCGCGGGAGCCACGACGTCGCTGACCAGCGCGCTCTCGTAACCGGCCAGCGCCGCGGAGCTGGCCTGCTCGAACTTGGCGAAGGTCGGCCGGGTGCCGGAGGTGGGGCTGGTGGCCAGCGCGACCGCCTCGTCCCACGTGCCGGCGTCGTCGAGGGCCCGCACCTTGACGTGGGCCTCCCGGAAGTCACCCCAGATGGCCTCCAGCTGCACCGCGTCACCGCTCGGGCCGAACCAACGGACCTTGCTGAGCTTCCCGAGCTGGGTCGACACGCTCAGCAGACTGGCCTGGACGTCCTTCTCCCGCTTGACGTTCGCCTGCCCGCGGGCGATCAGGCCGAGGCTCTCGTTGGCCTTCGCGTCGTAGGCCGCGGACCGGGCGGTGGTGAGCGCGACGGTGCCGGCGAACTGGTTGTCGGCAACCCGCCGCACGTCGTCGCCCACGCTGCCCAGCACGACCAGCGCCCCGACCAGCGCGGCCAGCACGGTCGCGGCGCCGGCGGTCAGGCCGACATTGACGTAGCGGCGGGTGCGCCGGGCCAGCCACAGCCCGACGACCACGAACACCAGCAGCGCGGCGAGCCCGACCAACAGCACCGGCGCCCGCGTGCTGGCCGAGCCGAACTCGAGCTCGGCCCGGCCGGTGTTGGCCTGCAACAACGACTGGATGATCGGCACTGCGTTCGTGCGCAGCCGGTCACTGGCCTGAGTCTGGTACTGGGCACCCACCGGCAGCCCTTGCCGGTTGTAGGCGCGCGCCTGCTCGATGAGCGCGGCATACGACTGCAACTCGCTGTTGAGCTCGGCCAGCGCGGCCCCGTCGGCGGCCTGCTCGCGGGCCGCGACCGCGACGGCCCCGGCCACCCGCTTCATGGTCGATTCGTAGTCGGCCCGCTGCTGGGGATCTTCGTTCCCGCCCACCAGGAAGGCGTTCGTCGCATCCGCGTCGGCGCGCAACACGTCGGCATAGATCGATTGCACCCGCACGACCTGCTCGGTGTTGGCCGAAGCCCGGTCGACCGACCCGGCGCTGGCCCACAGTGTGCCGGCACCGACCAACCCGAACAGCAGTGCGGCGATCGAGGCGCCGGCGCCGAGCAGGCGCATCCGCCCGGGGGTGCCGGCCACCTGCCCGCGCACCCAGGCACCGACGCGCGACTTCGCCGGTGCGCCGCTGCGGTATGCCGCGGGGCCACCTGGCGCGCCGGCCGGCACGCGCGCCGGCATGGCTGGTGGTGGCGCCGTGGCGACCGCGCCACGGGCCGCCGCCGGTCGCGGCGCCGTGGCGCCGACTGGTTGGCTCATCGTCACTCCTTGGGGCCGGTCCCACCGGCTGGGCCGGGGACGGGCGCTGGCTCGGCGTCCGGGTCTGGCTGCGGGGCGGGCTCGACGTGGGGCTGGTCGTCGGGCTCAGTGCCGGGCTCGGGCCCTTCCTCCGACGTGGCCGACCGGTCATCGGTTGCGCTGGGCGGTTCCCCTTCGGGGGCTGCGGGCTCGGGGGCTGCGGGCTCGGGGGCTGCGACCTCGGGTGCGGGTGCGGGGGAGTGTGGGGTGAAGTCGGCGACGGTGAGCTCACGCAACTGATCGGCGGTGAGATCCTCGGTGTCGCGTAGCCGCCAGGCCTGCCGACCGATGGCCTCCTCGAGGGTGTTGCGGGCGTATCGGCCGTTGCCGAAGGCTTCGGTACGCGGGGTGCCAGCGAGCACGGTGCGGAAGTACTCCTGCGCCTCCGGCGTCACCGTGTAGTCGGCGCTCGCAGCGAGCTTGTGCAGGATCTGTACCAGCTCGTCGTCGGTGTAGTCCTCGAACTCGATGACGGTCTTGAAGCGGCTGGCCAGGCCCGGGTTCTGGGCGATGAAGACGACCATCGGGTCGGGGTAGCCGGCGACGATGACGACGAGGTCGTCGCGGTGGTCCTCCATCTCCTTGACCAGGGTGTTGACCGCCTCCTGACCGTACTGATCACCGGAGAGGGCGTATGCCTCGTCGACGAAGAGCACTCCGCCGTAAGCCTTCTGGCAGACCTCGGCGGTCTTGATGGCGGTCTGACCGAGGTAACCCGCGACCAACTCGCTGCGGTCGACCTCGACGAGCTGGCCCTTCGGCAACAGTCCGAGGGCCTGATAGATGCCCCCGACCATCCGCGCGACGGTCGTCTTGCCGGTGCCGGGATTGCCGACGAAGACGAGGTGGCGGGTGATGTCGGGGCTCTTGAGTCCGGCGTCCTTGCGTTTGGCCTCGATCTTGAGCATCGCGACCTGCTGGTGCACCTCGCGCTTGACCCGCTCCAGCCCGATCATCGCGTCGAGTTCGGCGAGCAACTCCTCCAGGCTCTTGGGTGGCACCGGTGGCGTGGCCGGCGGCTCGGCGGGCGCTGCTCCCGCGGTCTGGGTGAGCGCATCGGGCTGACCCGGGCCCGGGCCGGCGGGCCCGCCGCTGCGCGAGGGGTCGGCCGGGTCGATGGTGGACCCCGGCACGGTCGGTGCGCCGGTGAGCCACGGGAACGGCGTGAGGCTCGGGGTCGGCCAGCTCGGGGAGGCCGCGGGCGGCATACCGGAACCGGCCTGCCCGAGACCCGAGCCGGGCGCGCCGAGGCCCTCGGGCAGCCGTGCCGGGTGCACCTGGGCGGCTTGCAACTGCGCCGCGGCGGCCACCGAGGCGTTCCCGGCGACCCGCAGCGTCGGCTCGCCGAGCGAGCAGGCCGCGGAGGCGACCTCGGTGAGGGCGCGCGCATAGGCCGCCGCGAGCGGTGACCCGGAGGCGACGAGATCGGACAACAAGGTCGTCGGCGCGCCGCGGAACTTGCGCCCTCGGGACGCCGCGTCGAAGAAGGCCGCATTCGCGGCCCCGAGGTCGGTCGGTGCCGAGCCGGCCGGGGCCTGGGCCGCCACCCAATCCACCGCCGCGCGCGGTGCGGCCTCGGCGATGGCCGCGGCGAAGACGAGTGCCTCCTGACGTGCCTGCTGGCCGACCAGGCCGGCTCGCTCGGCGATGGCGGCGAGGGCGTCGACCGCCTCGCGCAGCTGCGTCATCGGCTCACCTTCCGGTCGGGGGCTGCAGGGGAGTGGCACCGGGCGGCGCCAACGGGGTCGCCCCGGGCGGTTGGAGCCGCAGGTCGGCCTCCCCGGGGGCAAGTGGTGGCGGGCCGACCGGAGCGCCGGCACCAAGGCCGAGGCTTCCACCGGTCGCCGCGTGCCCGAACTTCTCCTGCAGGAAACGCCCGTGCACGACCAGGGCCTCCGCGTCGGCCGAGTTGATCGCGTCGAAGACCTTGTCCATGGTGCGCCCGAGCAGGTCCAGCTGGTCCACGAGGATCATCAAGGGCGTCTTCCCCCGGTCGACGGGCCGGGTGTCGGCCCACTGTCGGGGCAGCCGCAGATAGCCGCCGATCGCCTCCGGCAAATAGTCGGTGGCGGTGGCCATGACGTTGTAGGCCTGCACGCTGCCGGCGCCGAGCCGGTCCATGCGCGGAATCGTCTCGCGCACGATGACGGTCACCCGGGTCAGCCGCGACATGACCATGCCCGGCACCTTGCCCTCGCGTGCCTGTGCCTCGACCCGGTCGACCGCGGCGAGCAGGTCGGCACTCGTGGGCACCCGGTGGGCAGGCTCGGGCTCGGGCACCGGCTGCTTGTCGCTGCCGAAACCGAACCACTCACCGATACCCATGGCCCTCGATTGTTCCTTGCTTGCCGTGCCCTGTCAGTGCCGATCCACCCTGGGCCGTCCCCGACCCGTCCCCGACCCGTCCCCGAGCGGGCTCCGGGGTGCCCCTGAGTCATCCCGACCAACGCGGGTTACCGTGCCGGGAGTGCCCGAGCGGGGCGAGCGGGCCCGGGCGGGAACGACCCGCCGGGTTCCCGCGCGGCATACCTCAGCGGCCGAGGTCCAGGGCGCCGGCCTGCACCTGCGGGTTGACCCGGTTGGCCCGTTCAAGGTAGGCCCGCGACTTCTGCACCTCTGTCTCCAGGGTGCCGATCGTCGCCGCCATGCTGTCCAGGGCCTGCACCTTGAAGGTGTCGATGGCGTCCATTGTCTGGTAGATGTTCTGGAACGCGGCCTGGAGTTGGGGCAGACCGATGGTGGCGCTGGCGGCCTGCTCCTGGATGCGCACCGAGTTGTCGCGCAGCATCTCCGACGTCGACTGGATCAACCCGCTGGTCGTCTGGTTGAGTGCGGTGATCTGGTCCAGGACGAGCTTCTGGTTGGACAGCGCCTGGGCCACGATGACCGCGGTGCGCAGGGCCGACACGGTGGTCGTCGTGGCCCGGTCGACGCCCTTCATGAGCTCGATGTTGTTCTTGATGGTGATGTCGATGGCCAAGTAGTTCTGGATCGACACGGCCAACTGGGTGAGCAGGTCCTGGTGCTTCTGGCGTACGTAGAACAGGACGTCCTGCTTGAGGGCGGTCGCCTTCTCGAGGTCGGTGGCCTCGATCGTTGCGATCTGGGCGGCCATCTTGGCGTCGAGGCGCTCGGCGACGTAGACGTACTGGTTGAGCCGGCCCATCGACTCCCAGAGGTTCTGCTTCTCCAGGTTCAGCGCGACGTTGTCCTTGGCCAACTCGTCCTGGCCCTGGCGCAATGACTGCAGGATGCCGTTGAGGTGACTCTGTGCCGACTGGTAGCGGCGGAAGTAGTCGACGAGCTTGTCGCCGAAGGGGATCATCCCCAGGATCTTGCGGCTGCCGGTGGCCTGGCTCGGGTCCAGGTCTTCGACGGTGCGGCGTAGATCCAGCAGGGTCTTGCCGACCTTGCTGCCTTCGGACAGGCCGCCCTCCTGCAGCGCCTTGATCGGCGTGTTGAGCAGCCGGTTGCTGGACTCGGCGGCCCGGCGGATGTCCTCGTCGCCCATGGTGCGCACGTCGTTGGCCTTGGCCTCGAACTGCGGCGACTTGGCCTGCGCGGTCATGAGGGTGCCCAGGAACGCGTCGACCTTGGCGTCCAGGCCTGGCAGGGCAGCCTCGGGCACCGCAGGCGCCATCCGCGGGGCGGCTGTTGCAGCGACCGGGGCGACCGGCGCCGGGGCCTCCAGGCGCAGCGAGTCGTTGGGGGCGGGCGGGGCCAGCGGCGCGACCGCGTCGGCTGGTCCGCCGGGGGGCTGGGTGGTCATCTGTGCTCCTCGCTGCGGGGGCGGATGGGTATGCCGCCCTGCCTGACGTGCGGCCAATCTACGCGGTTCCCGGCTCGGGCGTCGGCACCGCGTGACCTGGGTGGGACCGGGCTCGAACCCCACATGCGGGTCAGGGTCGCGCACTGCCCGGGTCGCGCCGGCCGTTGATACCGATTTCCGCGCCGGGTGGGCCAGCGTGTAGGCTCTCCCACTGCACCGGGGAGGGGCCAGGCCTCTCCCCGACGCCCCAATAGCTCAGTCGGCAGAGCGTTTCCATGGTAAGGAAAAGGTCTAGGGTTCGATTCCCTATTGGGGCTCCGCTCCCGCCCGCGGGAGCCACGGCGGGATAGCTCAGTTGGTCAGAGCGCACGACTCATAATCGTGAGGTCGCGGGATCGAGCCCCGCTCCCGCTACCGCTCGACGAGCGATGCAGCACCCAACCCATCCAGCACAAGGCGAGGTAGACCATGGCCAGCAAGACGACCGACATCCGGCCGAAGATCACCATGGCCTGCACCGAGTGCAAGGACCGCAACTACATCACCCGCAAGAACCGCCGCAACGACCCCGACCGGTTGACGATGAGCAAGTTCTGCCCCAAGTGCGGTAAGCACACGGAGCACCGCGAGACCCGCTGACCCGCCCACGGCCCTTCGCGCCACGGCCGGACCGTCGGGCCGCCGCCCCTCGGGTGGCGGCCTTCGTCGTGTCCCGGGCCGGTAGCTCGGAGGTCGTCACATCGGCACGGGCGAGGTCAGAGCCGCTCGGACGAGGTCACACCCGTGACCCCTTGACACGCCGACAGCACGTGCTAATGTGCGGCGTTTGACCTGCGCAACATGAACGGGTAACCTAGGAATGGTTAACGACCGGTTAACGAGTCGTGAGCGGCTGGCGTCGCCCGACCCGTGTCCGGAACAGTGGGTGCCAGTCCGGGCGCTCGCGCAACAGGCTAGGAACCTCGATCATGCGCAAGTTCATCAATGCCCTCCGCAACGATCTCAAGCACGTCCCGGGCGTTGCCCCCTTGGCCGTGCTGCCCGTGCTGCCCAAGCGCGCCGCCTGAGGCCGTCGATACCGACCTCGTCCGGGGCCCCCGTCACCGTCGTGACGGGGGCCCTGCTCTGGCCGGCGCACCGTTCGCGGCCAGTCGCTGACTAGGCTGCCCCGGTATGCCGGTCAATGCCGAATTCGTGGGGCGCGAATACCCCCCTGGCGCCCCGTATGTCGTGAGTGCCGCGAAGATCCGCGAGTTCGCCGATGCGGTCGGCGCGACCGACCCGGCGCACCGCGACCCCGAGGCGGCCAGAGCCCGCGGCTACGCCGATGTCATCGCGCCACCCACGTTCGCGGTGCTGCTGTCCCAGCAGTGCGATGCCGCCTTCTACCTCGACCCGCAGGCCGGCGTCGACCTGGCCCGGTTGGTGCACGGCGAGCAGTTCTTCGAGCACCATCGCCCGCTCGTGGCCGGTGATGCCGTCACCGGCAGGATGCAGGTCGACTCGGTGCGAACCGTTGGGGGGCACACCATGGTCGGCACAAGTGTCGTGCTGTCGGTCGGGGGCGACCCGGTGTGCACCACCCGTTCGACGATCGTCATCCGAGGGGAGGGCTGATGGCCACGCCACGCGCCGCCCAGGTCACCGTCGGAGACGAACTGCCCGGCCGCACGCTGACCGTCGACCGAGCCCGCCTCGTCCAGTACGCCGGGGCCTCCTTGGACCGCAACCCGATCCACTGGGACGAGCGCTTCGCCCGAAGTGTCGGGCTGCCCGATGTCATCGCCCACGGCATGTGGACGATGGGTGCGGCCATCGACGTCGTCTGTGCCTGGGCCGGTGGGGCTGATCGGGTGCGCTCGTATGCCGCGAAGTTCACCAAGCCGGTCGTCGTCCCCTACGACGGCGGCGCCGAGGTGCTCGTCACCGGCCGGGTCACCAAGCTGGACCTGGCCGCAGGCCAGGCGACGGTCGAACTGACCGCGACGAGCGGCGGCGACAAGGTGCTCGGCCGGGCCCTGGCCGTCGTCCAGCTGGATTGAGTCGCGTCGATGGGGGTGGCAGAGACTGGTGCCAGAGACTGGTGGCTGAGACTGGTGGCTGAGACTGTCGGAGTCGCAAGGGGGCTGAGGTGATCGAGGAGTTCGACGCGCCGCTCGCGCCGCTCACGACAATGCGGGTCGGCGGCCCGGCCGCTCGACTGGTCACGGTGACGAGCATCGATGAACTGGTCGACGCGGTCCGCGAGGTCGATGACGCCGGTGAACCGTTGCTCGTGGTCTCCGGCGGCTCGAATGTCGTCATCGCCGACGCCGGCTTCGCCGGCACGGTCGTGCGGGTGGCCTCCCGCGGCATACAGGTGGAATCGGTGGACCGGTGCTCCGGCGCGTTCGTGCGGGTCGCGGCCGGCGAACCGTGGGAAGACCTGGTCGCGCACGCGGTCGACGAAGGCTGGTCGGGAGTGGAGGCACTCTCCGGCATCCCGGGCGCAACCGGCTCCACGCCGATCCAGAATGTCGGCGCCTACGGCCAGGAGGTGGCCGAGACGATCGCGCAGGTGCGGGTGTGGGACCGGGACCGGCACGCCGTGCGCACCCTCATGCGAGCTGACTGCTCCTTCGGGTATCGGGACTCCCTGCTCAAGCGGGCCGGCGGCCGGCTGGTCGTGCTCGACGTCGCCTTCCAGTTGCCGCTCGGCGGGCAGTCGGCGCCGGTGCGCTATGCGGATCTGGCCGCCGGGCTGGGGGTAGCGCTGGGCGATCGGGTGTCGTTGACCGACGCGCGCGACGCCGTCCTGGCCCAGCGCCGGCGCCGCGGGATGGTCCTCGACCCCGACGACCACGACACCTGGAGCTGCGGCAGCTTCTTCACCAACCCGGTGGTCGAGGCGTCCGTCGCCGACCGGGTCGCGGCGCTGGCCGCAGGCGCGGCGGGCGGCTCGGGAGCCGGGCCCGGCCCTGACTTCAGCCATGACAGCGGCCCTGGCGCCGGTATGCCGCGCTGGCCCACCGAGGGCGGTCTGGTGAAACTCAGCGCCGCCTGGCTCATCGAGCGGGCCGGCTTCGGCAAGGGCTATGGGCTGCCCGGGCCGGCGTCGCTGTCGACGAAACACACCCTCGCGGTGACCAACCGTGGTAGCGCGACCGCTGCGGACGTGCTCTCCCTCGCCCGGGCGGTGCGTGATGGCGTGGCTGCCCGGTTCGGGGTGTTGCTGGTCAACGAACCGGTGCTGGTCGGCGTGCAGCTCTAGGGTTTATCGGGTAACCCGAGAAACACCGGCTTCACCCGACAACACTTGTCGGGTGAAGCCGGTCTTTCTCGGGTAACCCGATAAACGTGAGGTGACCGGCCACCTGGGCCCGCCAGATCACCCACGTCGAGGCATGGCAGGGGTCAGGGGGGTGGCGGGGGGCGCTGAACTGGGGACAAGTGGGGCGTCGGTGGGCGGTGCCACGAGCTGGATGCTGAAGACCTGCTTGGGGAAGGTGATGCCGCCGGCGTTGGTCACCCGCATCGCCGGACGCGTGTAGTCCAGGCGCAGCGACGAGGCGGCCTTCGGGTCGACGAGGAAGACCAACCAGCCGGCGACGCTCTGGCCGTTGGGCACGACCTCGGGCAGCACCGGCCAGCCGCCCGCCACCAGGGTCGGGTCGAGCATGCGTTCGGGGCGGTTGGGGAAGGCCGCGGTCGTGGCGATGCTGAAGTCACTGGCCCGCAGCGGCGCGGTGTATGCCGCGCCGGTGATCCACCGCATCTCCACCCCGACCAGCTCGAAGGCCAGCTCCTGGCCGCGGTGGCCCGGCGGCCAGGACATCGACCGGGCGATCCTCGTCACCGTGATCTCATGGCCGAGCTCGGGGTCGCGCACCTGACGACCGACCGTGACGAAGTCGGTCGGGAGAGTCACCGCCGCGGTGGTCGAGGAACCCGGCGCACCGGACGGGTCGGTCGGTCCCGACGGCACTGCCGAGCCAGGGGTGACCGTCCCCCCGCTGGTGATACCGCCGGAGGACCGGGTGCTCGTCGGGCTCGGTGCCGCGTCGCCCTGGCTGCATGCCGGGGCGATCGCGCACAACCCCACCAGCGCGACGACCGGCAGGAATGCGCGGCCCCGCCGGCTGCGGCCTCGGGGCCGGGTCGAGCGGGTGGGCAGGACGGACACGGCCAGCACCCTATGTCGCGAGCCAGGCAGCGATGTCATCGAGGGCGGCGCGACGCACGCTCTCGGGTGCCCGGCTGGCTCGGATCGAGTCGGCGGCGAGGCCGGCCAGGGCGTCGTCGTCGAAGCCGAGCACCTGCCGGGTCAGCTCGTACTGGGCGACCAACCGACTGCCGAACAGCAGCGGGTCGTCGGCCCCCAAGGCGACCGGTATGCCGCGGGCCACGAGGGCCGCCAGGGGAACCTCGGGGGGCGCGGCATACACACCCATCGCGAGATTGCTGCCTGGGCACACCTCCAGGGCCACCCCGGACTCGGCCACCTCGTCGAGCACTCGCGGATCCTCGACCGCCCGCACCCCGTGCCCGAGCCGGTCCGGTTGTAGCGCTCCGAGGGTCTCTTGCACGGCGGCCGGCCCGAGCAACTCACCGCCGTGTGGCACCCGGGCCAGCCCGGCCTTCGCGGCGATCCGGAAGGCCGGGGCGAAGTCGGCCGTGACCCCGCGTCGCTCGTCGTTCGACAGCCCGAAGCCGACGACGGTGCCAGGGGCGTCACCGGCATACCGCGCGGCGAGGCGTGCGAGGGTGCGCGCATCGAGCGGGTGGCGGATCCGCGAGGCCGCCACGACGATGCCCACCCCGGTGCCGGTGGCGGCCGACGCCGCGGCCGCCTCGTCGAGGATGATCTCCAGCGCCGGGGTGAGGCCCCCGACGTGGGGGGCGTAGGAGGAGGGTTCGATCTGCAGCTCCAACCAGCGTGAGCCCTCGGCGGCGTCATCGACGGCGGCCTCGCGCACGATCCGACGCAGATCGGCCTCACCACGCACGCACCCGCGGGCCGCGTCGTAGAGCCGTTGGAATCGGAACCAGCCCCGCTCGTCGGTGGCCCGCAGGGTCGGTGGCCGGTCGCGGGTGAGGGCCTCCGGGAGCCGCACGCCACGAGCGGCGGCCAGGTCGGTGAGCGTGCTCAGGCGCACCGAGCCGGTGAAGTGCAGGTGCAGGTGCGCCTTGGGCAAGGTGACGAGCGAGCGCGCCTTTGCGTGCGCGTCGTGCGGCTGGTCAGTCCTCGAAGTCGTCGTCCCCGTCGTCGATGATGTGCATCGCGGCCTCCTCCGCGGAGGCCGCGCCGCCGTCGATGCCGACGTCACCGGCATACAGGTCGTTCTCGTATGCCGCGTCGTCCTCGGCCGTGGCGACGATCCGGCCGCTGCGTCGGCGACCGGCCTGCCCGACGAAGTCCTCGTCAGCGTAGATCGCGTCGGGGTCATCGCCGCCGAGGCGCTGGCGGCGGGCCGCGCGCTCGCCCGACTCGTCATCGGGGGCGCCGTAGGCCGAGTAGGGGTCCGGCTCCTCCTGGCGGATGCGCTCCTCGATCGTCTCGTGATGACCGGGGTCGGCGGCATGCGCGTAGGTGGAGCGGGGGTGGTCCGGCGGCGAGAAGCCCTCGTCGAGGACGTCGGAGACGCCTCGGTCGATGAGGGTGTCCTCGGGCTGCAGCTGGTCCTCGTCGTCGACCGACCACACCTCGAGGTCGTCGCCGATGGCGTCGGAGTCGTGGACGGCGTCGGTGCTCATGCGGTCCACTCTGCCACTTCTGTCACCGCAGGTGAACAGACTGATGGGCCCTCCCTGGGCTCGTCCGAGGAGAGCCCGGTCACGGTTTGCCGCGCAGCCCCGCGAGAGTCGCCGGCCGTCGCGTCAGCTCTCGGCCAGCAACCCCTGGATCCGCCCTACCCCTTCGGCGAGGTCGTCGTCACCGAGGGCATAGGACAGCCGCAGGTAGCCGCTCGGGCCGAAGGCCTCGCCCGGCACGACGGCCACCTCGACCTCGTCGAGGATGAGTGAGGCCAGCTGTTTGGAGGTCAGCGGCCGGGCACCGCGGATGGTGCGCCCGAGGACACCCTTCACCGAGGGGTAGACGTAGAAGGCTCCCGCCGGGGTCGGGCAGTTCACCCCGTCGATCTGGGCGAGCATCGAGACGATCGTGCGTCGGCGCCGGTCGAAGGCCGCCTTCATCGCCTCGACGGCGGACAGGTCGCCGGCGAGCGCCGCGATCGCGGCCCGTTGGGCGATGTTGTTGACGTTGCTCGTGAGGTGACTCTGTAGGTTCGTCGCGGCGGCGATGACATCCTTGGGGCCGAGCATCCAGCCGACCCGCCAGCCGGTCATCGCGTAGGTCTTGGCCACCCCGTTGAGCACGATGCAGGTGTCGGCGAGTTCGGGGACGAGCACCGGCATACTTGCCGCCTGCACGCCGTCGTAGGTGAGGTGCTCGTAGATCTCGTCGGTGATGACCCAGACCCCGTGATCGTGGGCCCAGCGGCCGATCTCGCGGACCTCCTCGGGGGTGTGCACCGCACCGGTCGGGTTGGACGGCGAGCAGAAGAGCAACGCCTTGGTGCGTGGGGTGCGGGCCGCCTCGAGCTGCTCGACGGTCACCCGATAGCCCTGCTCCTCGCCGGCGAAGACCTGCACGGCCGTGCCGCCGGCCAGGGCGATCGCCTCGGGGTAGGTCGTCCAGTAGGGCGCGGGCAGCAGCACCTCGTCGCCCGGGTCGATGATCGTGGCGAACGCCTGGTAGACGGCCTGCTTGCCGCCGTTGGTCACCAGCACCTGGGCCGGCGGCACCTGCAGGGCGGAGTCGCGCCGGGTCTTCTCGGCGATCGCCTCGCGCAGCTCGGGCAGACCGGCGGCCGGCGTGTAGCGGTGGTTGGCCGGCTGTCGGGCCGCCGCGATCGCCGCCTCGACGATGTAGTCGGGGGTCGGGAAGTCCGGCTCACCCGCACCGAAGCCGATCACCGGGCGGCCCTGCGCCTTGAGCGCCTTGGCCTTGGCGTCCACGGCAAGGGTGGCACTCTCGGCGATGGCGCCGATGCGCTGGGAGACTCGGCGGGGGGCGATGGGTGCGTCGGTCACCCCGTCATGGTCGCACTGCTTCGGTATGCCGCGGTCGCTGCGTCTCGCAGTCCGGGCCCAGGGTCGGCGGCGTGGAGCAGTGGTGGTGCGGCGGCGGTGCGGGGCAGGTGCGGTGGCAGGCGCGGTGGCGGCTGCCCGCGTATCCGGTTCGCGCCCGGCGGCGGGCTCCCGTATGCTGTCCCTTCGATGCTGCGCGGCATACGCTTCGGCATGTCCGCCATCACCTCTAGGGCAATAGCTCAATTGGTAGAGCACCGGTCTCCAAAACCGGCGGTTGGGGGTTCGAGTCCCTCTTGCCCTGCGTAACGGATGACGATCTGGAGAAGGACGCGTGAGCGAGTCCAGCACGACCACGTCGAGCCCCAAGCGGGGCTCGCGGGCCACCCGTAAGTCGGGCGGCACGGGCAACCCGGTGAGCCGGTTCTTCGGGGCGATCTCGCTGTTCGTGCGTCAGATCCTCGACGAGCTGCGCAAGGTCGTGCGACCGACCGGCTCGGAGTTGCTCAACTACACGATCGTGGTCATCCTCTTCGTGCTGACCATCATGGCGATCGTCGCCGGGCTGGACTTCCTGTTCCACCGCGCGGTGCTGTGGACCTTCGCGGGCACCTGATCGTCGGCGCCGGCACGACCAGCACCGCCCCGCTCAGGGGCGAGCGCATCGACAATCGGGCGCAGCCGCGCCCACGACGAGGGAAGTAGGTCCAGGCCGTGGCCGAGCAGGACGAGGTCTTCGACATCGAGGTCGACCGCGATGTCGAGGACGAGTTCGACGACGAGCTCGACGGCGAGGTCGACGGCGATGTCGCGGAGTCGGGCGACGAGCCCGACGTCGATGCCGAGGTGGACCTGAGCGATGAGGCAGACGAGGCAGATGCTGCCGACGAGGCCGATGCTGCCGACGAGGCCGACGAGCCCGAGGTGGCCGACGAGCCCGAGGTGGTCGCGGAGTCCGACCCGGTAGCGGAGTTCAAGGCGGCCCTGCGGGCCAAGCCGGGCGACTGGTATGTCGTGCACTCGTATGCCGGGTATGAGAACCGGGTCAAGGCCAACCTGGAGACCCGGATCGTCAGCCTCAACATGGAGGACTACATCTTCGAGATCGAAGTCCCCATGGAAGAGGTCAAGGAGATCAAGAACGGCCAGCCGAAGATGGTGCGCCGGGTGCGGATGCCCGGTTACGTGCTGGTCCGGATGGACCTCACCGACGAGTCCTGGGGTGCAGTGCGGCATACCCCTGGCGTGACGAGCTTCGTCGGCAATGCCCATCAGCCGATCCCGCTGAGCATCGACGAGGTGTACCGGATGTTGGCCCCCGATCTGGCCCCGGCGACGGCCCCCGGCATGGGCGGCGGCACCGGCGGCGCCAAGGCCAAGGAGGTGCGGGTCTCCGACTTCAGCGTCGGCGAGTCGGTCACCGTGATGACCGGGCCGTTCGAGACCCTGGCTGCCACGATCTCCGAGATCAACCTGGACACCCAGAAGCTCAAGGTGCTCGTCTCGATCTTCGGCCGGGAGACCCCGGTCGAGCTGTCCTTCGGCGACGTCGCCAAGCTCTGAGCCAGGACAGCACCTGCAACCGGGTCATCGCCCAGCGGCGTCGGCCCACGACAAGGAAGTGACACAGCATGCCCCCCAAGAAGAAGAAGATCTCCGGCTTCATCAAGCTGCAGATCAACGCCGGTGCGGCCACTCCGGCCCCGCCGGTCGGCCCGGCCCTGGGTCAGCACGGCGTCAACATCATGGAGTTCGTCAAGGCGTACAACGCGGCGACCGAGCACCAGCGCGGCAGCGTCATCCCCGTCGAGATCACCGTCTACGAGGACCGCAGCTTCACCTTCGTGATGAAGACCCCGCCGGCTGCCGAGCTGATCAAGAAGGCTGCCGGCATCGCGAAGGGTTCGGCCACCCCGCACAAGACGAAGGTCGCCAAGCTCACCGCGGAGCAGGTCCGTGAGATCGCCCAGCAGAAGCTCGTCGACCTCAACGCCAACGACGTCGAGATGGCCGCCCGGATCATCGCCGGCACCGCCCGCTCGATGGGTGTGCAGACCGAGGGCTACTGAGGGGTTCCACCTCGCTGGACCAGGGTTTATCGGGTGACCCGATAAACCCAGGCTCCACCCGGGAAACCTTCTCGGGTGAAGCAGGCCGTTGTCGGGTTACCCGATCACGGTGTGGCAGAGCTCGCGAGCGCGGCTCGGACCACGACTCCACCACCAGCGCCGCGGGGACGCGGCATACGAAGGAGCAGCAGTGCAGCGCAGCAAGGCCTACAAGGCCGCGGAAGAGAAGATCACCCCGGGCCGGGTCTACGCCCCCCTGGAGGCGGTGCGCCTGGCCAAGGCCACCTCGACGACGAAGTACGACGCGACCGTCGAGGTCGCCATGCGCCTGGGTGTCGACCCGCGCAAGGCCGACCAGATGGTCCGGGGCACCGTCAACCTGCCGCACGGCACCGGCAAGACGGCCCGGGTGCTCGTCTTCGCCCAGGCCGACAAGGCCCAGGCCGCCCGCGACGCCGGCGCCGACTACGTCGGCACCGACGAGATGATCGAGAAGATCACCGGCGGCTGGCTCGACTTCGACGCCGTCGTCGCCACCCCCGACCTGATGGGCAAGGTGGGGCGCCTGGGCAAGATCCTGGCCTCATGCCCAACCCGAAGACCGGCACCGTGACGATGGACGTGGCCAAGGCGGTCACCGACATCAAGGGCGGCAAGATCGAGTTCCGCGTCGACAAGCACGCCAACCTGCACTTCATCGTCGGCAAGACCTCCTTCGATGACAAGGCGCTCGTCGAGAACTACCAGGCGGCGCTGGAGGAGGTGCTGCGGCTCAAGCCGTCGGCGTCCAAGGGCCGCTACATCTCCAAGGCGTTCATGACGACGACCAACGGTCCGAGCATCCCGTTGGACCAGAACCGCACCCGCAACCTGCTCGACGAAGACGGCGCCTGACTCGGGGGCGCCCCCCGCGCGAGCTCAACAAGAAATCTCGGGTATGCCGCGGCCGTGTCGCCCACGGCGCGGCATCCCGGCGCGGCACGGACACGAGTCGCCCTGATCATCCAATCGACACACCGGGAAGTCACCAGATGAAGCGCTTCACCATTCCTGCCGCCACGCTCACGCTTGCGGTCGCCCTCGCCGGATGCGGTGGCGGTGGCGGTGGCACCGTAGCGCCGGCCGGCTCCGCCACGTCCGGCTCGACGGCGTCCTCGGTGAGCGCGTCGCCCAGCGCGACGAGCACCGGGAGCTCGGCGTCCGCGGCGAGCCCGGCGGCTGGCAGCACCGGCGCCGCCCCCGAGCTGGCCACCCGCATGGCTGCCGCGGTCGGCGCGGCCAAGAGTGGCAAGTCGGTGATGACGATCCAAGGGACCGACAAGAGCGGCAAGGCCACGAAGATGACCTCGACCGGGGAGTTCGTCGTGGCCGGCTCCGGGGTCAACATCCGCTCGGTCATGGACACCGGGTCGGGCGCGCTGGAGTTCAGCATCGTCGACGGGGTCACCTACATGAAGAACCCGTCCGCCAAGCCGACGGACAAGCCGTGGGTGAAGATCGACCCGAACGGCAAGGACCTCATGTCGGTGATGTTCGGGGCGATCGTCCAGTCGATGGGCAACCCCGCCCAGCTCGTGCTCAAGGGCTGGGAGGGCGCCACGGTCACCCCGGTCGGCACCGACGGGGTCCTGAAGCAGTACCAGGTCACCGGCCTCAAGGGCGGCGACGGCATGGACGTGCGGGTGTGGGTCGACGGCCAAGACCGTCCCGCCAAGATGACGATGACCAAGGCCGCAACGTCCGGCGCGTCCAGCGCGGACAGCATCGTCGTCACCTTCTCCGACTGGGGAGCTGCGATCACCATCAGCGCCCCGCCGGCCGACCAGATCGGCACCATGCCGACGTCCTGACGGCGCGCTCGCCGCGTCGTCCGTGCCGGCGTCGTCCGAGTCGACGTCGTCCGCAGCCGCCATGACACGACGACCGGCGACTGTCCCAAAATCCAACCGCACCTGCACCAAAGACCAAGGCCCCTGCCGACCCGCGGGGGCCTTGGTCGTGCCAGCCTCAACGCATGACCGACTTCCGCAGGGCAACCCCTCGCTCCACCCGCCGGCTGCTCGGGCCCGCCCTCACCGGGGCGCTGGCCGCGGGGCTGTGCGCCGCACCCGCCGCGGTGGCCACGCCCGCCGCAAGCAATCGGGGGCCGGCGCCCGCGGCATACGACCTGCCTGCCGACGGGATCCGGTTAGAGGGGGTCGGCCGCGACGATCGGTCCGGCGCGATCTACGTGAGCGCCACCAACCAGGACGGCACGATCTATCGGGCGCTGCCCGGCACCGACCAGCTCAGCGTCTGGGTGGGCCCGAGTGCGGGAGCCAACGGTCGTGGTATCGCCGTCGACGACGCCGGTCGGGTGTTCGTGGCCGGGGGTCCCTCGGGTGCGGTGCGGGTCTTCGATCGTGCCGGTGCGTTGCTGGCGCACCTGCCGACCGGGGTCGCGGGGGCCTTCCTCAACGATCTGTGGGTCGGGCCGGACGGCTCGGTCTACGTCACTGACTCGACGTTGCCGACCATCTGGCGGGTCCGAACGGACGCAGCGGCCGGCGGGTCGTGGCGCATCGAGGCCTGGCTCGACGTCAGCGCGACGATCCCCTACACCCCGTTGACCACCGACTTCGACCTCGGCGGGATCACCACGACCCCCGGCGGCCACCAGCTGATCCTCGCCCAGGGCACCACCGGCCAACTCTGGCGGGTCGAGCTGAGCACCGGCGCGGTCAGCGAGCTGGTCGTCACCGACGCGACCGGGGCCCGGGTGGCGCTGCGCAACGCCGACGGCATCGCGCTGCGGGGTGACACCCTCTACGTCGTGCAGAACTTCCTGCGCCAGATCAGCACTGTCGAGCTGTCCCACGGCGGGTCCAAGGGCACTCTCGTCGCGGTGACGCCAACCTCGCCGACGCGCACTTTCACCACCGCGAAGCTGGTCGGTGGGCGGCTGCTCGCCGTCGACTCCACCTTCGGTCTACCCCTCGCGCCGGCCGCCGATCGGGTCGTCGCCTTCGACCTGCCCCTGGGCCGAGCGGGCTGACACACTTCCCGGTATGCCGCGTCGCTGCCCTGTGCAAGGCCGCCCGGTCGCCCCGTCGACCGGGCGGTCCGGGCCATTGGGGGGGCGGCTCGGCCGGCTGCTGATCGGCGGTGTGCTGATCTGCAGCGTGCTGATCGGGGCGAGTGGGTGCGGGTCCGGGACGACCACTGTGCCCGCGCCGACCGCGACCGTCGTGCCGGCCCCGACCGCGACCGTCGTGCCTGCCCCGACCCCCACGGACCGGCCCGGTTGGGACGAACTGCTGCTCGATGCCGCCGGCCGCGGCGACCTCGCCGCGGTGCAGCTGGCCCTGGACGCCCAGGCCAGCGTGGACACCGCCGACCGCGACGGGCAGACGGCGCTGGTGCGCGCGGCATACGGCAATCACGTGGCGGTCGCGCAGGCGCTCATCGCGGCCGGTGCCGACGTCAACCGCAAGGACCACACCGTGCAGAGCGCCTATCTCATCGCCACCGCCGAGGTGGGCGACGACCCACGGCTGCTGGAGCTGACCCTGGCCCACGGCGCCGACGTGCGCTCCCTGGACAGCTGGAACGGCACCGGGCTGATCCGGGCCGCCGACCGGGGATTCCCGCGGATCATCGAACGGCTGGTGGCCGCCGGCTGCCCGGTCAACCACGTCAACCGCCTGGGCTGGACCGCCCTGCACGAGGCGGTCATCCTCGGCGACGGGTCGCCCCGCTACGTCGAGGTGGTGCGACTGCTCATCGCGGGCGGTGCCGACGTCGACCTGGTCACCCAGCGCGACGGGCGCCGACCGCTCGCGCTGGCCCGCGCCCGGGGTCACCCGGCGATCGCGCAGCTGTTGGTCGAGGCCGGCGCGCACGAGTGAGTCGGGCCGGCCGTAGCCGGGTGCGGTGGCCTGGTTAGGGCGCCCTCCATTGACGGAGCCGATGAACGGCATACACACAAACGATTGACATCAAGTTGGGTTTCGGTGGATCTTGATATAGGTTGGCTATCGTAAGCTTCCCCACGATCCAGCGAGGTGTTTCCCCCAGATGGCGCTCATCGGGTCCGAGATCAAGCCGTTCACCGCGACCGCGTTCAAGAGTGGCGAGTTCGTCGACGTCAGCGACGCCGACCTCAAGGGCAAGTGGTCGGTCGTCTTCTTCTACCCGGCCGACTTCACCTTCGTCTGCCCCACCGAGCTCGGTGACATGGCCGACCACTACGCCGAGCTCAAGGGCTTGGGCGTCGAGGTCTACTCGGTCTCCACCGACACCCATTTCGTGCACAAGGCCTGGCACGACGCATCCGAAACGATCGGCAAGATCGACTACTACATGGTCGGCGACCCGACCGGCACGATCACCAGCAACTTCAAGGTCATGCGCGACGGCCAGGGCCTGGCCGACCGCGGCACCTTCGTCGTCGACCCCGACGGGATCATCCAGATCATGGAGGTCACCTGCGAAGGCGTCGGGCGCAACGCCGCCGAGCTGGTCCGCAAGGTGAAGGCCGCCCAGTACGTGCGCAACCACCCCGGCGAGGTCTGCCCGGCCAAGTGGGAAGAAGGCGCCGAGACCCTCGCCCCGGGGCTCGACCTGGTCGGCAAGATCTAATCGCCCGGGGGGCTCCGCCCCGCGAATCCCCCCAAGCAACAGCTTCGCCAAGGGGCCTTCTCGTCCCTTCGCCGGTATGCCGCGTGCGGATTGCGCGCGGCATACCGGCTCGCCGTTCTCAGCCATCCGGACCGCACCACCCACTGCACCACCCTCGCACCATCGACCGCTTCGCAGGAGCCGACCGTGTTGGACCAGAACCTCACCGCAACGCTGAAGACCTACCTGGAGCGGCTCACCCTGCCGGTCGAGCTGGTCGCGAGCTTGGACGACTCCCGGGCCGGCGCGCAGACCCGCGAGCTGCTCGGCGAGATCGCCGCGCTGTCCACCATGGTGACCACCCGTGAGGCGACCCACGCCGAGGCCGACGCCCGCCGCCCGTCCTTCGCGGTGCGCCGCTCGGGCAGTGACCCCCAGGACCCCGAGATCTCGGTCCGGTTCGCCGGGCTGCCGATGGGGCACGAGTTCACCTCGCTCGTCCTGGCGATCCTGCAGGTCGGGGGCGTGCCGCCGAAGATCTCCGAGGCGGCGGCCGACGCGGTGCGGGCCATCGAGGGCGAGCACCGCTTCGAGACCTACATGTCGCTGACCTGCCAGAATTGCCCCGACGTCGTGCAGGCGCTCAACGCGATGAGCGTGCTCAACCCGCGCATCCAGCACGTCGCCATCGAGGGCGGCGCGTTCCAGGGCGAGATCGAGCAGCGCAAGGTGCTCGCCGTGCCGACCGTCTATCGCAACGGCGAGCTCTTCGGCCAGGGCCGGATGACCCTCGAGGAGATCGTCGCCAAGCTCGACTCCGGCGCCGCCGCCCGCGAGACCCAACGGCTCGACGCGATGGAGCCCTTCGACGTGCTCGTCGTCGGTGGCGGCCCGGCCGGCGTCGCAGCCGCCATCTACGCCGCACGCAAGGGCATCCGCACCGGCATCGTCGCCGAGCGCTTCGGCGGGCAGGTCATGGACACCATGGCCATCGAGAATTTCATCAGTGTGAAGCGAACCGAGGGGCCCAAGCTCTCCGCCGCCCTCGAGGAGCACGTGCGCGCCTACGAGGTCGAGGTGATGGAGCTGCAGCGAGCCACTGCGCTACGCCCCGCCGCCGAGCCTGGCGGCCTGGCCCAGGTGCAGCTCGACGGCGGCGCGGTGCTGCGGGCCCGCAACATCATCCTCGCCACCGGTGCCCGTTGGCGGCACATGGGTGTGCCCGGCGAGGAGGACTACCGCAACAAGGGCGTGACCTTCTGCCCGCACTGCGACGGGCCGTTGTTCAAAGGTAAGCGGGTGGCCGTCATCGGCGGCGGCAACTCCGGCATCGAAGCGGCCATCGACCTCGCCGGAGTGGTCGGGCACGTCACGGTGCTGGAGTTCATGGACGAACTGCGCGCCGACGCCGTGCTGCAACGCAAACTGCGCAGTCTGCCCAACGTCGAGGTCATCCTGTCGGCGAAGACCACCGAGGTGCTCGGCAACGGCGACCAGGTCACCGGCCTGGACTTCGAGGACCGCACCACCGGCGAGGCCAGACATCTGGACCTCGACGGGATCTTCGTGCAGATCGGCCTGCTGCCCAACACCGACTGGCTCGGTGACGCGGTGACCCTCTCGCCGCGCAAGGAGATCGTCATCGACGACCGCGGACAGACCTCCGCCGAGGGCATCTTCGCCGCCGGTGACTGCACCACGGTCGCCTACAAACAGATCGTCATCAGCCTGGGCGCCGGCGCCACCGCGGCGCTCGCCGCCTTCGACCGGCACATCCGGGTCACCGCGCCGGCCGAGGCCGAGCCGGTCACGGTGGGCGCCGTGGGACCTCGGTGAACCTGCGCGACCTGCAGTACCTCGTCGCTGTCGCCGACCATCGACACTTCGGCAAGGCTGCCGACGCGTGCTACGTGAGCCAGCCGACCCTGTCGACCCAGCTGAAGAAGCTCGAGGCCGAGCTGGGCGTCGAGCTCGTGGAACGGGCCCCCCGCCAGGTCATGCTCACCGCGGCGGGGGAGCAGGTCGTCGGGCACGCCCGGATCATCCTCGGGGAGGCCGACGCGATCCGCGGCCTGGCCCGGCACGCCCAGGATCCGCGCTCCGGCACGCTGCGGCTCGGGGCCTTCCCAACCCTCGCGCCCTACCTGTTGCCGCATGTCGTGCCGCTGCTGCGTCAGGCGCTGCCCGAGCTGGAACTGCTGCTCGTCGAGGAGAAGACCCCGGGCCTGCTCGACCAGCTGCGCAGCGGACGGTTGGATGCCGCGGTGCTCGCCCTGCCCGTCGACGACGACACGCTGTGCACCGAAGCGCTGTTCCGGGAGGACTTCCTGCTGGCGCTGCCGGCCGATCATCCGCTGGCCGCCGGGTCGGGCGGTGCAGTGCCCGAGCGGGGCGACGAAACGCCCGAGGATCGGGTCGGGGTGGAGGCGCTCGCCGGTCAGCGGGTCCTGCTGCTGGCCGACGGGCATTGCCTGCGTGATCACGCCCTGGCCGTCTGTCGGCTGGCCGGCGTGCAGGAGCGCGACGGTTTCCGCGCGACCAGCTTGGAGACGTTGCGCCACATGGTCGGCGCGGGCGTGGGGGTCACCCTTCTGCCGGCGCTGTCGGTCGCCGCGCCGGTGCCGGAGTCGCCGACCGTGGTGCTGCGACGCTTCCGCGCCCCGGCGCCACACCGCGATGTCGCCCTCGTCTGGCGGCGCACCAGCGTGTTCCGCGAGCTGCTGCCCGAGGTGGCGCGCGTGCTGCGCAGCCTGCCCGAGACACCCGGGATCACCCGCCTCTGAGGGTCACCCGCGGGCGTTGCGGCGTTGCGGTCCGGCGCCCTCATCCACCACAGCGGGGCAACCGGGGCGGAGCGCGGTCCGGGCGGATTTTGGGGCGGCCAGCGCCTGGGCGTACGCTGTCCTTCGACCAATGACCGCCGGTCGTCGAGCGGCACCCCCGCCCGATCGAAGGTCCCACGCGAGTGGGCGACCTGCGCAGGCCACGTTCGTCCGCGGCATACGACTGTATGCCGGGCTCGCCCCGTGCGCCTCGCGCCGGGGCCTTTTCGTTGGGGCCGCCGGCGGCGTAACCACCGGAAGGAGGCCCGATGGCCACCGCTGCCAAGTCAGCAGCCATCGCCGAGCTGGCGGAGCACTTCCGCAACTCGGGAGCGGCCGTGCTCACCGAGTACCGCGGTCTGACCGTGAAGCAGCTCACCGAGCTGCGTACCTCGATCCGTGCGCACGCCACCTATGCCGTGGTGAAGAACACCCTCACCGAGCGCGCCGCGAAGGAGGCCGGAGTCACGGCCTTCGACGGGCAGCTCACGGGCCCCTCGGCCATCGCCTTCGTCACCGGTGACCCGGTCGAGGCGGCCAAGACCCTGCGGGACTTCGCCAAGGCGCACCCACTGCTGGTCATCAAAGCCGGCATGCTCGACGGCAAGGCGTTGACCGCCGACGAGATCCGCAAGCTGGCCGACCTGGAGTCGCGCGAGGTGCTGCTGGCCAAGCTGGCCGGCGCGATGAACGCCTCGCTCGCCAAGGCGGTCTACCTGTTCGCCGCCCCACTCTCGCAGGCCGCGCGCACCATCGACGCGCTGCGTGCCAAGGTCGAGACCGAGGGTGGCCCGGTCGCCCCGGCGCCGGACAGCACCCCGCAGGACAGCGTCCCGCAGGACAGCGTCCCGCAGGACGCCACGCCGCAGGACAGCGCAGACACCACAGACAGCGTCACCGACGCACCCACCGACGACGCCTGAGTGGCGACGTCACCCATCACCGCCACTCACGGCATACAGAGAAAGGATCGCCACCATGGCGAAGCTGCGCACTGACGAGCTCCTCGAGGCATTCAAGGAGATGACGCTGATCGAGCTCTCCGAGTTCGTGAAGCTGTTCGAGGAGACCTTCGGGGTCACCGCCGCGGCCCCGGTCGCGATGGCCGCCGCCGGGCCGGCCGCCGGGGGCGGCGACGCCGCTCCGGCCGAGGAGGAGAAGGACGAGTTCGACGTCATCCTCGTCGCCGCCGGCGAGAAGAAGATCCAGGTCATCAAGGAGGTGCGCACGCTCACGTCACTCGGCCTCAAGGAGGCCAAGGACCTCGTCGACGGCGCGCCCAAGCCGGTCCTGGAGAAGGTCGACAAGGCCGCGGCCGACAAGGCCAAGGAGCTGCTCGAGGGCGCCGGCGCCACCGTCGAGCTCAAGTGATCTGATCGCGAGCTGCGCTCGCACGCACCGGCCCCGGTATGCCGCCCACGCGGCATACCGGGGCCGGTTGCGTTCGGCCCGACGCGGCCTAGCTGCGTGTCTGACCTGTCTGGCCCGGTGCGTTGAGCTGCTTCAGGTCACGCAGCGCTGACCACGCGAAGGTCAACGCGACGACGGCTAGCGCCCCGGAGGTGGCCATGGTCCATGGCGTGGACTTCACCACTATGGACGCCCAGAGCATCGGGCCGACGAGTGCGAGTTGCAGCACCGCCAGCGCTTTCGTCCGTCGGCTCGTCTGGTGTCGGGTCATCTTCACCTCACCTCATTGAGTCGTGCACCTGGAGTGGGCCGCCGGGCGTGACGGTGCGGATGGGTGTGCACGTGCACCACGAAATGTGGTCCAGCTGCACCGTCATGTGCACGGTCACGCCCGGCGGCCTCGGCTTGGTCGTTCTGTGCGTGCCGTGTGGCGCTGTGGGCCTTCCGGTAGGTGAGCCATGCCCAGGAAGGTTGCGGCGGCGACCACGGAACACAGCACCGCCCATGCGATCGACCCCGTCTGGTAGCACCACAGCATGACGCTGACCAGGAGGAGGGCGAAGCTTCCCAGCGCGAGAATCTTGTGATCTGGGCTAGCCATGACAACACCTCTCAGTGAGTCGTGCCCCAGTTACGGTTCAGCCACGTCCTGAAGATCCGATGCCAGCGCCTTGGCCATGGTGCCTTTCGTGAAGCCACGATGTTGCGGGCATCTCGCGCAGTTGCCTCGTCGAGCGCGCCGCCTTTGGTTGCGGCAGGCGCTCTTCCAGAGTAGGTCGTCTGCCGTGAAACCGCTCGTCGAGGCGGTATGTCCACAAGAAGTGATCCAGGTCATTGCACAGATGCGCTCCCTCGCCTCCCTGGGCCTCAAGAAGGCCAAGGACCTCGGTGACGGCGCGCCCAAACCGGTCCTGGAGAAGGTCGACAAGGCCGCGCCCTGGCGGCTCAGATGAGCAGGCCTACCGGCGGCGCAAGACTCGAGCCGCGTCACCTCGGCGGGTGGCGGTAGCGCAGCAGCAGTGAACCCACCAGTCCACCCAACCCGAGGAGCAGGCACAGCACGAAAAGGACCATCGACCACACCGGCAACGGGGTGACGCTGACCGAGGCGGTGAGGGCCCCGGCATACAGGACGGTCATCGCGAGCCCGATGAGGGCGGCGAAGCGCGCGAGGTCGGCGGCTACCCGGGCGCGCAGCGCTGCCTCATGGTCCGGCAGCCACCGGTCCTTGTCCGGCAGGTTGACCAGGTCGAGGGACCAGGTGCCGGCGATCCCGTGAGCCAGCCAGGACATCCCCCCGACGAGGACGACGATGACCGCGGCGAGAACGAGCAGCTCCCCACGGGATCCCCAGCGATCCGGGGCCCCGTCGAGGCCGAAGTGCACGGGCACCTGGTCGGGCAGGGCCACCAGTGACCACACCGTGAGCAGCACGGTGGCGACGATGCTGCTGAACGCCCCTGCTCGGGCCATCGGCGTCACCCGCCCAGGGTAAACCGGGGTCGGCTCGGCGACACGCCGAGGGCGGGAGCGCGGCATGCCTTGACGCGAGGTGGCCCGAGCCGTCATCCTCGTGTGGTCGGTGCGAGTCCGTGAGGTGCCCGCCCCGCCGTGACGTGTCCCTGTGACGTGACATGGTGGTGGCCGAGGCTGGCCGGGGGACTTGACTCGATTGGACAGCCATGCCTTCCCTGGATTAGGATCACACTTTGCGCTGCCCATGCCCTGACCTCCCAACCGACGCCTGAGGCGCTTCTCTGCCCGTATGCCGGGTTGCGGGCTCTTGGGGGACTCACGAGGGATCACGTGTGGTGGTGCGACGACCGGATCAGCACGCCTCGGAAGGACCCCCGTTGGCAGCCACGCGCAACGCGTCACAGAACGTCCCTTCGACCGCAGCACGCACGGCCTCCGGCCGGCTGAGTTTCGCGCAGATCCATGAGCCGCTGGAGGTCCCAGACCTGCTGGCGCTGCAGACCGAGAGCTTCGACTGGCTGCTCGGTAATGAGCGGTGGCAGGCCCGGGTGGCCGCCGCCATGGCTGACGGGCGCACCGACGTCCCGGACCGCTCCGGTCTGGAGGAGATCTTCGAGGAGATCTCCCCGATCGAGGACTTCTCCGGCTCGATGAGTCTGTCCTTCCGCGATCACCGCTTCGAGGAGACCCGCAAGACCATCGAGGCCTGCAAGGAGCGCGACCAGACCTACGACGCGCCCCTGTTCGTCACCGCGGAGTTCATGAACACCAACACCGGCGAGATCAAGAGCCAGACGGTCTTCATGGGTGACTTCCCGTTGATGACCGAGCGCGGCACGTTCATCATCAACGGCACCGAGCGGGTCGTCGTCAGCCAGTTGGTCCGCAGCCCGGGCGCCTACTTCGAGCGCACCCCGGACAAGACCAGCGACAAGGACATCTTCACCGCCAAGCTCATCCCGAGTCGGGGTGCCTGGCTGGAGTTCGAGATCGACAAGCGCGACATGGTCGGAGTGCGTGTCGACCGCAAGCGCAAGCAGTCGGTGACCGTGCTGCTCAAGGCGCTCGGCTGGACCAACGACCAGATCCTGGAGAGTTTCGGCGACTACGAGTCGATGCGCCTGACCCTGGAGAAGGACCACACCCAGGGCCAGGACGACGCGCTGCTGGACATCTACCGCAAGCTGCGTCCGGGCGAGCCGCCGACCAAGGAGGCTGCCCAGACCCTGCTGGACAACCTCTACTTCAACCCCAAGCGCTACGACCTGGCCAAGGTGGGGCGCTACAAGCTGGGCAAGAAGCTCGGTGTCGACGCCCCGCTGTCGGCGTCGGTGCTGTCCATCGACGACATTGTCGCGACGATCCGATACCTGGTGTGCCTGCACGCCGGCGAGGCGACGATGAGCGGCGTGCGCCACGGTGAGCCGGTCGACATGCTCGTGGAGACCGACGACATCGACCACTTCGGCAACCGTCGGTTGCGCAGTGTCGGCGAGCTCATCCAGAACCAGGTGCGTACCGGCCTGTCCCGGATGGAGCGGGTCGTCCGCGAACGGATGACCACCCAGGACGTCGAGGCGATCACGCCGCAGACGCTCATCAACATCCGCCCGGTGGTCGCCTCGATCCGCGAGTTCTTCGGCACCAGCCAGCTCTCGCAGTTCATGGACCAGAACAACCCGCTGGCCGGGCTCACCCACAAGCGGCGCCTGTCCGCGCTCGGCCCGGGCGGTCTGTCCCGGGACCGCGCCGGCATGGAGGTCCGCGATGTGCACTCCAGCCACTACGGCCGGATGTGCCCGATCGAGACCCCGGAAGGGCCGAACATCGGCCTCATCGGCTCGCTCGCCTCATACGGGCGGATCAACGCCTTCGGCTTCGTCGAGACCCCCTACCGCAAGGTCGTCGCCGGCCAGGTCACCGACGAGGTGCACTACCTGTCCGCCGACGAGGAAGACCTCTACGTCAAGGCCCAGGCCAACGCCGCGCTCAACCCGGACGGCACCTTCGCCGAGGACCGGGTGCTCGTGCGCACCAAGGGCGGCGAGCTGGAGTACATCCCCGGCGCGGACGTCGACTACATGGACGTGTCGGCCCGGCAGATGGTGTCCGCAGCCACCGCGCTCATTCCCTTCCTCGAGCACGACGACGCCAACCGGGCCCTGATGGGCTCCAACATGCAGCGCCAGGCGGTCCCGCTGGTGCGCAGCGAATCCCCGCTCGTGGGCACCGGCATGGAGTACCGCGCCGCGGTCGACTCCGGTGACGTCGTCGTCGCCGAGGCTGCCGGCGTGGTCACCGAGGTGAGCGCCGACCTGGTCACCGTGGCTCAGGACGACGGCACCAACCGCACCTATCGGATCGCCAAGTTCGACCGTTCCAACCAGGGCAACTGCTACAACCAGGTGGTCCGGGTCGACGAGGGTGACCGGGTCGAGCTCGGCGCGCTGATCGCCGACGGGCCGGCCACCCAGGGCGGCGAGATGGCCCTCGGGCGCAACCTGCTCGTGGCGTTCATGCCGTGGGAGGGGCACAACTACGAGGACGCGATCATCCTGAGCCAGCGTCTCGTGCAGGACGACGTGCTCTCCTCGATCCACATCGAGGAGCACGAGGTCGATGCCCGCGACACCAAGCTGGGCCCGGAGGAGATCACCCGCGACATCCCCAACGTCTCCGACGACGTGCTGGCCGACCTCGACGAGCGCGGCATCATCCGCATCGGCGCCGAAGTCCGCGACGGTGACCTGCTGGTCGGCAAGGTGACCCCCAAGGGTGAGACCGAGCTCACCCCCGAGGAGCGGCTGCTGCGCGCGATCTTCGGCGAGAAGGCCCGCGAGGTGCGCGACACCTCGCTCAAGGTGCCGCACGGCGAGACCGGCACCGTCATCGGCGTCAAGGTCTTCGACAAGGACGACGGCGACGACCTGCCTCCCGGCGTCAACCAGCTGGTGCGGGTCTACGTCGCGAACAAGCGCAAGATCACCGACGGCGACAAGCTGGCCGGCCGGCACGGCAACAAGGGCGTCATCTCCAAGATCCTGCCGATCGAGGACATGCCCTTCCTCGAGGACGGCACGGCGGTCGACGTCGTGCTCAACCCGCTGGGTGTGCCCGGCCGGATGAACGTCGGGCAGATCCTCGAGCTGCACCTGGGCTGGGCCGCCAGCCGTGGCTGGGAGGTCGACGCCAGCGGCGCCGCCCAGTCCTGGGCCGCGGCGATCCCGGCCGAGAACCTCCAGGCCCCACCCGGCACCCGGGTCGCCAGCCCGGTCTTCGACGGGGCCCGCGAGGAGATCATCACCGGTCTGCTCGACCACACCCGCCCGACCCGCGACGGGGTGCGCCTCATCGACGGCACCGGCAAGGCGTTGCTGTTCGACGGGCGCTCCGGCGAGCGGTTCCCGGAGCCGGTGTCGGTCGGCTACATGTACATCCTCAAGCTGCACCACCTCGTCGACGACAAGATCCACGCCCGTTCGACCGGCCCGTACTCGATGATCACCCAGCAGCCGCTGGGCGGTAAGGCCCAGTTCGGTGGCCAGCGGTTCGGCGAGATGGAGGTCTGGGCCCTGGAGGCCTACGGCGCGGCATACACGCTGCAGGAGCTGCTCACCATCAAGTCCGACGACGTCCCCGGCCGGGTCAAGGTCTACGAGGCGATCGTCAAGGGCGAGAACATCCCCGACTCGGGCATCCCCGAGTCGTTCAAGGTGCTGCTCAAGGAGATGCAGTCGTTGTGCCTCAACGTCGAGGTGCTGTCCTCCGACGGGCAGGCCATCGAGATGCGCGAGGCCGACGAAGACGTCTTCCGGGCCGCCGAGGAGCTCGGCATCGACCTGTCCCGCCGCGAGCCCAGCTCCGTCGAAGAGGTCTAGTCGCCCGGGGCCCACGCCCCCAGGCACTTCCGAAGTGCTCGACCGTATGCCGCGCACCTCACCCGAACCACCACGCTCGACCGCGAGAGTAGGTAGCACGCAGTGCTGGATGTGAATTTCTTCGACGAGCTCCGCATCGGTCTGGCCACGGCCGAGGACATCCGCCAGTGGAGTCACGGCGAGGTCAAGAAGCCCGAGACGATCAACTACCGCACCCTCAAGCCGGAGAAGGAGGGGCTCTTCTGCGAGCGCATCTTCGGCCCCACCCGGGACTGGGAGTGCTCCTGCGGTAAGTACAAGCGGGTCCGCTTCAAGGGCATCATCTGCGAGCGCTGCGGCGTCGAGGTGACCCGGGCCAAGGTGCGTCGCGAGCGGATGGGGCACATCGAGCTGGCCGCTCCGGTCACCCACATCTGGTACTTCAAGGGCGTGCCGAGCCGGCTGGGCTACCTGCTGGACCTCGCCCCGAAAGACCTGGAGAAGGTCATCTACTTCGCGGCATACATGATCACCTCGGTCGATGCCGAGCAGCGGCACACCGACCTGCCCTCCTTGGAGGCGCAGATCCAGGTGGAGAAGAAGGAGCTGGAGAACCGCCGCGACGTCGACGTCGAGGACCGCGCCAAGAAGCTCGAGGCCGACCTCGCCGAGCTGGAGGCCGAGGCCGCCAAGGCCGACGTCCGCCGCAAGGTCCGCGAGGGCGCCGAGCGCGAGATGAACTCGATCCGGCGCCGCTATGACCAGCAGATCGAGCGCCTCGAGCAGGTCTGGGACCGGTTCCGCAACCTCAAGGTCCAGGACCTCGAGGGGGACGAGATCCTGTTCCGTGAGATGCGTGACCGGTTCGGCCTCTACTTCGAGGGCGGCATGGGCGCGGCAGCGATCCAGAAGCGGCTGGAGACCTTCGACCTGGAGGCCGAGGCCGCGATCCTGCGCGAGATCATCGCCACCGGCAAGGGCCAGCGCAAGACCCGGGCGCTGAAGCGGCTCAAGGTCGTCTCGGCCTTCCAAACCACCACGAACCGGCCCACCGGGATGGTGCTGGACGCGGTGCCGGTGATCCCGCCGGACCTGCGCCCGATGGTGCAGCTGGACGGTGGCCGGTTCGCCACCTCCGACCTCAACGACCTCTACCGCCGGGTGATCAACCGCAACAACCGGCTCAAGCGGCTGCTGGACCTCGGCGCCCCCGAGATCATCGTCAACAACGAGAAGCGGATGCTGCAGGAGGCCGTCGACAGCCTCTTCGACAACGGCCGCCGGGGGCGTCCGGTGACGGGTCCGGGCAACCGCCCGCTGAAGTCGTTGTCGGACATGCTCAAGGGCAAGCAGGGCCGGTTCCGCCAGAACCTGCTCGGCAAGCGCGTCGACTACTCCGGCCGGTCGGTCATCGTCGTCGGCCCGCAGCTCAAGCTGCACCAGTGCGGTCTGCCCAAGCAGATGGCGTTGGAGTTGTTCAAGCCGTTCGTCATGAAGCGGCTCGTCGACCTCGACCATGCCCAGAACATCAAGTCGGCCAAGCGCATGGTCGAGCGCTCCCGTCCGGTCGTGTGGGACGTCCTCGAAGAGGTCATCACCGAGCACCCGGTGTTGCTCAACCGGGCACCGACGCTGCACCGCCTGGGCATCCAGGCCTTCGAGCCGCAGCTCGTCGAGGGCAAGGCGATCCAGATCCACCCGCTGGTCTGCACCGCCTTCAACGCCGACTTCGACGGCGACCAGATGGCGGTGCACGTGCCGCTGTCGGCCGAGGCGCAGGCCGAGGCCCGGATCCTCATGCTGTCCAGCAACAACATCCTCAAGCCGGCCGATGGCCGGCCGGTGACCATGCCCACCCAGGACATGATCATCGGGCTCTACCACCTCACCTGCGAGACGACCCCGGTGTATGCCGCGGCCGAGGGCGAGGGGGCCGACCAGTTGCGCGCCTTCGCGACGGCCGCCGAGGCCCGGATGGCCTTCGACGCCGGTGACATCGAGCTGGGCTCGATGGTGCGGATGCGCCTGCACGACGTCGTCCCGCCGATGGGCACCGAGCTGCCCGAGGACGCCGAGATCGGCCCCGACGGGCGGGTGCCCTCGCTGATCATCGAGACGACGCTGGGTCGGTCGCTGTTCAACGAGGCGCTGCCCATCGACTACCCGTTCGTCAACGAGCCGGTCGACAAGAAGCGGCTGTCGATGATCGTCAACGACCTCGCCGAGCGCTACAGCAAGGTGCAGGTCGCCGCCAGCCTCGACGCGCTCAAGGAGGCCGGCTTCCACTGGGCCACCCGCTCGGGCACGACGGTCGCGATCAGTGACGTCATCACTCCGGTGCGCAAGGCCGAGATCATCGAGACCTACGAGGCCCGCGCGGCCAAGGTGCAGAAGCTCTACGACCGTGGCGCGATGACCGACAACGAGCGGCGTGAAGACCTCATCGAGATCTGGAACGAGGCGACCACCGAGGTCGCCAAGGAGATGCAGGCCAGCACGCCCAAGACGAACACCATCTACCGGATGGTGTCCTCGGGCGCCCGTGGCAACTGGATGCAGCTGCGCCAGATCGCCGGCATGAAGGGCCTGGTCTCCAACCCCAAGGGCGAGATCATCCCGCGGCCGATCCGGTCCAACTTCCGTGAGGGCCTGTCGGTGCTGGAGTTCTTCATCTCCACCCATGGCTCCCGCAAGGGTCTGGCCGACACCGCCCTACGCACCGCCGACTCCGGCTACCTCACCCGGCGCCTCGTTGACGTCAGCCAGGACGTCATCATCCGCGAGGAGGACTGCGGCACCGAGCGGGGCCTCACCCTGCCGATCGCGGCGATCGACCCGGCCGGCCGCCGGGTGCCGCACGACGACGTCGAGACCTCCGTCTATGCCCGCACCCTGGCCGAGGATGTCGCCGGCAGCGACGGCACGGTGCTGGCGCAGGCCGGCATCGACCTCGGTGACGTGGTCATCGACGCGCTCTTCGCGGCCGGGATCGACCAGGTCCGCGTCCGCTCGGTGCTCACCTGCGACAGCAAGGTCGGCACCTGCGCGCTGTGCTACGGCCGGTCCCTGGCGACCGGCAAGCTCGTCGACATCGGCGAGGCGGTCGGCATCATCGCCGCCCAGTCGATCGGTGAGCCGGGCACCCAGTTGACGATGCGCACCTTCCACATCGGTGGTGTCGCCGGTGACGACATCACTCAGGGTCTGCCGCGCGTCGTGGAGCTCTTCGAGGCCCGCACCCCCAAGGGTGTCGCCCCGATCGCCGAGGCCACCGGTCGGGTGCGCATCGAGGACACCGACAAGACCCGCCGGATCGTCCTGGTGCCCGACGACGGTGCCGAGGAGCACTCCTACCCGGTGAGCAAGCGGTCCCGCCTCATGGTGGCCGACGGTGACCACATCGAGGTGGGCGCGCAGTTGGTCGTCGGGGCCATCGACCCCAAGCAGGTGCTGCGCATCCTCGGCCCGCGCAAGGTGCAGATGCATCTCGTCGACGAGGTGCAGAGCGTCTATCGCCAGCAGGGTGTGTCGATCCACGACAAGCACATCGAGGTCATCGTCCGGCAGATGCTGCGCCGGGTCACCGTCATCGAGGCCGGCGAGGCCGACCTCATCCCCGGTGATCTCGTCGAGCGGGGCGCCTTCGAGGCCGAGAACCGTCGGGTCGTCACCGAGGGCGGCAAGCCCGCCTCCGGGCGCCCCGAGCTCATGGGCATCACGAAGGCGTCGCTGGCGACCGAGTCGTGGCTGTCGGCAGCCTCCTTCCAGGAGACCACCCGGGTGCTCACCCAGGCCGCGATGGAGGCCAAGAGCGATCCGCTGCGCGGCCTCAAGGAGAACGTCATCCTCGGCAAGCTCATCCCGGCCGGCACCGGCCTGGCGCGCTACCGCAACATCACGGTCGAGCCGACCGAGGAGGCCAAGGCCGCGATGTACTCGATGCCCAACTACGACGCCTACGACTACAGCCATTTCGGCAGCGGCACCGGCGAGGCGGTCCGTCTCGACGACCTCAACCTCGACGACTTCGGTCGGATCTAGGTTCTCGTCACACCGCTGCGAACGATCAGAAGCATCCGGTATGCCGCCCGCGCACCCGCGCGGGCGGCATACCTGTTCGAGCGGGCGGGGTGGACGGCGCGGCTGACCCGCCGCTGGACCAGCGCGGATGACACGGGATTGGCCCGCTCGCCACGCCATGGTGAAAGATAGGTGGAGGCGCGGCGCTGCGCCGCCAACACCGGCTCGGAAGGACCCCCAACGCATGACCACTCGCTACGTGTTCGACTTCTCCGAGGGCGACAAGGATCAGAAGGCACTGCTGGGCGGCAAGGGAGCCAACCTCGCCGAGATGGTCAAGATCGGGCTGCCGGTGCCACCCGGTTTCACCATCACCACGGACGCCTGCCGCGCCTACCTCGACAGTGGCGCGGCGCCCGCGCAACTGGCCGACGAGGTGAGCACCCACCTGGCCGCCACCGAGCGGGCGATCGGGCGCACCCTCGGCGACCCGACGAACCCGCTGCTGGTGTCGGTGCGTTCCGGCGCGATGTTCTCGATGCCCGGGATGATGGAGACGGTCCTCAACATCGGCCTCAACGACGAGTCGGTCCAGGGCCTGGCCGCGCAGTCCGGCAACGAGCGCTTCGCCTGGGACTCCTACCGGCGGCTGTTGCAGATGTTCGGCAAGACCGTGCTCGACATCGAGGGTCACGAGTTCGAGTCGCGCATCGAGGCGATGAAGCAGGCCCGCGGCGTCAGCCAGGACGTCGACCTCACCGCCGCCGACTTGCAGGAGCTGGTCGGCCAGTTCAAGGCGGTCATCGAGCACGAGACCGGCAAGCCCTTCCCGCAACAGCCCCGCGCCCAGCTCGACGCCGCCATCGAGGCGGTCTTCCGGTCCTGGATGGGCGAGCGGGCCGTGCTCTACCGGCGCCAGGAGCGCATCCCGCACGACCTGGGCACCGCCGTCAACGTGCAGACCATGGTCTTCGGCAACATGAGCGAGGACTCCGGCACCGGCGTCTGCTTCACCCGCGACCCCGGCACCGGTGAGAAAGGCGTCTACGGCGACTTCCTCATGAACGCCCAGGGCGAAGACGTCGTCGCCGGCATCCGCAACGCCCACCCGCTGCACGAGCTCGAGGGGGAGGTGCCCGCGGCATACGCGCAGCTGTTGGAGAACATGGCCGCGCTGGAAGCCCACTACCACGACCTGTGCGACATCGAGTTCACCATCGAGCGCGGCAAGCTGTGGATGCTGCAGACCCGGGTCGGCAAGCGCACCGCCGCCGCCGCCTTCAAGATCGCCTGCCAGCTCATCGACGAGGGCGTCATCGACGAGCGCGAGGCGCTGAGCCGGGTCACCGGCCAGCAGCTGTCGCTGCTGATGTTCCCCCGCTTCGACCGCTCCGGCGACGTGCGGGTGCTCACCAAGGCGGTCGCCGCCAGCCCCGGCGCCGCGGTCGGGCGGATCGTGCTCAACTCCAAGGACGCCGCCGAATGGGCGGCCCGCGGCGAGCGGGTCATCCTGGTGCGCACCGAGACCAACCCCGACGACCTGGTCGGCATGATCGCCTCCGAGGGCATCCTCACCAGCCGCGGCGGCAAGACCTCGCACGCCGCCGTCATCGCCCGCGGCATGGGCGCCCCGTGCGTCTGCGGCGCCGAGGCCCTGGCCATCGACTTCGCCAAGAAGCAGGTCACCGTCACCGGCAGCGACCCGCTCGTGCTCAAAGAGGGCGACCTGGTCTCCATCGACGGCGCCACCGGCGAGGTCTTCCTCGGCGAGGTGCCGGTGATGGCCTCCCCGGTCGTCGACTACTTCGAGGGCAAGCTCGACCCGGCCGGCGCCGACACCGACGAGCTGGTCCGCGCGGTGCACCGGATCATGCAGATCGCCGACGCCAACCGGCGCCTGGCGGTGCGCGCCAACTCCGACACTCCCGAGGACTCCGAGCGTGCGGTGCGCTTCGGCGCCCAGGGCATCGGGCTGTGCCGCACCGAGCACATGTTCCTCGGCGACCGCCGCGAGCTCGTCGAGAAGCTCATCCTGGCCTCCTCCGACGCCGACCGCGAAGCCGCACTGGAGGCGCTGCGGCCGCTGCAGCAGGGCGACTTCGAGGGCATCTTCAAGGCCATGGACGGCAAGCCGGTCAACATCCGGCTGCTCGACCCGCCGCTGCACGAGTTCCTGCCCAGCCACACCGACCTCGAGGTCAAGGTCGCAGTCGCCCGAGCCACCGGCCAGCCGGTCAGCGAGGCCGAGGAGACAATGCTCGCCGCGGTGCGCCGGATGCACGAGTCCAACCCGATGCTGGGCACCCGTGGCGTGCGCCTGGGCATCATCATCCCCGGGTTGTTCCAGATGCAGATCCGGGCCATCCTCGACGCCTTCACAGTGCACCAGGCCGCCGGGGGCACCGGGTCGGTCGAGATCATGGTGCCGCTCATCGACACCTACCAGGAGCTCGACATCGTCCGCCAGGAGGCCGTCGCGCTCGCGCAGGCGGCCGGCTACGAGCCAGGTGCCGGCCACGAGGTCTCGATCGGCACGATGATCGAGCTGCCCCGGGCTGCCCTGACCGCCGGCCAGATCGCCGAGGTCGCCGACTTCTTCTCCTTCGGCACCAACGACCTCACCCAGACCACCTGGGGCTTCAGCCGTGACGACGCCGAGGGCGGGTTCTTCTCGCAGTACCTCGACAAGGGCATCTTCCAGGTCAGCCCCTTCGAGATGCTCGACCGCCAGGGCGTCGGGCGACTGGTGAAGATGGCCGTCGACGAGGGCCGCGCCACCAAGCCCGGCCTCAAGACCGGCGTCTGCGGCGAGCACGGCGGCGACCCCGACTCGGTGCACTTCTTCCACGAGGTCGGGCTCGACTACGTGTCCTGCTCGCCGTTCCGGGTGCCGGTCGCGCGCCTGGAGGCCGGCCGGGCCGCCGTCGCCACCGGAGCGCACACCGCCTCCACGTGAGCTGACCGGCCACACGCTGGCCAGCTCCACACGGCCACCTCTCGGTATGCCGCCCGCGCACCTCGCGCGGGCGGCATACCCGCGTCCGGGGTGGCTGGGGCTGTCCGGGGAGCGCCGGGGGAGCGCCGGGAGAGCGGCTGCGGAGGGAGATGATTTGGCCGGCCCCCCGGGAGCCGGTAGATTGGTCTGCCGTGTCCGGGCACGCCCGGACATTCGAGCATGCCGAGACGAGCACGCCGACATCGCCGTCGGTCGCTCGCCCGCTCTCGCCGGGCAGCCAAGGCGCCGATCACCGGAGCCGGGGCAGTGCAGGGGAGGGCAATCCGATCCCGTCGAACGAGCCACCCGAGCCTGGGTGGCGCCGGTCGACGGGCTCGGGACAGCCAAGGAGCCGGTCCGCACAGGCGGACCAGACCACATCGAGAAGTGACGGAGCAAGAGCTTGCCTACGATCAACCAACTGGTGCGCAAGGGCCGCCAGGACAAAGTCGGGAAGACCAAGACGCCCGCGCTCAAGGGATCACCCCAGCGCCGCGGCGTGTGCACCCGCGTCTACACGACCACCCCCAAGAAGCCGAACTCGGCATTGCGCAAGGTCGCCCGCGTCAAGCTGACCTCACAGGTCGAGGTCACCGCATACATCCCCGGGGTGGGGCACAACCTGCAGGAGCACTCGATCGTGCTCGTGCGTGGCGGCCGGGTGAAGGACCTGCCCGGGGTGCGCTACAAGATCATCCGCGGCACGCTCGACACCCAGGGGGTCAAGAACCGCAAGCAGGCTCGCTCCCGCTACGGCGCGAAGAAGGTGAAGGGCTGATGCCTCGCAAGGGACCCGCTCCGAAGCGGCCGCTGGTCATCGACCCGGTCTACAACTCCCCGCTGGTCACCCAGCTGGTCAACAAGATCCTGCTGGACGGCAAGAAGTCGATCGCCGAGATGATCGTCTACGGCGCCCTCGAGGGCTGCCGCGCCAAGACCGGCACCGACCCCGTGGTCACCCTCAAGCGGGCGCTGGACAACATCAAGCCGGCCGTCGAGGTCAAGAGCCGCCGAGTCGGTGGCGCCACCTACCAAGTGCCGGTCGAGGTCAAGCCGGGTCGCTCGACGACGCTGGCACTGCGCTGGCTGGTCGGCTATGCCCGGCAGCGGCGCGAGAAGACGATGACCGACCGGCTGATGAACGAGCTGCTCGACGCATCCAACGGTCTGGGCGCCGCGGTGAAGCGCCGCGAGGACACCCACAAGATGGCCGAGTCCAACCGCGCCTTCGCTCACTACCGCTGGTGAGACCCGCCGGTATGCCGCGGGCGGCCGCGCGCGGCATACCGGAGCCTTCGCTTGCAGTCCCGCACACCGACCCCGAGCCACACCCGCACGAGCTGAGACGAGACAACTGACGTGGCACTCGACGTCCTCACCGACCTGTCCAAGGTCCGCAATATCGGCATCATGGCGCACATCGACGCCGGCAAGACGACGACGACCGAGCGGGTCCTGTTCTACACCGGCATCAACTACAAGATCGGCGAGGTGCACGACGGCGCCGCGACGATGGACTGGATGGAGCAGGAGCAAGAGCGCGGCATCACCATCACGTCGGCCGCGACGACGACCTTCTGGAAGGGCCACCAGATCAACCTCATCGACACCCCCGGGCACGTCGACTTCACCGTCGAGGTGGAGCGCAACCTGCGCGTCCTCGACGGTGCCGTCGCGGTGTTCGACGCCAAGGAGGGGGTCGAGCCGCAGTCCGAGACGGTGTGGCGGCAGGCCGACAAGTACGGCGTGCCCCGGATCTGCTTCGTCAACAAGATGGACAAGCTCGGCGCCGACTTCTACTTCTCGGTCAAGACCATGGTCGACCGGCTCGGGGCCAAGCCGCTGGTGCTGCAGCTGCCGATCGGGCAGGAGAGCGCCTTCAGCGGCGTCGTCGACCTGCTGCGGATGAAGGCACTCACCTGGCGCGGCGAGACCCAGAAGGGCGAGGACTACGCGGTCGAGGAGATCCCGGCCGACCTGCTGGAGTCCGCGCAGACCTATCGGCACGACCTCGTCGAGCGGGTCGCCGAGAGCGACGACACCCTCATGGAGAAGTACCTCGAGGGCGAGGAGCTCACCGTCGAGGAGCTCAAGGCCGGTATCCGCACCCTGACCATCGCCGGCGAGATCAACCCGGTGCTGTGCGGCACGGCCTTCAAGAACAAGGGCGTACAGCCGATGCTCGACGCGGTCGTCGACTTCCTGCCCAGCCCGCTGGACCTGCCCGACACCGAGGGCCACAAGCCCGGCGAGATCGAGGAGGGCGACCCGGTGCTCACCCGCAAGCCCTCGACCGACGAGCCGTTCGCGGCGTTGGCCTTCAAGATCGCCGTGCACCCGTTCTTCGGCAAGCTCACCTACGTGCGGGTCTACTCCGGGCAGGTGCCCTCCGGCGCCCAGGTGGTCAACTCGACCAAGGGCAAGAAGGAGCGCATCGGCAAGATCTTCCAGATGCACTCCAACAAGGAGAACCCGGTCGACAAGGCCTCCGCAGGGCACATCTACGCGGTCATCGGGCTCAAGGACACCACCACTGGTGACACCCTGTCCGACTCGGCCAAGCAGATCGTGCTGGAGTCGATGACCTTCCCGGCCCCGGTCATCAACGTGGCCATCGAGCCCAAGACCAAGGGCGACCAGGAGAAGCTCGGCGTCGCGATCCAGAAGCTC
>WBZP01000689.1_pt1 | contig 44782 bp, 51 predicted proteins | sample 5204301 | NCBI WGS metagenome assembly WBZP01 (sample SAMN12412401, study PRJNA552823) | activated sludge metagenome | isolation source: activated sludge from nitrification reactor of wastewater treatment plant... | place: USA: Pennsylvania | collected 2017
GCTACTCGTGGATTGACGCATAAATTCTGACAGGTAGGGTCTGGCTCCCACGCTCCAGCGTGGGAGCCAGACCCGTACTCATGTGGCAACCTTGCGGGCTGCTTGGAGCAGCTGACGGCGTTCCCACGCTGGAGCGTGGGAACGAGAACCTGTCAAAACTTCTGCGTCAGCCCACTAGCTGAAACAGGGTTAAATCCATTCCCGGCCCGAACGCCGGGGCTTTTCGCGCAATTCGGTTAAGCAACCCTCACGAGTGATGTCATGCAAGTACAGCGACTGATCGAAACGGTGGCCTCCCCACGTCTGGTCATCGATCTGCCCGTATCATTCGTCAACCACCGCGTGGAAATCCTGGTGGTTACTCTCGACGAATCTGAACCCGTCCCTTTACCAAAGAGGCGCACACCACCGCCGCAATTTGCCGGCAAGGTCAAGGAACTCGGCGACGTCATGTCCTCTGCTCCATCGTCCGACTGGGGAATCACGGAATGATCGTGCTGGATACCCACATCTGGCATTGGTGGATCAATCAGATTCCGGGCAGGTTATCGCTTGCCACGATCGCGCTGATTGAAGAAGCGGATGAAGTTGGTGTTTCGGCGATTTCCTGCTTTGAAATGGCGTGGCTGGTTCGGCATGGCCGGATTGATCTCGGCATGACCTTTGACGAATGGTTCCAGCAAGTTGAAGCAGCCCGGATGATTCAATTTCTGCCGGTCACGCCTTGGATCGGCGCACGGGCAGTTGCTCTGCCCGAACATCATAAAGACCCGCAAGACCGGATTATCATCGCCACCGCGTTGCACGGCAACGCCCATTTAATCAGTTTTGACGCCCAGTTTCCTTGCTATCAGGAACTGGATGGCTGGTTGATCTCGGCCAATGTTTGAGTTGCCATGTGTGGCATCATAGGCATCGCCTCCCCAATCCCCGTCTCTGACCGGACTTGGCTCACCGTCGGGCGCGACGCCATGGCTTATCGCGGTCCGGACGATGCTGGAGCCTGGTGGTCGGTTGATGGCTGCGTAGGGTTAGGCCACCGCCGCCTCGCCATCCTCGACCTCGATCCGCGCGCCAACCAGCCGATGACCTCCAGCGACGGCCGCTACGTCATCGTCTTCAACGGCGAGATCTACAACTTCCGCGAGTTGCGCGAGCAACTGGGCCGGCAAGGCGTCGCGTTCCGCACCACCTCCGACACCGAAGTCTTGCTGGAACTTTACGCCCGCGCCGGCGAGCGGATGCTGCCCAAACTGCGTGGCATGTTCGCCTTCGCTATTTGGGATACGATGGCCCGCGAACTGTTCCTGGCGCGGGACCCCTACGGCATCAAGCCGCTCTATTACGCGCAAACCGCGCAAGGTCTGCTGTTCGCCTCCCAGGTCAAGGCGCTGCTGGCCACGGGGCTGATTTCCCGCGAGCCGGATGGACATGGCCAGGCCGGATTCTGGATGCTGGGCAGCGTGCCGGAGCCGCGGACCTGGTATCGGGATATTCAGGCGGTGCCGGCCGGGCATTGTCTGTGGATCGACGACGGGCGCGTCCTCGCTTCCCGCTGCTGGCGGGATATCGGGGACACTTGGCGCGATGCGCCGGCCGGGCCGTTGCTGCCGGCGGAAGAAGTCGCCGAGCGGGTCCGGGCGGCCCTGCGCGAATCGGTGGCGCGGCATCTGGTAGCCGATGTGCCGGTGGGGGTGTTCCTGTCGGGGGGGATCGACTCGGGCGCGCTGGCCGGGCTGATGGCGGAAGCGGGCGCGCGGTCGCTGCAAGGCGTAACCCTCGCCTACGAGGAATACGCCGGGCGGCACGAGGACGAGGCGCCGGTCGCGGCGCGCATCGCCCGCCATTATGGCATCCAGCATCACGTGCGCCGGGTCACCCGGCAGGAGTTTCTCGCCGATCTGCCGCGCATCCTCGACGCCATGGACCAGCCCAGCATCGACGGCGTCAACACCTGGTACGCCGCCAAGGCGGTGGCCGAACGGGGGTTGAAGGTGGTGGTGTCCGGCGTGGGGGGAGACGAACTCTTCCTCGGCTATGACAGCTTTCGGCAACTGCCGCGCCTGGTCGAGCGCTGGGGTCGCTGGTCGAAATTACCCGGCGCCATGCCCTTGGCGGAACTGGCCGGGCGGATGCAGGCCTGGCGCACCGGCAATGGCCGTTGGCGGCACGCGGCGCACTGGGCGAGAACCCTCGGCGGGGCCTGGTGGCTGCGGCGTAGCGTCAACCCCCCGGAAGCCTTGTCCGGCCTCCTGGGCGAAGCGCGGGCGCGGGAGGCGCTCGACGGCTTCTCGGCGGAGCGCTGGCTCGCCGCCATGACCGGGCCGTTGTCGCCCGACGCCACGCTGGCGCTGGCGCAGATCGAATCCGTGACCTATTTGCGCAACCAACTGCTGCGCGACAGCGACTGGGCCAGCATGGATCACAGCGTCGAGTTGCGCACGCCGCTGGTGGATGCCCGGTTGCTGGAACAGCTACAGCCGTTGCTGGCGAATTTCGGGCGATTTCCTCACAAGACCCTGTTGGCGCGAGCGCCGACGAACCCGCTGCCGGACGGGATTATCGAACGGCGCAAAACGGGCTTCGGGATTCCGGTGCAGCGGTGGCTGACCGAGGCGCGGAGCAGCGATGCCGGAGGTTTCGGCTGGCGGGACTGGATGCAGGAAATCGTCCGAGCCTACGCAGCGGCACGTGCATGAACAGTGCCCATACCGTCCCCGCCATCGCCGAAGAAGCCAGCGGTGCCACCGGTCGACGGTCTAAACTTTAAGTGTTTCCATGGAGATTGGGTGATGGCAACGACTTTGTATCAACGAGCGGTCGTAACCGAGGACCACTGGGTCCATGTCCAGAGTCCGCAGCTTCCTACGGGCGTGGAAGTCGGGGTGGTCCTGATCCTCGACGACGCCCTGGCCGCGCCACCGGCTCTTTCATTCTGGGAGCGCGTACAGGACCTGACGATAGAAGGGCTGCCCAGTGACTACTCAACCCGCTTTGAAGAGTATCTTCAGTCCGAGCCATCCTGATGTTGTTGCCTGCGGTCGTGTTCATGGACACCAGCTATACGATTGCTTTGTTATCGCGTCAGGACCAACATCATCTTCAGGCCAGAGTCTTGGCTAAAGCGTTGGCTGAACAGCGAACCCGACTGGTGACCACCCCAGCCGTGTTTTTGGAATTGGGATCTGCTTTTGCCAAACCGGCAAGCCGTGAAATCGCTGGGCAATTCATAACGGCTTTTGACCAGGAATCTCAGTTTGTGGTCATTCCGCTGACAGACCAGCGTTTTGCCCAAGCATTGGCCCTGTTCGCCAGCCGGCCTGACAAAGCCTGGAGCTTGACGGACTGTCTGTCATTTGTGGTCATACAGGAGCATGGCATCACGGCGGCGCTGACTGCGGACGCGCATTTCCAGCAAGCCGGGTTCACCACTCTGCTGCGAACAACGGCTTTTCCGCATGACGGCGCTTGAACTTAAAATGCGCCGCATCCAGATCGTCCCCGCCATTGCCGAAGAAGCCAGCGGACCCTCTTATTCCGTGGTCCGCCTGTGCGAATCGCTGATCGCCGCAGGGCAGGCCGTGACGCTGGCCGCGCCGGGAACGCCATGGGCGCGGCGCTGGGCTTACGCCATTCACCCGCATTGGCTGAAAGTCGTCACCTAACGGCGTAAGCGGTCTAAACTCTGGGGCTGTTCCACAAGACTCCCTTCCCCTGGTGGGTCTAAAATTCAGAAACCTTCATCATGGACCCAGAGAGACACCCGATGGCTGTTACCAGGCTTTCCAGTCAGGAATTTAACCAGGATGTCGGCAGAGCGAGAGAAGCGGCCAAGGCTGGCCCCGTGTTTATCACCGAGCACGGTCGGCCCGCGCACGTGCTGTTGACTATTGAGGAGTATCAGTGGATTACCGGTCATCAAGCCAGCATCAGCGACTGGCTGGCGATGCCCGACGACGAGGAGGTGGAGTTTGATGCCCCTCGCTTGTGCGGCGATCTTTATCGTCCGGTGGATTTGTCCTGATGTATTTGCTGGATACCAATGTCGTTTCCGAACTGCGCAAGGCAAAGGCCGGCAAAGCGGATCAGAACGTCAGGGCCTGGGCTGAGCGGGTTCCAGCCACGAGCCTGTTTCTGTCCGCCATCACTCTCCTGGAACTGGAAACTGGCATCTTGCTGATGGAGCGGCGCGACCCCTTGCAAGGAGCGGCGCTGCGCCGGTGGCTCGATAGTCGGGTGTTACCCGCATTCTCCGGGCGTATTCTCGCGATTGATATGGCTGTGGCGCGGCGCTGCGCCAGGCTGCACGTGCCCGATCCGCGCTCGGATCGGGACGCCCTGATCGCCGCAACCGCGCTGGTCCACGATATGGCGGTCGTGACGCGGAACGTGGCTGATTTCGCGCCGACCGGCGTTCGGATCCTTAACCCATGGGTGGTAGACAATCCTTGAAAGCCGCTGTCACTTCCAACGCGGCGCCGGGCGCGAACCCTCGTTGCGGGGATGTCCCCGTGCGGGTCATTCACACCGTCCCCGCCATCGCCGAGGAAGCCAGCGGCCCCTCGTATTCGGTGGTGCGCCTGTGCGAATCTTTGATCGCGCAAGGGGAGGATGTGACGCTGGCGGCGCTGGACTGGGCGCCGCTTGCCGCACCCCCGCCGTTTCTCAAGGCATTCCCGCTGGGCCTGGGGCCGCGCCGGTTGGGGCGCTCGCCGGCCATGGCGCGCTGGCTCGATAGTCAAGCGGCTGCGGGCAAGGTTGCGTTGATTCGCAACCACAGCTTGTGGATGATGCCGAATGTGTACCCCGGTCGCACCGCCAGTCGTTACGCCATTCCCTATATCGTCTCGCCGCGCGGCACACTCAGCGCGTGGGCGATGCAAAGCGGCTCCAGCGTAAAGCGGCTTTTCTGGCCTCTGCTGCAACGGCCGTCGCTCTCGGCGGTCACTTGTTTTCATGCGACTGCGCAATCCGAATGAACCGATTCACGGATCATCTGGACCGCAAGGCCTTGCAAACCGTGGACGCGATCCAAGTCGAAAATCTCTGGATGTTGGACTATGCACGGGAAGTCAACGTTGGGCGCAAGGCCATCATCCGTTACACGCCGCCGGGTGTCGATGCTGAGCGATACAGACCCGCTGCCGCCCGCGATCTTCGACGCGATCGCTATATTCTCTGCGTCGGTCGCTTGGACGATCCGCGCAAGAACATCGAATTGCTACTGGAAGCCTATGCCTATTCGCCGGGTATGACAGAAACCGCTCGCTTACTGCTTGCGGGTAATGCGGGACCTGTACCAAGCTTTTGGGCGCGGGTTAAGGAACTCGGTTTGACCGGCAGGGTGGAATTCATCCCTTCCCCAAATCCCGATAGTTTGCTTTGCCTCTATCAGGCGGCATCGGTATTTGCGCTGAGCTCGGACGAAGAGGGCTTAGGCGTGGTGATCCTAGAAGCCATGGCTTGCGCGATCCCGGTGGTTTCCACCCGTAGCGGTGGCCCAGACGGAATTATCACCGATGGTGAGGATGGATTCTTGGTTGATTTGGATGATGTCAAAGCAATGGCGGATCGGCTAGCTCGCCTGTTTTCCGATGAGTCACTGAACAGACGCATGGGTGAAGCCGCACGGAAAACCATCCTGCGAAGATATGAAACCGGTGTGGCCGGCCAAGCTTTTCTGGATATTTACGATGAATTGTTGCGTTGTCATCGATACTGAATTTCTGAACATAGATGCAGAACAGGAAACCAATTATTCTAACTTTTATCCGCTATTATCTACCCGGTTACAAGTCGGGCGGCCCAGTACGCACTATTGCCAATTTGGTCGAGCAGTTGGGCGATGAGGTGGATTTTCAGATCGTTACGCTGGATCGCGATGCGGTCGATACGCAGCCTTACGCTGGCGTCCAAATCGATGCGTGGAACACAGTTGGCAAGGCGCAAGTCTTTTATGCCAGTCTGGACAATTTCTGGATATTCAAAGTGGCAAAATTAATCCAAAAAACACCGCATGATGCCGTGTATCTCAATAGCTTTTTCGATCCCATTTTCACGATTAGTCCATTATTAATCAGATGGGTTGGGCTGTCGCCAAAGCGCCCATGGATTATTGCGCCACGAGGCGAATTCTCTAAAGGTGCGCTTATGCTCAAAAGCTGGAAAAAAAATCCATTTATTGCTCTAGTTCACAAACTGGGAGTTTATAGCAACCTAATTTGGCAAGCCTCCAGCAAGCACGAGGCTGTCGATATTGAATGTATTGTGAATCCCTCTGTTAACAGAACCATAATTGCCCCTGATCTATCTATTAATATGGGTCAATCAACCGACCGCATTGTAAGTCTACATCAGCCAAATGAGCCTTTAAGAGTGGTTTTCTTGTCAAGAATTTCACCGATGAAAAATCTGGATTTTGCTCTTCGGGTGTTGGGTAAGGTTCATTCAAGGATTATTTTTCGCATTTATGGTCCTGTGCGCGAAGAAGACCACTGGATGCATTGCCAACAGTTGATTGCTGATTTGCCTGCTCATATTAGCGTCACCTATCACGGCAGCGTGGAACCAGCACATGTTCCTGAAGTCATGGCTTCACACGATTTATTCTTTCTGCCAACCCGAGGCGAAAATTACGGGCACGTCATTGCCGAAGCATTGTCCGCTGGTACTCCTGTGCTCATCGCGAATACCACGCCTTGGCGGAATTTGGAGCAAGCCGGGGTTGGTTGGGATTTACCCTTGGATGCCGAACAACTGTTTGCCGAATGTATTGATTATTGCGCGGGCTTGGACGCTACGGCTTATCGGGAGTGGCGCTGTCGGATACAGCAATTTGCTAAAGGACGATTAAACGATCCCAAGATCATCGAAGCCAACCGATATCTCTTTATGGAAGCCATCAGAAATTAAAAGCATCAAGCGCACGCTGTTCCGAAAAACCATTCCCCCGTTTGGATGATGGATGTCTCACGACCAGAATTTCAAAAACTTGATCCTTGACTATCCCCGACCGGCGCTGGAATTTTTTGCCGCCGCCGAAGCCGGGAACTTGGGCGCTGCCCGGATTCTTCCCGTGCGCCAGGAACAACTCCAAAAACGGCTCGGTGATCGCTTCCGTGAACTCGATGTGCCCCTGCTGGTCGAGTGGCCCGACGGTCGACGCGCCGCCTTGCTGTTCGTCATCGAGGAACAAACCGAACCTCGGCGTTTCTCCATTCACCGGCTGGCCCACTATTGCCTCGACTTGGCTGAGCTGCTGGGCACTGATCGGGTCGTTCCCGTCGTCATCTTTCTGTACCCCGGCGCCTATCCCTCGACTCTGCGCCTGGGTGGTGATCGAGCCACCTACCTGCAGTTCCACTACATCGCCTGCTCTCTCCCCGAGTTGCGGGCCACTCGCTATCGGGACAGCCCCAATATCGTGGCCCGGCTGGCCCTGCCGACCATGGCCTATTCCCCGGCGGACCGGCTCGCGGTGTACGCCAGCGCCCAAGACGGGCTGGCCGAACTGGAACCCGACCCCGAACGGCGGCTCAAATACGCCGATTTCATCGACTACTACACTCACCTCAGTGAAGAAGAATGGCTTGTCTACCAGCGCGACTACCTGTCGCGCAGCACCCAGAAGGAGACCCTCATGGGCATGTTGTACTATTCCCGACAGGAAGGCCGACAGGAAGGCCGACAGGAAGGCCGACAGGAAGGCCGTCAAGAAGGTCTACATTCGGAACGGCGTCTGCTCCTGCGGCTCATTCGCCGCCGCTTTGGCGAGGCCATGGCCGATCGTAGCGCCCCGGTTTTGGAACGGATCGAACAACCGGCCGTGTTCGAGGACTTGGGCGAGGATCTGCTGGACTGCGCTGATGCAACCGCCTGGTTGGCGCGGCTGGATGCGGCGGTTGGGGAAGAACGGCGCCCAGACGCTACCGATGCGGCTTGACTGATGTGTGGTATTGCCGGATACGCCGGTCATTTCCTGCCTGGTTTGGCCGTGCGCATGAACGCCGCCCAGGCCCATCGCGGCCCGGACGGGCAGGGCGTGTTTGAAGACCCCGCCGCCGCGATCGCTCTCGGCCACGGCCGCCTCGCCATCCTCGACCTCACCCCCGCTGCCGCCCAGCCGATGCACTCCCCGGACGGGCGCTACGTGCTGGTGTTCAACGGCGAAATCTACAACTTCTCCGAACTGCGTCACGACCTGATCGCCAAGGGCCACCGCTTCACCTCCACCGGCGACACCGAGGTGCTGTTGCACGGCCTGATGGAATACGGCATCGCCTTCACCGAACGGCTCAACGGCATTTTCGCCTTCGCCCTGTGGGACGGGCGGAAACGGGAACTGTGGCTAGCCCGCGACCCGCTCGGCGTCAAACCGCTGTACTACGCCGAACCTGTCCCCGGCGCCCTGCTGTTCGCCAGCGAAATCAAGGCACTGCTGCAACACCCCCAGCTTTCCCGTGAACCTGACTTCAGCGCCCTGCAACAGCATCTCGCCTATTGCCACGCCGCCGGCGACCGCACCGTCCTCAAAGCGGTCAAGCGGTTACCGCCCGGTAGCTGGCTGCGCTGGCGGGCCGGCCAACCGCTCGCCCTCCAGCAGTACTGGCGCGCTCCGTTCGCTCAAGAGCGGCTCCAGGATCGCCGCAGTGCGCTCACCGATCTGCGCCAGCAACTGCAAGCCGCCACCCGGCGACAAATGGTGGCCGACGTGCCGGTCGGCCTGTTTCTCAGCGGCGGGCTGGATAGCAGCCTGATCGCCGCCTTGGCCGCGCGGGATACCGGTGCTGGCCTCGACTGCTTCACCGTCACCTATCCCTCAGCCGACAACCGTCTCGACCGCGCCGCAGAAGATCTGCCCCACGCTCGCACCCTGGCCCGGCGACTCGGCCTGCCGCTCCACGAGATCGAGCTGCAACCTCAACTCACCGAGCTCTGGCCCAAGCTGATCGACCACCTCGACGAACCCCTGGCTGACCCCGCCGCCATCGCCTGTTACCTAATTTGCCAACTGGCCCGTCAACACGGCGTCAAGGTGCTGTTGTCCGGGCAGGGCGGCGACGAACTGTTTTGCGGCTATCCCCGCTATCAGGTGTTCCATGCCACGGCTGGCCTGGATCGCTGGCCGCTCGCGACGCGCCGGACGATGGCCCGTCTGGCGACCCGACTCCCCGGCGCATGGGAGGGCCGGTTCGGCGCCAGTCTGCGGCGGGCGAGGCGGGTGCTGATCGAATTGGCGGAACCCGCCACCACCCGCTTTCTCGATCTCTGCGCCAACACCCCGCAGGCCGAAATCAGCCGCATTTGGTCGCCGGCGGTGCGAGACGCCCTGCGCACCGAAACCTTCCGCGACGACTGCCAGCGTCATATCGCCGCCACCGGCTTGGACGGCTTGGCCGCCGTGCAGGAGCGCGACCTCGCCATCTACCTACCCAACCACAACCTCAACTACACCGACAAGATGAGCATGGCGGTGGGCGTCGAGGTGCGGGTGCCGCTGCTGGATCTGGAACTGGCCAACACGGTCACCCAATATCCTTACGCCTGGTTGCTGGGACGCAAGACCAAGGTGTTGCTGCGGGAAGCGGCGCGGGGCCTGGTGCCGGATTCGATCATCGATCGGCCCAAAGCGGGTTTTGGCGCACCCTACCGCAAATGGCTGCGCTATGATCTCGCCGAGCTGTGGGGCGACCTGACCTCGGAATCGGCGGTCAAGGCCCGGGGCTGGTTCGACCACGCCGCTTTGCAAGACGCCCGCGCCCGCAGCCAAGCCGGCCACGACGATTTGTATATGCTGCAATGGGCGGTGCTGACCATGGAGTCGTGGGCGAGACGCTTTCTGGATCGGTCCGCTGGCGGTTAAGTAAGAAAACTTTCAAGGAAGATCCAAGGGTTGAAAAGGATTGATCAGAATCAGCTGGGTATCCTCGAAATCTTTGATGTTGCGAGTGGCAATTCCAAAGCCGTTCGTTTTGGCGATAGCCGCAATCTGTCCATCGGGGACGCTCATCGGCCGCCCCAGTTCCTTTCTGCGTCCCATGATATCACCATACAGTCGCGCCGCTGCTTCATCAAAACTTAAAAGGCGCTGGTCGAACGCTTGAGCAACAAACAAATCGAATCGTTCCGTAAGAACTCGGCGACGCTGTCCGTCCGGCAAGAGCCTCAACCCGTAGCCGATTTCAGCGAGCGTGATCGTGGTCAAGTACAATGAGGCGGCATCTTGCGCGTTAAGCCATGCCAAAACAGTGGGGGATGCCGCAGTTTTCATCATCTCGGAGACCAGATTTGTATCCAGGACGATCATTCAGTTAATCTCGTCGGTTCATGGGGTGGATGCACTGGTAAATTCAGCTCGACCCCATACTGAGGGCCAAAAAACCGTAACGCCAGATCACCAAGACGATTTGGCGCGGCAACTGCCTGTCTCAGGATTCGCCGGACTTCCTCTTCCATCGAAATGCCGTGTTGGGCTGCGCGGACTCGAAGTCGGGCCAGGACCTCATCGTCAATTTTCCGGATACTCAAGTTAGCCAATGTCGGATTCCTTCTGGTTCCAGGATTAAGCCATGCTAGCAACTGAGAGCATGGTTGTCGATCGCATGCTGTCTCCACTCGGATCAGAAATGCCAAGGTCTGAGGCTCGTAAGCGAATCTGTAATAGGCTGCAATGGGCGGTGCTGACCATGGAGTTGTGGGCCGGAGGGTTTATCGATCAAGCTTCTGCCGGAGCCTCCTCATGAACGAAGCAAAACAAGCCGTCCGCGCATTTTGGAACCAGGCCGCCTGTGGCGAGGATCTCTATCTTGCCGATACGGAAAAGGCGAGCTATGCGGCGCAAGCGCAGACGCGCTATGCCCTCGAACCCTATATCAGGGATTTTGCCCGGTTCGAGGAAACCCGTGGATTGCGCGTCCTGGAGATTGGGGTGGGGCTGGGGGCGGATCATCAGCAATTCGCCGAGGCCGGCGCCGATCTGTGGGGTATCGACCTCACCGAGCGCGCCATTGAACATACGCAGCGACGGCTTTCGGCTTTCGGCCTGGCTTCTCGCCTAACGGTGGGCGATGCGGAATGTCTAGAGTTCCCAGATGAATCCTTCGACCAGGTATATGCCTGGGGGGTATTGCATCATAGTCCCGACACCCCCAGGGCCATTGGCGAAGCCTGGCGGGTGCTGAAACGCGGGGGGGGGGGGCCAGGATCATGATCTATCATCGACACAGCGTGGTCGGTTTCATGCTGTGGTTGCGCTATGGACTTTTAGCGGGCCGACCCTGGCGCTCCTGGGACGATATTTATGCCCATCATCTCGAAAGCCCCGGCACGAAAACCTACACTATCGCCGAAGCCCGCCAACTTTGCGCCCGCTTCACGCATTGTCATATCACCACGGTTCTCACCCACGGCGATTTGCTGACTTCCGCGGCCGGCCAGCGCCATCGCGGCTTGTTGCTGACTCTGGCCCGCAAGCTCTGGCCGCGCTGGCTGATTCGGCGGTTTTTCCCCGACAATGGCCTGTTCATGCTGATCTCGGCGGTCAAGTAAGGGTCAAAAGCGAAGGGCGAAAAGCTACAACGGTTAAAATAACGCCAAACACTGATTGGAGCGGAGAACGGACTATGAACAGCACAACTCTGGACGACGTATGGGCCTTGTTCCGTGAAGTGGCGGAGGCGCAGAAGGAAACTGACCGCAAATTTCAGGAAACCGACCGCAAGTTTCAGGAGACCGCCCGTCGGTTTGAGGAAACCGACCATAAGTTTCGAGAAACCGATCAACAGATCAAACAGCTAGGTAAAAAAATCGGCGATTTGGGCAACCGGCTGGGCGAGTTCGTCGAAGGGCTGGTTAAACCGGCGGTGGTTCGGCTGTTCCGGGAACGGGGGATTGAGGTTCACGAGGTTCATGCCGACATCGCGGTCAATCGCCACGACGAGGGGATTCAAATTGACTTGCTGGTGGTCAACGACGCCGAGGCGGTGCTGGTGGAAGTGAAAAGCAAGCTGGCGCAGGCTGACGTGGACGAGCATCTGGAGCGGTTGGCGAAATTCAAGCGAATGTTGCCGCGCTATGGGGATGTGCGAGCCATGGGCGCAGTTGCCTCCATGGTGATGCCGCCGGATGTGGCTCGTTACGCTTACCGGCAGGGATTGTTCGTCCTGGCGCAAACCGGTGAGAGTGTGGCGATTCTCAACGACGACCGTTTCCTGCCCGTGGCGTGGTAGGACAGCTTTTGTTGTTGCTTGCTTCAAGCTGGCTGGATCGGCCAAGAATCGGCCAGAATCCGGCTCCATTGTTTGGTGTTTTTCACCTAAACCGATGAAACAAATCCTCCAATCCCTGAAAACCGGCGCCACAGAAGTCGCCGACGTACCCTGTCCCGCCGTCCAGCGCGGCCAGCTCCTGATCCGCTCCACCCACACCTTGGTCTCCGTTGGCACCGAGCGGATGCTGGTCGAGTTCGGCAAGGCCGGCTGGATCGAGAAAGCCCGCCAGCAACCCGACAAGGTGCGGATGGTGCTGGACAAGATCAAAACCGACGGCCTGCTGCCCACGGTCGAGGCGGTGTTTAACAAACTGGATCAGCCATTACCGCTGGGGTACTGCAACGTCGGCGTGGTACTGGAAACCGGCCCAGGTGTCGCCGGATTTGCCCCCGGCGACCGGGTGGTCAGCAACGGCAAACACGCCGAAGTGGTCAGCGTGCCGGTCAACCTGTGCGCCAAAATTCCTGATGCCGTGGCGGACACGGACGCGGCCTTCACGGTCCTGGGCGCGATCGCCCTGCAAGGGACTCGCCTGATCGGGCCGACACTAGGCGAAGCCGTGGTGGTCACCGGCCTGGGTTTGATCGGGCTGCTGGCGGTGCAACTGCTGCGCGCCCATGGCTGTCGGGTGCTGGGGCTGGATTTCGATCCCGCCAAACTGGCGCTGGCCAGAGAGTTTGGCGCCGAGGTCGTGGATTTGGCGGCGGAACCCGATCCCTTGGCCGCCGCGCAGGCTTTTTCACGCGGGCGTGGAGTGGACGCGGTGCTGATCGCCGCATCGACCCAAAGCAACGAACCCGTACATCAGGCGGCGCAGATGTGCCGTAAACGCGGGCGGATCGTGCTGCTCGGCGTCACGGGACTAGAACTATCGCGCGCCGACTTCTATGAAAAGGAACTGACGTTTCAGGTGTCCTGCTCCTACGGGCCGGGGCGCTATGATCCCCAATACGAGGAGAAGGGGCAGGATTATCCCGTCGGCTTCGTGCGTTGGACCGAGCAGCGCAACTTCGAGGCGGTGCTGGACATGATGGCCGACGGGCGCCTGGACGTGAAGCCGTTGATCTCGCATCGTTATCCCATTGGTGCGGCTGAGAAGGCTTATGAACTGGTGGGTGGGGCGGGACCATCGCTGGGGATTCTGTTGCAATATCCCACTGCGGCGGAACAACCGGAAATCGTATTGCGTCGGCGGACGGTGGCGCTTTCCGCCTCACCCCCAACCCCTCTCCCACCAGGGGAGAGGGGTGAGGTGTCGATCAGCTTCATCGGCGCGGGCAACTATGCGACCGGGGTGTTGATCCCCGCCTTCAAGGCGGCAGGCGTGCGGCTGCGAACGGTCGCTTGCAACGGCGGGGTGAGCGGGGTGCACGCGGGTCGGAAATACGGTTTCGATGAAACGACAACCGATACGAGCCGGTTGTTCGATGACGGCGCGACTCAGGCCGTGGTGATCACCACGAGGCATGACAGCCATGCGCGCTTCGTTTTGCAATCCTTGCAGGCCGGGAAACATGTCTTCGTGGAAAAACCGCTGTGTCTGACCTTGGCTGAATTGGCCGAGATACAGGCGGCTTATGCGTCTGCCGAAGCCCCATCAGGCGCGCGGCCGATCGTCATGGTCGGGTTCAATCGCCGCTTCGCGCCGCAAGTCCAGCGGATGAAGCAACTGCTGCAGGGCGTTTCGGGACCGAAGTCCTTGGTGATGACGGTGAATGCCGGTGCCATTCCCGCCGATCATTGGACCCAGGACCCGGAAATCGGCGGCGGACGCATCGTCGGCGAAGCCTGTCATTTCATCGATCTGTTACGGTTTTTGGCCGGAGGACCCATTGCCGGTTGGCAGCGTATGCTCATGAACTCGGCGACCCGCGATACGGTGACGCTGCAATTGGCCTTCGAGGAGGGTTCGATCGGTACGGTGCATTACTTCGCCAACGGCAGCAAGGCCTTCCCCAAGGAGCGCCTGGAGGTGTTCGCCTCTGGGCGTGTATTGCAACTGGATAACTACCGCAGGTTGACCGGATTTGGCTGGCCGGGCTTCAACAAGATGAATTTGTGGCGGCAGGACAAAGGGCAAACAGCTTGTGCCAAAGCCTTCGTCGATGCCATTCAGGGCCATGCCGAGGCACCTATTCCGTTCGAGGAAATCGTCGAGGTGAGTCGGTTGAGTGTTGAGTTGGCGAAGTGATCTATGCCTTATTGGCGTAAGGTAATATTGCCTTGCGCTGCGATATGACAAGGAATTCGATGATGAGTACGCTGACAATTACAGCCAAAGGGCAAGTGACTTTGCGGAAAGATATTCTGCGCCACTTGGGGGCTCAGCCTGGGCAGAAGGTGGAAGTAATTGAGTTGCCTGGCGGAAGGATTGAATTGCGAGCGGTTCGGCCCGCTGGCAGTATTGACACCTTTTTCGGTTTACTTGCCGGCAAGGCCACAAAGGTTGCCAGCATTGAGGAAATCGGCGATGCCGCATCGAATGGTTGGGCCAGTAAGGCGCGAAGCTCACTGTCGATACCAACGTCCTGGTTCGCAGCGTTGTTGGGGATGATCCGAAACAGGCAGCCATTGCCAATCACATTCTCAAGACAGCCTCCGTCATTGCTGTAACGATCCCTGTGCTTTGCGAATTCGTCTGGGTGTTGCGCAAGGTGTATGGGTTTGAAGCGGTAGATATTGTTGCTGCCGTGCGGGTGCTGATCAATGCGGATCATGTAGTTACGGATATTCCAGCCGTCGAGGCAGGGCTCTCCATACTCGAAGCCGGTGGGGATTTTGCGGATGGCGCGATTGCGTTTCAGGGGCAGCGACTCGGAGGTGATGTTTTTGTGTCGTTCGACAAGCAGGCTATTTCGTTGTTGAAAAACATGCATTGGGCCGATGCAAGCTGTTGGAATAGATTGATCCCATGAAAAGGACAGCGCGAGTTGACGTCATTGCCGGGGCGCGCCCGAACTTCATGAAGATTGCGCCAATCATCCGGGCGATGCATGCACGCTCAACGGCAGGCGGAGCTTTGCGTTATCGCCTGGTACATACCGGTCAACATTACGACGCACGCATGTCCGGAGATTTTTTTACGCAATTGGGTATTCCCGAACCGGATGTGAATCTTGAGGTGGGGTCGGGTACCCAGGCCGAGCAAACTGCGGCGATCATGATGCGCTATGAGCGGTTATTGTTTGAGTCGCGTAGCGATTTATGTCTTGTGGTCGGAGATGTGACCTCCACCATGGCCTGTGCCATCGCTGCCCAGAAGCTGTGTACCCCAGTAGCTCATGTAGAGGGGGGGCTCCGCTCTGGTGACTGGACCATGCCGGAAGAGATCAACCGTATTGTGACTGATGCCATCACCAATCACTTCTTTACTACGAGCGAGGTGGCTAACGCGAATCTGCGTCTGGCGGGTATCACGGAAGATCGCATCCATTTTGTTGGTAATACCATGATCGATACCTTGCTGGAAAATATGGACCGCTTGCGACCGCCGCGCTTCTGGGAAGAGAAAGGGTTGCAGCCCGGCCAATATTTCGTGGTGACGCTACATCGTCCGGCGAACGTGGACAAGAGCGACGGATTCGCCCGTCTTTTGGCGGCGATCGGCAAGGAAACCCGTGGCTTGCCGGTGGTATTTCCAGTTCATCCGCGAACAGCTAAAACGCTTATCGAGTTGGGCGAAGTGCCCGCCAACTTTTGTATGGTGGAACCTCAGCCCTATCTGGAGTTCATCTACTTGGTAAAACATGCCAAGGCGGTGATTACCGATTCAGGGGGTATTACCGAAGAGACCACGGTGATGGGCGTACCTTGTATGACCCTGCGGGACAGCACCGAGCGACCGGAAACTATTCGCCTTGGAACAAACGAACTCATTGGTACGGATCCAGCCGCTTTGAAACCGGCTCTGGAACGGTTATTTGCCGGTGAATGGAAGCGGGGCGGGATACCTGAAAAGTGGGATGGGAAGACCGGACAACGTATCGTGGCTGAACTGGAAAGGCTTTTCTGCGCTTGAAAAAGTTGCTCCGTTATTGGCATACGTTACGGTTCCTTCGACCAGTGCAAATCTATGGTCGACTGTGGCATCGCTTTTACCAGCCCCGACCGGATTGTGCGCCGGCTCCAGCGCTACGTGCTCTGTCTGGTACATGGAAACAGCCGGCCCGGCGAGAACCCAGTATTACTGGTCCCGAGACATTTGTTTTTCTGGGCGAATCTGGGGTGCTGCAGGAAGTAGGGTGGGATGGATCGGAACGCGATCGGCTCTGGCGCTATAACCAGCATTATTTCGACGACTTGAACGCCTTGAGTAGTCAGGCGCGAGTCGATCGGCACGTCACTCTCTTATTGGACTGGGTGGCGAAAAACCCGCCTGGCTTTGGTGTCGCCTGGGAGCCCTATCCTACATCGCTTCGTATCGTGAATTGGATCAAATGGGCCTTGGCAGGAAATATCTTACCCCTGGTTTGCCTCCATAGTCTCGCCGTGCAGGCGCGCTGGTTGACCCCTAGACTGGAGATCCACCTGCTCGGAAATCATCTTTTTTCGAATGCCAAGGCATTGATCTTTGCCGGTTTGTTTTTCGATGGTCCCGAAGCCCAACAGTGGTTGGCGACAGGATTTCGCGTCCTTGAACGTGAGGTGACAGAGCAGGTGCTGCCTGACGGTGGGCATTTCGAGCGTAGCACCCTGTATCATGCGCTGGCTCTAGAGGATATGTTGGACATTTGCAATTTGCTTGGTTGCTACGAGGCCACGCTAACAAAGATCCAGCGTCAATTGGCGGCGCTGTGGCGAAAACGTATCGACCAGATGCGTTCTTGGCTGTTGGCTATGCGTCATCCTGACGGCGAGATCAGTTTTTTTAACGATGCCGCTCTGGATATAGCGCCGTCTTGCGAAGAACTGGATGACTACGCAGTTCGCTTGGGTTTCGTCACTTCGGCACCTTACTCTGGAGATTCATGCTGGCTTTCCTCCAGTGGTTACGCTCGATTGGCGACCAAAGAGGCGGTTGCGTTGCTCGATTTGGCCCCTATTGGGCCGGATTACTTGCCAGGCCATGCCCATGCTGACACCTTATCCTTCGAGCTTTCGGTGTATGGCGAGAGAGTGTTGGTAAATTCGGGTACATCTTGCTACGGCGTTAGTGCCGAACGCTCGCGACAGCGGGGTACGTCCGCACATAACACCGTCGTTGTGGCCGGAGAAGATTCCTCTGAGGTTTGGGGCGGTTTTCGCGTGGCGCGTCGCGCACGGCCAGTGTCGCCACAGGTCAGCTTCAACAGTCAAGTAGTAACCGCTGAGTGTTCGCATGATGGATACACCCGTTTGCCGAGGCGCCCCTTACACCAGCGACGTTGGAAGATGCGCGAGGGGCATTTGAGCATAGAAGATGAAGTGGGAGGTGGCAGTATCCCGGCAGAGGCCTATTTCCATTTCCACCCGAATATCGTGCCGGTCGCGGTAACTGGAGCAAATAATGGCTATGCACTGCTTCCCGATGGTCACCGGATCAACTGGGTGGTGGAACGTGGCTTTGGTCGATTGAAGTCATCCAGCTGGCACCCTCGTTTCGGCATGGTCCTAAGCAGCTGTTGCTTGTGCGTGGACTTGGACCAGGGAAGGAGTTTGGTTCGTTTGAGTTGGTGTTGAGGATATGAACACGAGTGTCAACGCATGCATATTCTGTTCTTGACGGACAATTTTCCACCAGAAGTGAATGCTCCGGCGAGCCGTACGTTCGAACATTGTCGAGAATGGGTTGAGACCGGCCATCAAGTGACGGTAGTGACTTGCGCACCGAACTTTCCTAAAGGAAGGGTGTTTGAAGGTTACCGGAATAGCTTATGGCAGACGGAAGAAATGGCTGGCATTCGAGTGATCCGGGTATGGACCTACATTACCGCCAATGAGGGGTTCATCAAGCGGGTGGTCGATTACCTGAGCTTCATGATTTCAGCGGTCGCGGCTGCGCTCTTTATCAGCAAGGTGGATGTGGTGGTTGGCACCTCCCCGCAGTTTTTTACCGCCTGTGCGGCCTACCTGACAGGGACGCTGAAGCGGGTGCCTTGGGTTTTTGAGTTGCGTGACATTTGGCCGGAGTCTATTCGTGCAGTGGGTGCAATGAAGTCATCGAGAATGCTTGATGGGCTTGAGAAGATTGAGTTGTTCTTGTATCGCAAGGCCAGTGCGATCGTTTCAGTCACAAATGCATTTCGTGATACTCTGACTCGTCGGGGTATTGAGGGTTCCAAGATCTATGTAGTAACCAATGGCGTAGATATCCATCGCTTTTCCCCCCGCGAGAAGGATGTCGAACTGGTCATGCGCTATGGACTGGAAGGGAAGTTTGTAGCTGGTTATATCGGCACCCATGGTATGGCCCATGCCTTGGACACCTTGCTTGATGCCGCCCAGATACTAAAGAATGCCCCGGATGGCGATCATTACCGGTTCATTCTCCTTGGCGATGGTGCGAGCAAAGTCAGACTGGTAGAGCGCGCTTATGCAGAAGGACTGGATAATGTGATTTTCATGGATTCGGTTCCCAAGGGGGATGTGGTACGTTACTGGTCGCTACTGGATATATCGATCATTCACCTGAAGAAAACGGAGCTGTTCACCACGGTTATTCCTTCCAAGCTATTCGAATCTATGGGCATGGCTATTCCGGTTCTGCACGGGGTACAGGGAGAGTCGGCGGGGATCGTAGAAAGTGAAGCCGTGGGACTCGTATTCGAGCCGGAAAATGCTATGGCCTTATGCCTGGGATTAAAACGACTCATGGAGGATGAAGCCTTATATTGGCGTCTGAAGGAGAATGGCCCAACATCAGCACAAAAGTACGACCGGAGGACTTTAGCCAAGGAAATGCTTGGAGTCATAGAGCGGGTTGTACAGTGTCGCCTGCACTCTTAGGTTATTATGATTGCATGTCAGACGATGATTTATGGTTAGAACATTAATGCAATCACGACAGCATGTCTTTGCGATTAATAACATCTAAATGCCCTGGCCGAGTGTGGCAGAACATGAATAATATTCGGCTTGGGTCCTTTCTCCAGACTGGCACCATCAATACCCTCGCCAGCCATGGAAATCAGTTCTAGAGATGGATCATCGTGGCATGTAAGTCTCTCAAATAGCCTAAGGCACGATCCTGTTGACCGATTTGTAAAGATTAAGTCCAATCTGTCGAAGGATTTTTATTAGAGGAGATATATGTAATATGGAAACGAATCCGGAACCACGCGAAGCCTTTCCCTACAAGCCGCCGGATGATGATATCATGCGGCGATATGCGCATATCTTCAAAATCGACGAGCCCTTGCCTGCCCGTCTGCCGAAGTTGATATTTGATAAGGTGATGGCCGTTATCATGCTTGTTATCGCGGCCCCCATCCTGCTCCTGTTGAAGATCGCTTATCTGCTCGAGGGCTGGCTGATACCGGCAAACAAGGGACCGATGCTGTATAGTTACAACGCGGTCAGCGCGGGCGAGGTCTTTCCCAAATACAAAATCCGTTTGATCAAGATGAAATACATCGATCCGGTGGGCGCCAGCCGAGGTGACTGGCAGGCTTATGCCGCCGAATGGACACCGGATAGCCGGACCCATGTCGGCCACTTCGTGAAGATGTTCTATCTGGACGAATTGCCGCAATTTTATAATGTCCTGCGGGGGGATATGAGCATTGTCGGCCCGCGTCCATTGGCTTCATGCCATTACAATCGTGATCAGAAACAAGGTAATGTCACACGAGCCCTCATCAAAGGTGGTCTGCTTGGTCTGGGCCATGTCAATAAAGGCACGCCGGAGATGGGTAAACCAATCTATGAGTATGAATATCTCGATCAGTATCTGAAACGTTCGGGGATGGGCCTGCTCTGGCTGGATCTGACGATTATCTGGCGTGGTATCTTGGTCATTCTCAAGGGGAAAGGACTCTGAGCAGAGCGTGCGGGCTATCAGTCAGTGGCTCGATTCGCCCTAAAATAGAGTCTTTTACAATAAGCATTGAACACAGGGAGTAGCACCCCATGAAGAAGGCACTCATCACCGGGATCACCGGGCAGGACGGGGCTTATCTGGCCGAGTTGTTGTTGAAGAAAGGCTATGAGGTGCATGGTATCAAGCGCCGCACCTCCTTGTTCAACACCGATCGTATCGATCATCTCTACCAGGACCCCCATGTGACGGATCGGCGCTTCATTCTGCACTATGGCGATCTGACCGATGCGACCAGCCTGATCCGGGTCATCCAGCAGGTGCAGCCCGAGGAGATCTACAACCTGGGCGCCCAATCCCATGTGGCGGTGTCTTTCGAAAGCCCGGAGTACACGGCGAACAGCGACGCCCTGGGGACCTTGCGGATCCTGGAGGCGATGCGTCTGCTGGGGCTGGAGAAGCGGACGCGCTTTTATCAGGCCTCGACCTCCGAACTCTTTGGCAAGGTGATGGAGACGCCTCAGCGGGAAACCACGCCTTTCTACCCCCGTTCGCCTTATGCCTGCGCCAAGCTTTATGCCCACTGGATCACCGTCAATTACCGCGAGGCCTATGGGCTCTATGCCTGCAACGGGATCTTGTTCAACCACGAGTCGCCCACACGGGGTGAAACCTTCGTCACCCGCAAGATCACCCGGGCCTTGGCGCGGATCAGTCTGGGGCTCCAGGACTGTCTCTATCTCGGCAATCTCGGTGCGCGGCGCGATTGGGGTCATGCCCGCGACTATGTCGAGATGCAATGGCTGATGCTGCAACAGGAGGCGCCCGAGGATTATGTCATCGCCACCGGGGTGCAGTATTCGGTACGCGACTTCGTCAGTAAGGCGGCGGCGGAACTGGGGATCACTTTAGCCTTTGAAGGGGAGGGGGCCGACGAGGTTGGCTTGATCGAGCGGGTGGAGGGTGAGACGCGGTTGCGTCCCGGGGAACGCATTGTGGCGGTGGATCCGCGTTATTTCCGCCCCACCGAGGTCGAGACCCTGCTCGGCGATCCGACCAAGGCGCGGGAGAAGCTTGGTTGGACGCCCCGGACCAGCTTCGACGAACTGGTGCGCGAGATGGTGCGGGAGGATCTCAAGCTCGCCAAGCGGGATAGCCTGGTCAAGTTGGCCGGTTTCCGCTCCTTCAATCATTTCGAGTGAGCCCGCGTCAGATGGAACAGGAAGCGAAAGTCTATGTCGCCGGTCACCGCGGGCTGGTCGGCGCGGCCATCCTGCGTCGTCTGGAAGCGGAGGGGTATCGGAATCTCCTGTTTCGCACCTATGAGGAACTGGATCTCAGAGAGCCGGGGAATGTGAGTCGCTTATTCGCGACTGAGAAACCGGACTATGTGTTCGTGGCGGCGGCCAAGGTGGGCGGCATCCAGGCGAACAATACCTATCCCGCCGACTTCATCCGTGACAATCTCCTGATCGAACTCAACCTGATCGACTCGGCCTGGCGTAGCGGGGTGCGGCGGTTGTTGTTTCTTGGCAGTTCCTGCATCTATCCGCGACTCGCCTCCCAGCCGATGCTGGAGGAGGCCCTGCTGACCGGGACCCTGGAGCCGACCAACGAGCCCTATGCGATCGCCAAGATCGCCGGCATCAAACTCTGCGAGTCCTATAACCGCCAATTCGGAACCGATTTCCGCAGCCTGATGCCGACCAATCTTTATGGTCCGGGCGACAATTTCGACCTGGCGAACAGCCATGTCATCCCCGCCCTGTTGCGCAAGTTCCATCAGGCCAAGCGGAGCGGCGCCCCCTGGGTGGAGGTCTGGGGGACGGGACAGCCACGGCGGGAATTTCTCCACGTCGAGGATCTGGCGGACGCCTGCCTCTTCGTCATGAAGCGGCCCCAGGCGGTCTACGCGGCTCATACCCAGCCCATGTTGTCCCATCTCAATGTCGGGGCCGGGGAGGACATTTCTATCAGTGACCTGGCGGCGCTGGTGGCGGAGGTGGTGGGATACCGGGGCGAGATCCGCTTCGATCCCACCAAACCCGACGGTACGCCACGCAAATTACTCGATTCCTCCCGCTTGCGAGGCTTGGGTTGGCGGCCCAGGATCGGGCTGCGCCAGGGTTTGCAAGATACCTATCGCTGGTTTGGCCGTGTTCTGGGCGAGGCCCTGGAAGCTTGATCACTTTTCTTATGAGCGTGCGGGCGGAGGCGGGCGCCGATCCCGCCTCCACTGATGAGAGCCTGACCCGAGAGGAATCGACATTCGCGCTCAGCGGCTCCGGGCATCGACCGAAAATGGTCAATTTTGTTCTTTTTATAAGAACAATATGACGATTATAAGCATTACTGTTCTCATTTGAAGAACGAAAAACCGGATCAAAACGCCCCGGCCCGAAGCGCCAAATTTCCCCTCACCCTCCTTCGTCAAGGGGGGAAGCAGACTGATGGGTGGTAAGGCGAGAGGTGTTTTTCCCAGCCCATGCCAGTAGAATGAATTTTCCGATCCGGCCAGGCTCCACCCTCATGTCACGCACCGCCACCGTCGAACGTAATACCCTCGAAACCAGGATCCTGGTGGCCATCGACCTGGATGGCAGCGGTCAGGCCGAGTTGCAGTCGGGTATTCCCTTTCTCGACCACATGCTGGATCAGGTGGCCCGCCACGGCCTGATCGATCTCCGTCTCAGAGCGGAAGGGGATCTCCACATCGACGCCCACCACAGCGTCGAGGACATAGGTATCACCCTGGGACAGGCGATCGCCAAGGCGGTGGGCGACAAGCAGGGGATTCGGCGCTACGGTCACGCCTATGTGCCTCTGGACGAGGCCCTGGCGCGGGTGGTGGTGGATTTTTCCGGGCGTCCTGGTCTGGAATACCGCGTCAAGTTTGCCCGCGCCCGCATCGGCGACTTCGATGTCGATCTTTTTCACGAATTCTTTCAGGGTTTGGTCAACCACGCGGCCATCACCCTGCATATCGACCGTCTGCGGGGAAACAATGCCCATCATGTCGCCGAGACCCTTTTCAAGGCCTTTGGCCGCGCCCTGCGGATGGCGTTGGAGGTGGATCCCCGCATGTCGGGACAGCTGCCGTCCACCAAGGGCTGTCTTTGAGCCCCCACGGCGGTAAGGAATAACCGGATGGGTCAAGTGATCGCAGTGATCGACTATGGGATGGGCAACCTCCGTTCCGTCTCCAAGGCGGTCGAGCATGTGGCGGAACCAGGTGATCGGGTTGTGGTTACCTCGGACCCCGCGCTGATCCTCGACGCCGACCGGGTGGTGTTCCCCGGGCAAGGCGCCGCTCGCGACTGCATGGCGGCCATCTCCGAGCATCACCTCAATCTGGCGGTGCGCGAGGCGGCGGCGAGCAAGCCCTTCCTCGGCATCTGCATGGGCTTGCAGGTGCTGATGGACTTTAGCGAGGAAAACGGCGGTACCAGGTTGCTGGAAATCCTCCCCGGGCGGGTGGAACGCTTTCCCCAGCCCTGTCTGGATGCCGCCGGCCAGGTGCTCAAGATCCCGCACATGGGCTGGAATCAGGTGCGGCAGCGGCAGTCACATCCGCTCTGGTCCGGTATTCCTCAAGACAGCCGCTTTTATTTCGTCCACAGCTATTTTGTCGTCCCGGAGCAAGGGGAGATCCTAGCCGCGGTCACCGAGCATGGGGTGGGTTTCGTCAGCGCCATCGCCAGCGGCAATCTCTTTGCCACCCAGTTCCATCCGGAGAAGAGCGCTCACTGGGGCCTGCGGTTATTGCACAATTTTTTGGCCTGGCAGCCGGGGAGAGCGATTTGATGCTCGGTTGTAGCTTGGTAGGGTGGGCACTGCCCACCAAAATGCTGTGCCCTGTACAGCCTACAAGGCTGGCGGCCTCAGAAGGGAGGGGGGCGAATCCATCTCAAGGGCCGGCCTTGGTTCCGGCAAAAGAGAGGTAAAGCATGTTGTTGATCCCGGCGATCGACCTCAAGGATGGTCGGTGCGTGCGACTCCGCCAGGGTCGCATGGAAGACGAGACGGTCTTTTCCGATGATCCGGTCGCCATGGCCGACCGTTGGGTAGGCCTGGGCGCGCGTCGTCTCCATCTGGTGGATCTGAACGGCGCCTTCGCCGGCGCTCCCGTCAATGCCGGGGTTATCCGCGCCATCGCCAAGGCCCATCCCGAGATTCCCATCCAGGTCGGCGGTGGCCTCCGCGACGAGGCCGGTATCGCGGCCTATCTGGAGGCCGGAGTCGGCTTTGCCATCATCGGCACCCGGGCCGTCCACGACCCCGGTTTTGTCGAGCTGGCCTGCCGGCGCTTTCCCGGTCACATCATCGTCGGCTTGGACGCCAAGGACGGCTGGGTGGCGGTCGACGGTTGGGCCACTCTCACCGAACACCGGGTGGAGGAGCTGGCGCGACGCTTCGAACAGTCCGGGGTCAGCGCCCTGGTCTATACCGACATCGGACGCGACGGCATGTTGAGCGGCCCCAATCTGGAGGCGACCAAGGCCCTGGCGGAGGCGATCTCGATCCCGGTCATTGCCTCCGGGGGGATTACCGATATCGAGGATATCCGGGCCTTGTGCGCTCTCCAGGCCAGTGGGGTGATGGGGGCCATCACCGGGCGGGCGATCTATGCCGGCACCCTGGATTTCGCCGCTGGACAAAGGTTGGCCGATCAATGTTAGCCAAACGCATCATCCCCTGCCTGGACGTGGATCGGGGTCGGGTGGTCAAGGGGGTCAAATTCGTCGACATCCGCGACGCCGGCGATCCGGTCGAAGTGGCGCGGCGCTACGACCTCGAAGGGGCCGACGAGATCACCTTCCTCGACATCACCGCCAGCTCCGACGATCGGGAGACCATGGTGCACGTGGTCGAGGCGGTGGCCAGTCAGGTCTTCATCCCCCTCACCGTCGGCGGCGGCATCCGTACCGCCGAGGACGTGCGGCGCATGCTGAACGCCGGGGCGGACAAGGTGGCGATCAACACCGCCGCCGTCTTCCGCCCCGAGTTCGTGCGCGAGGCCACCGACCGCTTCGGTTCCCAGTGCATCGTGGTGGCCATCGACGCCAAGCGTGTCAGCCCGCCCGAAGCCCCCCTGCGCTGGGAGATCTTCACCCATGGCGGGCGCAAGCCCACCGGCCTGGATGCCCTGGACTGGGCTCGACGCATGGCGGACTACGGTGCCGGGGAGATCCTGCTCACCAGCATGGATCGTGACGGTACCAAGGAGGGCTTCGATTTGCCCCTGACCCGGGCGGTCAGCGAGGCGGTTTCCATCCCGGTCATCGCCTCCGGCGGCGTGGGCAATCTCCAGCACCTGGTCGATGGGGTGCAACTGGGTGGCGCGGACGCGGTCCTGGCCGCGAGCATCTTTCACTTCGCCGAATACAGCATCGGCGCGGCCAAGCACTACATGGCCGAGCGAGGCGTGGAGGTCAGGTTATGAGCGATGATTGGCTGGACGGCATCAAGTGGGATGAGCGGGGCCTGGTCGCCGCCATCGCCCAGGAACATGGCAGCGGCACCATCCTCATGCTGGCCTGGATGAACCGCGAGTCCCTCAAGTTGACCCAGGAAACCGGCCATGCGGTTTATTGGTCCCGTTCCCGGGGCAAGCTCTGGCACAAGGGCGAGTCCTCGGGGCATGAACAGGTGGTGCACGCCATCCGCCTCGATTGCGACGGTGACGTGGTGCTGCTGGAGGTGGAACAGAAGGGCGGTATCGCCTGTCATACCGGTCGACACCATTGTTTCTTCCGCGAATTGCGGGATGGCGTTTGGGTCGAGGTGGAGCCGGTGCTCAAGGATCCCCGTGAGATCTATGGCTGAGGGCGGGGAGTCGTCCTTGACCGGACGGGAAGGGTCTCTGATCCTGGAGCAGTTGGCCGAGGTCCTCGAACAACGCAAGCAGGCCGACCCCGAGGTCTCCTATGTGGCGCGGCTGTATCGCAAGGGTCTGGACGAAATCCTGAAAAAGCTTGGCGAGGAGGCGATCGAAACCATCCTCGCCGCCAAGGGTGGCGATCCCGGCAAGCTGGTTTATGAAACCACCGACTTGTGGTTTCATAGCTTGGTGTTGTTGGCCCACCAGGGGTTGGGCCCAGAGGCCGTGCTGGCCGAGTTGGATCGCCGTTTCGGCCTGTCCGGGTTGACGGAAAAGGCCTCGCGTGGCGGAGGTTAGCTGTTCCGGCTCTCCCTGATCCCCTTTCGAGGGGCAACCATCTCAATAACTTGGTTTTGCGTTCGGAGTGACACCATGGGTTCTGGCATCGGCTCCATTTGGCATTGGTTGGTGGTTCTGCTGATCGTCGTGTTGTTGTTCGGCACCAAAAAGCTGCGCGACATCGGCACCGATCTTGGCAGCGCCATCAAAAGCTTTCGCTCGTCCATGAAGGAAGGCGAGGAAGAAGCGGCGCGTGACGAGGCCGCCCGGGCCGCCGATCCCTCCAAGGTCGCCAACAACCCGAATCAGGGGGAAGGCGGCCGGGTGATCGAAGGTCAGGTGACCTCCCGGGAAGGTCCCAAGGTCTGAGGATGGGCGCGGGCATCCGCCCTTTTCGCGCCCTCAACCCGGGTCGGCCTCCCACAGAATGACGGGCTAAGCCATGTTCGATGTCGGTTTTTCCGAGTTGCTGCTGGTGGCCCTGGTGGCGCTGATCGTGGTGGGGCCCGAGCGGTTGCCCGAGCTGGCGCGCACCGCCGGACGTTGGATCGGCAAGGCGCGCCATTTCGTCGGCGCGGTGAAGACCGAGATCGAACGGGAGATCAAGGCGGAGGAACTCAAGCGTATCCTGGATGAGCAGGCCAAGTTGCCGGAGTTGCAACAGATGATCGAGGAGACGGGCTCAAGTCTGCGGCGGGGTTTCATCGATCCCCTCGCCGATACCCAGCCGACCTCCATGGTCCATCCCGCGGAACCTCCTGGACCGGGGCCGTCCACGGACACGGAACCCCGGGGCAAAGGCGACCTGGCCGGATGAGTCTTGCCGCCGGACCCGAACAAGATCGGGAACAACCCTTCCTCTCCCACCTCATCGAGCTGCGCTCTCGCCTGCTGCGGATGGTATTGGCGATCTTGGGGCTTTGTATCCTCCTGTTGCCCTGGGCCAATCCCATTTACACCGCCCTGGCGACCCCCCTGATGCGGCTTTTGCCCGCCGGCAGCAGCATGATCGCCACCGAGGTGGCGGCCCCCTTCCTGACCCCCTTCAAGACCACCCTGATCGTGGCGGTCTTCCTGGCGGTTCCCTTCCTGCTCTACCAGATCTGGGCCTTCATCGCCCCGGGTCTCTATAAGCACGAGCGCAAGCTGGTCCTCCCCTTGGTGGTGTCCAGCGCCGGGCTTTATTACCTGGGCATGGCCTTTGCCTATTTCGCCGTCTTTCCGGTGGTGTTCGGCTTTTTTGTCGCCACCACCCCGGATGGCGTGGCGGTGATGACCGACATCAGCAAGTACTTAGACTTTGTGCTGACACTCTTCTTCGCCTTTGGTGTCGCCTTCGAGGTGCCCGTGGCCACGGTGTTGCTGGTCTGGACCGGCGTCGTGACCCCGGATGACCTCATCGCCAAGCGCCCCTATGTGATCGTCGGCGCCTTCCTGGTCGGGGCCGTGCTGACGCCGCCGGATGTTTTGTCCCAGACCATGCTGGCGATCCCCATGTGGCTGCTGTTCGAGGTCGGGGTCTATTGCTCCAGGCTCCTGCTCAAGTACCGTGAGCAGAATGAGCCAGCCTCGCCGCCCGATGATCATCCCGCACCCGGGGGCAGCTCGCTGTCCCGGACCTCCCCACCGGCCTCTCCGTCCACCACGCCGACGCCGCCGTCTCCGCCATCTCCGGGCGGTTCGTCCGGTAAGGTCCTGGTGGGGGCCGAACTCGAACCGGGCGACATCCATGAACCCGGGCGCTTCGTGCCCCTGACCCCCGAGGAGATGGATGCCGAACTCGACGCCATCGAGGCCGGGGAAGAGGCCGAGAAACAAGCCAGGCAGCAACGGGTCGAGGCCTTGTTGCGCCAGGTGCAACAGCGGCGCGAACAGGGTGATGTTGCCGGCGCCCGTCAGATCCTCATGTCGGTGCTCGAACTGGGCGACGCCGATCAACGCATGGTGGCGCGGAACATCCTCGATCAGCTCGATTAGATTTTCCGAGGGTCGGTGTTCGAGGCCGAGACCCGGCCTTGACTCTGAATCGTCCCGCCCAGTTCATGCCGACCCTGTCGCTTGGGTGCCTGGGTCTTGGCCTCCAGCTTCGACCGCCGTTCCGCGGCCGCCGCGAGTTCCCAATCCGCCTGCACGGCGGCGAGGACTTGGTCGGGTTCCAGGCCCAGGGCCTCGGTCAGCCCCCGCGAGAGCAGGTCATACCAACGTTGCAGGGCGATGCCCTGGGTCTGGCGGGTGGTGGCATAGATCCAGTCGCTGAGTTGTAGAAAGCGCTCGAAAGGGGAGCCGTCCTCGACGATCAGCCCGCGGCTGTGGGGAAAGCGCCCGGAGTTGCCCAACAGATCCCAGTAACGGGCGAAACGCTTCATCCGTTGCAGACTCAGGAAGTCGATGTCCCGGTTGTAGAGCAATTCATAGGGCGCCTTGGGGTGGTAGATTAGGCCGAATTCTTGGGTATGACGGTTGATGGGGGCGCCGCGCAGGCGTTTGAGCAGGCCAACCTGGATCTCCTGGGGTTCCAGGGCCAACAGGCGATCGAAGCCGGCGCCGAAACTTCGCAGGTCCTCGCCGGGAAGCCCGAGGATGAGATCGGTGTGCAGATGGGCCTGGGTCTCCCGACGCAACCAACGCAGATTGGCCTCGGCCAGCTCATTGTCCTGACGACGGTCGATGCGATGTTGCACCTCGGGATCAAAGGTCTGGAGGCCGATCTCCAGTTGCAAAGTCCCGGTGGGAAAGCGTCGCAGACGATCCTTCAAGGCCTCTGGCAGGCGGTCGGGGATCATCTCGAAGTGGAGAAAGAGCCCGGGCTGGAGGCGGTCGAGAAAGAAATCCAGGATGGCGCTGGCCGTGGGGATGGAGAGATTGAAGGTGCGATCGACGAACTTGAAGTGCCGCACCCCCCGTTGGAACAGGCTGTCCATATCGGCGAGAAACCGCTCCAGGGGAAAGGCCCGCACCCGCTGATCCAGGGCCGAGAGGCAGAAGGCGCAACGAAAGGGGCAGCCCCGGGAGGCTTCGACATAGATCAGCCGCTGGGCGATGTCCTTGTCCTGGTAACAATCATAGGGCGAGGCCAGCCCGGCCAGGGGCGGGAGACCGCCCGGGATGAGCTTGTTCCGGGGCCGCTCGCCGGCCAACAAGGCCCGACACAGATCCCGGAAGGCCAACTCGCCCTCGCCGAGCACGACATAGTCGGCTGTCTGCACCATGGCTTGGGCTTCGGTCTCATGGCTGACCTCGGGTCCGCCCAACACCAGAGGCAGGTCTGGGCGCAGGGCCTTGAGCAGGCCGACCAGTTCGGCGCACGGCTCGGCGTTCCAGATGTAGACGCCGATACCGACCAGCTTGGGTTCCCGGGCGAGGATATCCTCGGCGGCATCCAGCGGCCGCTTGTCGAGATCGAATTCCAAAATCTGCGCCCGGGATCGAAATTCCCCCAGATTCGCCAACAGGCAGCGCAGGCCGAAGGCGGTGTGGATGTAGCGGGCGTTGAAGGTGACGAGAAGGATATCCGGCATGGGGGTCTTGGTCACTGGGTTGGGGTTGGATGTCGGCGGTAGGCTCGGGGTGGCTGGGAGATGTTTCTTTGCCAGGCGCCACGGCCAGTTTCATCATAGGCCACCTCCGGGCAGGCAGGAGCTTGCCACCTATCAGTTTGTTCGCTGATTCCCGAGCTCCAGCTTGGGAACCAGCATGAATAGCCAGTTTCGGTTCTTTTTTAGAGAACAATGCGCCAATTAAAAGGGGCATTGTTCTCCATAAGAGAACGAAAAACCGGTAACAAAGCTCCTGCCCGGGAGCCTCGACAGGTGATTTCCTGACCAGACGACACTGAGCTTGCGCCTCTGTTGTCCGCCAGACTGGAGCCGGTTAGTATTTGCACCACATCAAGGACATCATAGGAAGATCCCATAGATGAACCCGGCTGGGACAAGCCACAGCGAGGCCCAAGTCCCCCTCACCACGGCCAAGATTCGAAGCGGCGTTCCCTCGCTTGGCGAGAGGCAGGACTTCATTCGCCGCAACCCTCACAGCCTCCGCACCTTGTCGGCCTACCTGGAGTGGGCCAAGCCTTGCATTCTCTTCCATGGCCAGCGGTACCGTCCAAGAAATGGCGGTGTAGGCAGCAATCTGCAACCCTGGTCTGACTCGAATTATTTGACCCGATGTTCCCGCCGCCTGGAGAGAAGGAATGGCGTAGCCAGGAGTGGCTTGTGGGTACTTACATTTAGGTTCCTATATTTAGGTTCCTATATTTAGGTACCTAGATGTAGGTTCCTAAATATAGGAACCGGTAACTACATTTAGGAACTTGTTCCTAGATATAGGAACTTTTACAGGGCCGACCTTGTCGGCTATTGCATGTTAAGCGGCGCTTCGCGCCGCTTAACGGGTCGGGAGCTGAGGCGCCAGTTGGCGGCGCATCGCGCCGCCTAACTGTCGCTGGAGCGGACACCGCTCCGCGGCTTCGCCCCTCTGACTCGGTCGGAAAGCTACGCTTTCCTCCCGCGTCAAGGGGTGCCGCTCAGCTCCCGACCCGTTGGGCCTCAAGAAGCCGCCCATTCCGAAGTGCTTCGAACTTTCAGCTAGAGGATGAGTTATGCGTCTTGAGTCTCTTATTGGTCTGTCAGGTAGTGCCTCAGCTCTCGTCGTGTTGTTTTTCCTGCCGGTGGCACTCGCCGCAGAGTGTTCGGATACTGTCCAGCTGGCCGGTGCAAACTCTGGTTGTCACAGCTATGTTGGCGAGCTCAAGAAAGTGGACCTCGGACACTGCGGCTTCACTAAAACGCCAGCCATCGAAGTTTCTGCTCAGACCTCTGACCCGAACGACAAGGTAACGGTAACGGTAAGCAGCAAAGACAAATCGAGGTTTAGCGTGCTCATCAGCAGTAGCGGTCGAAACGGCAGCGAGATCTGTGCAAATAGCAGCTTCAGTTGGACCGCCCGCGGAAAGTGACAATCCTTCTCGCCGTAGGCCCAACAAGGCACTCCAGCCGACCGTTTTGCCTCCGCTTCGCTGCGGCAAAACGGCGGCTGAGTTTGGGCGTTAGCCGTCATGGTTACGAGCATCGCAGAACTGGAAGCTCAGCTTCGCGACCGCATCAACGCCGGCCGGAAGCAGCACGAGCTTCTTGCCAGGGATGCGGACTGGAATCGCCTTTGCAGCGGTCTCGACGTCGTGGGCGACACGGAACTAGCACTCGACGCCTATCTCGCACACCCCCCAGTAGACGACATCGGTGTCCGATACCTTCATGTCTACGGCGCCCTTCAACTCCTCCAAACGCAGCAAGACGCCGTGGCGGAAATTTGCGAGGCGCTTCAAATAAAACCGCAATCTTCGCCAAAGGTTCCGATAGTTCGTGAACTGCGGAGCAGCGCCGTAGGGCATCCAACCCGGCAACGAGAGAACAATCGGATCAAGTCCCATTTCATAGTCCGAGCTAGCCTTTCTCAGCACGGGTTCACAATATTCACGTCAATCGCTGACGAGTGGCCGCACATCGAGCGGCACGTAAGCATCCCGCAGCTTATCGAACTGCAGCGAGTGGCCTTGGCAAAAAGCTTGTCTGAAGTGATTGCTGTCCTTGACGAGGCAGAGATGAAGCACCGGGAACTCCACAAAGACGAGAAGCTCAGAAGCTGCTTCCCTACAACGTTGAGCTACTACTTCAGCAAGATCTTCGAATCCATCCATTCTCCCATGTACTATCCACTGGGTAAGATGCATGTGGAGCTTATCGCGGAGTGTCTCGCCAAGATGAAAGGGATGCTGGAGAAGCGCGGTGAGTGGGGCGTATACGACTCGGTTACCTATGAATACGATCTGCTTGAGTATCCGTTGAACCACTTGACCGCCTTCTTCACCAGAAAAGAGGAGTCGCGGCTGAACGATAAGGACGCTTATATCTTCGCGGCCTTCGTGCGTGAGCAAATCAAGACGCTCATCCGTATAGCGGAGGAAATTGATGAGGAATACGAGAGCGCCCCGTCAGATGACGGCTAACCCGCGCATCGACACGGACGCCCAAACAGCGGCCTGCGTCCGCTGTTTGGGCGCCGGTCATGCGCAACGTTAGGCTTACAAGACGATGACTCAATCAGAATCATGTCAAATTGATGCCGTATGGCGACAGAAAAAGATACCGGTCATCTACCGAGCGCCAGGCGGAGATCCATTGCTGGTGAAACTACCATACTCTGACGCCAATTATGATTGGCTTCGCGGTGACAATCACAGGAAACCAAAGTGGATAAAACAATATACATGCTGGGAAACTCCCAGAGCTTGGTTCAATGATTTAGTTAATAGAATTCTGAGAAAATACAGAAAACTATACATTATCCAGCCATACCGCAAACAAGAAGTATGCGCTCCAAGTTGTATGAATGCAGAAGGGCATGAATGCCAGTGCTCATGTATGGGCGCAAATCACGGATCTCAAAGCATAAACAATTCATGGTTTGTCGTATCTGAAACTTTTGCAACCAGATGGCACGAAAAGGAACTGGCTTGCAGGTTACTGGAAGCTAATTAGCTCTTCCATTCCATGATTCAATGGCTTTGTCCTTGTTTCCTATTTCATTATTCGTCCTAATCATCGGTCCGTAAGACTCACAATCATTGCAAGTAACATAACTAGCCCCGCATCCATGCTTATACTCAACATTCTCTGAGCCACAAAACGGACACTCACGCAATGAATCTTTACTCATGTTGCACCTCATATAATCAATCAGCCAGGTAGGTCGGGCACCTGGCCCGACTTCAACTCCAGCTACAAGAAGCGGGTGCGGCGGGGCTCGGTTCTTCCACGGCTATCCGGCTCCGGGCATCGACTGAAAATCGCCAATTATCGTTCTTTTTTAGAGAACAATGCATTACTAAAGAAGGGCATTGTTCTCTTTTGGAGAACTAATGGCCGGGTTCAGACGCCCAGGCCCGGGAACCGGTAGCCCGGATGGAGCCAAGCGACATCCGGGGAAGAAGGAACCTCACCACCTGTCAGTCTTGGTGAGAGAAGGTTCCTGGGCCTCTTCCCCGCTGGGAAAGGATGAGAATGGGGTTTTCCTGGCCTGAAGCCCCGCGGCCAGGATGGCTTCGTCAGAGATTCCGCCGTTGTGACCCCCCTCAATCCCCCCCTTATCAAGGGGGGAAACGAACTGATAGGTGGCAAACCGTCGCTGTAGGAGTTGACCTCTGAGGCGGAGAAACTGGGATAATCGGCTCAATCCCCGGTCTCTCGGCCATCCTTTTCCCAGGTATCGGAACCCATGGTGAACCGCCTTTCGCCGCTCTGGCTCGCGTCGTTGCTTTTGTTTCAGGCCTTCACGGCCAGGGCCGAGGGTTCGTCATTGCCGCGGCTGACGCTCGACATCCAGGGCAAGCGCTACGCTCTCGAACTGGCCCAGACCCGGGAGAGTCGGGCAACCGGTCTCAGCGGTCGCACCCGGATCCCGGACGATGGCGGCATGTTGTTCGTCTATCCTCAGCCGCAGCCGCTGGTGTTCTGGATGTATCTGTGCCTGGTGGACATAGATGTGGCCTTTCTTGACCCCCAGGGACGGGTGCTGGCCGTCTACGAGATGCAAGCGGAGCCGCCGCCTGGACCGGGAGAGAGTCCCGGCGCCTATCGACAGCGGCTCAAGCGCTATCAGAGCCCGCAACCCGGCCAGTTCGCCCTGGAATTGCGCGCCGGCAGCCTGCGGGAATTGGGTATCCAGGTGGGGGATAAGCTGGACCTGCCGCTGGCGGAACTCGTCCGGCAGGCCCGTTGAGGGAGGAGGTGCCTGAGGCGTGCCGGCTGAAACGGGTCGGAGAGGTTATACTCCCCCCTGTGAGGAACGAGACCTATGAGATCGCGAAGGCGGGAGGGCGTCATTGGGGCGTGTACGAGCGCTTCAAAGACGAGACTCAGACAAGGATTGAAAAATCGATCCGCTCTTATGAACAGCGCATCGCCGAACATGCGGATAAAATACAGAACCCTGATCGGTACCTTAAAGAGGCGTGTTCTGACGCGCATCGAGCCGATTTGATCGGTCGGTACTGGCCAAACGAAATAGCGGACTATCGGGCGAAAATCGAGATATTACGGCAGATATTAGCGAGGCGGAGCGATGGATGAGAACAGCGATTACCGATTCGTGTTGCTCGACGCGGTAGAAGGCTTGCGCGCCAAGGCCGAAGCCAATAGCGGAACAGGGCTGTATGACCAAGGCCGTCAGATGGCTTATTACGAGATCCTGGAGTCCATCTTACAGTCCGCAGAGATCGCCGGTCTAACGGCGGCGGATGTCGGTCTCGCTGGGTTCGATGCGGGCCGCCTTGTCGGATTAAAAAGCTCCAAGGCCGCTTGACCCGCTCCAAAGGTGATCTTCGGTGGTTGACCAGGATGGCGGATCGCCTTCTACGCTCTATCGAACCAAGAAATGGCCGAGCGACATCCGTCGCTTGCAAGCCGAATCCGATATATTGAGGGGAATCCTCCATGAGCGAAAGAAATCCTGATTATCTGGTCATCCTGGAAGAGGTGTTGTTGGCGGCGCGGCAAAATGGAATTGAAGCCGGGTTCGGAGCGGGTGAGACCGATCGTGGCCGGGCCTTTGCTTATCACGATGTGCTTTCTGTCGCCATCGAGCAGGCCCAGTTATTGGGGGTGCCTTTAAGTGATATTGGTCTGGCGGACTTCGACCCTGACCGCGAGGTGCTCCACGTCAACGTCAAACAACGGGCCGCTTGACCCTTGGACACGCAGAGCGGCGTTGGGCAGAGGGTTAGGCATAAGGTTTTCTTTGCGCCCAGCGGCCACCACCGGGGTTTCTACCTTATCTATCTCATTCCACCAACCAAGAGCGGTGGATGCGGCGCCGAGCGCCTTATCCTCCCTACCAGGCGGCCACCCTTGGAGTGAAGCCATGAACAAAATCCTGCCCATTTTGCTGGGACTCGGTTGGTGCGGTCTGCTCGGGGCCGTGGAGCGGGTGGAGGTGCTGGCGCTTTTTCCGGACAAGGCCATGGTCTCCATCGACGGGACCCAGCGGGTCTTGTCAGTCGGGCAAAGAAGCCCCGAAGGGGTCAAACTCCTTGCCGCCGACAGCAAGAAGGCCCAATTGGAGCTCGATGGCAAGGTTGATACCTACACCCTGGGACAGGCCATCGCCACCAACTACCGTAGCGCGGCGACCTCGCTCGCCTATATCTGGCGGGATCCGGTGATCGGGGGGTATAGCACCTCGGGCAGCATCAACGGCCGTCCGGTGCAGTTTCTGGTGGACACCGGCGCCTCGGTGACCGCCCTCAGCGCCAAGGAGGCCGATCGCCTCGGTCTCGATTACCGTCAGTCCTCCCGTCCCGCCCAGGTGTTCACGGCCTCCGGCCAGACCAGGGGCTACGGGGTGCAACTGGAGCGGGTGAAGGTGGGGGATATCGAACTCAGGGGCATCGACGCCGTGATACTGGAAGGCAACATGCCGCCCAAGGTGTTGCTGGGCATGACCTTCCTCTCCCGGGTGCAAATGGGGCACGAAGGGGAGGCGATGGTGCTCAAGTATCCTCGTTGACTTCCGTCTTGGGCGGTTCCCGCGGGCGGGCGGGCATCTCTCCCGCCACCACCCCGGCCTTTTTTTCCTTGTCGTGGCGGATCATGGCATAGGCGGAGTGATTGTGGATGGACTCGAAGTTTTCCGACTCCACCACATAGGCGGTAAAGCGGTCGTCATGATTGAGGCGTAGGGCGATGTCCCGCACCATGTCCTCGACGAACTTGGGATTGTCGTAGGCCCGTTCGGTGACGTATTTCTCGTCGCGCCGTTTGAGCAGGCCGTAGAGCTGGCAGGAGGCCTCGTTTTCGACCAGTTCGATGATCTCCTCGATCCAGACGAAGCCCCGGGTGCGGACCTGTACCGTGACATGGGAGCGCTGGTTGTGCGCCCCATAGGAGGAAATCTCCTTGGAACAGGGGCAGAGGCTGGTTACCGGCACCACCACCTTGATGTACATGATGGGATGACCCTTGTGGATCTCGCCGATCAGGGTGACGTCATAGTCCATCAGGCTCATGACCCCGGTCACCGGCGCCTGCTTGTTGATGAAATAGGGGAAATTCATCTCGATGTGGCCCGAATCCGCCTCCAGCCGCTCGGCCATCTCCACCAGCATGCCTTTGAAGGATTCCAGGCTGATCACCTTCTCGTGGCCGTTGAGGATCTCGACGAAGCGGGACATGTGCGTGCCCTTGAAGTTGTGGGGCAGGTTCACGTACATGTTGAAGCTGGCGACCGTGTACTGTTCGCCGTCGCTACGGTCCTTGACCCGCACCGGATGGCGGATGTCCTTGATCCCGACCTTGTCGATGGCGATACGGCGCGAATCCGCGCTCCCCTGCACATCGGCCATGGGGGGACACCTCTCAAGGGTTTTCGGCACTGTGCTCATACGGCTTGTCCTCGGTGGCCCCGGAGCGCTCCAGAAAAGTTGAGTTATTCTCTCAGAATACTAAGAGATCCGCCCGGGTCAAGCAACCAAGCCTGGCGGATTGAAATTCCCGAGAATACCTGAGGCGGACTCGACGCTGCGGGAGATGGTTAAGAAAATAAGCGAGGCATTATCTTGGAAGGTGGGGGCGGGAGCAAACCGGCTTCAATGGTCGCGCCCGATAATGTAATCCGCCATCCAGCGCAAGGGGTCGGCCCGCTCATCCCAGCCGTCCAGACTGGCCCGGGCCTCCTGGCGCAGTTCCTCCGCCTTGGCACGGGCGCCGGCCAAGCCCAGCAGGGCCGGGTAGGTGGGTTTGTCCGCCGCCACATCCTTGCCCCGGGTCTTGCCCAGGGTTCGGGTATCGCCTTCCACATCCAGGATGTCGTCCTTGATCTGGAAGGCCAGGCCGATGCAACCGGCGTAATGTTCGAGCCGGCTCAATCGCTCCGGTTCGAGGTCGGGATCGAACAATGTCCCCAGGCAGACGCTGGCGCGGATCAGTGCCCCGGTCTTGTGGATGTGCATGTGTTCCAGCTCGATGAGGCTGAGTTCCCGGCCCACCGCGGCCAGATCCAGGGCCTGACCCCCGGCCATGCCCCGGGAACCGGCGGCGATACTCAGGCGTTCGATCATCCGCAGGCGGATCTCCGCGGGCACATCCAGGGAAGGGTCGCGACACAACACCTGGAAGGCCAGGGTTTGCAGGGCGTCGCCGGCGAGAATGGCGGTGGCCTCGTCGAAGGCCTTGTGGCAGGTGGGTCGACCACGGCGCAGATCGTCATCGTCCATCGCCGGCAGGTCGTCATGCACCAGGGAGTAGGCGTGGATCAACTCCACCGCGCAGGCGGGGGCATCGAGCCGCTCCGCCGGGAGGCCGACCGCCTGACCGCTGCAATAGACCAATAAGGGACGGATGCGTTTACCGCCGCCGAGACAGGCATGGCGCATGGCGGCATGCAGGCGCTGGGGACAGGTCTCGGCCGATGGCAGGCGCTGATCCAGGGCCTGCTCGACCCGCGCCTGGCACTGCCGCATCAGCTCCCGGAGGGCGGTCTGGGCGTCAGGCATGACGAACTCGGCGAGGATGATGACCCGTGGCAGCGGTCATGGCTTCAGTCACCGGCCCGGATACCGGCGTCCGGGAACTCGACCAATTCGGCATGCGGACCTTCCCCGCTGAGAACGCGGACCTTTTGTTCCGCCTCCTGTAGGGACTGTTGACAGATCCGGGACAGGGCGACCCCCCGCTCGAAGGCGACCAGGGATTCTTCCAGATTGAGTTCCCCCTTCTCCAGGGTGGAGACCAGGAGTTCGAGTTCGCTCAAGGCTTCTTCAAAACTGGGGGAGGATTTTTTTCTGGACACGCGGATTACCTGATCGAGGCAGGGAGGTAACCCTACCGCAGAGGCGGGCACAGGGTCAACCGCCCGTCTGGGTAGGACCGATAGCCGGCAACCTGGCTGGATACTCACCGCCCACCGCCTTCACAGGCCAGGGCCGCGGCCAGTTCCCCGGCCCCCACCTCATACACCAGCAGACTGTAGCCGATCATGGCCTCGGGTCGGCGTTGACGCAGTTGGGCGCCGAGACAGTTGAAACGCAGGGCCTCGAAGGTCAGATAGTCCTCGAACTTCAGACCTTCTCCCCGGGAGCCCCTGAGGTAAAGCTCCCGTTGCGACGCTGTCCAAACCGAGCCGTAAGGCGGCAGATAGAGGGGATAGAGCATGGTAGCGCTGAGGATATAGCGGCCAGGGAACAGGGGTTCGGTCATGGGTTGGCGGTTGCGGTCGAGAAAGCCCGGCAGGCGCTGGACCCGGAGGCCGTGATGGGCCGGGTCCCCGGTGCCGAAATAGGAGAAATAGCTAGGCTGGGTCGATGGATGCTCATCCAGCCATTGACGCAGCCAGGGGAGATCCTGGCCCCAATCGAGTGAGCTGTCCACCAGATGACGGTAGCCCTGGGCCGGCCCGCCCGCCGCCGCTTGGAAAAAGGCCAGGTAATGGGGATAGACAGAGAGCGATTCCCACAGCAACAGCGCCACCGCCGGTAGCAGCCACTTCCCGAATCGACGCCAGAGCCCACCGGCGAGGATGAAAGCGGCCGGGTAGATCGGCAGGATGTGACGATGGCCGATGTTGATGCTGGCCGTGAGGGCGAAGCCCCCATAGACGAGGATGAGGATCAGCAGGGGCAGCAGCGGATACCAGTCCGGCGTGCCGGACCCCTGGGTCAGCGGACGTTTGCGCACCAGCCCGAGTATCCCAAGCAAAAACACCAACAGCGTGGCCATGGGGGTCTTGACCAGCACGGCATAGGGGAAGAACCAGGGCGAGGAAAAGAGCCCGTAGTGACCGGCAAGAAAGGTCGGGCGGTTGGCGGCATAGGCCAGGGTATGGGCGAGGCCGTAGAGATAGGTCTGGGGCGCGAGCCCCAGCGCCTTCGCCCAGCGGATGATGGTGCCCAGAAGGCCGCTGTGTCCGAGCTGATCCTCCCAGGCGAAATAGGCCGAGGTTGGGACGCTCCCGCTGTGGAACCCATGTCCCAGCCAGATCACCCCCAGGGCCAGGAGTCCGGCGATCAGGCTGGCCAGGCCGAGCGCCAGGCCCTGGCCGAGGCGGGAACTCAGGGAATGGTTGACGAGGGGGCCGCGGATCTCGAGGACCGGAGGACCATACCTCAACCGCGCCGCCACCATGAGGACCAGCATGGGCCACACCAGGATGGCGGACATCTTGGCGAGGGCCAGTAGCCCCAGACAGAGCCCGCCGACCAGGAGCCGTAGCCAGGTCAGACGCTGGTAGAGCCACCAGAGGCTCGCCACCGCCAGGAGCAGGGTCAGGGAAAAGGCGATATCCGAGGTGATGAGCTGGCTATGGGCGAGGATGTTCGGGCAAAAAACGAACAGGCTCAGGGAAAAGAGGGCGCCGCCTGGACCATGGAGCCGTAGCGACCAGAGATAGAGGCTCGCCCCCAGCACCACACCCAACAGCAGGATCATGGTCCGCCCCTGGCGCAACATGGCCTCGGTGTCGTTGCCCAGGTCGTAGAAAAAGGCCTGGCTCAGGGTCCAGACATCCCGTTGCTTCCAGGCCGGCGAGTCCAGGCTGGGAAACCTGAGTTCATCGTCCAGCAGCGGCAGCGCCGCCAGGAGTTGGGGCAGGAGGCCGTTTTGTGGATTGAGGCGGAAATCCCCGCTGAGCCAATAGCTGTAGCCCGCGGTGAGATGGGCGGGCTCGTCGAAGGTGGCGGATTTCATGACGCTGCTGCTCATCCCCAGCCAGAAAAACATCCCGAGCAGGAGGATCGCCGTCAGATGGGCGAGGCGGGTCGGCTTGGTGAGTCTGAGCGGATGGACGGAGTTCACTGGGATTGGAACCTGTCGGCGTTGGATGGATGGGAGGAGAAAACCTGGACACTACAACGATACCTGTATCCCTGGCTCCGCGGGAGTGGGTGGCCCGCCTCCGGGCTTGGTCGTTCAGAGCCGGATTTCTGTTCTCCAGAAGAGAACAATAAGTTCTATAGCGAGCCATTGTTCTTATTTGGAGAACGAAAATCGGCCCTTCACGGCCCAGGCCCGGCCCTCTCCTGCGTCTAGGGCTATAGCAATTCCAGGCTGGGTGCCGATGGTTCGGAAGACAGACGGCTCCAACCCGGGTCCGGGCGCCACTGGGCCGCCCAGGCGAGAAACTCCTGGGGTGGCATCGGCTTGGCGATACCGTTGCCCTGGACCAGTTCGCAGCCGAGTTGCAACAGGAGTTCGCTGTGTTCCCGGGTTTCCACTCCTTCGGCGATGACCTGGCGATGGAAGGCGGTGGCCAGGCCCAAGACGCCCTTGAGGATGGCCAGATCATCCGGGCTGTCGAGCATGTTGCGCACGAAGCTTTGATCGATCTTGAGCTGATCCACCGCGAGGATCTTCAGCTGATGCAGCGAGGAGTAACCGGTACCGAAGTCGTCCAGGGCCAGGGTGACGCCGATCCGATGGCAGGCCTGGATGACCTGGGAGACTTGGGCCAGGTCCGCCGCCGCGCTGGCTTCCATGATCTCGAGTTCGAGGCTGGCCGGCGCGACCCCGGGATGGGCGGCCAGGAGCCTTTGCAGATGGTCGACGAAATCCGCCTGCTGCAATTGGTGGGTGCTGAGATTGACGCTGACCGGGATATCGAGGCCCTGGGGGCGCCAGCGTTCCACCTGGTCGAGGGCGGTGTGGATCACCCAGTCGCCGAGGTCACCCGCGAGGGGATGATGCTCGGTCGTGGGTAAAAAGCTTGCCGGCAGTAATAGACCCCGTTCCGGGTGCTGCCAGCGAATCAGGGCCTCGGCGCCGATGAGGGTGCCCAGGCGCAGATTCACCTTGGGTTGGTAATAGAGGAGAAACTCGCCTTTGGCCAGGGCGTGACGGATGAGCTGGAGACTTTCGTGATGATCGCGCAGGCTGCGGTCCCGCTCGATGTCGAAGACCTGGTAACGATTCTTGCCGATCAGTTTGGCCTGATACATGGCCTGGTCCGCTTGGCGGAGAAGTTGATCGGCATCTACTTCCTCCTTTTGCGGAAAATAGGTGACCCCGATACTGGCGGAGACCTGGAGGCTATAGGGGCCGATCTGGATCGGCTCGGCGGCGGCGGTGAGGAGGCGGGAGAGGATGGGGGCGCAAGATTTGACGTCCGGCAGATCGGTCAGAATGGCGACGAACTCATCACCCCCGAGGCGGGCAATGGTGTCACCTTCACGCAGGGCCTGTTTCATCTTGGCCGCGATATTCGCCAGGAGGCGATCGCCGACCCGGTGTCCATGCTGGTCATTGACGGCCTTGAAGCCATCGAGGTCGAGATAGGCCACCGCCAGCCTGAGTCCGCGCCTTTGCATCTGGGTCATGGCCTGATACAAGCGGTCTCCCAGCAACACCCGATTGGGCAGCTTGGTGAGGGCGTCGTAATGGGCGATGTGCTCCAGCCGGTTATGGTGTTCCTTGAGCGAGGTGATATCGGAGAACAGAGCCACGTAGTGTTGGGCCTGGCCCTGGTGATCACGTACCGTGCTGATGGTCTGCATGGCGACGAAGACATCGCCGTTTTTGCGCCGGTTCCAGATCTCGCCGCTCCAATGCCCTTGATCGGTCAGACTATGCCAGAGGGCGGTGAAATAGCTCTTGTCGTGACGGCCTGAACTGAGGAGGCTCGGGTTGTGTCCCAGGGCTTCGTCGCGGCTGTAGCCGGTGATCTGGGTGAAGGCTTCGTTGACATCGAGAATGGCGCCCTCGGCATTGGTGATCATGATGCCTTCCCGGGCATGGGTGAAGACGCTGCTGGCGAGTTGGAGCTTGGCTTCCGCCTGCTGGCTGGCGGTAATGTCCCGGGTGACAGCCAGGTCCACCGTCCTGCCGCCGTCCCGCATAGGCACGGCTCGGGTCTCCAACCAGCGACGACCGCCCTTGAGACCGATCATTTCGTATCTCAACTGCCTCGGTTCGCCGGCCAGCACCCCTTGGTGCAGCTCGGCATAGGCCGCCCGGTGTTCGGGGGCGACGACCTCGAATACCGAACGCCCAGCGGTTTGCGCCGGGCTATCCGTCTCGATCATGGCCAGCCAGGCCAGATTCATCCTGATCAGGCGTCCCTCGGCATCCGTGGTGGTCACGGCGTCGCTGATGGAGCTCAGGGTGGTTTCGGCCCGTTCCTTCTCTTCCATCAGGCTGGACATCGCTTGCCGTAGCGCCCGCAAGGGCAGCACGCGCAACACGACGAAGACGATGCCGCCGAGCAAGAGACCGCACAGAGCGGCGATGGCGGTTCTGGAGAGGGTGCCCAGCAAGGAGGCGCTGACCTGGATGCGACCGACCACCCTGTCCACGTCATAGAGGGCGTAACTTCGGCTCAGCGCAGGCCCTTGGAGATCCCGGCCATGTCGCAAGATGAGCTGGCCTTTGTCATCGAAGACCTGGATGAGTTCGTCGGCGAGCGGGACCGGCTCCCGGGAGATCAGACCCTGCATGCGGTTTTCGGCGAGTTGCCACAATTCGGGATGGGTGGCGATGAGCCCGGTCATGGCCGAGGCCTTGACCTTGGCCTTGAACTCCAGCGAGTCCCCCAGGTCCTTCAGGTCCGTCAGGGCATAGCCAAGCGGCAGGCTGAGGGCGACCAGCAAGGCCGTGATGCCCCCCAGGCGGGTGATAATGGTCGAGATGCGATCCTTGGGTGGAGGCATCTTGGCTCGGGATCGTCCGGCTATGGGAGCCAATGGCCGCTCTGGATCAGGATGTTCCGCCCGGCAGGGGATCGCAGAAAGGCGATGAAATCTTGCACCGCTGCCCTGGGCTGCGGCTGGGTGAGCAGATAGAAATGTTTGACGAGCGGGTAAGTGCCCGAGACGCCGTTCTCGACCCTGGGCTCGATGCCATCCAGCGTCAAGGGACGCAGGGAGCGGGTCTCGGATTCGATCAAGGCCAGGGTGGTAACGCCGATGGCGCCTGGGATGGATTCGATCTTGTCCGCCGCCTCCTGATCGGTGACGGCGAAAGGCAATCCCTGGCGTTGTTCCGCCGCCTCCAGGGCCTGCTCGACGGCGGGAGAGAGGGTTTTGAGTTGGCGGGTATTATCGTCGCCCTGCTGCCGCAGCACCGGGCGTATCGGGGTACCGTCCGGCCATTGATGGAAGTGGCCGCTATAGATATCGGCGATTTGCTCGCGGGTGATGGCCCTGACCTGGGATTTGGTCGCGACCGACAGCACCGTGAGGGTACGGGCATATTCGGTGAACACCGCCCCGGCGGCGCCTTCTTCATCCGTGAGCGGGCGGGAGCTCAGGCCGATATCCACGGCGCCCTTGGGAACCCCTTTGATCGCTCCGCTGCTGCCGATACTGTTCAACACCCTGGCCTGGATGGCCGGGTGTTCGCGGTTGAAGGCGGCGGCCAGCAGACGCATGGCGCCCAGGGCGTTGCCAGTGCCACCGATCTTGATCTCTTCCGCCGTCGCTCCGAGGCCCAACAGCAGACAGATGGCCCCCAGCAGGAAGATGGCGAGGCGACGGAAACCGGGTAACCGAGAGGTTGGAATGATCGACTCCATCAGCCGATCAAGGCCGTCGATCAGTTTGGGAGTCCGCCCCTGGATGGTGACGCCGGATCTTGGCGCCGCGGGCATGAGGGTACTCATGGGGCATCTTGGGTTGGGGTTGATAGAAGAAAGTCTACACAAAACCCGGCCTCGCCTTCTATCTCAAGACGGATAGAGGGGCAAAATTCTGGATGATCGGAAGCGGCAGCCCTCCGTATGGTCTTGGGCGGGGCGCATGCCCGGCGGGGGGCACTTCAAGCTGGTCGTCCCGTCCGAATTGTGTTCGCCAGGTGGGAGGCCCGCCCTCGGGCTGACTTCTTTATGGTCGCGACTGGATTGCAAACCCCGTCGTGCTGAGCGCGAGGCTAAGGAGCGTCTCCGGGCCTGGGCTGTTTGGCCGATTTTTCGTTCTTATCACGAGAACAAAAGACTCACATTGAAAGCAATTGTTCTTATCTTGAGAACGAAAATCGAGCCTGTGTGGCCCAGGCCCGGTTCCCCTGTTGGCCGGGTTGAACGCCAGGTCCGGGTGGAAAGTGCCGGGCGCACCGATGGAGCAGGATGTGCGGCGCACCTCCAAGGAAACTCTCGATTGACAGGCTCCCGGCGTCCAGGTATTGACGGGCATCCGCACCCTTGTTGCCCAGCGAGTTCCTAGAGGATCAGACATGAACGACACCACCGCCCCGCCGCCGCTCATCCTTACCCCTCTGGAGGCCCGTATCCTCGCCTGCCTGATGGAAAAGGAGTTGACCACCGCCGACAACTATCCCTTGACCCTCAACAGCCTGACCCTGGCCTGCAATCAGAAGAGCAGCCGCGAGCCGGTGATGAACCTCTCCCTCGCCGAGGTCAACC